>JAEEGJ010003320.1_pt1 | contig 63388 bp, 51 predicted proteins | sample 8958761 | NCBI WGS metagenome assembly JAEEGJ01 (sample SAMN16246546, study PRJNA631951) | gut metagenome | biome: gut microbiome; feature: rumen; material: RS-attached | host: Bos | place: Iran: Karaj | collected 2018-10 | reverse complement strand
CCTTAAAGCTGTTATAAGACCTCTCATAAGCATAATCATCTTTTTCGATTACACCTAAAAGATACTCATAATTGCCATCAACTTTTTCCGACTCAACAAAAGGCACAATAAATCTTGCTGCTAACTGCTCACGTAATGACTGGTAATAAAGTGTATGATGAATGTTATTGTAATTGCAGTATTGAGGGATAAGAACAATGATAATTAAGATGCAAAAAAGAAGGAGTGTGTTTCTCCACGACTTGTCCGATATGTTCTTTCTCTTTGTAATGATATTTCTGATTAACTGAATGGTTAAGAATAAAAATGTAATTGCTTCTCCACACCAAAACGCCGCTCTGTTAACAATCTGCAGCATAAAAAGAAGTGCAAACACTCCGATAATATGATACAGTCTCTTCTCGTGATTACCATAAAAATATCTGTTGCAAAAGTATAAAAGCATCATTATAAAAATAATGCTTACTGCGAAAACAGTTGAAGCAACAACCATGCTTACAACCAAGGGGGAAGTGGTTATGAACAGTGCTAATACTATGTGATAATACGGCTTTAATTTATTCTTAACAACAAGATCTGAAATATTCTTTACGGATAAAAACATACATCCAAATATCAATAAGATTATTACAGATTCCTTCACTAATGACATCATGCCAGCGGTTCTAACAATGAACGCTGCTTCTTTTGCAAACCATACGCAAAACAATATGGTCTGTATTATCGTGTATGCTAAAAAGATACCGGATGCCGGTATATTCGCATACTCTTTTATCTTATTAATCTTTGCGTTTTTATTCTCGTTGCTCATCTTTTGATTACTTTTTAATCTATCTGTTTCTAATATAGTCAGCTAAATGTTTCGCATATTCTATCTTTTTTTCACCTGTAAAATGAAGTCCATCTGCAAGATATTCTTCATATGTATTTTCATTGATATCGAAGTAATCGCTTATTGCAAAAAACTCTACATTATCATATTCAGAGCATATGGTTTTGAGTTCTTTGTTATAGTTTTCGCACCAATTATCCACGTTACCATCAAAAGGAATATCCTTGCCCTTAGTTTTAATTACTCCATTGGTATAGATTACTTCGCATACTATAATCTTAAGATTTGGATATTCTCTTACAATCTCATCTATTCCGGCTCTCATTGTTCCCGAAAAAGTTGTCTCGTCAAACTTATCACTCGAAGAAACAGGTATTTTATTGAAGCCATCATTAATTCCATAATTAATTATGAGATAGTCTGCTTGATTCAAATCCGTTGCAGCCAGATACAATGTCTTTACCGTAGCATCATGAAATGTATGTGCCACATTAGTCGGATTGTCTGTAACAGAATAAGTATTTCCTGAACAAATAATGTCTGCCAAATTTGAAAAACAAAACTGATTAATGTAATAATCTACCTCTCTGCCATAATTAATATTTGTAGCAGAACTTCCGCCTATTGCACTGTTTTGTATTTCGCAATCCAATTCTTTTTCCAGACATTCGCCTATATTAATATCATCTATTCCGTTCGCAAAGATACTGTCACCCACAATAACAATACTAAGCTTGTCGGTATCTATCGGAAATGAATATTTTCTTTTTGGAATAACCACCGTTACCAGTAAAGCAAAAACTATTAATGCCAACACTGTCGATAGTATAAATATTGTTTTTTTCTTCATACTATTTGCTTGCGTTTTTCATGTAATCCTTGATTACTTCTTCCTCGCTAAAATGTCTCTTAACACCCTTAACTTCTTGATAAGTCTCGTGGCCCTTACCAATAAGAGCTACTATTTCTCCGGGCTTTGATATATCAAGAAGATGCTCGATTGCTTCTTTTCTGTCGTATATAACTTCATAAGGACAATCATATTCTTTGATACCCTCAATAATCGACTTATTGATATCATCTATCTCTTCGAATCTGGGATTATCCTCTGTCAAAATAATATAATCTGCATACTTGGATGCTGCGCTACCCATATCATGACGTCTTGCTACAGGCTTGTTTCCGCCACCACCGAAAAGACAAGTTAACTTGCTGGGATTATATGCGCGAAGCGTTGAAAGAACACTCTCGGTGCTGATAGCATTATGTGCATAATCAATGATAAAAGTTCCTCTCGGCGCTGCTTCTTTTATAAGTTGAGTTCTTCCCTTAATATATACATTCTTAAGTCCCTTAAGAATTGCTTCATCATCAGCGCCAAGTACATGTGTTATCTCAGCTGCAATGAGCGCATTCTCGACATTGTGAAGACCTGGGATACCAATTGTTACATCTGTCTCTATATCGCCATGCATCTTAAATGACACGCCAATAAGCTCGGGCTCCCAAGTATTTTTTATATCGCTAGCATATAAATATGCACTCTCTTTTACGGATATCGTACGAAGATAATGAGGATACTCGGCCATCTCAGGAGCATGCTCATCATCCATGTTGATGACTGCAGTCTCAACCTGTCTAAAGAAATCCTTCTTGCAGTTTTTGTATTCTTCAAAATCTTCATGTTCGCCCGGTCCGATATGATCCGGAGAAAGATTGGTGAATGCACCGATAGAAAATGGTATACCTTCAATTCTGTTAAGTTTAACAGCTTGTGAAGAAACCTCCATAAATACAACCTTGCATCCCGCATCAACCATCTTGCTAAATAATTCCTGAAGCTCGTATGACTCAGGTGTTGTATTTTTAGTCTCTATATGTTCGTTACCAATGTATGCACCAAGTGTACCAATCATACCAACCTTGACACCTGCTGCCTCCATGATGCTTTTACACATATGTGTCGTCGTGGTCTTGCCCTTGGTGCCTGTCACTCCGACTATAACTATCTTGGATGAAGGATTATCAAAAAAGTTGGAAGCAAGACGTGATAATGCAGTACGTGTATTCTTTACTTTTATAACAGATACATTGTCTGCCTTAACTTCAACATCCTTTTCAACTATTATAGATGTCGCACCCTTTTCAATAGCCGAATCTATGTAATCATGTCCGTCGCTCTTGAATCCTGTCAAACATACAAAACACGTTCCGTCTTCAACTTTTCTGGAATCGTATGTGAGGCTTTTTACCTCTTTTTCGAGATTACCTTTAACAACATCTATTAATATTCCATCAAGAAGTTTTTCAAGCTTCATAATAATATTCTCCTTCAAATACGACAAAGCTCGGACCCTTCATATGAACCAATCCTTCATCGTCCCATTTTACACTTAACGGACCACCAATTTGCATAACAGTTGCTTCTTTATCGCATAGTCCCAATCTGTTGGCAAAAACAAGGGCGGTACAACAACCTGTGCCACAGCCGATAGTCTCGCCGCAGCCTCTCTCCCACTCTCTAATCTGAATGTTATTTCTGTCTACCACTCTGGCAAAAGTAACATTGGTTCTTTTAGGGAAAAGTGGATGAGTCTCGATAGCAGGACCGATAGTCTCAATATCAAGATTCTCTAAGTCATCCATAAAAATCACTGTATGAGGATTGCCCCATGAAAGTGATGACATATGAAGATGCATTATTCTGCCACCCGCATTAACCTTAACGGTCTCATTGAAAAACTCTTCGTTTTCCGTATCAACAGGAATTGATGCAGGAGTAAAAATAGGCTTACCTATCTCAGCCTCAATATTTACAACCTCATCTCCTTCAACTGTCAGATAGAGATTCTTAATACCGCCAAGTGTCTCTATGGTAAGTTCTGTCTTGTCTGTCATCTTATGATAATAGACGAACTTAGCAACGCTTCTTACCGCATTGCCACACATCTCCGCCTCTGTTCCGTCGGGATCAAAAATCCTCATTCTAAAGTCTGCTTTTTCTGAGGGACAGATAAGAACAAGACCGTCTCCACCAATGCCAAAATGGCGATCCGAAATCTGAATCGCCACCTCATTCCAATTAATATTTTCCGGCATACCTTTTACATCTACGTAGATGTAGTCATTGCCGTATGCCTGCATTTTTGTAAATTCGATTTTCATGTCTTTTCCTTGTTTGAGCTTAAGCCCTTTTGAATAGCTTTACGCAAGAGCCTGCTCAAGGTCTGCAATTATATCGTTAGGATCCTCAATACCGATTGAGATACGAATAAATGCTTCGTTGATACCAAGTGCTCTTCTGACATCATCAGGAACATCTTCATGTGTCTGGGTAATCGGATAAGTAACAAGTGTCTCTGTACCGCCAAGACTCTCTGCAAAAAGAATCATATTAACCTTGGAAAGAACATTATGAGCGCTCTCCTCGCTGTCAAGTTCAAACGATATCATTCCACCGAATCCGGATGCCTGACTCAAATTAAGCTTGTATCCGGGATGATCTTCGAATCCGACATAATATACCTTCTTAACCTTGGGATGCTTTCTAAGCCACTCGGCAACTATCTTAGCATTCTCATTATGCTTCTTCATTCTGAGTGAAAGTGTCTTGATTCCACGAATAACAAGCCAGCTGTCCATGGGTCCGAGTCCGGCTCCAAGACTCTTAAGCTGTATTTCAAAATGATGCTTTAATTCTTCGTTTTTAATAACAACAATACCTGCGACAACATCATTGTGTCCGCACAAATATTTGGTTCCTGAATGAACTACTATGTCGGCGCCAAGTGTAAGAGGTCTCTGGAAATATGGAGTCATGAATGTATTGTCAACTACAAACAATGCATTATGCTCATGTGAGATTGCTGCGATTCCCTTGATATCTCCAACCTTCATCATTGGATTGGTTGGTGTCTCCAAGAATACCATCTTGGTGTTGGGTTTCATTGCTTTTTCCACATCATCTAGATTACCCATATCCACATAGGATATCTCGATACCACTTACCTTAAATATATCCTCAACGATTCTGTGTGTACCGCCGTATAAGTCATCGCATAAAAGACAATGATCGCCTCTTTTCAGATAATCAAATACTGCCATATTGGCCGCCTGTCCGGATGTAAACGCGTATCCTTCAACACCTTCTTCGAGGATAGCCATAGTTCTCTCAAGTTCCTGTCTGGTAGGATTGAGAAGTCTTGAATAATTATATCCCGTAGAGATTCCAAAATCTCTGTGTCTAAATGTTGCAGACTGGAAAATAGGAAAACTTACCGCGCCACTAATAGGATCGCAGCCGAGTGCTCCATGAACAACCTTGCTGTCAAAAGCCAAGTTTTCTTTTCTGTCAAATTCAGCATAATAGTTTTCTTCTATCATTTAATTACCCCTTATAATCTCGTGAGTCAGTGAATGTTCATAAATTGTATCCAACTGAAGGATATTTTACCATATATTGTGCTTTATATCAATAATTCAGATAATCTACGCGATATGATACATGGCTATGGCATCGCCTTTTCTAATGACTGTATTTCCGTTAGGAATAATAATATTTTCGCCACGCCTTATCATCACTATCTTCTCATCCGGCGTAAGCTCTAAGTCCTTAATGCTCTTTCCAATCCAATCATCCTCTTCGAGCATTATTATCTCGCTTATATGTATATTTTCATTCTTGTAATTCTTGGCAGCAAGCACATATGTATCATGCGCTTTTAATACAAAGTCTCCGTCAGGAACAATGCTTTTTGAATCCCTGATGACCATAATAAGCATAGACTGAGGAGGGAAAACTATATCCTTTACTGCCTTGTCAGCCCAAGTGTGATTGGCATCTATCTTGCCGGTAACATATTCAAGCTCATGACCTTCCTCATGACCCTTATACATATCGAGTTTGGAGAACTGTTCAACGAAGCCGGCGGATATAATACCTGTAGGTATCGCAACTATTCCAACACTTAGGAATGATATGATAAGCGCCAATGTCTTTCCTAAAAATGTAACCGGATAAATATCTCCATATCCTATCGTAAATATCGTGGCCATCGACCACCAAAATCCCGAAAGAGCATTTTCAAAAACATCGGGCTGTGCTTCATGTTCCACGCCATACATAAGAAGTGAAGCGGACATCATGAGCATTAGAATAAGTACTACTGACGATAAAAGCTGCATCTTCTTTTTGTTAAGAACGCTGACTATTACATTAAAAGCATCGAATCTCGCATTAATTTTGAATAGCTTAAAGATTCTAAATACTCTGAAAAGTCTGAACACTGCCATTCCTGTCGGCGTCGAGAACGGAAGGTAAAACGGAAAGAAACATAGGAAATCAACTATACCCGAAAATGAAAAGATGAATAAAAGCATCGCCTTACCCATCTTTTTACCGGGATATAAAAAGTCCGCAGTAACAAGTCGTGCAACGTACTCAATAGTGAAAAAGATTATGGTTATAAGCTCTATCGTCTTAAGTACATTGGAGATGGAATCGAATTCGCTGAACGTCATAAGAAACGTCACGCCAATATTAACGAAAATAAACAGAGTGATAATAATATCAAAAGAACGGCTGACTATATCCTTCGCCGCTCCTATCTGAACTATCTCAAATAGTCTTTTTCGAAATTTATTCATCCCTATCCCCTTATGTGTTATTGGGCCATCCGATAAGGATGACCCAACTAAAATACGCTACTGACTTTTTTTATATTAGATATTATATCAAAAGTTCTTAATTAATCTCTTGACTTCACAGCCTCGTCAAAGAGAGTCTCAACCTTACCTGAAGGCTTCTTGTCTAAGTATGATACAACTACTGCAACTATCATACTGATGATGAATCCGGGTATAATCTCATAGATTCCTGTATTGAAGATTGTAAGGTTTTCTACGGAACCCGAGAAGCAGCAATACCAGAATGCATCAACTGCGAATCCTGCGATGATACCTGCGATAGCACCCTTATATGTGAATCTTCTCCAGTAAAGTGCAAGGATAATTGTAGGTCCAAACGCTGAACCAAATGCTGCCCAAGCACAACCTACCAATGCCATAATACCCTGGCAGTTAGGATTGATTGCTATGATTAATGCAACTACAGAAATCAAACCAACGATTCCTCTGCCCACCCAAAGCATCTCTGCTTCTTTTGCATCCTTACGGAATACGGGCTTATAAAGGTCTGAAGCAAATGCTGATGATGAAGCAAGAAGCTGAGAGTCAGCCGTTGACATAGATGCAGCCAAGATTGCTGATAAAAGCACACCTGCCAAAAGTGCAGGGAAAAGGCTTCTAACCATTGCGATAAATACGAAGCTGCTGTCATCTGCAGAAAGGCTTGTGCCAAGATACTGATGTGCAACAAGCGCAACTACGGATGCCATAATAAGAATGATTGTAGTCCAGAATGATCCGATAATCTGAGATCTCTTCATCTCTTTTTCGGACTTGATTGACATGTATCTTACAAGAATATGAGGCATACCCATATATCCAAGGCCCCATCCGAGACCACTTAAAATATCTTTTACGGAATTCCAATCAAACTTACCGCTTGATAAGATATTGTAATAGTTCTCGCCTGTAACAACTTCTGCAAGAGGAGCAAATCCGGGCTTATTCATAACGATAAGTGCAACTATGGGAGCTGCCATAAGAGCCATGAGCATTAACATACCCTGGAAGAAGTCTGTCCAACATACAGCATTAAATCCACCAAGGAATGTGTAAAGAAGGATGATAACCGTAGCTCCTATCATAGCGTAGAGAGGGTTCCATCCAAACATGTTCTTAAAAAGTGAACCGCAAGCATAGATACTTGATGCAGAGTAGATGCAATAAACTACGATGAAGATGATTGCACACACAGCCTGCAAAACCTTGCTCTCGGACTTAAATCTATTGGTCAAAAACTGAGGAATGGTAATGGAGTCATCAGCCTTAATGGAAAATCTACGAAGTCTTGGAGCTATAAAAATCCATGCACAGATTGTACCAATCATAAGTCCGATTGAAATCCATATCTGACCCATACCAAGAAGGTATATGGAACCGGGAAGGCCCATAAGAACCCAGGCACTCATATCAGATGCACCTGCAGAAAGAGCGGCAACAAAACCGTTCATCTGTCTTCCGCCGAGGAAGTACGCCTTATCTCCCGATTGATTCTTACTCTTAATAAAGAAAAATACACCGACGGCCAGCACCAGCATCAAGTATACGCAAAATGCCGCCATCTCAAGAAAACTCTTGTCCATAACAATCTCCTAGCTTTTTTTGTCCGACAAACGCCGTCATTAAAAGAATACCTTTTTAAGAGGCTGTTTGCAATATTTTTATCACTAAAAATGCCTTGTTTCTTATGAAAATCGAAACGATAGTTTTATTTGACATATAAATAGGATATAATGACCTTAATTATGATGATTTTTCTATTCGGAGGAAAAGATGGCTGAAGTTAGAAAATATGATGCATTTATAAGTTACAGACATTCTGAATTAGATAAGTTTGTTGCCACAACTTTGCAAAGAAAGTTGGAAGCCTTTTCTTTGCCTAAAGGCGTTACGTCTAAAACAAAGAAAAAACGTATTGAGCGAGTATTCCGTGATCAGGATGAATTACCTTTATCAAGCAATCTTAGTGAACCTATTCATCTGGCTCTTAATAATACTGATTTCTTAATTGTTATCTGTACTCCTCGTCTTCCCGAATCAAAGTGGTGCGAAGAGGAAATCTCCACATTCATAAAACTCTATGGAAGAGAGAAAATCCTTGCTGTATTGGCAGAAGGCGAGCCTTCAGAATCCTTCCCTCCTCTTTTGACAGGTGAGGATTACGAAGAAACCCTTCCCGACGGAACCAGAGTTACCAAGCATAGAAGTTTCGAGCCTCTTGCAGCTGATGTACGTGGTAAGAATAATAAAGAAGTTAGAAAAAAGCTCGACGATGCGGTACTTAGAATTGCTGCTTCCATCTTTGAGCTTAATTATGATGACTTAAAGCAAAGACATCGTGAACGCAGAATCAGACGTATGTTTTCTGTTATCAGTTCTGTTGCTGCTGCCTTTATGCTTTTCTCGGCTGTCTGTATCGGATTGATGATTAAGATTATGAATCAGTCCAATATGATTATGGAGCAAAATACTGAGATTAAAGAGCAGAGTAATGAGATATCCCAAAAGAATGCTTTGATTAACCAACAGTATGAAGAAGCCGCAAGAAATCTCTCCAGACTGACTGCAGCCGACAGTATAAATTTACTGAAAAAAGGAAGGAAACTGGATGCTCTGTACATGCTTAGACAGGTTATTCCCGATTCAACTTCAGATACATCAAAGCCATACACCCCTGAAGCAGAAGCGGCTCTTGTCGATGCTCTCGATGTATATGCACCATTATCCGAATTGACAATCAGCAACACGTATGTTTCCGAATATGAGATAAAAACATTTTCTTTTTCACCTAATGATACTCGTGTTCTCACTGTCGATTCCGGAAACAACGTTAAAGTATATGACATTGAATCCGGAAGGCTTCTTTTTTCTGAACAATGCGAAAGTCTCTTTTCCGATTCCAACAAAAAAGCGGCTTTTTGTGGAAATGACTACCTTGTTGTATCTGAATCTGACGGAATACACAAATATTCTATTTCTGATGGAAAAGATATTCTTCTGGACTCTCCTAAAACACCCGGAGAAGCTTTGGAAGGTAACGTTATAAAAGCAAATAATCGCAATACTCCTTATGCTTTTCTGATTTCTGACATGGAAGATGTTTTTGTACTCGACGACACCGGAAAGTCCGTGTATTCTTTTTCTCTCTCTGACTATTCGGGTTCCTCGAACTTAACTACTTTAGGAGAATACTCGGCGACAAATGACGGAAAATATATGGCATTTGAAATCATCTCCGCCTTAGATGATACAGTGACCATTTTAGCCATTAACATGGAAACCAATGAAATTATTTTAAAAGAAACGTATACTACATTTTCGATTAATAACATTTTGTTTGATGACCATACTTTGTATTACTATGTAGCAGGAACCGGTCTTTCCGGAACAGATTCTCCAAAAGATTATAATCATTCTTGCTATTCTTTCGACTGCGATTCTAAAAAGGTAAATTGGAAATCAGATAAAACTGACTACGCAAACAAGATTGTAGTCAGTGGTAATAAAAAATTAGTTTTTCTTTCCGGTTATGCCGGAATTACATCTCTTGATTATAATACCGGAAAAATAATAACTAGTGATCACCCCTCCGAAGATATTACCGATATTTTCCAAGTTGGTGGTACTGACAATCTATTTGTTGCTACGCAAAGCGGAAATAATTATATACTTAATACTTCATCCAACACTTTTGTACGCTACTTTTCGGTAAACACTTATAAAGAGAACCCCAATTTAATAACCAAAACCCTCGTTCTTTCCGGTGATTTCTATGTCCTTTTCGAAAATGCCGACTATATAACAAGGTATAAAACTGGGAAATCAGAATATTTTAAAGAGTACGGAAAAGAAATTGACAAAGTATCACAATACAATAAAGCTGAGAATCTCTATATTTGCTCTGAAGGCGGGAGTTCATATTTCGTAAAATCTACAGAAACTAATGAAACATTATTCTCAATAGATAATGTTTCTGATTTTTCTTTCGTCGGCGACGGAAGCCAATATGTTGTCTACAGATCAACAAAAGAATTTACACTATGTTTATACGATTACGTAAATAATAAAACCATCGCGTTAGATAACATTTATTACAAAGGTTATTCGCCTGATAAATCGTTTGTATTATCCAAAGATTATGAGGATCATTATAAAATTTTAGAGCTCACAACGATGAAATGTACTTGTGAATTTGATTTGCCGGACGAATTAGATATTAACTCCAGTGCCCTTAGTCTATTAGATGAAAATCACGTATTGATTGAATCTCCTGACAGGGATTGCTATGAAATTCTTTATATTGAAAATAATGAGGCCAAAAAAATATTTACAAGATACACTGGTAACCTCGATACATTAATGCCCTGTTCTTCTCAGAAAATGTTTTGCATTGCTTATAGCACCGGAATGGTAGAATTTTTTGATTATTCTACAGATAAAGTTGAACTGATTAATACCGCTTTTAATTTGGAAGGGGTAGGTCTTCATACTGAATTCGATTATTTCCCTGAAAAGGAAATATATGTTTTCGGTGGAGTTTCCAAAAGCTATATTATGAATAAAGACTTATGTATTATAGCCTCGTTCAACCAAAAAATACATTACCTTCCAAAAGATAACCTAATTACCTATGTTTCAGTAGACAAAACAATCTATGCGGCTCCATTCTATTCATACGACGAGTTAGTTAAGATGGCTGACAAAGAGTTGACCGGTTACTGTCCGCCTATAAGAATCCTTAAGGAATATGACATTACTCCTAATTAATTTATAATGTATGATTTACTATCGGATATTATTTATATAATTAATCGATTTTATATACATAGAGTTCATACCACGCATCATCTGATGTAATCGGGGTATCATTTAGTAGAGTAAGACCAAGCGCTTCTTCGTTAATAATCGGGGAAGCGCTTATTACATATTCAGCACCCATTTCTTTGGCTGCATTGAAATCAAGAGATATATTATCAAAAACTATGTTGTAGAAATTCGCGTTAATTCCAGTCTTGTATGATGCGAGATATACATAGCATCTGTTGCCCCACTCGTCGTAATACGCTCTATAGTAATCGCTCTTAGCAAGTTCATCTGACATAATCTGTCTAAACTCATGCTTGTAATTCACATCGTAATTATTCGAATATGCATCAAGGCAATAGAAGCCATTGTATGCTGCTGATGAAGGATATAAGCCGAGACTGATTACTCTATAATTACTCTTATCGCGACCTATTAGTTCATCAACTTGTTTGAACAAGTCTTCAGAAAAATACTGAGAAAACGATACCTGTTTGTACTCGCTTCCCTTAATCATACGCATAAATGTAGTCTTGTTATCACTCTTATATGCAAGCACTATAAATATAGCAAAGCATACGAGAGTTCCTATTCCGGATGCGAATACTTTTATCCACTTTTTATCTGACTTGTTAACAAGTGTAACGTATAATAAGTCGATTACTTCTGCCAAAAGAAGTGCCCATGCAACAGGGAGCATCCATGATATTCTCTCAAAACTAAAATCATGTAACACACCGCTGGAATTGTTTCTAATATCAACAACAAACGGAAGGTTATATAGCAAAATCATTACTAAGGCAGTTGCAATAAAACAAACCACTGCTAATATATTCTTCCACTTGGCACTTAACGATTCTACGGATTCTTTTAATTCTTTCTTTCCTCTAGCTATATATATTACTGCGCATATCGCGATTGTAATCAAAGCAAATGGAAGGATAATCTTCTGACAAAACGGAGTGTAATAATCTCCACCGAGAAGGTAGATTTTCAAAACATCAAAAAGACTCCTCTTTGCAATTACAATCTCTGACTTATGAGATACGAAACTGCTGCCCGTAATCAATTGACTGATAAGTGGAATGTTGGTAAGAGCATATATCAATATCAATATGCCTTCTGCACCTAATAGTTTGATTAATGCTTCTCTCTTTTTGAAAATGCAAATGATTGATACGATAGCTATTGAAACTATGATTCCAAATCCAACCAACGCAAGTGACGAAGTAAATGCATAAAATGCTGTTAGTATATAAGCAGCTATTATCTCTGCTTTTGATGATTCTTTATCCAAGAATACAAATACTGCATACCATACAAAAGCCTGTCCGGATATGCATAATCCGTACACAGGATAGTAAGGCGTCATCATAAAAGCAAGGCCTACGATAAGACCTATCCAGTTTTTGTTAGTGACTTTTTTCGTAAGAAGATATACAGATAAAAAAGCTGATATCTTGGTAATAACAAGCATCCACATAAAAGCAGTGAAAGGTGTGAATATTTTAAACAGTAATACGAACGCAGGCGCAGGAGACATCATACCTGCTACCGGAATTCCGTTCATTAATTCGGGATAGACATCGAGATATTCAAAAAGATGTTTTGCGTTAAGGATGTAAGTGATGAGTTCTCCATCCAATTGATCGTTATAAGTAATAATGGATTTATCACCCATTACAAAAAAAGGAATCAAAGTCAATAGGCATAAAAAGATTCCGGAAGCAATATATAATATATTAAGTTTTAATCCGTTTTTGTCTTTTGCGTTTTCCATTATTTCTTATAATTCAAAATACTTATATATTGTTTTTCAATTAAAACTGTGAGTTAGTCTCTATCCGAATTCTTGGAACCCATACTCATCTTTCCTGCCAATGTTCCTATACTTATTGCTGCGTAGATTAATAACATCTGAGCATACGGGAATATGTATCTGCTGTTAGCTTCCCAAATAATATGGAACAAAAATCCACCTGTTACAACTATTAAAAGAAGTGAATCAATCTGTAAATCTCTTTTCTTTCCTTTTAATGCAGATACCAGAAAAGCAACTGCCCACAAGAGCGCACCCAAATAAATGAGATTCTGATATATATTACATATCTCAATGTATGCGTTGTATAAATTACCTTCATATACGGATACGAAGAACTTGCTTCTTCCTCCGTACTCAGCATATGTTGCCTGGCACGATGCATATGTGGGGTCAGCCCACTGAGTAAGTATTTTACCCTTATAAAACTTATAACACTCCGAAGGATTGCTCTTAAAGTATTCGGTTCTTTCTTTTATTGCAGCCTTGCTAACTTCATTGGCTTTCGCCGCATCCATTCCTGCTTCAGTATATGTATCGTAATTGAATCCGTTGTACCATCCGGGTCCTCTACCACCCTCTTGCATAGCCATGGCAAAATATGACGTGGCTGTTACTCCATCATTTACTTGACTGCCTGTCTTATTCTCATACATCTTCAATGTGAGAGGAATTACAAGGAAGCAACAAGCACCGCATATGATTGCAAAAAGAAGTACGTCCGCTCTCTTACTCTCTAAGAAGACAAGAATACAAACTATCAAAACAGCAATTATGAATATCAATGAATTCTTTCTAATCCATACCGCTGCTACGAACATTGCTAGTGAAAGAACCATGTTAAGAGGTGCTATACCTTTTTCTTTTACGTACTTCGTGAAAAAGTATATCGCACCCAAAAGAAGTGCTATCGAAGGAATCTCACCGTATATGAATGAGGAATACATGATAAACGGAAGATTAATCATCGACAGAATTATATATGTCATTGTAACTTTATTATCATTTTGAAGTTCTCTGATTAAGAGGCATCCAAATACAAACGATGCACAGTTTAAAAGCACATACAGTATCTTAATCGCATGATAATATGCAAATGTATAAGGCAGAATCTTAAGAATCTTGATAAGCATTCCAAGGAATGTAGTGAGACCAATCTGTTGGGGATAATATGAAAGATACGACTCTGTTGGATTGATGAATGAGAGATCATTATTGGCAAACATCTCACCCATTCTATATACGGTAAGCGCATCCGCACCCGGAACTGATCTTCCAAAAAATATCATGATTGCTCCGGCTACTATGTACCATACAATACCGGCTATAAACATCTTATTGATATTCTTCTCACTTGATAAGAATAGAACCAATAGCACTATTGAAATAACAACCACTCCTGTAAGAAGGCTTGTAAGCATAATATTGTCTGCTTTCTCAAGCATCATCTGAGCTGCCATATTATCTGCATATGTAGTCTTAGTGAATGCACCAAAAGCACACACGCCTAGAATAAGCGTGCCTATAATAACCGCCAATATCGTAAGGACTTTTGAAATTGTGCCTAATTGATTAGTACTATCCTTCATTAGCTTCTCCGTGGCCTCTTGTTAATAGTCCTATAAAAGGTACACATAACATAATAGGGTATATGTATCTTAATTGTACCGTCGGTCCAAAAAACATAGTTAGATAATATCCGCATATTAGTGAAAACGGAATTATCGACACATATCTTTTTCTACTGAATACATATAAAATTGCTACTGCGACAATCCATAAGTAAAGACCGGGCATAAAAATGTATCTGATAAAAGGTACATTAAGGTAATCATTGTTTCCGGCAAAATTCTCAAGAACTGAATATAAACTTTCCCATTTACTATCTTTTCGAAGCCCACTGTTTTTTAGTGACCACTCAGCCCATGCCGTCTGAATGTATCCTACTCCTTTTTTACCTGATACTTCATTGATATGAGCGTGTGATTCGTCTCCTATATCAAGAAAACCTGCGTTCTCTGCAAGGAATGCATTGATATATTCGCCGGGATATTTTCTAAAGAGTTTGAAGTATACTTTAACAAATTCTTTAGTATGATATCTAACTACATAAGTGTTTACATTTCTTTTAACAGGATCGGATATATCCTGTCTGTAATTATCAGCCGCACCATTTAATATGAATTCGTTGATTAGTCCAAGTGACTCATTATCCAATTCATTCGAGTGATACTTATACACTCTTGCTATCTGCTGAATAGGAATGCTTAACATCTCTCTTCTATCACCCTGACTTGCGCCGAGAGACTTGGATATAACAAGCAATGAGATAATAGCAATACACATAGAAGCCATGCATACTATAAGAGGTCTTTCATAGTGAATACGTATCTTCTTTTTCTCATCTGCTTTTCTGTTCTTTATTCTTATGATGCTCTCTCTTATCTCAAATACAAGCATGGCAATTATCATAAGAGCGAGTGCATATTTTCCGTTATTTCTTAGAACACATATTCCAAATACACCAATAAAAAGAAGAATATCGTTTAATATCTTTTTAGCAATATTAGGGCCCGCATCTAATTGAAGACTTACGTATTCAGAAAATGAAACTACAGTTAATAAAAACGCTGCCGAAAACAATATGTCTTTGGTAACCGTAACTGACATATATCCGTTAATCGGAAAGAATGCCATAACAATCATCACAACTATCGCCGGTATGCTTCCTACTCTGGCATATAACACCGCTGTCGCATAAGCTATGACTGCTGCAAGAATTATACACTGAAATATGCAGTACAATGCTATACCTGTATTAACGTTTGAAAACAATTTGTTTCCGATTGTCATAAATAATCTTATAAGTAATGTATGCATCAATGGATGATGCTCGTTGTACGCTCCACTTGCTATCTGCTCTATCTGAACATATGAATCATACGACAGGATGCCAGGATAATATGCCAAGAAATAAGGTATCCAGCACACAATATCTACAACAAGCGATATGGCAAAAAAGACTCCTTTGGGGCGTCTTTTATCAGTCAATGATTTGGTATTATCAAACTTTTGAATAGGCAAAAGAAGAGCATACACAATAAAACCTATGATAATACCCAATATCACAGATAATAATGTGTTCTTAACTAAAAATGCTGTATTCCATTCAAGCGTCTTATATATGGTAAGCGTTCTAACTGCATTGGTGAGGAATAAGAATATTATTCCAAGTACACAATAAGGTACGCTTGCCTTAATATGCTTTTTCACTTATCTATTCCTAATTCTCGCAAATAAAAACGGCACACGCCATTAAGCTAATTGCTTAATGAAGGCGGTGCCGCTTACTTTTTATATGAGTATCTCTAGGTACCCTCCTCATTACAGCAACATATATATTATACCATAAGACGCTGTAAAGGGGGTTAACTAATTGATTGTCAGTGAATTACTCTAATTCATCCCAAGGCTTAGGATCGTACTTGTTGTCCTTAATCTTAATACTCTCTACAATCGAGAAGATGATACCGAAGAGAACAACTACTGCAGATACTGCCCAACCAAGTACGATGTTAGCTGTAAGTGAATAGCCATCTGCTGCGCCGTATACGCCCTGGTGCTTAAAGATAAGTGTGTACATATTCCAGCAGAAGAAACCAATCAAAAGTACGGGAGCAATAACTCTAACCGAAACGAAGAACCAGATTTTGTTCATCTTGAACTTATTGGTATTCTTATTAATCTCATCGAGAATCTTGCCTGTCTTGAAGAACCAGCCAACTGCAACTGTCTCAAGGATACCGATGAATACGAGGTTGATATTGTTAGCATAGTAGTCAACGATATCGAGGCATGCAAGACCTGCGCCTGTTACGAAAATAAGCGATATTGCACTTGCAATAAGACAGATAACAATCGTAGTGCTTTTTGCATTAATCTTGAACTTATCGGAAATTGATGCCGATACACCTTCTACGATAGAGAAAGCGGAGTCAATAGCAAGAGTACATAAGCAGAAGTAGAAGATAAATGCGAATATCGCATTGAATACTCCGCTTCCTGTAAGCTTAACCATCGCCTGAGGATATATGATGAACGCTGTTGCAACACCTGATGTAGACATGTTGTCGAGCATTCCAACACCACCCATTGTAGTGAACATTACGACACTTGAAAGGAGGCTGACTGCAAGATCTGAGAATGCAATGATAACCGCATCTCTTGCAATATTGGATGTCTTGGGAAGGTATGAACCATAAGCAAACATGATTGCCATCATAATTGAGAGTGAGTAGAATACCTGTCCAACTGCATCAATCCATACATCTGCTGTAGCAAGCTGAGTTAAATCAGGTGTAACCATCTTTACAAGGCCTGCCATTCCGCCCGGCATAAAGATACCTTTAACTGCCATGATAATAAGACATACAACAGGTGCAAATACTGTGAACTTTACAACCTTGGATACTGAGCTTGCACCGTTTCTAATGCAAAGATAGATAAATACCCATGCTACAACAAGAGCAATAAGTGCGGGTGTTGATGTTGACCAAAATCCCTCTGTAGTACCTGTTGTCTGGATAGTCTCAAGCCATACTTTTCCTGCTGCTTCGGGATCTCCTGTTAAGGAACCGAATCTGGGTGAGATCATCGCCATTAGGATTACCCATCCAAATACAACTGCGTAGTATGTAACGATAACGAACGCGTTAACCGTTGCCGACCAACCTATCCACTGGAACTTCTTATTAAGTGAACCGATAGCATGGATTGCACCACACTGAGTTCTACGTCCAATGGAAATCTCCATCATTAATAAAGGAATACCCATTACAAGCATCATCAAAATATATACAAAGATGAATGTTCCTCCTCCGTATTTTGCAGCAAGTCCAGGGAAACGCCAAGCGTTACCAAGACCTACGGCGGAGCCTACAGACGCGAGAATGAATGTAAAACTGGAATTCCACTGTCCTCTTTTTTCCTGTGCCATATAAATATCTCCTATGAATAATACTTAATCACATTTTGCCACTTATGATATCATTATCAAAAACAAAAATGAGAGGTATCCTAGTTTCTTGTTACAACCATAATTGAACAATTATTAACTAGTGACACCTCTATCATTATATTTTAATTATTGTATTTTTCAAGCCTTGTTGATGCGATTATCCTTTTAATAAGGCGCTTATATCCATTACGCTAAATTTTCTGATCTTCTCATACTTGGACAGATTGTCGTTAACCTTATCGATTACTGCATCCCAATCGCCCTCAATATCCTTCTTATCTTTAACGAAGATATCGCAAGTTAATTGTTCATCACGTACGTATACTTTTACTGACTGGATTCGCTCATCTGCTTCTTTTACCTTGTCAGCGATACGCTTGGAAGATACATTTTCGCCGTTAATCAAAACGATCATTGTATCCTTTCTGCCCTTAACATATACCTTGTTATCTACAATCTTGCCAAGGTCTCCTGTTAAGAAGTATCCGTCTTCATCGAATACTCTCTTGGTTATCTCTTCATCTCCATAGTAACCATGGAATACATTGGGTCCCTTGATTGCAAGTTCACCGATTCCGTTCTCGTCGGGATCCTTAACCTTGGCGTCGACATACTCAAGAAGAGTTCCTGCTGAATCCATATCGGTAACGTTAGGATAATCAATTGAAAATCCGGATGCTGTCTCTGAAAGCGCATATGCGTTCATCAAGTACATACCTTCATCCATGTATACCTGTCTAATATCATGAGGAAGATTTGATCCACCTACAAAGAGATACTTAAGTCTTCCGCCTAGAAGCATCTTGATAGGAACATTATACGCCTTGGCACCCTCGTAGAATCTTATGTATACAAGAGGCACTGCACAGAATACCGTGGGTTTAACCATTGCCATCTCCTGAGCCATCTTGGTCATATCTCCTGCCAAATATACCTTGTAACCGAATACCAATGAGTATAGGAAGTTAAAGATTGATCCGTATGTATGATTAAGCGGAAGGAAGAGGTAGCAAACATCATTCTCATCAACTTCAATTCTCTTAGCGAGTGCTTCATAACTTGCATATATATTTTTGATGGAAAGCATTACTGCCTTGGGGAAAGATGTGGAGCCACTTGTAAATACAATCTTAGCAGGTGCATCCTCATCAACAGGTTCAAGTGTGAATAAACCATTTAATGATTTCTTACCTTCCTCAAGTAAGTTATCGAATTCTTCTTCGATACAGATAAACTTAACATTGGGATATTTAGATCTAACTTCATCTACTTTATCTTCCAACGCCTTGCTGTATAAAAGGCACTGAAGCTCACATTTTCTAAGTGAATAGTCAAGGTTATCACCTTTCCAATCCTTGGATAATCCAACACTTAATCCGACGTAGTTCATTATGGCTACATCCGCAATCATCCAAGCCAATGAGTTGGGGGAATATATACCGATATTCTTACCCTTATATCCATTACTAACAAAATACGATGCGAGGTAATTAACCTTTTCAATAAACTCGCCAAAAGTAATACCTGCATATTGGCCGTCCTTCATCTCAAAGAGGTAATCATTCTTATTCCATTTCTCATAATCTGCTCTTAATAATTCTTCAAGTTTATTCATTTTATTCACCTATTCTCCTTTCCATAAGAACATATTCGTATACATCTGTTACATCATCTTTTGCATATGTCTGAGTAATCTTACCGTCTCTCATAAGTGCTCCGATACTCGGAAGACCACTCGCCATAAGCTCCTTCATTACAGAGTATACAAGCGCTTTCCCAAGTCCCCTGTGCGCTTGATCAACTCCCATATATAACATTACATATCTCTTAGGATTCTTCTTGGTTGATAAGATCTTAGCTATATTTATCGGATTGGATGTGTGATATACAAGGTTATTATAGTCAGGAATCGATACGTAAAATCCAACCGCTTTGCCATTATAATATGCCATCTTGGTCATGCTCATATTCATGATCTGCTTATAGCTGTTAAAGAGTTCGCAGAAGTCTTCTTTTTGAACATTCTTAAAAATAGGAAAGTCACTGTAAAGATCTGTAACAAGTCTGTAAACATCTTCGATGGCCTGCTCGAATTCTTCTTCCTTGGGACTGCGAATCTCGTATCCGTTTTTCTCGAATTCAGCGAATCTGTCTTCGTAAAGTTTATTCTCATAACTCTCGTCAACTGATCTGAAAGAGTTGGATATATAATGCTCGATTACATTAAATCCATTGTCTTTGAAAAGATCAAAATAGTAATCCTTGTTATAAGGCTCACCTGTATAAGGACGCTCAAACTTATTAATCTTCAAACGATACTTAATCCAGAACGATGCATCCACAGGTCCTTGAATAGTTGTGTATTCATTTTTACTTGCAAACTCATATGCACTATCAAAAAGGAATTTTGCAACGTCTTTGTCGTTAACACATTCAAAAAAACCAAGATACGCTGTCGTATCTCCTTCATAAGTAGTGATACAAAAACGGCCCTTAGCCTTATCCTTGTCATCATACACAAGGAACTTGTCGAGTTTAAAATATTTACTCAACGGATGCTCTCCAAGAAGAATCTTCTTCATGGTGCCGGGATCTTCCATATTGTCATCCGCATCATAAATAACCGATGCAAGTTTGACAAAATCCTTAACGTATTTTTCTTCATTTTCAAACTTAACTAGTTTCATTCCAATCCCCTCTTTATTATTTCTATTTTTCCATTATCTCCGTTCATTCTAATCATGTCACCGCTTCGAATGGTAAGCATTAGATCCTTAACGCCAACTATCGAAGGAAGTTTTAATTCTCTCGAAATAATAGCCGTATGTGACAGTAGCGAACCCTTCTCTGATATGACTCCCTTAGCTGATGTAAGTAAAAATACCCATCCCGGATCGGTCATCTTTGTTATCAAAATCTTGTCTTTAACATCCAATGCATCATTAACATTATTGATAACTAGCGCTTCTCCCTCAGCTATTCCGGCAGAACAAGGAACACCTTGTAATTCATTGTCACTGAGAGTCTTTTTATATGCATTAACTCGAGCATGATTCTTATTAAATTCTTTTTCTGAAAAGATAAGTCTTGAGTATGCAGGAAGTTCTCTGTATAACTTGTATTCTTCCTTGCGTGAATTAACCTTATCTTTCATGTCAGCAGGAGTGGTCGCAAGAGATAATACTTCATCAACCGTTAGGTAATAAATTTCATCTTCTTTTTCTATGTATCCTGCTTCCTTATATCTAACACCAAGCGTATCTATAATTAGTCTTACAATGCCATATATACGACTTCTGTTAAGTCTTGATATCTCGCGATTGTATATGCCAAGTGAACTTCTTTTAACAAAAGCTCTCGTTATTGCATCATACTTTTCTTCGCTCTTTTTTTCTCTTGAAAAGCTTTCGTAAGTCTCCTTCAAGCGAACTAAATCTTTTCTGTATTCTTCTATTCTTCTATCCAATAATTCGGGATTACTTCTAAAAGTTCTGCTCTCAAGTTTCAATTCTTCGAGATTACGATCTCCGTACTTTTTGATGTATTCCGTCTTTTCTTTTTGATAGTCCGCCTCGTTAAGTACGTCCTTTTTAAGAGCAAGTGCGATTATCTCTTTTACCGGTTTCATACTCTCTATATCAGAGATACCGCTTATATAATCATTAATCTCTTTATCACTTCGACCGTACTTCTTTTTCATACGCGACTTAACAAGTGCTGTAAAAAGAAACGAGTACATGTCATTAACGAGAGTTATATCCCAACACGCAAAAAGTTTATCCTTTATATCATTAAACATTGATACAAGTTCTTCAGGACTTAAATTCTCGTTATACTTATTATAAAAATCTTCGTTAATTACAAGAAACTTATCATTAAGTTTTCGCATGTTTCTCGGTGCACTTAATAACTCATATAGCGAGTTGATATAAGTCATCTTTTGAACGAAGAAATTAACATTCTTTTCTTTGGAACTTACACTCTTATTTCTTACTCCAAGCATCTCCTGCCATACAGGAATAATCTTGTTGGAAAAAGGCAAGAATTTTAGTACTGTATACCAGTTGCTTATCTTATAATACACGCGACCGTTAACGTGCCCTGTCATATTCAAAAATACATCTTCGTGTTTTGACAGTTCTTTTTTGTTTTTAAGAATACGCGCACATACACCTCTGAATACTCCGCTATATACTAAATCAACAAAAGATGTAGTAAGCGGTAATGAGATTCCCGGATAACTCTCAACAATATTGCTGTTATCAAGAACAAGCGGATTATCAGAATTAAGAGTTGTAATTGCTCGTGCTTGAAGTATGAATATCTCTTCATCTTTTATCGCGAATTCTATATCGAGATATTCTCCGAAAAGTTCCTTAATCTTTTCTGATATATCAATTAATTCTTCTATCTTTTCAGGCGATAAAAGATCTTCTTTTCCTTCGAAGTAAAAATTTCTGTCCGTTAGATTATAGAAGTAAGATGTCGTATCTACTTTTTCCGATACCACTCCTTCTCCAAGTCCTCTTCCGACCGTGATAACACTCTCGTTAAGTATTCCCTGCGGATTAGCTGTGAATAACACTCCCGCCGTGTCTGCATCAATCATATCCTGAATGATAACATTCATTTTTACATCATTAATATCGATGTTATTATTCTTGGCATATTCTGTTACGCCCTTACTATCAAGCGAACCAACAATGCTTTTTATTTTGTCTGAAACTTCATCTCTTGCGACATTAAGATAGGTATCAAACTGTCCTGCAAAACTTGATGTACTGCCATCCTCTATATTGGCTGAACTTCTGACAGAAAAAACATTCTTTGAAGAAGGGTATTCAAAACTGATCGTATCTTTTTTAGCATCTTCAAAAGGCACAACAGTGAACGCAGGAACATTGATTCCTGCATTACGCATCTTTATAAGATTGTCAATTTTGTTACCGTACATTTATTTACAATCTAAACTTCTTGTCTTCTTATTTATAAATTAATCTAACTTATATCTTTCCAAATATTAGGAATGCCACGATGGTTAGTAGCATAGTGGTCTCCTGAAGATATGTATATAATTCTACTTTACTGACAATCGCAAATCTATCGGGATTCTTGATAAATTGAATGAACTTAAATGTCATCCATGATACGAGAAGTCCTAATACTGCAACTGATATCTTGTTAAGATTCCATACAAGAATAAAGTTGGTGCAAATATCCATAAGTGTAAGAATAAGCACAAATCTTGTGGACTTCTTGTAACCGAAAAGTTTTGAATATGTTGTGTAATCGTTCTCGTCTTTGGGTGCCTTGATCTTTCTTGATATTTCCCAGATAAGAGCAGGAAAATACAATGTCCACAACGCCATTATATTGGTGAGTGTAAAAACGTTCAGATTATATTTTCTGATGGTGAAAGCAATGATGTAAAGATTAACAATAGCCTGAACAGGATTGTGCGTGACTAAAGCTAGAGGAAGGCTTGGCTGAATCTTGGCTTTTTGGAAAAACCACTTACTCATCAAGTATCCATAGAAATAAAGTATGGCAAAAAAGATAAGGTTTTCTCGCATAAAGATAATGTTAAGCGCAAGTGTAATTGCCTGAACAATTATGCAGCTTATAACTATATCTTTTTTTAAAACTCTGCCACTGGGAAGCGGTCTGTCAGGGAATAATTTCTTGTCGGTTTCGAAATCCTTGAGATCATCCGCAACACGAAGCCATAAAAGAAATGCGAACACAGTAAACGCACCTGTGAGTTCAGCCATTCCAATATGAAACTGTCCCCAGGTCACACCCTGATTCAAAAGAATAATAAAATGAATTTCCAAGAACACGATAAGTCCAAGTATCAATCTCGGTATTATCGGATAACGTTCTTTGTAATAGATATGAAGTCTTTTTAACATTTTAATTCCCCTATTTTTTCTCCGTATTTAACCTTGGTTTCTATTCCAGCTTCACTTTCTCGCAATATATCTTCATCTATGTTAATTATGTCTTTTACAAACACAATAACTGTCGAACCTCCGGGTTCAAAGTATCCTTTTTCTTCACCCTTTTCAAAAGAAGTCGCGCCGCTGTTTACTATCTTACCGACTAAGAGTGCACCAACTTCAACGAATGCAATCTTTCCAAAATTTTCTGTATCAAGTATGCTGACTTCTCTTGTATTTTCCTTATAAATCTTATGGTCCTTAGAAATAGGACTTACCGTATGAAGCTTACCCTTAATCTTTTTATGTGTAATCAAAGCGCCTCTGTCCGGAAAGCAGTATCTGTGATAATCTCCAACGCACAGTCTAAATACAAGTGCATATCCGGTATCGAATTCGTCGCTTAAAGTTCCTTCCCCAAGAATCTCGTCGACGGTATACTCTCGCCCCTTTACGAACATCTTCATTCCTTCTTCTATTTTATATACAAGAAGTTTTGAATCAGCAGGAGCAATAAGTGAAGTCGGATTCGTATCGACAACTCTTTTCCCCTCACGAAGTTTTCGTGTGAAAAAATCATTGAAGGATGTGTATTCTCTATCCTCAAAATCCTGCATGTCGATTCCCTGTTCTTTTATAAAATTAGGAATCTTTTTTGCAGATTTTTTCGTCGAATTAATCTTACCATAGATGCCGGATACAAGAGGAGAAACAGCAAGCCATAAAAACAATCTTCCGAATGCATTGTTATATAAAAACTCGAGTTTCCCTGCACCGAATTGTTCTATCTCTTCGTATGATTTTGTCTCTCTGTCGTATATTTTCATCTATATAACCACAATATACAAAACAAGCATCGCTATTGCTAAAACACCGAATATCGCATACCATACTCCCTTGGGCTTAGGTATCTTAATCTTTAAAAGTTCAAACAACGAAACAACAAGAATTGCAACTTCAAAAATGATTGAAAAAATATTGCTCGGTATAACTTTGCTTAACAAAAATACAAACGGAAAAATAAGCGCAACATACGTTACCGGAAGTCCGAGGTAATACTTGATTGCATTCTCACTGTCCGCAGTATCAATATTAAAATATGCAAGTCTTGCTATACCTACAAGTGCGAAAATAAGATAAATAATTATGTCCCAGACATGAGTTAATCCCATTGCAATAAAGATGCAAATAGGCAATGCGATAAAACTAATTACATCAACCAATGAATCAAGTTCGATTCCGAAGAGTTTTTCTTCTTCCGTTCTCTTGCATCTTCTGGCTACCATTCCATCAAAGAGATCGCACACACCCGATATCATCAAGCAGCAAAATGCGTAATTAATCTTCTCTAATTTGAATGCCAAAAACATACCGACAACGGCCGACATCATTCCGATATATGTCAATATAACAGACTTGTTCCACTTACCGACAAACATGCTTATTCACCTTCCGTTAATGTGACTGTACCGGTACTTCCGTCTATAGTAATCTTCTGACCGTCAGTAATCTTACTCATAGCATCCTTGCAACATACGATTGCGGGAATACCATATTCTCGCGATACAATTGCTGCATGGCAAAGTATTCCGCCGTACTCTGTGACAATACCTGAAAGAATCGCAAACTTAGGAGTCCATCCTGTATCTGTGAATCTAGTTACTAAAATGTCACCTTCCTGAAGTCGATCAATCTGAGTGAAGTCTTCTATTACTCTTGCTGTAGCAGTAATCTTACCGTTATTGGCTCCGATACCTCTGATTGCTCTCTCGCTTCCGGACTCTTTTAATGCGCTGAAATTATTACCAATCTCATTATCGCTTATATAATTTCTATAAGCATTGTAATAGAATTTATTCTTAATAATAAGTTCATCCAAATCCTTGGCGTTGAGCTTTCCGTCTATGTAATCCCATACATTGCCGACTTTTAAGAACCATACATCTTCCACGCATTTAAGTGCACCATCAGCAACCATTTTCTTAGCGTATTCAATGGTGTACATGCGAAGCATGTAATAGAATCTGGTGGATACATCTCTGAATTCTTCTCTCCACCATAACATTTTTCGCATGTTCTTTATTTTCTCTGTAATCTTTTTATATTTTCCTGAAGAAACATTTTCTTTTACTCTCGCAAGTATCTTATCGTATACTTCCTGACCTCTTTCCTTATCAGCTAAAGGTGAATATGAGTCATCAAGAAGCGCCATATCTTTTACCATGGCAATCATAACTTCAGGCTCTTCATAGTAACAAGGATATGTAATATCAAGTTCCTTATCTGAATGATATCCATAGGTATCAATAAGTGCTTTTACACGAGGCATCTCATACTTATCATCACCCAAATATTCTTTTAACTTATTGGCATCATTATCCGCCCAGAACTTGGATGCCTCAGAATTATTTCTAATCGATCTTGTAATATCCCACATCTCATAAAAAGGTAAAAGATGTGAAATGTTGTCAATGTTTGCAAGAAGCGAGAGATACTCGCTCTCCGATACATACTTAAGTAAGCTGTCCTTATAAAGGGACTGGTGAATTGCATTTAAGAAAATCTGCCAAAAGTAAGTGGACTCACTTCTTAAATATGTTTCCTTGGTAATCTTGCAAAAAGACTTTTCAATATCTTCTATAGTATTGTTATCAAGATTCTTCTTGTAATCAAAATACGCTTCAAGCAATTCGTCTATGTATTTACCGTTGTTATTCATTCGGTCCTTGTAAACTCTGTTCTGCTCGATGATAATGGGAATCATCTTAATGAGTACTCCGGGTGTAGCACCTGTTGTCTCGCCATCTCCCTCATAGTTACCACTGATACCGTACTCGCTGTCGAACTCTCTCTCCTTATATCCGACTATCTGCTTCATGGCATCTTTTGCTGCTGTTAGATTCCAGTAGCATCTGCCATAAAACATCTCGCCAAGTTTCGGAGATAATTGATTATCTTTTAGTATCTTGGTGTCAACGATAAAACTTCTGAAAGCATGCTCCCAGATATATTCATAAAGACTCCACATATAAGGAGTACATACTGTCGCAGATACACCACCATCTTTGAAGTCTGCGGTGGTCCATAAATCTTTTATTCCCGAATAATTAATCTTGGTAATTCTTCTCGACTGAAGAATGAAAAGTTCATCGTTTTTAATCGCAAACTCGATATCACAAGGGTATCCAAAATACTGCTGAATATTCGCAAAAACTTCAGCGTATTTCTCAACATTTTCATGTGTAATCAATTTATTGTTTTCGTCGCGATCTACTTCTTTTTTGTCATACCAATTGTAATAATATCTGTCGGGATTCGTCTTACCGCTTACGATGTTTTCGCCGAGTCCTTCGGACACTTCGATAAGCATGGTCTTGTCGTTTCCGGTAATGGGATCAATGGTAAAACATATACCACTCTTTTCGGAATCAACCATCTCCTGAATCACGACTGACATCTTAAGTTCACTTAAATCAATTGTTTTATTGATAAGGTAACTTAGGATGATTTCGCTAAACATTGATTTATAGCAAAGGATTACTTTATCTTCTATCTCGCTTGCAGGAGTATTGAGGAAAGTCTGATACTGTCCAGCAAAAGAAAACTCATCGAGGTCTTCCTTGGTTCCGCTGCTTCGAACAGCGTATAACTTATCCTTATCAACAAGATCACAGATTTCCTTGCTGATTGCCTCAGAAAGTTTTAATGTATTGAATAACTCTCCGATTTTTTCGGAAGTCTCTCTTACATTATCCTTATTAAGAGTATTGAGCGCCTCCTGAATCTTTGATTCAATGCCGCCACCTCTAACTGTGTCATCATATGTATCAGAATCTAATACAATAGCCTCCGGGACATTGAATCCCTCGTTCTTCATAATAAGTAAGAACTTTCCTTTGTTGCCTAACTTGTCAAAATACTCTCTGTTACTTTCTGCCTTAACTATCATTGCCTATTCCCCTAAAACATATTTTTTCTTAAGTGCATAAAATACAACATCATGTTCAATAAAATATGGGTTGCTGCGCCCACTAAAACATACACGATATAAAGGAGTATTCCTAATGGATAAAAAATCCATACCACCGCCGCTACTCCAAATACCGAATCAGCCTGATCCAAAAAAATAAAAAAGACTTTCCAAAATCCCTTCACAGTTTTTCCGGGAGTAATATCAAGTCTCCTCTTAAGAAAACTGTTGGGCAATTCGAAAAGCGAATAACCAAGTCCGAGTAAAACTCCGACTAACAGATTATAAACATGTGTATTCTCGTGATTAACATAGAAAAAATTGAGAGATGCTATGGATTCGTTGGTGCAAATGATTCCCCAAACAACTGTGAATAACACGTTAAAAAGAATGTATCCGAATACACCCTTCCAAGTCTTGTTATCCCCGAATATCCTTCTTTTATCAACAAAATTCTTGCCTGCGTCTATGGGGTGAGCTGCGAATTTCATGATGGGTAGCTTGCACCATACCATAACCATAATTCCCGCCAAAACTGTCGGAATCAAGGTCACATACATCATTAGTATATATCTAAGCATCTGAGGCCTCGTCATCATATCTGCAAAAAATTCTGCGCAGAGTAGATTTGATGATTTTTTATATCACTATATATAAGTAGAAATATTAAAACCACCGACTTCTATATTACTTGAAAATAGCATTTATGTCCATATTTCAATTAAGATTAAGAGGTATACAAAAAGAGATTGACATTCATATTCTTTGCTATTAAAATGAAACAAGATTCATTTAGTGAAACATATTTCATTTTTGCAGATAATCCATATTACTAGGACAATAGGAGACTGATTTAATGCCAAAAGTATCATCGGAATATTTTGATAACAAAAGAAAAATGATAGTAGAAGCGGCTTACCAGGTGTGCTTAAGAAAACCTGCAGAAGTTGTAACTATTTCAGATGTTATTGCAGAAACAGGTATGTCGCAGGGGGCAATATATCGTTATTACGACGGTCTCGATTCTATCCTTGCAGATATGGTAACGAAGATGCGTCAGGAATACAGTTTCATCGAAGATATGGATAAAATCATTAACGATAAAGTTATTTCTTTTGAAGAAAAAACATATAGCGTCTGCAACCTTTTAGCAGAACATATGGAAACACATCTTATGGATATACAAAAGATTAATTTTGACCTTGGCGTTCTCGTAATCAATGAGCCTGAACGTGGAGAGAAAATAATGTCTCAAATAAAAGGTGATGGGAATATGGATTACTTAAGCAAAGTAGTTTTCCCAAACATGGTTATAGATGCTCTGAATAAAGGATACAAGCCGAAAGACAGTATCGAAAACATCTGCACTTATCTATCGTCCTCTTATACGGGAATCGAAAAATTATGCATACTTGGAGCCTGCTATGGGGATAAGAAAAGTGAGTTATCAGTAAAACCTTCTCAGCTTTTTAATACTTTAGCGCAAACGACTATTCTTCTTTTAGGAGGAAAAGTAAATGAATAATGTAATCACACCAAAACCAACAGGCGAATATGCTGTCGGGTCTTTTACATTCACAATATATAATGACCGTGAGGAAACGATATACTGCGCAAAGGGCAGCATGCGAAGCCTTCCGGTAAGAGTATATTATCCTGCAAAAAAAGAATCAGTTGAAGGCCTAAATAAAACTCGTTATATGTCAAAAGAAATGGTCGGAGTCATCCGGAAGAATTACATGGTTCCGATAAATTATGAAAAGTTAGAAAAAGAAGGAAGCAACCGAAGCGAATGTTACGATAACGCTCCCTTTATTGAAGATAAACAATTTCCGTTAATTATATTCAATCATGGTCACGGTTCTTTTCGTGATGCCAATTCGTTCCTTTGCATTGAACTTGCATCGCATGGCTATGTTGTTGCTAGCATAGGTCATCCTTATGATGCCGTATTAACAGAACTTGATGACGGTACTGTTTATAAACTGCCTAAAGGTATTGTTTCCAAATGTTATTCGCCTGTAATTCCTGCTATTATCGCAATGAAAAAAATGCAAAAAGCTACCGGAACAAATGAAGAACTGTGGAAACAGTTAGATGAAATGCAGAAAAAACATAACCGTTTTATTATGGAGAGAATAAATGAATGGTGCATCGATACAAAATCAGTATTAAAGTATTTGAAAGAAAATTATTCAAACATTATCGATTTTGAAAAAGGCATCGGTCTAACTGGACATTCACTAGGAGGCGCAACAGCTTATTCTCTTTGTGAAGAAGATCCCGAAACATTCACTTGTGGAATTAATATAGACGGAGGACTTTTCGGAGAACACGAAGGAAAAGAAATTAATGCACCATTCCTTCAGATTAACTGTGTACCTAATAAAACCACCGTTACGGTAGCGTTTTTAAGAAATAAAAAGCCTGCTTATCACGTTGTATTTAAAGATATGCAACATCTTGGCTTTACAGATTTTAAGTATGTAATTCCTTTAAAATCTCAAGTTGGAAAACTCGATCCTTCTCTTGCACATGAAGAGAATTGTAAAATCCATCTGGAGTTTTTTGATGCGTATTTAAAGAAAACAAAAAACCGTCCCTTGCTCGAAAGCGATGGAACGGTTTCTGTTACAGAATACAAACCAAATTAAATGAGAGTTATCTTAGGCTATATGATACCATCTTGCCATCTTCAATTCTGTACAAGACGCTAACGATTTGATCATTGTACATGAATCTGTAATTGATAAAAGGAGTAGCATTACCTGAATATTCATCGAAGTAATATTCAATGGTAGTAAGGTTGCTTTCATCAAAACCGAAGCGTTCTGAAAGAAGCTTTTTCATTGCAGCTTTGCCTTCTTCCACATATTCTTCAGCTTCATTTTTTGTATAGTGCTTGTAATCGTTTGTTTCAAGATATCCGTTTTGGTTAATAAACGTGGGTGTGAAATCATTGGCTTGTAAACGGATGGTGTACTGTGTGCCATATCCGATTCCGAGCTGGAAGATGTCGATATCATAGATAGCCGGAACAACTTCATCTTCATACTGCTCTTCTTCGAAGTAATCGATAAGTACAATCCATGAATCATCGATGTCTTCTTTAAAGAATTCTTTAATTATCTTTTTAGCTTCATCGACAGCTTCACTTTCTCTGCTGCCTGCAACTACGGGAGTTGACTCAAGTGCCATTCCGACACCGGGTGCGATTCCTTCAGCGATAAGAGCCTGATTATTGACATATCTCTTCTTAGCATTGTGATCAATATACTGAAGAATCTGCTCATCAGTCATCTCATCTTCAGGGAAGTAGAGGAGATTATCTTTTTCTACATATGCCAATTCGTTAGCACTTCTTTCACTTTTGGTCTCATAGTGAGGTAATACATTTTCAGGATATACATTGTTGTCGTAGTATTCTCTCTCAAGTCTTATGATATTACGAATTTCAGAATCTCTAAGTGCTCTTGATTCACCTTCGTTAACGGATACAAAAGTATCATTATCCACTTCGTACTGATAATCTGCATATTCCTCATTGCTCATGTTTTCAAGTCTGGCTTTAACTCCGAGTACAGCAGCGCTTGCACCGATTCCGGTAAAAACAAATACGCCTATAACTATTAAAGCTGATAATAATCCGGAATATCTGAAAGCAAAATCTGCAGTGCTTCTGCCCTTGATACAGTTTCGATATAATGCCGTTTTCATATCTTCACTGATTTCGATATTGGAAATCAGATCTTTATTAATTCTATTTTTCATAAGCCGGTTCTCCTTTGTATTGCATGCTCAGTTTTTCTCTGGCACGCTGAAGTCTCTTTTTTACCGCTGCGGGTGACATCTTAAGGATTGAAGCAATCTCGTTAACCGAGTAACCTTCGATGTAGTGCAGGATAACGACCGATTTCAACTTGTAATCAAGGTCCCATACCAGTGATAAAAGTTCTCGCTCGCTCCCTCTTAACCCGTCGGTAATGATTAGTGTTTCTTCCATTTCTTCCAAAGGAAGGGCTGCATGTCTTTTGTGAAATCTCAAGAATTCTTTACATTTATTTTGGGATACCTTAATGAGCCAGGCCTTTTTATGCTCTTCGCTCTCAAATCCCCTGTTTTTCGTATAATATGTCAGAAAAGTCTCTTGCAGGACATCCCTTGTATCATGTTCATTTTTTAGAATCAGAAAACAGATTTTGTACAGCATATCACTGTATCTGTCTATCACCGATTCCAGATCTTCGTTTTTGTTCATTTATCTGCTCCTTTTTGTTGTTACAAAAAGTATTCGCGAATTACCTTTTCACTAATAATATGTTTGAGCACATAAAAAGGTGACATTAAATATAAATATTATTTTTCCGAGATAAAATCCAACGTATTCAATCTATCGGAATTGAGAATTTCAATTAATCGATAAGCAGGTCCTGTTGGATGAGTTCTTCCAAGTTCCCACGCCTCTACAGTCTTTTGAGAGACACCAAGATAACTGGCAAACGTAGCTTGAGTCATTCCAGCATTATTACGTATTCTTTTTATTTCTTTATTTGAATACTTTTTTATGGGATTAATAATATAAGTTTTTACTCTAGCTTTCCCATTCCCTTTTTCGTATTCAATTGCTTCCTGCAATCCTTCTTGAAGGTCTTCAAATAAACTACTCATTTTTATTTACCTCCAGTTTTTCTTAACCTCTTCCTTTAAAGACTTAACCAATTTCTTTAACACTTCTTTTTCTTCTGCTGACAAATTTTCTTTTTCATTCTTTTTAAATGCAGTAATCAGATATATTACTTCATACTCTGCAAAATCAGTGTAACAGACACGAATACTCCCGCTTTTTCCACATTTTTCCAAAGGGAATCGAACCTTCCTAATCCCGCCTGTTCCTTCCATTACCGGACCGGATTTGGGATTTTTTAAAAGCATAATTTGTAATGCCGATAATTCCTCATCATCCAATCCAATTTCGTTCCATCTTTTTGAAAATAAAGGAACTTCAATAAAAGTTCTAGTCATAAATACTTCCTTTCTTCATAGTATACCCTACAATGTAGGGTGTCAATATTGTGTTACATTCTTATGGGAAAAACCAATCCAAATGGATTGAACTGAAGAGAATCTTCAAGTGGATTTAATATAGCATTAGAAGATACCTGTGTCAATCTTGATTAGATATAAAGCCTTGACTGTATTCTAATTGATTGGTAGAATACACATAATAAGTTTTGAAGAAAGCGAGGTTAAGTACATGCGTGTGGAAAAAATGAATATTGTAAGTAAATATTGTATGATGACCTCGGTTGATCGTATCTAATTTTCTTGATTAGATTTATAGTGTATTTTAACCGTGGCGTTTTCTGTCGCGGTTTTTATTTGTTCAAATTAGACATATTCTGTCGAAGGTCTCCATACAATAAGTTTTTATAGATTAATATTTTAAGGAGATTAAAGCTTTGAATAACATAATTATAAGAAAAGAAGCTAAAGAAGATTATTACAATACAGAACATATGACAATGAGAGCATTTTGGAATCTACATGGTCCGGGATGCAATGAACATTTGTTGGTTCACAAGTTAAGAGAAAGTGAAGATTATCTGCCGGATTTGAGTAGAGTGGCTGAGCTTGATGGACGCATAGTAGGAGCAATCTTTTATTCCAAGGCACGAGTGGTTGATGGCAATACAGAGCATGAAGTATTAACATTCGGACCTCTTGCTGTTGAACCTACTTGCTTCAATATGGGAATAGGATCCAAACTATTGAAAGAAACCCTGGCACTCGCGAAGGATGCAGATTACAAGGGAATCGTCATTTGTGGAGAACCTGATTATTATCCCAAACATGGATTTATGACATGCGATAATTATGGAATTGTTCATCCTGCATTTGGCAATTCAGAAGCTTTTATGGCATATCCATTAAATGAAGGTTTTGATAAAATACACGGTACATATTTTGAAGCACCTGTATTTGAAACATGTGAAGATGAAGTAGAAATAGAAGAGTTTACAAAAGACTTCCCATATTACAAACCCTTGAAGTTGTCATGTCAATGGCTTCATGTTGAAAAACTCGGAAGAATATCTGAGGTTCAAAAGAACAGTTTCAAGATTCGATTCTTTGAACAGGAATTACCGGCTAAGCTTAAGGGAAGTTTTTATGAAGACGACTCTGAGAATTGGCCTGTAGTGGGCGATTATGTAACATTTCTGTATAATCCTAACGGAGAGTGCACGATTCTTTCAGTATGCGAAAGAACGAGCTTTTTACAGAGGCCTGACCAGGCTAAAACCGGTGTAATGCAGCATATGGTTGCAAATGTTGATTATACTTTTATAGTTACATCATTAAATGATGACTACTCGTATAACAGAATTGCAAGATATGTTAGCGTAGCTCTTCAGGGCGATTCGGTTCCTGTTGTGGTACTTACAAAATCAGATCTTTGCAGTAATGTCGGAAGATATATAAGAGAAGTTGAATCAATCTCTGAGAAAATAAGTGTGCATGCAGTTTCTGCTTTGCTAGATATCGGACTCGATGAGTTAGATGAATATTTTACACCCGGAAAAACTATATGTCTTATGGGTTCTTCGGGAGCAGGTAAATCGACACTGATTAACTCCATCGTTGGTAAGGAAGTAATGAAAACTTCCGAGATAAGAGAAGACGATTCAAAGGGAAGACATACGACAACACACAGGCAGTTGATTGAAGCCAAGAAAGGTGTATTCATTATTGATACTCCGGGTATGCGTGAGATTGGTATGGCCAATACAGAGGAGGGTATCGATAATACTTTTTCCGATATCGTAGAACTTGAGAGCAGATGTAAGTTTAGCAACTGCCGTCATGATACTGAGCCCGGTTGTGCTATTAAGGCAGCAATTGAGAGCGGAGAACTATCTCTTGAAAGATACGAACTCTATGTTAATCTTGGAGCTGAAAACACGCGTAATTATGCGCTGAAAAAAGATATTGCCAAATGGGCAAAAGTGATGAAGAAATTCAAAGATAAGAATAATCAGTGGGATTAACATTAGTTATTGAAAAAGCGACTTCCAAACTTCTACGGAAGTCGCTTTTATAGTTAGCGTTGTTTTTCTTATTATCGTGAAATATTTCTGTTTTCAACAATTCTCATATTCATAACCGGCTTGCCAAAAATCTCGGCAATCTCATTAACTACCTTTTCGGCATATTCAACATGGGGCTTTTTAGAAAAATTGAAGAAACTTGTTTCAATTTTCTTAAGTAAGAAAGTCTCTTCTGTCATATATTTATTATCTAACACAATTACCACGGAGTTTTTGTCTGTATAAACCCAACTTCCGGATTTTGTGTGAGTCTCTGAATCTTCGGTCTCATAATAGTGATGTATCATTTCGTAACATACACCTGTTACCTCACTATACGGATGAACCAATCCACTGGGAAAACCGTTCTCCGTACTGGTAAAATCATCATTCCATACCTTGGCTATTCTAAAGAGAGAATTGTTCTCATCCAATTCCAAACATCCGTCGTATAAAACTTTTGTCGGAGTAAAGTTGGGATACATCTCCTGATTCTTTTTGTAGTTTTCAAAACGTTCCTTGAGATTATCTACTGTGACCTTCAAAAGAGCAACATCCATGTGTACAAAATGTGCTCTCTTTTTTACATACAAACTGTTCTCTGCTCTCTGAGGAATCAATCCCTCATGAGAAGCCATACAATCGCTGCAGACTGCACCATCCTTAAGCTTATAGATACCAACATCGTCTGCTTCAGTTTTATTACAGATTGCGCAATGCTCCCAATCAATATTGGGATCAACTTTCATCAAATCATTTAAATCCGCATCACCGATTATTTCTTTCTTCTGCTTTAATGCCTTATTGGCCATCACTAAATCGTAGATGTTTCCGATGCATCCAACACCTGCGCCAAAAATCAGATTGGGAATCAGCATAATTAAGCTGCGCTTTTTTGTTTTTTGCATATAGTTGAGCACATCCTCCGGTTCCCAACCACATGCCTCTACGCTTTTGTAATATTGATATTCATGATAGCAAAAAACGATATTAAATATAAAAACTGCGAGTACTAAAAAACCATACACGACCATCATGGTACTCAAAGATATTAATCCTTGGATGCCAAGAACAATCCACCAAAGGATATAACTGGTCTTCATTGCCTTGACTTGCTTTTGTACAAATTCGTACCTAGCTTTCTCGTCCATTAAATTCTTCCTGCCTATTCTTGTACTTTATTTACAACCATTCTGTAGTAACTGTTTAGAGCATCATCTTCTTCAATCTTCTCTTTATAAGTATCGTTCGGATTTAGTACCAACACCTCCAAAGACTTATACTTTTCTTTTATCTCTATATTCTCTTTGACAAGCTTGGATCTAAGCGCAACATAGTGCGTAGATTCCATATCAATCTCGACTTTTTCCGACACATTATACTTAGCACAAAACTCTCTGTATTTTGTAAGTCCCAGGCTTGCAAATTCATTAAGAATCCGCGCACTCAAGGAGTCTATATCGGATAAGTATTTTGCGATTTTAGCTTCATAACTTCTCTTAAGCGATGTGCTATAAATTGTATTCTCTTTTAATTGTTGGTCAATCTTATCGAGTGCAGCAACGATATCCTGTCTTTGCGTATAGAAATTGTTAGTGGGTAGATTACTCTCAAACTCATCTGCAGCTGAATTCATCTCATCATAGAATTCATTCTGAAGTTTAAGATTGCCCAGGCACTTATCCTTAATTGAAACGTAATGTGCTTTCAAATTAGGATCCGCAAGAGAAAGAGCCTTGTTATAATCTTCGAAAAGAGTCAGGTCTTTCTTGGTAAACTTAATATTATCTGCATTATGATGAATCTTTACTGCCATCCTAAGCCAATATGCTTCAGGCATATTAGGATATAATTCAATCAAATCACTGACCGTCGAAAGTGCCGCAGGAAAATTTCCTACATTGGCTTTTTTTATAGCACTTTCGTACATACTCTCTGCTTCACCACGTCCTACTCTTCTGCTTCCAACCTTACCATTCTTTTCAGCCTTAACAATAACTGTGAGATATCTCTCTATGTTTTTAGCAAGATTTTCCATAGCATTTTGATCAGACAAAAGTTGGGCCTGTTTTAGACTAAAAGCTCTGGGCAATTCTTCGGGATCATCACACGCGAAAAACATCTGCTTGTCGGAATCCGTCTCCATTAACTTAAGAAAACGACTCCACTCATTTTTTACCCATGTAGCCGTAAAATATTCTGACTTACTTCCAATTACAGCCATGGCTTTAGAACTCTTAAGCGCTGCAAAAATATATGGCTCATAGTCCACGCTTAACTTATCCTGAAGAGTAACTCTGGCGAAGAATACTTTGAAACCATCCTTAGTCAAAATGTCATATAATTGTGTGCAGTATTCAACATCTTCAGTAGTATCTTTTGTATCTTCATCCGTTTCCTTATAACAGATAAATACATCATAAGGAGCCTCGTTCTTGGCAATATCAAGATAGTCTGTTTGAATTCTGTTAATCTCAGCAGCTTCTACTTCAAGGATTGCTCTCTGCTTCTCATCGCATAGTTCCAACGCATCCTTATATGAATGATAATTGAGAATACTCTCATCCTTGATTCTATGAAGCGTAGGAAAATACTTACTGCTTATGGGATCAGGAACATATTCGATACCATATTCACACAGAGTACGAAGCCATAAAATATCAGCTGTGGCAACATTCTCAGCTAAGATGTTGTCATAGATCCTAATTGCATTGTCGTATTCTTTTTCCTGTCTGAGTTTGTTTGCTCGATTGAGCTGATTAATGTATTTATTCGCTGTGTCTGAAATAAAGTTGGTAGCACCACAGTATTTACACACACAAAGAGCGGAATCTACATTTAAGACTCCACCGCAACATCTACAATTTAATGCTTCAATTTCCATTTTCCCGTTTCCCCTACTCTTAAACACACATAAATAATGTCATTCAAAATGACACTAATATCCCATTTTCAGTATCAACCGTACTTCGCAGAAAAGTACTGCTTTTTAGCTATCATCATTTCCTTGGTTTCAAGACACTCTTTTATTACGTTTCCGATATTAAGAAACTCATTCACAAGCCCGGGATCAAACTGTGATCCGCTGTTGGATGCGATAAATGCCATCGTCTTTTCGTGAGATATCGGATCCTTATACGGACGCTGAGATGTCATGGCATCATATACATCAACAATTGCCATAACACGCGCAAGGAAAGGAATCTCCTCGCCCTTGAGACCATTAGGATATCCCTTGCCATCCCATCTCTCGTGGTGGGACTTAGCTATCTGACTCGCTATACGAGCAAACTCCGGATCGGGAATTTTGTCCTCAAGATAATCAAACAAATCTCCGCCGATTACCGCATGAAGTTTCATATTGTCAAATTCATCCGCTGATAGCGAAGCTGGCTTTTGCAATACAGCATCTCTAATCGCAATCTTACCTACATCATGAAGAGGCGCACACCTGCATGCTTTTTTTACTACTGTCGGTGGCAAATATTGCTCGTATTTTTTTACAGTCTTAAGGTGACTGATAAATGCCGTGTAATAAATGGATGTATTTTTAAGATGCACTCCGGTTACACCGTCTCTTGACTCTACCAATCCGGCAAACGAAACAGTGATTAGGTCATACATCTGTTCCATCTCTTCTATCTTTTTTTCTACTCTCTCTTCGAGATTCTTTTGGTACTGAGACAACTCTATCTGAGTCTCAATACGTTTTTTCATAACCATAGGAACAAAAGGCTTGGTAATATAGTCAACAATGCCTAGCTGGAATCCCTCGACCTCTGCCTCGGGGCTCGTATCTGCAGTTAAGAAAATTACGGGAATCTCTTTGCAAGAAGGAATCGATTTTAACTTCTTCAAGACTTCCATGCCATTCATTTCAGGCATAACAACGTCAAGAAGAATTAAATCAGGCGTGATTTCTTTTAACTTTTCAAAAGCTTCCTTGCCTGATGAAGCTTCATATAATTCGTATGTATCCTCCAAAACGTCACGAGCTGTTGCGTGATTGAGAGCTACATCGTCTACCATGAGAATCTTTTTCTTTTCACCCATACCAATACCCCATTACACGAAAAAAGAAACCTTGATACTTATATGTATTTTACTAAAAAAACGCGAATTAAAAAAGAATTTTTCACATTTTTGGAATATAATACTATAAAAGTTATGTAAATTATAGCAATACGCTGTGAACAAATAGTTAAAACGGATATGGAGAAAACTATGCAGTACAGAAAAGATAAATACGGTAACGAAGTATCAGCTATCGGTTACGGATGTATGCGTTTCAGCAAAAAGGGATCCGGAATCGACTTTGAAAAGGCTGAAAAAGAGGTGCTTAGAGGTATAGAGCTTGGTATCAACTATTATGATACTGCGTATACATATCCCGGCAACGAGGAGTGTCTTGGTAAGATATTGGACAAGAACAACTGCCGAGACAAAGTTAAAATTGCGACTAAACTTCCTCAATACCTCGTAAAAAATGCCAGTCAGATTGACAAGTATTTCGACGAAGAATTAAAGCGCCTTAGAACCGATTATATTGACTATTATCTCTGCCACATGTTCACAGATATCAATAACTGGGATAAACTCAGGGATCTCGGTTTTATCGATTGGGTCGCTCGTAAAAAAGAGGAAGGAGCCATTAGACAGATTGGCTTTTCCTACCACGGAGATACTGAAGGTTTCATCAAGATTTTAAATGTATATGATTGGGATTTTTGCCAGATTCAGTATAACTATGTTGATGAGCATACTCAGGCCGGAAGAAGGGGACTCGAAGAAGCAGCCAAGAAGGGAATTCCAGTCGTTATAATGGAGCCTCTCAGAGGTGGAAAACTTGTATTCGCTTTGCCTGAAGAAGCTAAAAAAATAATCAAAAACAATGAACATGGTTGGACAAGTGCTGAATGGGGTCTCAGATGGTTATGGAATCAACCCGAAATCATGTGCGTATTATCCGGTATGAATTCAATCGAGATGGTTGAAGAGAATGTACGTATCGCGAGCGATACTGCACCCGGAAGCCTCACTTCTGAAGACTTTGCAGTATACGAAAAGATCAAAGAATTAATTCGTGAAAAAGAAAAAGTCGGATGTACCGGTTGCGCATACTGTATGCCCTGTCCTCACGGCGTAGATATACCCGGTACATTTACTTGCTATAACAAGATGTATTCAGAAGGAAAAAGCAGCGGTCGTTTTGAATATGCCAGAAATATCGGTATGAGAGATGTTCCGGGATTTGCGACACAATGTGTTGGTTGTGGCCTATGCGAAAAACACTGTCCTCAGCACATAGAAATCCGAGCTAAGTTAAAAGAAGCTGACAAGGCATTAAGACCTCTTCCATATAAAGTCTTAACTGCAGCAGTAAGAAAATTCACAATTCGTAAAAAGAAAGAAGAAAAAGAGAGTTGAAAAACTCTCTTTTATTCTTCTACCATTATATACATCTTAGCGGAAAAATCCTGCATGTAACGAACATTTTCGTTATATCCCGTTCCGGAATAATCCTGGCAAAGATGAACTCCTGCCGTACATAAGAAATTACCGCTTGCAGTATAGTTTTCTTTTTCCGAAGGAAGTTTAACCTTCTTTGCAATAATATCCAAAAGTAAAGAATTGGGTTTGATGTGAATAGGTGCTACGGTATTAACCAAATCGCCAAAATCTCTTATATCATATTCAAGTTCCTTATTGATAAACAAATATTTCTTTTCTTTATCAAGACCCTTGGCATGATATACGCTGTCTCTAATATTGGGCATGGCAAGTTTTTTAAATATCGCTCCAACCGCTACGTCTTTATCCTTGGACACTACTGTCCATTCCTTAATATTTCCTTCAAGAGTTGAATCGGATAATACACTCGTTGCAGAAGGCCTCATACTCATCGCAGGGCCCCTTCCGCCTCGATAAAAAGTTCCAAACTGCATCACAGAACGATACATCTTGTAAAGTGCTATTTCTTTTTTAATCTCTTCTATCTCTTCTTTAGTAAAATCGACAAGGTTACATTCATATCCAAATACACCAAAGCTAGCACAAGCGGCTCTTGTCTTCATCGGAGTGCGTCTAAGAGTCTGATGGTTAGGACTTGCTGATACATGCGCACCTATTGTACTAAGAGGATATCCGTAACTTAATCCCTCCTGTATTTCAAGACGGCATATCGGATCTGTATTATCAGAAGCCCATATCTGAGGGAAGTAACTTAGTATTCCAAGGTCAAATCTATTGCCACCCGAAGAGCATCCTTCAAATAAAATATCAGGAAATCTCTTGGTTAATTCACCCATTATCTCATAGAGACCAAGTACATATCTATGTGCTACTTCTCCCATCTTTTCGGCAGGTAGAGACGACGAGAATACATCAGAAAAGATTCTGTTCATATCCCACTTAACATACTCAATATTACCCGAACTAAACACCTTGGTCATTGATTCGATAATATAATCTCTAACCTCTTTTTGGGTTAGATCAAGTATGCGTTGATTACGTCCCTCGCTGTGAGGAGTGCGTGGATTAGCGAGGCACCAGTCAGGATGTTCTCTGTAGAGATTACTGTTAACATTAACCATCTCGGGCTCAACCCATATACCAAAAGATAGTCCTAATTTATTTATCTTTTGTGAGAGTCCCTCGAGTCCGCTTGGAAGTTTTTTCTTATTAACTTCCCAGTCGCCTAATGACTTGGTGTCGTCATCTCTTTCTCCAAACCATCCGTCATCCATAACGAATAATTCGATTCCAACTTCCGCTCCCTTTTTAGCCAACTTAACGAGCTTACTTTCATCGAATTTAAAATATGCAGCTTCCCAACTGTTTAATAAAACCGGTCTTTCCTTGTACTGCCATTTGCCTCTGACGATGTTGTCTCTAATGAATCTGTGGAAGTTATCACTAAGAGCATTGAAGCCTTTTTCCGAATAACTCATTATTGCTTCGGGCGCTTCAAGTGATTCGCCCTTATTAAGAATATATCTGAAGCCTTCGTCGTTAATACCCGTCAGCACTCTAACCTTGCCATATGCATTAGCATCCGTAATCTCTGCATGATTACCACTGTATATCAGATTGAATCCGAAGCATCGACCTTCGTCCTCGGTGGTAGTGCTACGTGCAATCATAAAGAAAGGATTGGCTCTGTTGGAACTTGTTCCTGTATTACTTCTGTTAACATTCATGCCACTCGCAATATCTTTTCTGTAGCACTGCATTTCTCTTGCCCATGCTCCGCCAAAAAATATTGCTTCATAGTCGCAATCATCCATGTCGAGTTGAAGGCTCATCAGTCTCTCAACTTCAATCTTCTTTTCACCTTCATTAATGATATCCGCAAACCTGGTGATAACATCTTTTTCTTCATATACGACATAGTATAACTTCAAAACAACAGGATAACTAACGTCATGAAGAGTGATAATCAAAGTCTCACATTTTCCATTTGCATCATATGAACCCGGAAGAGTTGTCCTGTTTATAGTACCGCTTACTACCTCGTGAGAATCATATACAAAGTCAGAAGTTCTCATTCCGTCTTCGTGAACTATACTTACAAAAGGAGATCTTAAATCTCCTTTTCCGGTTGATGAGATTTCAAAACAAGTATCTTCGAATGCAAGGCTGGGATTCTCGGGATTATATCCAAGAGTCGCACCGGGGCCGAATTCTCTCTTGGGTGTTATAACATCAAACTCTGATAATTCTTCTGAGAAATCAAGTCTCGAACCATAGTATAAATGTCTTAAATGACCTGTGTTAATAACATCAAAAGCATATGTGGAATTTGCAGTATTAATAACGAATTTCTTATCTTTTGAGATTATCATTATTTACCCTCTTCTCTTCTTTTTTCAATCTGTTTTTGAATCTCTTCAAGCTTGGCATCATTGAGAATATACTTCGCCTTGAATACAAGTAATGCAATGACTAAAACAAACATGGGAATTACTGTCATCACAAATCGTAGTCCCAGTACCGAACCGCCTGATACGGATACGGCACCGTTTTTAGTTACATCATCTATGTATTTTAAAAGACCGTTTATCAAACTTCCGTTTACTGCTTCATAAGTCTTGTCGGATCTGCTTATGTTGAATACCGACAAGCTGATTGCTGCTGCCAATGCAGCAATACCTGATGCTAACTTAACAACAAATGTCTGCATTGAAAAGATAACCGATTCATCTCTTCTGTCATTTTTAATCTCACCATAATCAACTGTATTAGCTAGGAAAATTGTTACCAATACATTGAGTATTCCGACTGCTCCGAATATAAAGAAGCCAGGTACCAAGAAAGGATATACAATGCTTACTCCGGATAGAGCCATAACAAGTAAGATTACGTATCCGACAATTGCTGATATAACCGAGATATAGAAAATCTTAATCGTGTCAAAGAACTTTCTAAGTATGGGGAAGAAGAACATCATGGCAAGAATCTGTATTCCTCCGCCAAAGGTATTGAACAATGTATAGTTGCTCTGCCATGAAGCGCCGCCTATATCGTACTTGAAGAAATATATCAAAAGGTTTGATGTAACATATACCGATGAATTGACGAGCACTATTGTGACAACCATTGCCATGGCCTGATCATTTTGAATGAGTGCCTTGAACATGTCTGTAATCTTGGCAGTCTGAACATCAACTGTTGATTTTTCTTTTATAAATAAACATGTAATCAAAATGAATACAAAGAAAAGAATCGCAACTATAAGTGAGAAATATTTAAATCCGAGTCTGTCTACTTCTTTTGTAGAATTAAGTGTTAATGCGAATCCTCCATCCGCATTTACTTTCGCATATTCTGCTGCTGAAAGGCGTACCGCTACAACTGCCTTGTTGGAAGAATTATCGATAACAATATCCATGGTACTGTTGTCATTGTTATATGCATCTTCCGAATCTGCTTTTTTATTTTCATCAAAAACTAATGTATATTTGCTGTTACTTTGATTAAAAGATGTCTCTCCCTGGAACTCTATTTTACTTGCTGTAACTTCAATATTTTTATTTCCGTTAATCTCTTTTATATTACCTGTTGTAGAGCCTGCCTCATCAAGTTCAATTGCATATACTGTCACGTCGCTATATTGATTGGTGATATTATCGTTGCTCTTTCCGAGTGCGATATTACCGAGTGCTGCCACTGCAAGAACTGTAACTATTGTAACAATCGCAGAACCTACACCTGCACAGCTTCTGCCAAGTGCGGACATGCTTTCTCTCTCTTTTCCGCCCTGAGTAAATGCAGGAACCATCGACCAATATGGAATATCCATCATTGTATAAGTTACACCCCAGAGGATATAAAAGATTGCTGCATATGCAACCAATCCCTTACCTGTAAGTGAAGGAGGTGCAGCGAACATGAAGAATAACACAATGGCATTGGTTAGTGTACCAATAAAAAGCCACGGTCTGAACTTGCCCCACTTGGTTTTAGTCTTCGCAACGAGCACTCCCATGAGAGGATCATTGAATGCGTCGAAGACTCTGGCTATCAAAAGAATGATACCCATAACCCAAGCTGATACGCCCATAATATCCTGATAATAATATAAGATGTAACTTGCGGAAAGCATGTAGACCATGTCTTTTCCGACAGCGCCAATACCATATGCGAATTTTTCTTTTATACCCAACTTCATAGAGATACCTCTCTTTCCAATTCTCTGATTAATCTATCTTAATCTTGAATTCTATAGATACAGATTCTGTATTTGCCGCGTCGCGAACACTTAACTTTGCTTTACCTTCCTTGCCGATAGTACGAATGTATGTACCGCCCATTCCACCGGATAAAGCAATTACTTTTGGACCAATTATTTCAGCGTCACCCTCAATATCCAAAATAATCGAGTCGTTGTAGTAGTTAAGTATATTGCCATTTTCATCAACAGCTCTTATACGTACACACGAAACATCGTAAGTATTATCTTCTGTCAGTTCTGTATGATCTGCCTCAACCAAAAACTTTACTCTGGTCATCGGGGCCTTGTTAATGGTTTTTACTACTTCGCCATTTTTGATTGCTTCGAATCTGTAGGTTGTTGCACTGCCGCCCCAATCGCCAATGTACTTGTTATATAATGCAACTGCATCATCCATCTTCATGCGATATACAAGCATCATCTTGGCTGCTTTTAACTTGGTTGAAAAATCCATTTTGTATAATCCGAATTTTGCAACTTGATTCAAAATCGACTTAACATCTTCTGCTTGAGAATGACTCATCTTTTCTTCTTTTTCGAGCATATCTCCAATGTAATCATCTATCTGAATCGGAGCATTCTTAAGGTTCGGATATTGCTTTGAATTGTGCTTATATTCTTTTATCAGATTATCGTTTTTATACATCTTGACCGAATCCGCATTGGTAAAGATATATGTCTCATTTCGATTGCATCCGGGATGCTCTCCTATATCCATTGAAGAACTAATCTCAAGAACAGGCTTCTCATCCTGCATCTCTGAATATACAAAGGCAGCCATCTTGGGATTACGAAACATATCCATTACACCGTGATAACAGATTCTGTCTCCACTACCGAAATCTTTGTGAGTGTTGTAATCAAACATGCACCATCCAAAACTTCCTGCTATATCCTCATTGGAAGAAACATCATTGAGAACTCTTGCATGTCTGAGTGCATCCTCAAGTCTGTGTTCCTCCCAATCGAATGCTTTGGTCGGGAACATATGTCCCATGTACTCACTAATCAAATAACCTTTTGATGTGTCACTTGTTACACTGCTTTTTTTATCACAGCCCTGATTGCCTCCACTGTGAACAAAATCATTATATGTATATACGTCTTCCAAAAGATTGGATTTTTTATAGCATCTTACGCCGCCTGTCTGTCTAACAGGATCAAGTTCTCTTGCCGCTTGATTGGTACGCTTATAAAATTCATCATCATCCACGGACTCGTTAATTCGCACGCCCCATAATATAATTGATGTATGATTTCTATATTGAAGAACCATGTCTTTAGTGTTCTCAACTGCGATATCTTTCCACTCTTCATTACCTATATGCTGCCAGCCGGGCATCTCGGTAAATACAAGTAATCCAATCTCATCACATGCATCCAAGAAGTAATGCGACTGTGGATAATGAGATGTTCTGACTGCGTTAAGGCCTAATTCATTCTTTAAAATATAAGCGTCTCTCTTCTGTGGATTTTTAGGCATTGCATATCCAACATAGGGATAACTTTGATGTCTGTTAAGACCACGTATCTTATATTTTTTATTGTTAAGATAAAAGCCATCGGCTTCAAACTTAGCAGTTCTAAATCCGAATCTTGCAGTTTCTTTATCAAGAGTTTTTCCTTCTGCATTTTTTAATTCGCATTCGAATACAAAAAGATTGGGTTCTTCAGGAGACCATAGTTTATAATCTGCATACGAATAATTAAATACATATGTATTCTTTTCTTCGATTGTTTCTTTTCCTAAAACGTTGCGTGTAGAATCTGCAACAATTGCATTTTCAAGAATAAGTCCTTTTGCTTCTTTGCTAAGTTTTACTTCTACTCTTACATTACCGCTTGCATCAGCAGATACATACACATCGTCAATATGCGCTTTTTCTTTTACCTCTATATAGGCTTCGCGATACATACCGCCATATGTCATGTAATCAATTACGAATCCAAAAGGAGGAATGTTAAGCGTCTCATTGCTATTGGCATTAACAACAATTATATTGTCTTCGCCATACTTTACATGATCGTTAAGACTAATTGTAAATGCTGTATAGCCACATTTATGCTCGCCTAAAAAAGCACCGTTAACATATACCTTGGAGTAATGTGCAATGCCTTCAAAGGTCAAGGATATGTCCTTGCCCTTCCACTCACTCGGTATATTAACCGTCCTTATATAAGCCGCGTCCATCTGATAATCATGTTCATCAAAATAATGAAGCGGCGTCTCTTTAAATGTATGGGGAATTCTAACTTTCGTTAAAGAAGTGAAATCGTAACCCTCTTTAAGAATTCCTTCGTCGAAGGATTCCTTAAAATACCAATTATCATTAATATATTTTTTTGCCATACGCCCCACCTTTATTACAATACTCTTATTCCGCCGTACTTTCGTATCTTAAGTGCGTGACACGAATCCGGTCCAAATACAGAGTCCATTGCTTTCTTATACTTTTCTACATTTTCATTTAATACAAATGCCTGTATCGTTCCTGCAAATCCACCCCCGTGAACTCTATAGGCTTCTTTCTTATCATCAAGAATATAATCACTCACTGCTAACGCTATTGAAATATTCTGGCTCGCCACATCTTTGGTAGTGTATACATTTTGAAGATATTCATAGGATGATCTGCCTGATTCTTTTACGAGTGATAAAAATCTTTCTATATCATTTTCTTTTAGTGCTTCCACACCTTTTTTAACTCTCTTGTTTTCTTCGATAAAATGCATCGCTCGAAGAACTGCTCTGTCTGAAAATCTGTTTCTTAACTCGGCCATGTCTGATAGGATGTCTTCCATTGTGACACCAAGTAGATAATCTTTTTTGTAGTAAGATGCTATCTCCTTCATCTCCTTAGGAATAGCTGCATATTCATCTGTCAGATTAGCATGAGAGCCTTTTGTATCCGTGATGCATAACGTGTAACCATTGTCCGATAAATCGTACATCACTTTTTCGGTTATCGGATTCTTTTCATCCGCAAAATCTATATGAACAAGACTTCCAACACTGCATGCCATCTGGTCCATAAGACCACAAGGCTTTCCAAAAAATACATTCTCAGCGAATTGACCGATTATAGCTATCTCAACATCGCTTACTTTTCCGTCATTGTATAGGTGGGATAGTATCGTTCCTATCAATGTTTCAAAAGCTGCTGACGATGATAAACCTGCGCCGATTATGACATTACTTGTTACGACTGCTTCAAATCCGCCTATCTTATAGCCCCTGTCTTTTAGGCCTTTACAGATACCTGCGATAAGCGCTCTCGAACTACCTTTTTTTATATCATCATTGTCCTTTGAGGTATCAAGGCACATCTCGGGATAGTCTCCCGATACAACTTTTATCATGCTGTCATCACGTTTTTTCACAACAGCAATCGCATCAAGATTAATGCCTGCTGCCAATACTTCTCCGTGCTGGTGATCCGTATGATTACCCATGACTTCACTTCGTCCGGGCGCACTAAAAAGCATCAGGTCACCGTCCTGATAGAGACTTACAAATCTCTTAATCGTGCTTATATATCTATCTTTGTTTTCGTCTATCAAACTGTCATCTTTATAGATATCAAGTATCTTCTCGTCTATTTCCTTGGAGCCGAATTTTTCGATTAAATCTTTTGAATTCATAGCCTACCTCTTTTTGAACATACTCTATAATATATATCGGTTAGAATGCCCTCATTTTAATCATATTTTACCATTTATAATTTTCTTAAGTAATAGACAAAAAAAGAACTTTTTGTGAAAAGTTCTTTTTAATGTGTCCTTTCTTCTCCTGACACTTCGTATGCTGTATACTCGTAATCAAATTCATATCCGAGTTTCTCAGACAAGCGAACCGAATTCATATTCTGCGCATCCCAACTAGGATATAATCCTTCATCAAGGCATCGTAAGATTAGCGCAGCACATACGATTGTCGCAAGACCTTTTCTACGTTCTTCTTCAACCGTATCAACCTCTATCTCAATTCCTTCCCTGTACCTTGTATATGATGATGCTCCGGCCACAATTCTGTCATCTTTTAGAATAACCATTCCTCGGCCAATTTCTAAAAACTTTTCTTTACTATCGAAAGACGAAACAAAATCTCTCGTCACAGGATCCGGCAAACACATATCGTAGATTCTCTCATCTATCTTTCTTAATTCGTATCCGCCAGGCAGTTCATTTACCAAGCTTATCAAATATTCTTTATCAAACTTCGTATCCTTTTTAATGGCATATCTGGTTACTTTCTTTGCACTAGGAAAACACTCTTCTATGCATGCTTCCCAGGCTTTATTCTGAGGAACCATAATAATAAAACCCTTCGGCTTATTTGATACGAGTTCCTTGTTTGTCTCTCCCGCATAAAATGCAAAACAACCGACAAAAGCCATCGCAGACTTGGGAGATTCCAAATCGGTAACATATATTTTCCCCATTACTTTTTGAAGGCAGGAATAGATTAATGTTTCCTCCCATCCTTCAAAAAGGTGATTAACTTTTGATGTATCTGTCAATTCATAGATCATTTTATACCTCTAATAACGATTATCTCTTTCCTTTGTCAGTTGCCTTACCGATTACAATAAGCATTACGATAAGTACAATCGGAAATACAAGTCCGACACCCATTCCAACTCTAATATTATCCCCGGCAAACTGAGTAACTCTTCCGACAATGGCAGGTCCTATACTTCCTCCAAGATCTCCTGCCATAGCAAGGAGGGCAAACATCGCTGTTCCACCTGTCGGAAATTTTTTAGACGAAATGCTTATTGTTCCGGGCCACATTATTCCAACGGAAAATCCGCAAAATGTACAACCTATTAATCCTATAACAGGATTCGAAGAAAGCGAAGCCATTAGGTAACAAGCCACGCACAAGGCACCGCTTCCAATCATAAAATGCGTCAGCTTTATCTTTTCTCCGTACTTACCGTATATGACTCGGCTTATACCCATTGTAACCGCAAACATACAAGGCCCTAAAAGATCTCCGAATGTCTTGCTTAATCCAAGTGCAGCTTCTGCATAAGCTGATGCCCACTGTGCCATTGCAAGTTCCGATGCACCCGCGCAAACCATTAGAATTATTGCAACCCAGAAAAGAGGTCTTTTTCCAAGCTGGGTTATGCCCATTCCCTTACCTTCTTCTACAATGGGAACTATGGGACAAGTTGCAAAATTGAAGATGTTAATCGCCGGAACCAATGCCCATATAACGGTTAACCATTTCCAACTGTCCATTCCAAATAATGCAAAGAACAATGTTGAGATTACGATTGTTCCAACCGAACCCCAGCAATAAAATGAATGAAGAAGGCTCATGGTTGCTTCTTTATTTTCAAAAGGACAAGCCTCTACTATGGGACTAGCCAGAACCTCTATCAGTCCGCAACCCATTGCATAAACTGTTACGCTTATAAGAATTCCGGCAAAAGCATTAGGAAGTAAATCAGGCAAAAAGGCAAGTCCGACCAAGCCTGCTGCCGATAATATTTCAGATGCCACGATTGAAACTCTGTATCCGATTTTATCTACAAACTTTGCGCAAAAAAGATCGACTAATAACTGTGTAAAAAAATACACAGTAGAAATTAACGCTATGTTTCCAAGCGAAATTCCATAGTCATTATGAAATTTCAAGAAAAGAAGCGGCGCAAAATTCGAAGCTATCGCCTGCGTTATAAATCCCATATAACAGGCTATTTTTGTTTTACGATAATTAGGCATATTGTTTTTTCATTTTCTTTGTTCTAATTCTACTTATCCATACCGAGCCACTGTATAAATGCAGTCTTATCACTGCTGTTATATCCTGCCTTTTCATAGAAATGCAGCGTCTCCGGTTTCTTCGATCCGGTAAGCAACATCATCTTATAACAGTTTTCTTCTTCCGCTATTTTCTTGGCATAATCCAGGCATTCTCCTGCATAACCATTGCCTCTATAATCGGCATGTGTTACAACATTTTCAACAAAGGCATATGGTCTAACATTTCTCGTAAGATTCGGTATTATCACACATACGCAAGAGGACACAATCTTACCATCAATTTCATTCACAATAAGATGATGATTCGAATCTTTCATTATCTGATTCCACGTATCCTCTAGATGCTTATCAAATTCAGGAATACTTTCTTCATGCAAAAATAAATAAAGATTTAGCAATGCATCAAGATCTTCTTTTGTCGCTTCTCGTACCATTAATCAAATAATCCCTTCCCTATCTCATATGCCTTTTGAAGATTCTTATCCCAATTCTTTTCTCTTAGTTCGTTTTCTCTTGATGTGTTATCAAAAACGATGAATTCCATCTGCTTAGCACGTCCGATTAATCTGTCGCCCAACATAACTTTTTTCATGCTGTCAAGAAGTCCGTTCTCTTCAAGTCGTTCAATTGAGTTTCCTGCCGAGCAAAGAATCAACGCCTTATCAAGTAACTTCATTGTCTTTTCACCATATGCAAATCCATATGACCAGACTCTGTCAAACCAACCCACAAGTTTTGCCGGTGCTTCCGTCCAGAACACAGGATAGATGAATGCTAACGCATCTGCAGAATTAATCTTCTCCTGTTCTGCAAGTACATCATCTGCAACTTTAGGCGTATCATTATAATATGCATCTCTTAGATATTCTTCCTCAGTCATATCTGTCTGAAAACCCATTTTATAAAGATCAGATATTATATATTCATTCCCTGAATCAGTTATGCCCTTAATAAAAGTCTCGCACATATTTTTTGTAAATGAATCCTCTGACGGATGACAGTAAACAATAAATACTTTCATTTTCGTTCCTTTTATCTGTTTTTCCACTGAAATTTTTTAAGATCTACTTTACCGTCAGTAACGGTTATTCCCTCTGCTTTAAGAAGCTTTGCCTGTGCTCCAATTCCACCAAATGCAAATTCTCCTGCAAGTTCTCCTTTTGCATTAACAACTCTAAAACACGGTATATTCTCAGGATCCGGGTTCTTATGAAGAGCGTTTCCTACAGCGCGTGCCATATTCTTATCGCCTGCAATCTCTGCTACCTGAGAATATGTTGCAACGTGACCATATGGTATTTTCTTTACTGCTTCATATATCCTTTTGGAAGGACAGTCGCTGATAAGATCATAACTCTCAGCAATCATTAGTTTTATATCTTCATCGGGAATACTCCCATCAAGTATGATTGTATTCCAATGATCCTTGTTCTGATGATACCCCGGTATAACAGACTTATGAATTCTTCTCCAAAAGAAAGCCTTATCGGGATCAACCTTTACGTTTAGATTGATATTGCCATCTCGTTCATACGTCCACAAGAATGCTTTCTTATTAACTTTATATCTGACCAGCTGCCAGTTAGGATCATGAAATGGCGCTTCTTGATATGTATCCGGAAAAGATAATCCATATTTTAATGCTTCTTCTCTTGTTTTCATATTTCTTTCCTAATACAACTCCATGCTTCTATCAGACGCTCCACAGACCATGCTGCATTCGCGGGACTGGTAGATGGTAGACAGATTGCAGACCTTCCGATTACTTTTTCTGAATACTTTCGATAGTACTTATACGCTGTCTGGCCATTAATGTATATTTGTCTGATATCAGCGTGATTAAGTATCACACTAAGATCGTTTGCTATCACGTTTTTGATACTCGAATCCGATGAACCCTCAATATCGCATGAACCGATTACATCCCATACTGCAATTCTGTTACGCAGTAAAAAAGATTTCTTTTCCTCGACGGTATGAGGTGTATCATCCTCAAATACTGCGGAAGTGACCTTCCAAAATCGGTTTTGAGGATGACCGTAAAAGAATCCTTCTTCCCTCGATTTCACCGAAGGGAAACTTCCCAGTATCAATATTCTTGAATTATCATCATATATTGGTGGTATTGGATGTTTTAACAATTTTTTTATCCTATCTCCCCTTCACGAAAGATTACCGATACACGGGTAATCTTGTTTTCCGGATCCGGGTATTCTTTATAAAAATGCATACCTATCGATTCAGCAGTCTTATAAGAACCGACGTTTGTATATTTGCAATATGAATAAAGTGCAGGGTAATCCGTATTGGCAAAAGCCCAGTCTCGAACAGCTGCTGCCGCTTCCTTGGCATAGCCCTTATGTTGCTGATCTGCACGTATGTGATACCCAATCTCAGGAAGCATCTCATCCGCAATATTTTGAAGTGTCAATCCACAGTCACCAATCATTTCGCCCGTATCTTTCAAACACACAGCCCACAATCCAAAACCATTCTCTCGATAGCGTTTCATATTTCTTTCAATCCAGCTTGTGACTCTCTTCTCGTCAAAAATATATGGATAATGCTGCATGTTATCTGCATCAGCGAGGACCTTGTACAATGAATCAAAATCATTTATATTCATTTCTCTGAGAAACAGTCTGTCTGTTTCCAAAATGTTACTTCGTTCCATTTTTGAACCGTCCTTATTCTCCTCACTCTGTTATCAACTTTCCTCCAAAATCCGCAGTGCTTCTTCATAGTCCTGACCGAGAATTTCCTGCACTTTCTGAAATTCATATTTCTCATGAAGCCTTGTCTGAACTTTTAGAAATTCTTTCTTTCCATATTTCCTGATATACAAACACTGCGCCTTTGCGGCACTTGCTCCGTCATTTGTCGGCACGAAGAATCCTTTATCACATACTTCAAGCTCACTGCATTCGTAACTTCCGTCTATATTCTTTTCATTACAGCACTTTACATTCGGGCATATCCTGCCTTCGGAACAAGTGGCAAAAGAGCATACATTATACTCTGTTCTGCAGCCTCCACACCACTCACCAAGGAAACAATGCTCACAAGACAATCCGCAGACTGCTACAGGATCCACTCCCTTTCGTGCGATTTTGCAAAGCCGGTTCTTTATCCGCTGCATCGCTTCTATATGCATGATCCAGTGGCGGGAAAACGGCATCTGAATGAGGCCCTTTATATCCTTACCGCACCAGTAATCGATCAGCCAGAATGCGTTTTCGTCCTCGCTGACACATTTACTTTCCTCTAGTTTCTGTTTCGTATCTTTCGTAAACTTTCGTTTCAGTTCTTTGTACTGCAGACTCGAAAGGATCCGATCACTTGATTCTTTTACGGCCTTTGCATAGAGATAGAGTTCCTGCACACTCAGTTTCTTCGAAAACTCAGCAATTTCTTCACCCTCAAGTTCATTCCCGGTCGTAATGATTGGGGAAGCAATCGCGCTCAGATGATCATCCCTAAACAGAATCTGTTCATCCCCTGCTATCATCTCATGTGCCACGATATCCTCAATCCTGAAAATATGCCAGATGGAATAAGCAAGCGTTTTGCTGTGATATCCCTTTGCACCTGCAAAAGGCATTTGATAAAAAGCCTTCTCGGGATACCCTTCTACGATCCAGGTTATCTGTTGAAACAATTCATCTCTGAATTCTATCAGTTTCCTTATGGCTTCACCGAACGTGACTTCTTTAGATAACAGTTTCTGTATTTCTTTATTCTTTTCCGACCAATCTTTATCCATAAGCTTATTCCGATTTCTTCTCCGATTCTTTGATTCTATAGTAATCCGCCGCATCAATTCCAATTTGAATATAATCTTTCGGCTTCGAAAAATTTTTGTTCAAGCAAACCACAGTCTCACAATGAACAGTGCGGCAAAATTGATCATAGCACTGCCATGCTTTTAGTTCATACTTCTCAGCACAGAGGATTTTTAAATCTCTGGCGAGTGTTGCCGAATCACAGCTTACATATACGATTCGATCAGGCTCCATCTGAAGCATTGTTTCAAGGCACTTTTCATCGCATCCTTTTCTGGGAGGATCGACGACGATTACATCGGGATGAAGCATGTTTTCCGAATCCGGATTATTATAGAACTCAGGTAAAACTTCTTCCGCTTTTCCAACGAAAAACTCAGCGTTATTAATGCCATTAAGATTAGCGTTTTCTTTTGCATCTGCTATTGCTTCCGGAATTATTTCAACACCGTAAACCTTGCCTGCCTTTCTTGCAAGGAATAAAGAAATCGTTCCTATTCCGCAATACAAATCCCATACGGATTCTTTTCCTGTAAGTGAAGCATAATCCAACGCCTTCTTATAAAGTCTCTCTGTCTGAACCGGATTAATCTGATAAAATGATCGAGCGGAAATTTTAAATCTAACTCCGTCAAGTTCATCTTCGATGGTTTCCTTGCCCCACAATACACGGGTCTCATCACCCATGATTACATTTGTATCTTTTAGATTCGAATTAAGACAAATGCTCTTAATCGCGGGTATTTCCTTGGTTAGTATTGAGCATAGTTCTTGTTCTTTTTCCAAGGACTTTGCATTAACAATAAGGCATACCATTATCTCTCCGGTTGAAAATCCTTCGCGAATTAATACATGACGTAACAGCCCTTTTCCTGTCTTTTCATCGTATGCACTAATCTTTTCTTTTTTCATAAAAGATAAGATACATTCAAGTATTTCTTTGTTAATCTCTCTTCCGAGGAAACAATCTGTGTTGGGAATAATGTCATGTGTTCTGCCAGCGTAAAAACCTGCTACAAGATTTCCTTCTTTATCATATCCGATTGGATACTGTGCCTTATTTCTATATCTGAATGGCTGCTCCATTCCGACAATCGGCTCTTTTATACTCTCTATGTATTCTTCAGAGAAACCGCCAAGTCGAATCAGATTGTTTTTTACCTTATTCTCTTTGAATTCAAGTTCAGCTTCATAACTCATCGCCTGAAGCTGACAACCACCGCATGCTTTTGCAAATTTGCAATTAGGCGTAATACGAAAAGAGGAGGGAACAATAACCTCCTCAAGATGTGCGAAGGCATAGTTTTTCTTAGCCTTCATTATCTTAACTTTGCACTTATCGCCAACCACTGTATCCTTGACAAACAAGGCATATCCATCGTGCTTGCCGATACCAAGTCCTTCGTCACTCATGTCATTAATTGTGACCTCAAGGACGTCACCTTTTTTGTATTCTTTTTCCATTAGACTTTCCCGTTATATTATCAAAATCTATTGGTTATTATACTTTATTTTTTATTCACCTTTTGTCATACGTATGCTTCCGTCAAATGCCTTGCAGAAGTTCCAATCATAAGTATCAGCATCATCTAAATACTGGATAAAAGACTGCATCTTGGCATCTGTATCATCCGCATAACTAAGTGCTACCGCTTCTATAATGCTGGGCTTCTTGGGTGAACCAAATTCGAGTTTGCCATGATGTGCAGCGATGCAATGCTTTAATTCATTCGCAAGATTTTTAGGGAAATCTGGAATGTTATCAATCTTCTTTGATATCATCTCGATACCCATCACGATATGTCCTAAAAGGTTACCCTCATCCGTATAATCATTCTCGGGGAAAGGAGAGTACTCATATATCTTACCTATGTCATGACAAAGAGCTGCAGTCAAAAGTAAGTCCTTATTAAGAACCGTGTACTGCTTGCAATAATATGAGCAGAGTCTTGCAACACCAAGTGTATGTTCTACCAATCCGCCTGCAAAATTGTGATGGATGCTTTTTGCTGCTGAAGATCTCTTGAATCTAGCAATGAAGTCTTGATCGTTAACAAAGAACTCTTCCAACAATGCATGAAGATAATTATTCTCAACCATGGAGATACACTTAAGAATCGAATCATACATTACTTCAACATCCTGCTTACTTGTTGGAATGAAATCTTCAAGATTGTATTCCGATTCATCCGCCTTTCTAATCTGACGAATATCTATCTGAAGATTACCGTTAAAAGTCTTGGCTTCGCCATTAACAAAAACGTAATCCATCGGCTCAAAATCACTGATTCCGGCACTGTCAGCATTCCATATTTTACAATCAACATTGCCTGTCTTGTCGCCAAGAATTACGTTGAGGTATTCCTTGCCATTCTTGGTTGTGGCACTGTTTTTTGTTTTGCACAAATATACATCCTGGATGGCATAACCATCCTTGATATCCTTAATATATCTCATTCTTTTATTATCCTTTTTTGATTCTATCCAAGTAATATTTTTTCTTATAAATTTTTTTGTTTCTTAATCAATAACTCTTGGAAAACTTTTTCTTTTATTCTAACTTGTTTTTTTACACTGTGGTAAATTTATATCCTACGCCCCATACTGTCTCGAGACGCCATTTTTCATGATCGCTAATCTTCTCTCTGATACGTTTGATATGCACGTCAACTGTTCTTGTATCGCCCGGATAATCGTAGCCCCAGATACGATCAAGAAGCTGCTCTCTGGTGAATACCTGATTGGGTGAACTTGCCAAAAAGAATATAAGCTCGAGTTCCTTGGGAGGCATGTTAACGCTCTCTCCCTTGTAAACTACAGAGTAGTCAGTAAGAGAAACTCTAAGATCCGGATACTCGATTGTCTGTGTAGACTTAGGTGCTTCAACAGGCTTTTCTTCTTTTACTGCCTTGTATCTACGAAGTACTGCCTTGACTCTGGCTACAAGTTCCTTGGAATCAAAAGGCTTTTCCATATAGTCATCCGCACCAAGTTCAAGACCAAGTACCTTGTCGAATACTTCGCCCTTAGCTGACAGCATGATGATAGGAATTTTACTCTCTGCTCTGACTTCACGACATACCTGATATCCATCGATACCGGGAAGCATAAGGTCAAGCAAAATAAGATTCGGTTCAAAAGAATCAAGCGCGCCCTTAACTGATTCGCCGTCATTAACAATCATCGTCTCAAAACATTCCTTGGTAAGATACAAGGATATGAGTTCTGCGATATTGTTGTCATCATCTACAATCAAAATTTTCTGTTTTGAAATCATTTCATTCCCCTTATTATATGTATCAACTTAGTCCCAATTATCTTGCTATTCCCCGATTATTAATTCCTTCTTAGTGGTGGGATGACGAAATACCAACTTGTATGAAGTAAGTTGCAATCTGTCGATTCCCTTGTTTTTTGTCTCTTCCTTGGACTCATCAGTACCGTACTTGAGATCTCCAAGTATCGGATGTCCTACGGAAGCCAACTGCACACGTATCTGATGATGGCGTCCGGTAATAAGCTTGATATCAAGTTCTCCGGGTGATACTTCTCGGTAATTAAGTATCGCTTTTTTGCCATCCTTAAAGTGAGCGTCGCCTTCTTTTACAACCATTGAAATGTTTTGCTTCGCATCCTTGTAAAGTACGTCTGTAAGAGTTCCTTCTTTTTCTTTGAACTCTCCATATACTTTTGCGTGGTAGTACTTATCTATCCTACCGTTTTGCAAATCGTCTGAAAGCTTGGCGGCTGCTTTTTGATTAAGTGCGAATAACACGAGTCCGCTTACAGGTTGATCAAGTCTATTGATAACTGCCACGTAAGGATTTTTGACTCCTTTTTTTGAAAGGTAATTCTTAATCTCACTTATGCAATCCTTACTCGTGATGCTCGCAGTCTGCACAGGAACACCTGCAGGTTTATCTATGATGAGAATGTCTGAATCCTCGTATATTTTTTTTTCCATCTCACACCTTCCAACTAAAATCGAAAATACCTCATTAAGTTTCCAGGTGTAACACGCACTAAGCTCGCGGAATACCTCGCTAAGTGCTACTGTCACATTTTAAATCTGTAACCAACACCCCAGAGCGTCTCGATATATAGGGGGTGACTCGAATCTTTTTCTATCTTTTCACGAATCTTTTTGATATGAACGGTAACGGTCGCAATGTCGGTACCTGCGGGCTCGGCCTTCCATATCTCTCTGAATAAATCTTCCTTGCCGAATACTCTGTTAGGATTCTCTGCAAGGTATAAAAGAAGGTCATACTCTTTTCCTGTAAAAGGCTTCTCTTCGCCATCCAAGAATACTCGTCTTGCAAGCTTGTCGATCTTGAGTCCGTTCACTTCGATTGTATCATTGCCTACAGGCTTATGCGTCGTTGAGGATACGAGTCTATTGTATCTCGCAAGATGAGCCTTAACTCTCGCTACGAGTTCACTGGGAGAGAAAGGCTTGGTCATATAATCATCCGCACCGATTCCGAGTAACTGGACCTTGTCCCACTCTTCCTTTTTGGCGGACACGATAATGATGGGAATATCTTTTTCTTTTCTTACTTCTCTGCAGATGGTTGCACCGTCAACCTCCGGAATCATCAGGTCGAGAATTAAAAGATCAAAGTCCTCGCCGAGCGCTTTTTTCAGACCGTCTTTTCCGTTGGTTGCGACTTCAACGATGTAGTTGTTCATCTCGAGATAGTCTTTCTCAAGTTCGGCAATTGCGATTTCATCCTCAATAATTAATAATCTCATATCCGTGTCCTCGTGATTATAATCTACCTTCTGTAAAACCTATATCTATAACGTATCACTTACTGTTTATTCTCTAACTGTTAAGAATCGAACTCATCAAGCATACTGATCATCTCATCATATTTCTTGCTGATAGCCTGCTCATCCATATCGTCGTCATCCAATTCGCCGTCATCTCTTAACTTGCCGGCTTCCTCGTCCGCTTCTTCTCCTAACTCTGAAGAGTTAACAGTTGTTTCAGATATGTTCTTCTTTTCTTCTTCGGATAATGTATCCTCGATATCTTCGTAGTTGGCGTTCTCTATGTCGATATTAATCTGCTTGGGTTCCTTGGTGTAGTCGGCCTTAATCTCTTCGGTGTATTTTCTAAGTGTGAAATGAATCGTAAGTCCAACTGAACCATCAACGGTAGCCCAGATTCGACCGCCGTGGTCTTCGATAATCTTTTTCGCAATGGATAGACCTATTCCGTTACCACCCTTGTCCGAGTTACGAGATGCATCGGAACGATAGAATCTGTCAAAGATTTTTTCGGTGTCGGTTTTGGGAATACCCATACCATTGTCTCTGACATCAACCTGTATATAATCGCCGATTTCCTTGATACGCATACGTATAACGGATCTCTCGGGGCTCTTGTACTTCACGCTGTTGGAGATGATATTGTGAATAACCTTGGAGAGCTGCTCGGGATCTGCAAGGACTGCGATATTCTTTTTTACCTTGTTATCATATACGAACTTAACGCCCTGCTCCTGAAGATCGAAAACCATCTCTGATGCACAGTCACCAAAATATTCGTCGACCGAGATTCGTCTAAAGTTGTAAGCAATCTCTCTGGCATCAATCTTGGAATAACCTGTTAGCTCGTTGATAAGTGCATTAAGAGCGTTGGCTTTGTTGTAGATGGTCTTAATATAACGATCCATCTTTTCATCCGTATCTGCAACGCCGTCCATGATTCCTTCGACATATCCTCTGATTGATGTGATAGGTGTCTTAAGGTCATGTGTAATGTTGGCAATCAACTCTCGGTTTTGTTTCTCTGCAAGGTTACGTCTGTCTCGGTTTTCCTTGAGCTTAATTCTCATGGACTCAAAATCTTTGAAAAGACCTTCGAATTCGAACTGCTTGGAACCGATAAGAGATGTATCGTAATCACCAATCTCGATATTGTGAAGAGCTTTTTTAAGCTGATTGATAGGTTTAACGAATCCAACCATCAGCCAGTTAACAAGCAAGATACCTGTAAGGATTTCGACGCATGTTATGACGATGATTGCGGAGAGCAATGACTCCTTGGACATAACAAGGCTTAGTTGTCCGTTAACTTCCGCCTGCTCGATAATCATAAATCCGAAGAAGTGATTAAGAATCATATAGCAGCCGAAAACCAACATAATCGGAACTATAAAAAACAATATGAATGTGATAATTAACTTGGTATTAAGTTTCATTCTTAAGACGCTTTCTTAGTCCCTTGAAAAAATCCGTCAGCATGAAGGAACACTCTTCCTCCAAAACTCCCTCTATCGTATCAACTTGATGGTTGAACTTGTCTACTTTAAAAAGATTGAGTATCGATCCGGCGCAACCTGCCTTTTCGTTTTTACAACCGATAACCACGAGAGGAATTCTTGCCTGTACTATCGCTCCGGCACACATCTGACAGGGCTCTAACGTTACGTATAATACGCAATCTTCAAGTCTCCAATCGCCCGTCTTTTTACATGCCTTGTTGATGGCTATTAGTTCCGCGTGAGAGAGGGTATTTTTATCCTTTTTTCTCTTGTTATATCCTCTGGCAATTATCTTGCCATCTCTTACTATGACACATCCAATCGGAACTTCACCTATCTCGGCTCCTTTTTTTGCCTGAGCCATCGCGGCTTTCATGAACTTTTCGTGGTTGTAATTACATTCCATATGTCAATCAGGAAATCTTTTCTCTCTTGAATACCAAGAATACCCTGTTTCCTTTCGGCTCGTTCTGAATCTTGTCGAGTTCCCATCCTTCGGCTGCTCTCTTATTGAGTGTCTCTTCGAATGACTCGAACTCTTCTGCTCCAAGATGACCCTGCTTAGGTCTCTCTGATTCAAGCTTCAATGAATCAACGTAATCAACCTTGTATTCGTACTGCTTGTTAGTGAGACGATCAATCTTGGTGTGGATTGAATAGATGGTATTAACGAGACATACCTCAAGTGCATCTCTAAGCTCTGCAACTGTAGCCTTTTCAAAAATATTGGTCTCAACGATACGATTCTTCTTAACGATGATTGTATCGTATCCTTCTGAAGTCTCGAGAATCTTGGACTTGGCAATCTCGAGGTTATCCACTCTACGTCTGTAGCCCTTCTCATCAAGATATGCACATGCAACTGCTGTTAAGTTGTCATCTGTTTTCTCAAGTCCTGTGTCGATGAGTTCTTCAGTCTCGTCGATGTATGACGACTGAATTCTAGTGTTCTTTCTGATCTCATCGAGCATCAATTTTTTCAAATCTGCCATTTTTTGTTACCCCTTTTATAACATTTTATTTTAATTGTGATATAATAAGTGATGCACAAAATATTGTGCTTCGCATTCAAATATTTACTATATATCGTCATCGGAGGCGCATATTATGAAAATACACGGACTCAATAAAACCACACTTCTTGACTATCCTGAGCATCTGGCTTGCACCGTATTCACTGGGCACTGTAACTTCAGATGCCCATTCTGTCATAATGGCGAATTGGTTTTATGTCCTGATTCTCAAGGTACCATATCCGAAGACGAATTCTTCACCTTTTTGGACTCACGTCTTAAAAGACTCGACGGTGTCGCAATCACAGGAGGCGAACCTACTGTTAACGCCGACCTTAAGGACTTCATCAAAAAGATTAAGGAGCGTGGTCTTTTAGTCAAGCTTGATACCAACGGCTCAGCTCCTAACGTTGTAAAAGATCTTATCGATAATTCGCTGATCGACTATGTGGCTATGGATATAAAAACTTCACTTAGCGATTACGCCAGAGTCTGCGGTCTTAAGTCCATGGATGTTGATGCTATATCCGAGAGCATCAAACTCATTATGAACTCCGGTATCGACTATGAATTCCGTACTACCATATGTAAGGAACTTCATAACAAAGATACTTTCCGCGAAATCGCTGATATGATAAAAGGCTGCTCCAACTATTATCTGCAGTCCTATCGTTCATCCGATGCACTCTTGGTACATATGATGGATGATGAATTCAAAAGCATCTATCCTTCAACATTCTCCGCTTATAAAAATGAGGAAATGAAGGAACTTAAGGATTATCTCTGCTCTCTGGGAGTTAATACTCATGTTAGAGGAATCGAAGAATAATTACCGGTTATTCTCTTCCATAAACTTAACGTAGTTGGATACCATAAGAGCTATCTTGTATGTAAGCGCGTCGTTGAACTCTCTTACATCAAGTCCCGTCGCCTGCTTGAGTTTTTCTATTCTGTATCCAAGTGTGTTTCTATGAATGTATAACTGTCTTGCAGTTTCCGATACATTAAAGTTGTTATCAAGGAAAGCGTTAATAGTATTGATAACTTCTTCGTCTATCTCCTCGGGCAATTCATCGCCAAATACTTCCTCAGTAAAAAACTTACACAGATTAACCGGAAGCTGATATATGAGTCTGCCGATGCCGAGTGCATTGTAGGCCATTACTGTCTTTTGTGAATAAAAGATTGCTCCTACATCAAGTGCCATCTTGGCTTCCTTGTATGACTGTGATATCTGCCTAAGATCATCTGCGACAGTACCGTATGCGATTCTTGTCTTAACCATTACCTCGGTGTTAAGAATCTCTTCGATACATCTTGCGAGTTCTTCGATGGTATCAAAATCCTCATCCTCGCCCATCGTATGAATAAGAATTACATTCTTGTCATCAATGCTGACTGTAAAATCTCCATCCTTTGAAAAAGCGCTCTTGAGTGCAAGTACCGCTTCGTTGGTCTTGTCTCTGAGAACCTCTGCCACATAAACGATACGCTTTTTGTTAGGCTCGATTGAAAGCTTTCTTGCTCTATTGTAAATATCAACTGTTAAGAGGTTATCGAGCAAAAGATTTTGAAAATAAATCGTGTTATCAAACTGCTCTCTATATGCAACAAGCAAGTGTCTTAACTCGTTGACGAATATACGTCCGTATGTGTA
>JAEEGJ010003316.1_pt1 | contig 63455 bp, 62 predicted proteins | sample 8958761 | NCBI WGS metagenome assembly JAEEGJ01 (sample SAMN16246546, study PRJNA631951) | gut metagenome | biome: gut microbiome; feature: rumen; material: RS-attached | host: Bos | place: Iran: Karaj | collected 2018-10 | reverse complement strand
AGACTGGCTCAGCCTGCTACCACATAAATTCAACATCGGGAGCTTTTACCATACGGATCTCTGACCCGGGCTCTGACTGAAGCTTGTCCTCTTTTTCGATAGCCTTTGCAAGCTCCTCAATTTCAACAATTTCGTGAAAATAATCATTTACTGGCTGGAGAGCCTTGAATACTTCAGCAGCATGCTCCGCTATTTTCCGGGAAAAAAGCTCCTCAGAGCCGCTGACCTTTGTATAAATGCTCAGTCCCTTTTTCACGAAATATTTCTCCAGCCCGGGAACGGGACAAGACTTTTTCCGCTTGTACTCGTCGCCGCCCAGCGTAAGCCCGTACTTTTCAACAAATTCATCGACCATGTTGAGAAACGGCTCCGGTTCTTCGAGAAGTCCGCTGCGGAAACGCTCCATTACAGCGGCTTCAGGCTTTGAGATACGGAAACCGAACTCTGCTCCCTCAGGGGAAAGCTCGAAATACAGGGTAGGAGTTTTATTCCAGTACCATGCGTCATATCGGACGTATATCCACATGGTATCCCGATAGTGAAGATATGGCGCGAAATTCTCGTCACGGTATATTCTGCCCACCTTGTACATCATTCCGTCGATACGTGAAAACGGCTCGAAAAGCTCCTCGCCGAGAGCCTTCATCGGCTCAAATATCTTCTGAGTATATACCGCCTTTCGCGGCTCAAACCAGTCCTTATTATTGTTATGCCTTATACCGAGGAGAAACTCCAGCGCCTCCTGCGAAAAACCTTCAAACATCTTATTCTCCTGTTATTGCATGGACGATCTTTGATCGTCCAAAAAGTATCTTATTGATCACTAAAAAATTATATCACAGTTTCCGTCATTATTCAAGGAGTAATATCTTATTTCCGCAATTTTACAGCAATATAGTTCTAATTATATTTCACAATGGGGTGAAATAACTTTCAACATTGTGTTGAAATGGCTGTGGATTCATATGTTCGATTGTTGATAACTATGTTGAAAAGGTGGAAAACAACGCAGAATACACTTTTTGGAAGTAGGTAAAAGTTGAAAACCCTGTGGATAAACGGGGAAAATAAGTAAACAATAAAAATATGTTGTGGAAAGAGACTCCACAACAATTTATCGTAAAGGATAGGATTTGTATGAAAAAGCTTTTAGCAATATGCTCCATATTTTTTACAGTCTGTGCAGCGCTCACAAGCTGCGGAAATAACAACGACGGCCACTATACCGACGACGGGACAGGCATAGTCACAGAGCACAGCACGACCGCTAAAAAGTACGAAAGCACCACGGACAGACGTGATAATTCCGCTAAGGACCGTCTGGACGACGCTGCCGACGGTGCAGGCGACGCCGGCAAGGACATCGTAAGCGGTGTCGGTGACGCCGGAAAAGACCTCATTGACGGAGCTCAGGACGCTGTTGACGACGTTATCGACGGACTCGACGGCGAAAAGGAAACAGATACAACGACAACAACAAGCAAAGACAGATAACTAAAGGCGGACTTTATGTCCGCCTTTTCAACATTTAATTATGAATTGTTGAAATTATGAGCACAGCTCAGCCATAGCCTCTGCCATTATCTCCGCATTCTTTATAAGCTCCCTGACAGTAATAAACTCGTCAGGACAGTGCATATTGTAGTTCTTTCCGGGAAATTCCGCTCCGAAGGCAACTCCGCCCTCTATCTCGTGTACATAAGTGCCGCCGCCGATAGCGATACAGCGTCCCTTATCACCGGTGACCTTCTCATAAACGCGCAGAAGAGTCTGTACAAATACGCTGTTTTCATCGGTGCAGTGAGGCTCTACTCCCTCGCAGGAGTCTATATCGAAGCCTGCTTCACGGAGTTTTCCGCAGATAATATCACTTATCTCTGCCTTTGTGCGGTCAAGCGGAAAGCGAATATCCACACCGCCGTGAAGTCTGCCGTCTTCAGTGTACAGAAGCGACAGTACACAGGTCATATCTCCCGAAATTTCGTCGCGGAAGCCAAGTCCACAACTCTTTCCGCTGAATTCTCCGTGTGGGAAGAGCTCCTTCAGCTTCATAAGCAGCGGCAGCCCGTAATTATTGAAATGCAGGAACTTTGTTATGGCATTTTCTCCCTTTTCCGGAGTTGAAGCGTGTGCGGACGTTCCGTGCATACCTCCGTAATTCATGGAAACATTGCCGTTTTCATAAAGTCTTATATCGTGGGTACACTCCTGCGGAACAGCGTTTATCACTTCACCGCCCTTGATAAAACCATTATTGAACTCAGCTGAGAAATAGACTCTCAGCATACCCTTTTCCGCATTTATCAGCGGATATTCGCCGTCTGGAGTGAACACCGCAGGCGGCAGCTCATGCTTTTTGCGGTAGTATGCAAGGTCTGCCGAGCCATTCTCCTCGTTGGTGCCGAATATAAGGCGTATGCCCTTTTTCAGCGGTATACCCAGCTCCTTAACTGCTCTTGCGGCAAAGAGGGCTGCAACAGCCGGTCCCTTGTCGTCGATAGCTCCACGACCTACAAGTTTATCGGTATCAGGCTCGTACCGCAGCGTATACGGATCGCTTGTCCAGCCCGAACCGACAGGAACTACATCAAGATGAGTAAGCACGGCAAGTCCGGGAGCAAGTCCGTTTATATCCGCTGAACCTGCGTAATTATCAGTATTTTCAATGATAAATCCGAACTCCTCACACTTTTTCAGCATGATCTCCAGTGCTTTTGCGGGCTCTCTTCCGAATGGAAAGCCGTCTTCAGCCTCGCCCTGCACACTGGGTACTGCCACAAGCTCCGCAAGAAAGTCTGTCATTTCCTGCTTATGGGCGTTCAGATATTCTCTAATTTCCGACATTTTAACCTCCTGTATTATACCAAAACAAAAAACCGCAGTACTTCTACTGCGGTAATTTGCGCGTACACAGCGTCTCACGACGCTATGTACCAAGAAAGAAAGGATAAATATGAAAAGAATTAATCAGTTGACAATTGCCTTCTCAGTTTCCTTATCGAAGATGTGGATTCTGTTAGGATCGATAGCTACCTTGATATCGTCTCCTGACTTAGCTGTAGACCTTGGGCTTACTCTTGCTGTAAGCGGAACTCCCTCACAAACGAGGTAGAGGTAAGTCTCAGCACCCATCATTTCGGTAATTTCTACATTTGCGTCGATAACGCCTGTAGAAGCATTTGAGAGGTACATTTCTTCGTCGTGGATAGACTCCGGACGAACGCCGAGAGTGATCTCCTTGCCAACGTATTCATTAAGGTTCTCATTTACCTTTGACTCAGGAACGATGATCTGATACTTTGTATTCTTACCGAATTCAACGATATACTGACCATACTCTTCCTTGAGTGTAGCGTCGATGAAGTTCATCTGAGGTGATCCGAGGAAGCCTGCAACGAACTTGTTTATAGGATTCTCATAGAGGTTCTGAGGTGTATCGATCTGCTGAACGAAACCGTCCTTCATACATACGATTCTGTCACCCATTGTCATAGCCTCTGTCTGGTCATGAGTTACATAGATAAATGTTGTACCGAGCTTCTTGTGGATCTTGGCGATCTCGGTTCTCATCTGAGCACGGAGCTTCGCGTCGAGGTTTGAGAGAGGCTCGTCGAGAAGGAATACCTTAGGTGAACGAACGATAGCACGACCGAGAGCAACTCTCTGTCTCTGACCACCGGACATTGCCTTAGGCTTTCTGTCGAGAAGGTGTGTAAGGTCGAGGATCTTTGCAGCCTCGTTAACCTTTCTCTCTATTTCAGGCTTCGGAACCTTGCGGAGCTTGAGTCCGAATGCCATATTGTCGAAAACTGTCATGTGAGGGTAAAGAGCGTAGTTCTGGAAAACCATTGCGATATCTCTGTCCTTGGGAGCGATATCATTTACGAGCTTATCGCCTATATAAAGCTCACCTTCAGAGATTTCCTCAAGACCTGCGATCATACGAAGAGTTGTTGACTTACCGCAGCCGGAAGGTCCAACGAGAACGATGAACTCCTTATCTCTTATCTCTAAGTTAACATCCGATACAGCTACCACACCGCCCGGATATTTCTTATAAATGTTCTTAAGTACTAAGCCTGCCATGTTTAATCCATTCCTCCAGTAAAAATTTTATGCCGATATATTTTTTTCCAGTATCAGCTATGATAATATCATAACACATTCTTAATAATTTTGCAAGTTGCTAAATTGCCAAAGTTACATAAATTTGTTTATTAGAAATGCCGAATAAAATGCCGAATATTTGGCAAAAAAGAGGTCGAAATCATGCTCTTTAAACATATCATTCGGCAATATCTCCATACTCTCTCCTATCCCCAGTTTTTCGGGCAAAACAAGGGATCCGACCGAAATCCGCATAAGGAGCTCCACATGATTTCCCACGGCTGCGAACATTCTTTTAACTTGATGATATTTTCCTTCACAAAGTTCAACAAATGCGAGTTTATCGCTGTTTTCCGACGGTCTGACCTTAGCGGGCAGACAAGTCTCACCGTCAGACAATGTTAAACCTTCTGAAAATTTGTTAATATAATTATTTTCAAATTTTCTGCCAAGTTGCACAATATAGGTCTTTGGGATATGATGCTTTGGAGAAAGCATTCTGTGCGCCAGCTCTCCGTCATCTGTGAGCACCAGTGCTCCTATACTGTCCTTATCGAGCCTTCCCGCGGGAAAAAGTCCTTTTTTACGCATTTCCGGCGGTATCAGCTTCAGAACCGTCTCGCCGTCCTTATCGTCGGTGGAGCATACATACCCCTGCGGTTTATTGAGGAGTATATAGCTGTAGCGCTGAGACTTTATCTCCTGACCGCATACCGCAACCACAGCCGTATCCGGATCTATCTTGTCATCGGGGCGCTTCACGGTCATGCCGTCAACGGTTATTTTCCCCTTTGCGGCAAGCTCCTTTATCCGGCTTCGTGAATATTCCGTTCTTTCAGAGATGAATTTATCAAGTCTGATCTGTGCCATTGTATTTTCCTCCGGCATATTTTATATCATGTTCTGAATAAGATATATCGTCCGCATCATCTTCTCAAGGAGCTGTAATATATGAAAAAGACCGCATTGATGATACTTTCGGCAGCTGCTTTCGCGCTTGCAGCCTGCAGCAGAAAGAGCGACCCTCCCGCCATTGTGGCAGCAGGGGACGTCTCTGCACGTATCGGATACTTTGCCTCTCATGGCTGGGAGGTGGAAGAGATATCCGAAAAAGCCGTGACTATACCTGCGGAATTCTCCGACGCTTATGAAGAATACGCTCTGATACAGGACAGACAGGGACTGCCCCTGCGCGGATACGCAGGCAGGAATGCCCGTCTGTTCGTATATGAAGTAAAAAATTACAGCCCTGAAAGCAGAAAAATGCTTGCAGAGCTGCTTGTATGTGACGATACTGCCGTTGCCTCGGCAGTGTACAGCGAGGACGGCGTAAGTCTGATACTGCCTGTAAGCTGAATCAGAATACGTTTATCTTGTCTCCCACAACAGGAAATCTGTAAGCCTTTTCCTTTACCGCACCGAAAATATAGCTTACCCATATAGCGATGATAGCAAGCCATATAGCTATCTTCAGTATTACACCGAGAACAGGTATAGCTCCTATTATCTTGCCGACAACTGCAAGCACACAGAATATTATGAACCATGTGAGAGCCTGATTTGAATGAAACTTGCAGTAGGCCGAATCCTTGTCATTTAAGAACGGCAGAAAGAAGAGACAGGGCATTATGTATGCAAACTTTGCAAAAAGCTTGTTCTTCTCCGGTTCATTGGGATTAAAAGAATTCTGTGCATTGATGTCATTGAATGCTTCAAGGAAATTTTCCATTTTTCATTCCTCCGTTTTATTAATTACGGAAACATCTTCCGTATCATTATCTTTCCTGTCAAATTCGCTTATAGCGGCAACGAAGCTGTCTATATCCGTAAAGTCTTTATATACCGAAGCAAATCTGATATAGGATATGGGGTCTATATCTCTCAGTCTGTCAAGCACAAGCTCACCTATCTCGGTAGATCTCGCTGTCGTCCTGAGGGCGTTTGCGTAATAATTCTCGACATAATTGGCTATTTCAGTGACCTTTTCAGCAGAAACAGGTCTCTTTTTTATTGCCGAGACTATGCCGTTTATCAGTTTGGTCTTATCGAACAGCTGAACGCTGCCGTCTCTTTTTTCCACCATGAGGATAGGCGTTTCAACAGCCTCATAGGTAGTGAATCTTTCTCCGCATCTCACACATTCGCGGCGGCGCTTTGTCTTGTCATCGACAGGACGTGAATCTATTACCTTTAAATCTTCAAATCCGCAGTATGGACATTTCATCGTTTATGCTCCCTGCCGTAAGGCTCAGTCATGCGTGTAAGTATATTATAGCTTGATATGAGATCGCTTATACCCTTGAATCCGCTTCTGTAAAGTTCGAGAACAACGCTGCATTCCGGATTATATACCGCAAGCTTTTCAAAGAACTGCTTAAAATTGAACCTGCCCCTGCCGATGAGAAGGCAGTCGCCCATCTCTCCGGAATCGCTTATATGAACGTGTGCGATCTTGTCGCCGACAACGTCGAGAAAGCTTACCGGATTTTCATTTGAGCGCAGCGCCTGCTTTGTATCGAGCACAAATGCGAACTCGCTGCCGAGCATATTCTTTATCTCCTTTATGAACGCAGAGGAGCCGCTTTTACAGCGTGAGACATTCTCCACGGCAACAGTCACACCGAATTCCTTTCCCAGTCTGTAAAGCCTTGAATAGCGTTCGCAGTAAAGCTCCGCGGTACAGAGTGAGGACGGTTTTCCGCCGTGAAAGACGAATATATCAGCTCCCACGATATTCATAAATCGAAAATACAGTTTATAGTATTCAAGCATATCATTTATCCTGCGCTCGTACTCCGAAAAGAACATCTGCGGTTCGATCTCGCAGGTGAAGGGGTGTACAGACGGGCACTTCACATCGAATCTTTTCAGCAGATTCGCCATGCCGTGAGCGAAGCTCTTTTTCAGCTCGGAATGAGTATTTATAAAGAGCTCAACGCAGGAAACGCCGTTTAGCGCAAGGTCATAGAGGGCTTCCTCAATTGGTTTAGGGTACAGGCAAGCTGTAGAAACACCTGCTATCAAAAATAATCCTCCTCGCGCTTTAACAATATATTTTTATTATAATCAGATTTTTCCCGAATGTCAATAATCAAATCAAAATTTAGCTTTGCTAAATTTTGATTGAGTTGAGAATTGAGAGTGGAGAGTTAAGAGTTAATGAGTTCGCTGCGCTCATATTATTTAAATTATATCGCCGCAGGCGATACACCACAACTCTCAATTCTCAACTCTAAACTAAATCATAATTTTGCTCCGCAAAATTATGATTTATGTCAAGAGCGCAGTGTAATGAATATAATAATGCGGAGGTGTGTATTTTGCTCAGAGAATTCTTTATTGCTTTCATAATAAGCATAGACATATATCTTGCGGCAGCTGCCTGCTGCAACAGCGGTATCAGGATACCCCTGAGCTCCGCTTTTATTATCGACATTTTCTCAACAGCTGTTATGTTTGCTTCACTCAGTCTTTCCGACCTGATATCAGGCTATATCACGTCCGGCACCTGCCACAGAATAGGTACTGCCGTACTTATCGCCCTCGGTGCTGTTAACATTACAAAAAGCATAGTCAGGAACTTTATCAGGCGCATATCCGACAGGGGCGGCTTTTCTGTAAAAATGGGCGGAGCTTCAATACTTGTAAGGCTTTACCTTGACGATACCGCCGCAGATATGGACAGCTCAAAGGTACTGTCCGCAGGCGAAGCCGCCGTACTTGCCGTTGCAGGCTCTCTTGACGCGGCAGCGTCCGGGCTCGGCTGCGGCTGCACCGACATATCAGCTCCCATAGCCTCTGTTTTTACATTTATATGCGGAGCCGCAGCGCTTATGCTCGGTTCCCTGACAGGCAGAAAAATATCCTCCCTGCGCCATGATCTCTCATGGGCGGGAGGACTGCTTCTTATACTGTTTGCCGTATTCTCGGCTTAGCTCATATCTCGTACACGACTATCTCCGGAGGATCAAAAAGCCTCAGCTTTCCGAGACCTGCCGACACCAGCAGCTTTTTGCCGCCGAAGTCGTATACTCCCTTTGCGTATTTCGGGAAAAATCTTCTTTCAGGAGAGAGCAGCGCCTTTCTGAAAAACCTTACCGAACCACCGTGAACATGACCGCTGAAGGTATATTTTGCGCCCCATTTCGCATATTCCTCTCCGAAGAAAGGATTATGCGCTATAAGCAGGACCTCGCCCTCAGGACATGGTCCGAGAAGCCTGTCGATATCCTTTTTTTCAATGACATCAAGTCCGCGGTAGCCGCCGTTTTTCTTGTAAACACCGTAATCCTCAAGAAGTCCGTATATCTTCAGGGTCCTTCCTTTCACGACAAGCTCAGCACAGCCGTTTTTAAGAAGTATCTGACGGTTTCTCAGAAGCATTTTTTTGAATATCCTCTTGTTTTCCTTGTGGATACTCTGTTCATGATTGCCGTATATCATATACACGGGAGCTGTCTCACAAAGTCCTCTGAGGACAGCTTCCGCTGATGAAAAATCAGTTTCGCTCCTTGTGATGAGATCACCGCTGAGTATAATGATATCCGGTTTTTCAGCCCTGACTTTCTTTATCAGACGGACATTGTCCGTGCCGAATCTCCTTTTGTGAAGGTCAGAGACATGAACTACCTTTATGCCGCTGCCAAGCTTTTCACGTCTTACAGTCAGCATAAAGAAGTTCTCAAAGATAAAATAAAGTACGAGAAGTATTAAAATAATAATAGCGATATATAACATTTTCATTTACCTTATGCGATAATAACGAGAGATTATTCGGGTATAATTTTTGTGGTTATGGCGTTCGCAATGGCTGGCAATTACGCAAATGCCCGGCTACTAACGACCACCTAAATTTTATTTACCCAATTATTATTCCTCGCTGTCATCGTCCTCAGGGTCTGCTTCTATAACTACTTCGTTCTGCTCTTCAAGCGCAGCCTCTTCCTCAGCAGCCTTCATCTGCTCTTCCGTGAGCTGCTCAACCTTTTCGGTCTCGGCGTTGTCGTCGTGCTCCGCACGGGTAAAGGCAACTACATTTGCGCCCTCGTTCACTCTCATGACACGGACGCCCTTTGCGATACGTCCCATGATACGGATATCGCTCGCGAGTATCCTTATGATGATACCGTCGCTTGATACGAGGATTATATCATCCTCTTCATCGACTATCTTTATGCCGCAGACGTGTCCGCGGACATCATCCACCTTGTAGTTTGTGAGACCGTAGCCGCCGCGGTTCTGTATGCGGTAGCTGTCAAGGTCGGTCTTCTTGCCGTAGCCGTTTTCGGTAACTGTGAGAAGTGAAGCTCCCTCACGCACTCTTGCCATGCTTACAACATAGTCTCCGTCGCGGAGCTTTATAGCCCTTACGCCGTGAGCCGAACGTGAAAGTGCTCTTATCTTGTCTTCCTCAAGGCGGATAGCCATACCGTTCCTTGTTGCGACAAAGAGCTGAGCGCTGCCGTCCGTCATGCGGACGCCCTCTATCTCATCGCCCTCGTCAAGACCTATAGCGATAAGACCGTTTTTGCGGACGTTTTTGTAAAGTGAGAGGTTAGTCCTCTTTATCTTGCCGTTCTTTGTGACCATAGTGATGAACTTGTCATCGCCGAAATCAGTGGTCTTTATCATTGCAGCTATCTTCTCATTCTCGGTGAGAGGCAGCAGATTTATGAGATTGAAGCCTCTCGAAGCCTTTGAGCCGTCCGGGACTTCATAGCATTTCAGCTTGTACATGATACCCTTGTTGGATATGAACAGGATATTGTCGTGAGAGCCGCAGATGAACATTTCCTCCACGAAATCCTCTTCACGCTGCTTCATACCTGTGATGCCGCGTCCGCCGCGGTGCTGCGTCTTGTACTCTGTAAGCGGCATACGCTTGATGTAGCCATTGTTGGTGAGAGTTACCACGCAGTCCTCCTCCGGGATAAGATCCTCTATATCCACCTCGCCGCTGACATTTTCGATATCTGTGCGACGCTTGTCGCTGAACTTTTTGCGGATAGTGTTGAGATCTTCGAGTATTATAGCGTAAACCCTGTTTACATCTGCGAGTATATCCTCATAGTCGGATATCTTTGTGAGAAGTCCGTAGAGTTCATCGGTTATCTTCTGTCTTTCGAGACCTGTCAGCTGTCCGAGACGCATCTGAACGATAGCCTCAGCCTGTTCCTGTGAAAGACCTGTCTGAGCCTCGATGTGAAGTCCTGTCAGGTCATACTGTGCGCGGTCAAGGAGAGCTGACATATCAACGTCCTTGAAGCGCTCAATCATGCGCTCCTTTGCTTCCTGAACAGTAGCGCTGGAACGGATGATGTTTATAACCTCGTCGATATGGTCTGCCGCAAGCACGAAGCCCTGTAAAATATGAGCTCTTTCGAGAGCCTTGCGGAGATCGTAGCGTGTCCTTCTCTGTATAACATCTACCTGGAAGTCAAGGTAGTGCTGGAGCATCTGCTTCAGTGTGAGTATCTTTGGCTCGTTGTTTACGAGAGCCAGCATGATGATACCTACAGTGTCCTGAAGCTGTGTCAGTGCAAAGAGCTTATTGAGAACGATATTCGGTACAGCATCCTTTTTCAGCTCGATAACCACTCTCATACCGTCCTTGTCGGACTCGTCGCGGAGGTCGTAAAGTCCCTCTATGCGCTTGTCTCTTGCAAGCTGGTTGATACTTTTGAGAAGCCTCTCCTTGCGGAGCATATAGGGTATCTCGTCAATGATGATACAGTTTCTGCCCTTTATCTCCTCAAAGTGTGTACGGCTGCGGAGGGTTATCTTGCCCTTTCCGGTGGCATAGGCTGCGCGGATACCTGCTCTTCCCATGATTATGCCGCCTGTCGGGAAATCAGGTCCCTGAATGTGCTCCATGAGCTGTTCAAGGGTGCAGTCGGGGTCATCTATGAGGAGCTGCAAAGCATCTATTACCTCTCCGAGATTATGGGGAGGTATATTGGTTGCCATACCTACAGCGATACCGACGGAACCGTTTACAAGCAGGTTCGGGAATCTCGAAGGAAGCACGGCAGGCTCTTTGAGACGGTCATCGTAGTTTGATACGAAATCAACAGTCTCCTTGTTGATATCAGTGAGCATATCAAGGGTGAGCTTTGCCATCTTAGCCTCGGTATAACGGTAAGCCGCAGGTCCGTCACCGTCGATGGAGCCGAAGTTTCCGTGACCGTCAACAAGAGGATATCTCATTGAGAAGTCCTGCGCAAGTCTTACGAGAGCGTCATATACCGAAGCGTCGCCGTGAGGATGATAACGTCCCAGAACAGCGCCTACGGTATCGGCACATTTTCGGTACGGCTTCTCCGGAGTAAGTCCGTTTTCATGGAGCGTATACAGTATTCTTCTGTGTACGGGCTTCAGACCGTCTCTTACGTCGGGGAGCGCTCTGGAAACAATTACCGACATGGCATAATTGAGCATGGAATTTTCCATCTCATCGACAAGTTCGGTATTTATTACCTTTGAGTTGTCTGTGTAAAGCATTTTTTCCTCCTGAGAGAATTTATTTTAATTCGTGATCGTCACTTTTTTATTTCTCTGACCGTTTTCAGTTCTTCTTCCGAAAATCCATCTTTAGGAAGTATGTACAGCATTTCCTTTCCCGGCATCAGCAGGAAAAAGCTGCTGTATTCAAGTAGCTGAAAGTTCTCGTTTATTTCAAGTCTCGTCTTTTCCGGAAGAGGATCCGCATCAAGCGCGTTTTCCTTTTCCTCCTCCGTAAGATCTCCAAGATCGTCAGAGACCGTGGATATATCCACGAATTTATCCGCTATGCCTATCCTGTAGACAGGCTCTCCGAGAGTCCTTACCGACTCCGTGATATTACGTCTTCTTTTACGCGGATTATACCATTCGCGCATCGCAAGAGCGCAGGCTGCCATAAAAGCAAGGTAGGTGAAATATTTCTTATTATCTGTTGCGTCGTTCATAACAGTTGCTCCGAATATTAAAACAGCGACTGCAATGACCGCGAATAATGCCGTGAATATACGGCTTTTCGGGTATACGAATTTTTTCTGGAATTCAAGGTAAGCCTCGCTGAAAAGCTTCGCGGGCACCTTGTATTCCTTTTCGAGCCTGTAATTTTCTTCCATGTTTTCAGCCTTTATATATCGAGATCCTGTGCGAATTTAGCATTTTTCTCTATGAAAAGACGTCTCGGCTCGACCTTGTCGCCCATGAGTATGCTGAATGTCTCGTCAGCCTTTAGAGCGTCCTCCATGCCTATCCTTACGATAGTGCGGTGTTCTGGGTCCATAGTGGTCTCCCACAGCTGTTCGGGGTCCATCTCACCAAGACCTTTGTAACGCTGCACTTCAACGTCCTTGTACTTTCCGTCCTCGGAAAGCTCTGCGATATACTTATCCCTTTCCTCGTCGGAGAAGGCGTAGTATATCTTCTTTTTGCGCTCTACTCTGAACAGAGGAGGCTGCGCTATATATACGTTTCCGTTGGTTATGAGAGGTCTCATGTAACGGAAGAAGAATGTCAGCAGGAGAGTTCTGATGTGCATACCGTCAACATCGGCATCAGCCATGATGATTACTTTTCCGTAGCGGAGCTTTTCTATGTCGAAGTCCTCGCCGATACCGGTTCCGAGTGCGGTAACTACCGGTTCAAGCTTGTCGTTGCCGTATATCTTGTCTATACGAGCCTTTTCGACGTTGAGCATCTTGCCCCAGAGAGCAAGTATAGCCTGATAGCGCCTGTCTCGTCCCTGTTTTGCAGAGCCGCCCGCAGAATCTCCCTCGACGATGTATATCTCGGTGTAGCGGTTGTCGCGCTCGGAGCAGTCCGCAAGCTTTTCCGGCATTGAGGCGTTTCCGAAGGCGTTCTTCTTACGCTCCGCCTCTCTTGCACGCTTTGCGGCTTCACGGGCTTTCAGAGCTGACAGGCTCTTCTCGAAGATGAGATTTGCGGTCTCAGGATTTTCCTCCAGGAAGTTCATCAGCTTTTCCTGAACCATTTTCTCGATAAACGGACGTACCTCAGGATTGCCGAGACGTCCCTTTGTCTGACCCTCAAACTCACACTCCGTCAGCTTTACGGAGATTATAGCTGTAAGTCCCTCACGGACATCCTCGCCTTTAAGTTTATCCTTGGCGTCCTTTATCTTGCCCATCTTCATACCGTAGTCGTTTATGACCTTGGTGAGAGCGTTCTTGAAGCCGGTCTCGTGGGAGCCGCCGTCCTTTGTATGGATATTGTTTGCAAAGGAGAGGATTATCTCGTTGAAGCCGTCGTTGTACTGTAGAGCTATCTCAGCGAAGGAATCGCCCTGAGTTCCTGAGATATAGATAACGTCGCCGCTTATAGATTCAAGCTCTCTCGTCTTGTGGATATGCTCCACGAACTGACGTATACCACCCTCGTAGTGAAGAGTTTCACCTGTTATATTATCCTTGTCGCGCTTGTCTGAGAATATTATCTTTATGCCTGCGTTGAGGAAAGCCTGTTCACGAAGCCTTCTGAGAAGCACCTCGTAGCTGTATTCGGTAGTTTCAAATATCTCACCGTCAGCCTTGAACATAACGGAAGTACCGGTCTCTTTTGTATCACCTATAACTTTGAGCTCCTCGTCATAGTGACCGCGCCTGAACTTCTGGAAGTAAACGTGCTCGCCGTCCTTTACGGTAAGTTCCAGCCATTCTGACAGAGCGTTTACTACTGAAGCGCCGACGCCGTGGAGACCGCCTGATACCTTATATCCGCCGCCGCCGAATTTACCGCCTGCGTGGAGTATGGTATAAACTACAGTAGCCGCGGAGATACCCTCCTTAGGGTGTATACCTACGGGTATACCTCGTCCGTTATCGGAAACACGGATAACGTCGCCTTCAAGTATCTCTACAGTTATCTCGGTACAGAAACCCGCAAGAGCCTCGTCTATGGAGTTGTCAACTATTTCATAAACGAGGTGGTGAAGTCCGCCGGGACCTGTCGAACCGATGTACATACCGGGTCTTTTGCGGACCGCCTCCAGTCCTTCAAGGACCTGTATGTCGTTTTCATCGTAGTTGTTGTTCTGCTGACTCATGATTTACCTCCAATAATTTTGGTTGTATATGTCATTTACCCAGTTTGTGGGATTATTGTCGATATATGAACAAATTTCAAGGAATTTTTCATTATCAGAAACCGCCGCCTTCTTTAAGGCGTTTCCGCAGAGTTGCTGCCGACAGCTGTGAGATATAGACCTTCTCCCTGCCGTTTTTCATAGTTATTATAAAGCTTTTCGGCATTTCGTATGTTGTATATATGCAGTGGTGTTCCTTTTCAGCTCTTTCAAGCAGCTTTTTGGTACACTTTTCAACAGTTGTGTTCTCAATGTCGAAAACTCCAACCACATCTCTTGTATCAACCGAATAATTATTCCCTATGTGAAGATACATCTTCTTCCTCCTCCGCTATGCTCCCGCCGCTTATATGCAGGACCTTTCCCTTTATTTCGGGAAGAAGCGCATTTTCATTCGGAGTAGTTATAAATACCTGCATATCCTTTATAATATCAAACACGAACCTCTGACGGCTCTCGTCAAGCTCTCCCATAACATCGTCAAGAAATATTACTGGAGCGTCCTTTGACTTCTGCATATAAAGCTCAGCCTGTGCCAGCTTCATAACAAGAGCCGCACTCTTTATCTGTCCCTGTGAACCGTAGTCCTTGGCGCTGACGCCGTTTATCTTTATGAGTATCTCATCACGGTTGACACCCGCATGGGTGCTTCCCGTCCTGATATCATAATCGGCAGTTTCCGAAAGCTTTCTGTAGTACTGCTCATATGCCTCATCGCCGCATGGATTTTCAAAGTCGTCATGCCTGAAGACATTTGACTTGTATTCCAGCTCAAGCTCCTCTGTTCCTCCCGAAATAGTGCGGTAAAGTCTGCCGCATATCCCGTTGAACCTCTGTATATACTCATGGCGCATATAGGATATCACCGCGCCTTCCTTTGAAGCCTGTCTGTCCCATATCTCCAGTATGCTTTTGTCGGTATTTCCCTGCATTATGCCTTTGAGGAGAGCGTTTCGCTGATTCATGATGGCATTGTTCTTGTTAAGGTGCATCACAAAGACAGGGTTTAGCTGTGAAGCTGCCATGTCTATGAAATTACGCCTTTTTTCCGGAGAGCCCTTTATTATATCCACATCGTCCGGTATAAAAGCTATGCACTTGAAAACGTCAAAAAGTGCTCTCGTACCCTTCTGTTTTACGCCGTTAAGATGTATATTCTTCGGATTTGACGCACTTTTCGTCATTTCAAAGGATATCTTCTGTTCGCGGATACTGTCAAGGAGCTTTATTTTTGAGCCCATACGTTCACCGTCAAGGCATATATAGTCCTTTTCCTTTGAGCCGCGGAAGCTCCTGCAGCCGGAAAGTATCCACATCGCTTCAAGAAGATTGGTCTTTCCCTGCGCATTTGGTCCGACTATGATATTGTATTTCGGATCCGGTTCAAAGAAAATACCTTTCAGGTTCTTGAAGCCGTCTATGTCTGCACAGGTGATTATCACTCTACGGTTACCTCTTGTCCGCCGAGCTCGACCCTGTCTCCGGGACGTATCTTCTTGCCCCTCATAATGCAGACTTCTCCGTTTACAAGGACTTTTCCGTCCTGTATGAGCTGCTTTGCCTCTCCGCCCGAACCCACAAGCGAAGCAAACTTCAGAAGTGCGTCAAGCTTTATGAACTCGGTTGTGATCTTTATTCTATCAGCCATAATGACCAGCCTTTCGGTAGCTATTTTCCGTCAGTTTTTGAGCTGTATCGGCATTACCAGGAATATGAAGCTCTCTCCCTCAAGAGGAAGTATCTCTATTACCTTCATTGCGCCGTTGAAACGGATACGCACTTTATCTCCCTCTGCTGCTCTGAGAGCTTCGAGGATAAGTTTATTGTTAAAGCCGATAGTAACAGTTTCTCCTGAAATATCGGCAGAAATAGCGTCATTTATCTTGCCTATGCCGGTTTTGCAGCTTACCTTTACTACGCCGTTTCCGATCTCGCAGCGTATGGGCGACTTGTTCTTATCGTCGATAAGCAGCGAGCAGCGTTCGAGACAGGTAGAAAAATCCCTCTTGCTGATTATCACCTCTGTCTTGCAGCCGCTGGGTATACTTAGCTTGTAGTTGTGGAATACTCCTTCGAGAAGCCTTGATATAACAAATACATTTCCGATCTCAAAAATAATGTGACGGTCGTTAGTACAAACTGTGCAGAGCTTATCATCATCGTCCTTGATAAGAGTAGATACTTCAAGAAGAGCCTTTTTCGGTACTACAAAGTGATATTTCTCCGTGCAGTCCGTCATCTCGTTCCTGATCGCCAGTCTGAAACCGTCAATTGCAACCATATTGAAGCTGCCGTCCTCAATATCGAAAAGCTCGCCTGTAAGAACGGGCTTGCTCTCATTGAGTGAAGCAGCATAGCTTGTCATATTTATCATTGATTTGAGTATGCTCTGCTTTACTGAAAAGCTTCTTGCGGAGTCGACCTTCGGGAGCTCCGGATACTCGCTTGCTGACATTGCGGGGAAGCTGCACTCTGTCGCGCTGCAGGATATGCTTATAACAAGATTTTCATCTATGTCGAAAGTTATCTCATCTCCCGACATACGTCTTGTAAACTCACTGAAAAGTCTTGCGCTTACAACAAATTCGCCTTCTCCTTCAGTATTCGCATTTATTGAAGTACGTATACCCATTTCGAGATTATATGCGGTAAGCTCAACGCTTCCTCTGGATACACGTACTTTTATTCCTTCAAGAGCAGGTATGGTCGATTTCTGTGATACCGCTCTGGAGACATTTCCTATTGCCTCGCTGATCTCTGTTTTATCGCAAATGAACTTCATTGTATATGCCTCCGTGAAACTTAACTCATGATAAGCTAAGATAAGAATATTTATATTGTTGTTGTTATTGTGTCGGTGGAAAAGTTGGAACAGACCATTTTTGAAGATATACGCTGCTAAACTCGTCCACACGGCATTGTTGTGAAATTTTTGAAATTGTGGAACAGGCATTAACCTGTCTGATTTTTTGTTCAAAGGGTTTATTGATGTTGAGTTGAAACTGAAAAATAGTTGAGAAAAAAGTGGAAACGGATTATTTGTAATAATATTTTATATTTTATTTCACAACCCTGTTAAGTGTTGAATATTTACTGTGTTGAAATTAAATTATATTTTTTCAGCAGCTGTGAAATGGTTAGACTAATGAACATGAAATTTCAGATTGGTCTTACCAAACACAGTTTTAAACATTGTGTTGAAAACTGTGTTAAATGAGCAGTTTTCAACTTTTTAAACAGTTCAGACCTTGCTCTTATCCTTGATATTTTTTATGATATCGTTTACAAGATTTTTGAGGTTATTGTCCTTTTCCATAGACTCTGTTACGCTTGTTACCGAATAAACTATAGTTGAGTGGTCTCTGCCTCCGAACTCCGTACCTATGGAAGCAAGGGGCATCTGAGTTATCTCACGGACAACATATATAGCTACCTTACGGGCAGTTGATATCTGAGCCGAACGCTTGCTTGAACGGAGATCGTCGGGAGATACTCCGTATACTGTTGATACCTCTGAGATTATCTTCTCAACTGTGATCGGGATAGGCTGCTCGTCTGTGAGCACGTCGCGGATAACGCTCTGAGCCATTGATATGGTTATGGGGCTTCCTGCGAAGTGATTGAGAGCCTTCAGACGTACAACAGCGCCTTCAAGCTGACGGATATTTGATTTCAGGCGGTTTGCCATGAATTCAGCTACCTCACTTGGCATTTTCAGCTCTAAAAGCTCGGATTTTCTGTTTATGATAGCAAGTCTTGTCTCATAGTCAGGAGCTGAGATATCAGCTATCAGACCGCCCTCGAAACGTGTGCGGAGACGCTCTTCAAGGGTGAGCAGCTCCTTTGGCGGTTTATCAGATGTGATAACTATCTGCTTGCCCTCCTGATGCAGCTTGTAGAAGGTGTGGAAGAACTCCTCCTGCATACGTTCTCTTCCTGAGAAGAACTGGATATCGTCTATGAGGAGAATATCCGCGTTTCTGTACTTGTCGTGAAAATCGGATATTGAGCTCTTGTTGAGAGCGCTTACCAGATCGCTTCCGAAGGTCTCGCTGGTAACATAAACGATATTGAAATCGGGATGATTCTTTCTTACCTCGTTTGCGATAGCTGTTATAAGGTGAGTCTTGCCCATTCCCGACGGACCGTAGATAAACAGCGGATTATAATCGGGAACTGCCTTTGAGCCGCAGTTCTTCGCAACTGATTTGCTGCAGGCAAGTGCAAATTCGTTTGAACGTCCCTCGATGAAGGTATCGAAGGTATAGTCATAGTTAGCGAATTTATATGACTGCTCGAATTCTGCGTGTTTCTGTTCGAGCTCCGCGTCAGTAGGTACTTTTATCTTTTCCGGCTCGTCTGATTCAACATTGATGACGATATTGACATTGAGTCCGAGAACATTGAAGAAAGCGTCTTTAAGGATGTCGTTATATGTAGTCATGACGATATTCTTCTGAAAATCTGTCTGAACGCTGAAAATAGCTTCAGATCCGTTGAAAGTAACCGGAACGAGCGGATCGATCCATGTTTTTATACCTATTTCTGGTATTTTTCCGTTTTCAAGGCAGTAACCCTTCACTGTCTCGAAAACCTCGTCGAATGAATTCATAGAAACCTCCGAATGATTGTAAGTTTTATTGGAGAAAAAATCCATACTCTCCTATTTAATATATAAGAACATTATATCATAAACGGCTCTGAAATGCAAGCTAATTTCACTGTCAAGTATTTAAAAAATGAATGGTTTTTTAACACGTAAATTGACATATTGTTGAAAACTGTGTTGAATAATAAAAAATTAGTCTCACAGAACTCTATACTTAGCCTGTGAAAAAGTTGAATAACGATTGTGAAATAGTCATTAAAACCGGCGGCAGCACAGAAATGATATTTTTTGGCGTAAAAATAAAAATCAGACAATGTGTTGAAATTTCAAGTCTTAAAGTTTAAGATATATTGGTAAAAAAACTGAAAATACAGACAGGGATAAAAAAATTTCCCGAATTGCTTGACACAGAGGCATTTTTAATATATAATGATTTAGTGTAATGCAGGGCGAAGTGTCTCTGTGCGCAATTTAAAATGCTCAGAGCTGTTATTAGGACGGCTCTTGTATATGATCCGAAGAGAGGAGGACACTGAATATGAAAAGAACATATCAGCCTAAGAAGCTCCACAGAAAGAAGGAGCACGGCTTCATGAAGAGAATGGCTACCAAGAATGGCAGAAAGGTTTTAGCTCGTAGAAGATCTAAGGGCAGAGCAAGATTAACTCACTGACGAGGCTGACCACAAAATCTTTATTTTGTGGTCTTTTTTGTTAGGACACTGTATGCAGGTGCAAATATGCTTTATACGGAAATATTGAACGATAATAAGGACTTTCTTACCCTGTATAAAAAGGGTAGATATGCCGCTTCAAAATATTCTGTGATATACGTCAGACCTAACGGCAAGCCCTTCAACCGCCTCGGTATAACCGCAGGAAAAAAAGTAGGGAATGCTGTCTGCCGCAACAGAGCCAAAAGACTTATCCGCCTTGCTTATCGTAATTCGGAGGTAAATATGCCTGTGGGAATGGATATCGTCATAGTGGCAAGAGCTGCTATATGCAGTATAAAATCAGATGAGTACTGCGGCTATATGGACAAGTACGGAGTGAATGACATAAATAAGATGTTCAGAAGCTTTGACGTAAAGAATAAACGTGTATGAAATATATTGTTTTGATATTGATTCGGTTCTATCAGAAATTCATTTCTCCGCTTTTTCCGCCTAAATGCAAATATTACCCTACCTGCAGCACCTATGCTCTGAATGCTGTAAAACGTTTTGGCGTGATAAGAGGTTCTGCTCTTGCCGCATGGAGACTGCTCCGCTGCAATCCGTGGTCAATGGGCGGTATAGACCATGTTCCGGAAAAATTTACTTTCAGAGTAAAAAAGTATGATTTCACCGATCCTGATTACGGTGAAGAAGAGAACAAATGATTTAAGAGGGATGAATATTGAATTTAATTTATACGTTAATGGGCGTGCCTCTCGGCTACCTTATGAGACTTATCTATGCGATCTGCAATAACTATGCTATCGCGATAATACTGTTTACTTTGGTTACAAAGATACTGCTCTTTCCTGTCAGCTACAAGACACAGAAGGACGCAGCAAGAAGAAATCTTCTTAACCCTAAGCTGCAGAAGCTGAAAAAGAGCTTCGCAAACAATCCACAGAGATTCCAGGAGGAACAGCAGAAGCTGTTTCAGGAGGAAGGTATAAACAATTTTTCATCATGTCTTCCTATGCTGGTACAGATGCTCATACTCTTCGGAGTTATCGAGGTTATTTACAAGCCTATAACCCATATCCTGAATATATCAAAATATGTTATACAGGACGCTGTTTCGATTGCAGGCGCTGACATCGCTGAGCTTGCAAAGAACGGCACCAGAAATATGAGATGTGAGCTCCTTACCATGGAGCACCTCAGCAATCACGGCGATAAGTATTCTTCACTCGGTGAGAATTTCCTTTCAAAAGTGTCTGAGTTCAATGAAAAATTCACACTTTTCGGTGCAAATCTCGGAAAGACTCCTTCACTCCACCCGGAAGCATGGACAAAAGAAGCTGTTATACTCTTCGCTATCCCCTTCCTTGCAGGTCTTTCACAGCTCCTGATATCTGTTTACACTCAGATGTATCAGAAAAAGCAGAATCCTGTAGATGCTCCCGGCGGCGGATGCATTACCGTTATGACATTTGCAATGCCTGTCATATCTGTTATATTTGCGTTCGGACTTCCGGCAGGTATAGGCTTTTACTGGATATGCCAGTCAGTATTCATGTTTATCATAACTTTTGCGCTTAACTGCTACTTCTCTCCCGAGCGTGTAAAGGTTATAAATGAAAAAGAAAAAGAAAAAGCAAAAATCTATGCAGAAAAACATCCGAATAAGAAGTCATTCATGCAGAAAATGATGGAGCAGCAGAATGCTCTCAATGATCAGAACAATTCTTCTTCCGGTAAAAATAAAGGTATGTCACGTTCTGAACAGAACAAGCAGAACCGTGATAAGCTGAAGGAAGCAAGAAGACGTATGGCTGAAAAATATGGTGATTCTTATGACGATGATAATGATGAAGAGGACTGAGTCCTCAGGGAGGTATAAAGTATGACTGAAATTTTCACAGCAAGATCCGTTGAAGAGGCTAAAGAACTTGCAGCAAAGAAGTTCGGAAAAAATATCAGTGAGATCAGATTTGAGATCCTTGATGAAGGCAAAAAGGGTCTTTTCGGACTCGGATCAAAAGAAGCAAAAGTAAAGGCAACAGTAGCAGACGGTACTCCTGTACAGGCTGCAGCTCCCAAGGAAGCTCCAAAGGCTCCTGAGACTACAACTACCACAACAGCTCCTGTTGAAAAGAAGGCTGAGCCTGTGACTGTTACGGTTGCAGAAAAGCCTGTTGTAACAACAGAAACAAAGGCAGACACAGCAGAAAAGACCGCAGATACGGAAGCAGCTCCGGAAGAGATCGAGGAAGAGTCGTTCTCACTTGATAACTTCACTCTTATTGAGGACGAGTCACTTGTAAATCCAAAGGTAAAGCTTGCAAAGGACTATATCACAAGCATACTCAGAGCTATGGACGTTGATGTTGAGTTCAAGGTTTATCAGAACGAAACAGGTGCGGTTATCAATATCGAGAGCAATAACAACGGTACTATCATCGGCAGACGCGGTGAGACTCTTGACGCTATACAGTACCTCTGCTCTATAATCGCTAACAAGGGCGACAAGGACTACTACAGGATAACAATCGACTGTCTCGGTTACAGGAGCAAGAGAAAGGATACTCTTGAGCAGCTCGCTGCAAAGGTCGCAAAGTCTGTTCTCAGAACAGGACGTTCACAGCCCCTTGAGCCTATGAATCCCTATGAGAGAAGAGTTATCCACTCTGCTATCTCAAATATCGAAGGCGTTTCTTCACGTTCAGTAGGTGAAGAGCCTTACAGAAAGATCATCATTTCTTCAAATAATCCGAGAAGCGGAGGCAGACGCGACAATCGCCGCGGAAACGGCGGAAGACGCGATAACAGACGCGGAAACGGCGGTAATAAGAACCGCGAGAGAGAGGTAAATATGGAGCGCAGAAGCGTGAACCTCTCAACAAGCTTCGAGAAGGACTACAAGAGACCAAAGCCTGAGGACGAGATACAGGGCGGTCTTTACGGAAAGATCGAGCTTTGATTCTGAATATCTGAAACAACGGCTTTATGCCGTTGTTTTTTTAGGAGTGATTTAATGTCGACTATAGCCGCTATCTCAACTCCGAATGCTGTAGGAGGTATAGCTGTTATACGTATATCAGGCGAGGAAGCGCTAAGCGTTGCGGAGAAGATATTCTCCCCTTACGGCGGTAAAAAGGTTGCAGAAATGGAGGGTTATACCTGCGCTTACGGTATTGCCCATGACGGTGATGAAAGGATAGATGACTGTATCCTGACTGTGTTCAGGGCTCCTCATAGTTATACAGGCGAGGATATCGCGGAGCTTTCATGCCATGGCGGACTTTACGTCACAAAGAAGATACTGCGAGCTGCTCTGAAAAACGGAGCTGTCAACGCGGAGGGCGGCGAGTTCACAAAAAGAGCCTATCTCAACGGAAAGCTTGATCTCACTCAGGCGGAAGCGGTCATGGATATTATTTCCGCAAAGGGTGAGCGGGAGCTTAAAATGGCGGAGAGTCTGCGTGAGGGAGCTGCCTTTAAAAAAGCGAAGCTATGCTCAGACAAGCTTATGAAGATACTCGGCGATCTTGCGGCGTGGGCTGATTATCCTGAGGAGGATATACCCGAAGTCCGTCCGGATGTTCTCGCTGAGGAGCTGAAAAGTGTTCGTGCCGAACTGCTGTCGCTGATAAAGAACTACGACAGCGGCAGGATACTTCGTGAGGGAATTGCAACGGCAATTATCGGACGTCCGAACGTCGGAAAGTCTACCCTTTTCAACTGTCTGAGCGGCTGCGAGAGAAGCATTGTTACAGAGATAGCCGGAACAACACGTGATATAATCGAGGAGTCGGTCCGTATCGGCGACATCACTCTGAGGCTTTCGGATACTGCCGGTATCCACGAAACTGATGACATTATCGAGGGCATAGGAGTTGAGATGGCTGAGAAAATGATCTCTTCATCTGAACTTGTAATTGCGGTCTTTGACGGAAGTTGTCCGCTCACAGAGGACGATTTATATTTAATTAATAAAATTAATAAGAATAAAACTGTTGCCGTTATAAATAAGAATGATGTCGGACAGATGATCGACACTTCCCTGCTTGAAGATAAAGTTCAACATATTGTATATCTTTCGGCTAAGGAAAATACCGGTGTAGACGAGCTTTATGATAAGATACAGAGCATTTTTAAATTGAATGAAGCTGATTTTGATACTGTTACTGCCGCAAATGAGCGGCAGAAAAAGTGTATCGACAAAGCTCTTGAAGGTATTGAAAGTGCTATTTCATCACTTGAAATCGGTGAAATGCTCGACGCAGTGAATATTCTGATAGATGAAGCTGAGCAGTCTTTGCTCATGCTTACGGGAGAAAAAATTACGGACGCAGTGGTAGATGAAGTGTTTTCACGCTTCTGCGTCGGCAAATAATGTTTCATGTGAAACAAAAAAGGAGGGATATTTTTGAACTACGAAATGGGAGAATTTGATGTGGCAATAGTCGGTGCAGGTCACGCAGGTGTCGAAGCAGCGCTTGCTGCCGCCAGACTTGGCTGCAAAACGGTGATGTTTACCATATCACTTGATCAGATTGCAAATATGCCGTGTAACCCATCAATCGGCGGAACTGCAAAGGGTCATCTCGTCCGTGAAATCGACGCATTGGGCGGAGAAATGGGCAAAGCTGCGGATAAATGCTTTATACAGAGCCGTATGCTGAATCGCGGAAAAGGTCCTGCTGTTCACAGTCTGAGAGTTCAGGCGGACAGAGTTGAGTACCATAAATATATGAAAAATGTTTGTGAAAAACAAAAAAATCTCTTTGTAAAACAGGCTGAGATATCTGATGTTATAATAGAAAATAATAAAGTAACAGGTGTGAGGACAAAGCTCGGAGCCGAATACAAGGTAAAAGCTGCGATTATTGCGACCGGAACATATCTTAAAGGAAAGATCCATATTGGCGAAGTTTCATATGAAAGTGGTCCGGATTCTGCCTTGCCAAGCAACTTATTATCAAAAAGTCTTATTGAAAGCGGAGTTGAATTGAGAAGATTTAAAACAGGTACTCCCTGCCGCGTAAATAAAAGAAGTATTAATTTTGATATAATGGAAAGGCAGGACGGAGACGAGAACATAGTCCCCTTCTCATTTGAAACTGATCCGGAACAACTTGATAATAAAGTAAGCTGTTATGTGACATATACCAACAGTAAAACACATGAGGTCATACTTGCAAACCTTGACAGATCACCGTTATATTCAGGAAGGATAGAGGGTGTAGGTCCAAGGTATTGTCCGTCCATTGAGGACAAGATAGTGAGATTTTCTGACAAGCCAAGACATCAGCTTTTTGTAGAGCCGATGGGTCTGTCAACAGAAGAGTACTATTTACAGGGAATGTCATCGTCACTGCCTGAGGACGTACAGCTTGCCTTCCTGAGAACCATAGACGGACTGGAAGACGTAGAGATAATGAGACCGGCTTACGCGATAGAGTATGACTGCTGTAATCCGAATCAGCTCCTCCCTACTCTTGAATTCAAGAATATCGAGGGACTTTACGGTGCTGGACAGTTCAACGGAAGCTCAGGCTATGAGGAGGCTGCTGCACAGGGTATCGTTGCCGGTATTAACGCTGCTCTGAAGATTAAAGGCAAAGAGCCGATGATTCTTGACCGTGCAAGCTCCTATATAGGAACTCTTGTGGACGATCTTGTTACAAAGGGCTGTTCTGACCCTTATAGAATGATGACTTCACGCAGCGAATACAGGCTTATTCTGCGCCAGGATAATGCTGATCAAAGGCTTACTCCTGTCGGTTACAAGCTCGGTCTCATCTCTCAGGAGCGCTTCGACGCGCTCATCGAAAAGGAAAAACTCACTTCTGAGGAGATTGAAAGAGTGTCAAAGCTCAATATTTCGCCGACAAATGAGATAAACTCTTTTCTTGAGGAGCGTTGTACTTCCCCGCTTGCTACCGGTTGTAAAATGTCCGACCTTATAAGGCGTCCGCAGCTTTTTTATAACGATCTTGCGGAGTTCGACCCTGATCGTCCGGAGCTGCCTGCTGATGTTGCGGAACAGGTCGAGCTCCAGATTAAATATGAAGGCTACATACAGAAACAGCTTCTTCAGATAGAACAGATGAGAAAAATGGAATCAAAGAAGCTTCCGAAGGATATGGACTACAGCCTTATTTACGGCCTCAGGCTTGAAGCTGTCGAGAAGATGAATAAGATCAAGCCGCTTTCAATCGGACAGGCTTCGAGAATATCCGGAGTATCACCCGCTGATATTTCTATGCTTGCTGTTTGGCTCATGCATGAGAAGGGAGAATGATATGCTTCCTGATTTTGAACTATGTTGCTCTCAGTTTGAGGCTTCGGGACTTGAACTGACAAGAGAGTTGTATGACAAGCTTTGTATATACGCTGATTTTCTGATAGAATACAATGAAAAGGTGAATCTCACGGCAATTTCAGAGCCTGTTGAGATTCTACGCAAGCATTTTATTGACAGTATTCTCTTGTCCAAATATGTCGATATTTCGATTGATTCCAGTATTATCGACATTGGAACGGGTGCCGGCTTCCCTTCTGTTCCGCTTAAACTTTTCAGAAATGATATAAAGCTCACATTGCTTGACAGTCTGAATAAACGTATCGAATTCCTTGCTCAGCTTTGTGACAGGCTTGATATCGAAGCTGAGATGATACACGGAAGAGCTGAAGATATTGCGAAAAAGCCTGAATACCGCGAAACGTTTGACTTTTCCTGCGCACGTGCGGTTGCCAATCTCTCACTTTTAAGTGAATATTGTATCCCTTTTGTCAGAGTTGGCGGCAGGTTTATTTCAATGAAGGGACCTAACGAAGATCTCAGTGAAGGCGAAAATGCGGTAAAACTGCTTGGCGGTAAGATCGAACAGATCACGGACTATGAGCTTTTTGGTGAGAAACGCAAGATCGTTACTGTAAAGAAAATATCGCAGACTCCGCCAAAATACCCCAGAAACAGCAGTCAGATTAAAAAGAAACAGCTTTGATAATCAAAAATAATGTCTGGTTATCCGTCGTTTTATCAATAAACGGCGGATTTTTTTTATAGAAAATATTTCCCGGCAGTGCTAAAATTATGATATCAACTTTAATGGAGGTCATAATATGGCAGGATTTTTAAATATTGCAAAGGAAAAGCTTATAAATAAGGTAGTAGAGATCTCAGTTGATGATATTATCCCGAATCCAAATCAACCGAGGTCGGATTTCAGCGAAGATATAACTCCCCTTGCCGAATCAATTGCCCAGAATGGTATTTTACAGCCAATTTCTGTACGAAAAAAAGGTTTCAAATACGAGCTTATCACCGGCGAACGCCGTCTCAGAGCTGCAAAAATGTGTGGATTTCCTGTGGTACCTTGTATTGTTCACGAAGTCAGCGACAGACATTCGGCAGTTTTAGCGCTCGTTGAGAATATACAGCGACAGGATCTTTCTTTTTTCGACGAAGCTTCCGCAATTGAAAAGCTTATTGCTGATTATGGTATGACACAGGAAATTGCCGCAGCTAAACTTGGACGTGCTCAGAGCACTATTGCAAATAAGCTCAGGCTTCTGAGACTTACTGAAAAGGAACGATCCCTTATTATACAGTACGGACTGACAGAGCGCCATGCGAGGTCTCTTCTCAGACTTGGCAGTTCCGAGGACAGATTGTTTATTCTTGATAAGATAATCAGGAATAATCTTAATGTTGAGCGCTCTGAACGACTTATCGACGAATTTATCGGTAATCAGCGCAACAGAGCAAGTTATAAGAAGCGTTCTGTGGTGTTTCAGAATGTAAAGATGTTTGTCAACACGATAAATAAGGCTGTCGAGACTATGCAGGCAGCCGGAATATCTGCGGATTCCAAGAAAATTCAGAGCGAGGACTATATTGAGTACCGCGTAAGGATTCCGATACAAAAGAAAAATTGATATAAATTGTTTCACATGAAACATTTCATATGTTTCATGTGTTTTTTTGTGCGTATGTTTCACGTGAAACATTTTTCAAAAATTTCTTTGTTTTATATTTACATTAGAATCAAAAAGTGGTATAATAATATAAGTAATTCTTGAAAGGAAGATATTATGGGCAAGATAATCGCTGTTGCCAACCAGAAAGGTGGCGTAGGAAAAACAACAACCGTTATAAATATCGCGGCATATCTGGGTTCAAGGGGCTTCCGGGTGCTTTGTATCGATGTCGATCCGCAGGGTAATACAACAACGGGCTTCGGAATAAAGAAAAAGTCCGTCAGCGTTTCTGCTTATGACGTTTTAACAGGAAAAGCCCGGATCCAGGAGGCTGTTATCCCAACTGAGTTTGAAAATGTTTCTATCGTGCCTGCTACTGAAGCTCTTGCGGGCTGCGAGATCGAGCTCGTTGAGTATGAGAACAGAGTTAACCGCCTGAAAATGCAGGTGCTGACCTGCAAGGACGATTACGATTACATATTCATAGACTGTCCGCCTGCGCTTGGAACTATCACCATAAACGGACTTGTTGCCTGTGACAGTATTATCGTGCCAATGCTTGCGGAGTTTTATGCTCTTGAAGGTCTTTCTCAGCTGGTAAACACTATTAAAATAGTTAAAAATAATTATAATCCGGCGCTTGAGATCGAGGGAATTCTCTTTACTATGTTCGACGGCAGACTTAATGTCGCCAATGATGTTGTTACAGAAGTCGAGAAATACTTCCCGGACAAGATTTTCAGGACAAAGGTGCCGAGAAATGTGCGTATCTCGGAAGCTCCCAGCCACGGAAAACCGGTAATGTACTACGACAAGACCTCAAAGGGTTCTGAGGCATATGAACTGGTGTGCCATGAGATGCTTGGCGAACCGCTGGAGCTCCCGAAAAAGAAAAAGATATTTTCATTCAGAAAAAATAAGAAAGGAAAACGTTCGTCTTGACGAATGAGGTTTGAACTATGGCAAAAGGTGGTTTAGGCATGGGCTTTGATTCACTTTTCAGTGACAATGCCACTGAAGTACAGGTGAAAAAGACCCTGCGCACTGCTGAATTGGAACCTAACAGAGATCAGCCCCGTAAGGCGTTCAGCGACGAGGCGATAACTGCTCTTGCGGATTCTATCCGTGAACACGGTATGCTTCAGCCTATACTTGTTCGTCCGATAAAATCCGGAGGATATCAGATAGTAGCAGGCGAGAGAAGATGGCGTGCCGCAAGAATGGCAGGCCTTGAAGAAGTTCCTGTCACGATCCGGGAACTCAGTGATCTCGAAACAATGCAGATCGCGATCATTGAGAACCTTCAGCGTGAAAATCTCAATCCTGTTGAAGAAGCTGCCGGCTACAGCGATCTTATCGAGAAGTACGGCATGACACAGGAAAAGGTAGCAAAGATGGTAGGACGATCCCGTTCAGCGGTCGCAAATGCGGTGAGAATACTTTCTCTGCCGGACAGAGTGCTGAAAATGGTAGAAAACGGGGATATCTCCGCAGGTCACGCAAGAGCGCTGCTTGGCTTTGAGGACGAGGAAATGCTCATTGCAACGGCTCTCAGAGCTGCTGACGGCGGACTGACTGTCCGTCAGGTTGAAAAGGCTGCGCAGAAATCTGCGGAACATAGTGAAGAGGCTTCCGCTGAGAAGTCAAACAAGAAAATTGATAATTATTTTAAAGAAATGGAACTCTCGCTAAACGAGCGCCTTGGCAGAAAAGTCAAAGTCGATTACGGAAAGAACAAGGGAGTGCTCGTTCTTGAATTCTATGACAAAAATGACCTCGCTGCGCTGGCTGAAAAGCTTGCGAAAGAGGACTAAGGAGAATAAATATGATAGACATTAAGCTTATAAGAACCAATCCGGAACTCGTTAAGGAAAACATAAAGAAGAAGTTTCAGGACGACAAGCTGGAGCTTGTTGACAAGGTAATTGAACTGGACAAGCAGTACAGAGAGACCAAGGTAGCCTGCGACAATCTCAGAAACACACGTAATGTAAAGAGCAAAGAGATCGGCGGACTTATGAAGAACGGTCAGAAGGAAGAGGCTGAAAAGGTAAAGGCTGAGGTTACTGCAATGGGCAAGGAGCTCGAAGAAAAGGAGCAGCTCGAATTAAAGCTTGAAGCTGATATCCGCGAGATCATGCTTGTTATCCCGAACATTATCGACGAGACAGTTCCGATAGGCAAGGACGATACGGAGAACGTAGAGGTAGAGCGTTTCGGCGAGCCTGCTGTTCCCGCATTTGAGGTGCCTTACCACGTTGATATAATGGAAAAGGTCAACGGTATCGACATCGACAGCGCGCGCAAGACCAGCGGCAACGGCTTCTACTATCTCTGCGGCGATATTGCACAGCTCCAGAGCTGCATACTCTCTTACGCAAGAGACTTCATGATAGACAAGGGTTTCACATACTATATTCCTCCGTTTATGATAAGAAGCAACGTCGTTACAGGCGTTATGAGCTTCGCTGAAATGGAAGGCATGATGTACAAGATAGAAGGGGAGGACCTCTACCTTATCGGTACTTCCGAGCATTCTATGATAGGCAAGTTCATTGATACCATAGTTCCTGAGGAGGAGCTCCCGAAAACTCTCACAAGCTATTCTCCCTGCTTCCGTAAGGAGGTAGGCGCTCACGGTATTGAGGAGCGCGGCGTATACCGTATACACCAGTTTGAAAAGCAGGAAATGGTAGTCGTCTGTAAACCTGAGGAGTCTATGGACTGGTTCCACAAGCTCTACAGCTATACAGTTGAGTTCTTCCGCACACTTGATATACCTGTACGTACTCTTGAATGCTGTTCTGGAGACCTTGCGGACCTGAAGGTAAAGTCTATAGATGTAGAGGCATGGTCGCCCCGTCAGAAGAAATATTTCGAGGTGGGAAGCTGCTCAAATCTCGGCGACGCACAGGCAAGACGTCTTGGTATCAGAGTAAAGGCTGAGGACGGCAGCAAGTATTTTGCGCATACGCTCAATAATACAGTTGTTGCTCCTCCGAGAATGCTTATCGCATTCCTCGAAAACAATCTCAACGAGGACGGTTCTATCCGTATACCAAAGGCTCTCCAGTCTTATATGCGCAAGGACATCATAAAAGTTCCTGAAAAGAAGTAAGAGTGATCTAAAGCGGTACAGTTTATCTGTACCGCTTTTTTGTATGATGATGTTTATGTAGGGACGACCATTGGTCGTCCGTTGGTATAATGACAAATCAAGGCGGACGCCCACTGGGCGTCCATACAGCGCGTTCTTGTTATTTATTGTGTAAGGCACGGGCTGCCAAAGGCAGCTCCTACAAGCTAAAGGCTAATTAATATGCTCGTCGCCCCACTTTGCCGCTGTACAGAGGCACATCGTTACAACGCCTATCGTTCCGCCGAACATACCGCCTAACAGAAAATTAAGCATAGATCTCTCCTTTACTTGAATAGCGTATGACGGGAGCAGAGACACTCCGTCCACCAAACAATGAACCTAAAATAAAACTTATCATTCTATCACTCTTTTTTATTTAAGCTGATATTATTATGTGCGTTTTTTCTTTTTATAATCATCATGGAGCATGGATATTTCCGCCTCAAACAGACATACTATAGGAAAAATCTTTAAATTTGTTGCAAATATCACTTTTCATCGACTTGTATTTATGGTATAATAAATGCAAATACATTTATTATATTTGATCAAATGCCCTTGCAGATACGCAAATCAGAGATTTGCTCCCTGCAATCGGGCAATTATATCATAAAGCTTCGCTTATATGATATAATGATCCCATAAATCAAGAAATGAGGTATTTACCAATGAATAAAATAACAAATGATATATACTATATAGGTGTGGACGATCATGAAGTAGACCTTTTTGAAGGACAGTACGATGTACCCAACGGCATGGCTTACAACTCATACATCATCTCTGATGAGAAAACAGCTGTTTTTGACACCGTTGACGGCAGGTTCACATCTGAATGGCTCGATAATATCACAGAGGTCCTTGCAGACCGCAAGCCTGATTATATCATAGTTCAGCATATGGAGCCCGACCACTCCGCAAATCTTAAAAGTTTCCTCGAAAAGTATCCGGATACTACCGTTGTAGGCAACGCAAAGACTTTCGGCATGATAGAGAATTTCTTCGAGGGACTTGCTATAGCAAACAAGCTTGAGGTCAAGGAAGGGGAGAAGCTCTCACTCGGCAAGCATGAGCTCAGCTTTGTATTTGCTCCCATGGTACACTGGCCGGAGGTAATGTTCACCTACGACAGCACAGATAAGGTACTTTTCTCTGCCGACGCTTTCGGAAAGTTCGGCGCTCTCGACACTGACGAGGACTGGGCTTGCGAGGCTCGCCGCTACTACTTCGGTATCGTAGGAAAGTACGGGATGCAGGTACAGGCTGTACTGAAAAAGGCAGGAGCGCTTGATATACAGACTATATGCCCTCTCCACGGACCTGTTTTAAATGAAAATCTCGGCTATTATCTCGGACTTTACAATACATGGTCAAGCTACGGCGTTGAGTCTGAGGGTATATTCATTGCTTATACTTCCGTATACGGCAACACAAAGAAGGCTGCGGAGCTTCTCAAGGAAAAGCTCGAAGCTAAGGGCTGTCCTAAGGTCGCAATTGCGGACCTGGCGAGAGAGGATATGGCTGAATCAGTTGAGGACGCATTCCGCTACGGAAAGCTTGTCATAGCTACAACTACCTATAACGCCGATATATTCCCGTTCATGAAGCATTTTATTCTCGACCTCACCGAGAGAAACTATCAGAACCGCACTATCGGTATCATCGAGAACGGAAGCTGGGCTCCGGTTGCGGCTAAGACGATAAAGGCAATGTTCGAGAAGTCGAAGAATATCACATTCACCGATACTACAGTAACGCTCAAATCAGCTGTAAAGGCTGCAAATATCGCTGAGATAGAGGCGCTTGCGGACGAGCTGATGAAATAATGATCCAAAGGGGGACTAAGCGTGAAGATTACACTCAATCCCGACAAAGAAGTAGTTGACAGAATAAAGGAAGGTCTGAAGCAGAAGGACGGCTACTGTCCGTGCAGACTGGCAAAGACTCCTGAAAACAAGTGTATGTGCAAGGAGTTCCGCGACCAGATAGCAGATCCGGATTTTGAAGGTTTCTGTCACTGTATGCTGTATTATAAATCACTGGAAGACTAAAGGTGTTCCGGACAGGAGGTTCAGTATGAATGAAGTAGTTATAACAAAAGAAAACTTTCAGAGGGAAGTGCTCCAGTACAGGGATACACCCGTTCTTCTCGATTTCTGGGCAATGTGGTGCGGACCCTGTATGGCACTTGGCCCGATAATCGAACAGATCGCTGACGAATACAAAGGCAGGCTGAAGGTCGGCAAGGTAAATGTTGACGAGCAGCCCGAACTTGCGTCAGCTTTCAGAGTTGAGAGCATACCTATGCTGGCGGTAGTCAGGGACGGCAAGCTTGCAGAACAGGCTGTCGGACTTCGTCCAAAGGAAGATATTCTCAAATTAGTAGGATTAAAGTAATTATCAAAGCTCACTGATGAAAGTCGGTGAGCTTTACTGTTTTAGGGGCGCACAGCGTGGGCGCCGTTCCCTACATTTCGGGCGGATAATATCCGCCCCTATAAATTTTTTGCAAATTGCACGGAAATGCTCTCCACGATTGTATATATTAGTGAAGCGACGCTTCTGAGGAAAGGAGGAATACCATGAATGATAATTCAGCGCTGTACGCATTCAATAAATTCGGCGACACTGTTCTGCGGACTGCCTTTGCCATGACAGGAAGCTATCAGGAAGCAGAGGACATAACGCAGGAGGTCTTTCTGACCCTCCATGCAAAGCCGCAGAGCTTCGACAGTGACGAACACCTTAAAGCATGGCTGCTTAGGTCAGCCATAAACCGCTGCAGAAACTACAGAAAAAGCGCCCGTATACTGAGAAATTCTCCCCTTGACGATGAGCTCGCAAATACTCTCAGCTGCGAATTTACTCCGAGAGACAGTGAGATAAGAGATATGATAGCAAAGCTCCCCGGAAAGTACGCAGCGGTGATATTCCTTTATTACTATGAGGAATACACCGTAAAGGAGATAGCTTCGCTTATGGGAAAGAACGAAAATACGGTCAGCTCGCTTTTGCAGCGCGGAAGAAAAAAACTAAGGACAGAGCTTGAAAGGGAGGGTTTCATATATGAAACGAGATGAGTATAACGGCTTTCTCCGCAAGATAAAGTGCAGCGGCGAGTTCCGCAGCCGTATGCAGGAAAAGCTCAGCTCACCTGTGCTTGAAATGCATGAGTACGGTGACAGCGTAAGCGGTACGGACGTTATCACAGGAAGACAGTACCGTGGCAGGATAGCGGCAATAGCGGCGTCATTCGCCCTTGTATGCGGAGCTGTTGGCGGCGGAGCATATCAGCTTGCACGTATGAACAATAAAACAGAAGAAGGTACAAATATATCAAAATCAGTACAATATGCTTCAATATACGATTTTATGAAAGCAAATAAAGCATATTTCAATACGGATATCGTCTTATGGGAAGATCAAAGCGGCAATATCTTCACCAAGGAAAATGTTGATACAGAAAAGTTCTTTGATTACATGGACAAGTTCAATATGTCAGCTGAGATAGAAAAAGAGGACTTCACCTCAACACTGAGAGGTATCAAATTATACTTCGATTGCAGGACAGGTGAATTAAATGATTACTGCTTTGCCTTTGAACTGTATGATAACGGCTGTTATATACTGCGACAGAATGATAAGGGCAAGACTGTAAAAGATGATGAACGGGAAACCTACCACTGCTTTACCGACGGCGATAAGGTCTTTCATGATATCCTGAATATGTATGTTGACGGGGAGACTATTGAGATATTTGACAGAGTTACGCATAAGGAGCTCGAAAACGAGATAAGCAACGGCTTCAAGAACAACCCATACGACAAAGCGTACTACTATATAGCAGACGAAAACAGGCAGGAAGAATATACTCTTACAGGCAGAGAAGAATTTGCAAACGAGCTCATGGCGTTTGAATGGGAAAGAGCGCCTATAAGAAGCGGCGATGTAAACAGCTATGATTTTGGTTTTGTTGCAGCAGAGGACGGCTATATGCAGTTCAGCAGCGGAAGGACATACAAGCTTAAAAACGACAGCGACCTTGAAGCCTACAATGCTGTTCTGAGAAAGCACCTTATAAAAAAGGAATTCGGAGAAGCTGTTTCTGAGGAAGATATAAGGAATGCATTTGCTGATGACTCCGACAATGAAGCGCAGTATTTTGACGAAGCAGAGCACAAAAGCAAATTCTATAGCTTTGATGAAAGTGACTTTGAAAGCTTTAAGGAAAAGGTCGCTTCTCTGGAGTGGGAGAGCTGTTCAAAGGTCGAATTCGGAATTGATGGTGTGTTAACTGTGAAGAAATGCATGATCGAGCGTAAGGGAGTTCTTATCCCTGCAAACAATTCATTTTCGTGCTATAAGCTGAAAAATGAAAGCGATATCCCGGAGTTTCGGAAGATAGTTGACGGTTTCATGGAAAGCTTTGAAGAGATACAGGGCGAATAAGCCAAATGAACGATAGAAAGTTGCTATTTATAAAAAACTATGCTATAATATAAGAAAGTCTCCGCAGTCGGTATGGCTGCGGAGAAATTTTTTCCGGAGGTATAACAATGAAGCTCATATCATGGAACGTCAACGGCTTCCGCGCTTGTTTGCAGAAGGGCTTTGAGGACTTCTTCAAGGCTGCGGACGCTGATATATTCTGCTTGCAGGAGACAAAAATGCAGCCCGATCAGGCGGATTTCACGCCGGAGGGCTATCACATATACTTTCACAGCGCCGTAAAGAAAGGCTACTCAGGAACTGCCGTATTCAGCAAGACAGAGCCGATTTCTGTCACCTATGGCATAAATGGCACTCATCTTGACGAGGGTCGTGTTATAACCTGTGAGTACGAGGACTTCTATTTCGTCTGCTGCTATGTGCCAAACGCTCAGGACGGCCTGAAACGTATCGACTACCGAATGGAATTTGAGGACGATATGAGGGCTTATCTCTCGGAGCTTGACAAAAAGAAGCCTGTTGTCTACTGCGGTGACCTCAACGTAGCTCACGAAGATATAGACCTGAAAAATCCCAAGACCAACCGCGGCAACGCAGGCTTTTCCGACGAGGAGAGAGGCAAGTTCACGGAGCTTCTCGGCGCAGGCTTTACGGATACATTCCGCAGACTGTATCCCGATACTGTTACATACTCATGGTGGTCTTACCGCTTCAAGGCCCGTGAAAAGAACGCAGGCTGGCGCATAGACTATTTCGTGGTCTCAGACAGGTTTATGGAGCGGGTGAAAAACTCCGAGATACTTACAGATGTAATGGGCAGCGACCACTGTCCTGTGATGCTTACCGTTGAATGAGTGAGTAGTGAGTAGAAAGTAGTGAGTAGTATGGGCGGATATTATCCGCCCACGCCTTACGAAACAAATAACATGAACCCATGTAGGGGCGAACATCGTTCGCCCGTAAACACCTCAACATCGCCCGCATGAATAACGTTAATCTCCAAACGGGCGCACACTGTGCGTTTCTCTTAGCGGAACAAACACGCGCCAAACCGAATAGTAAATAAAGCCGATACATTATGTATCGGCTTTTATATAGTCAAAGAATTATGTATATGCAGTACTAAGACCAAATGAATACTAAATCCACATTTGATCAACTATTTTTTAGATTTTTTAAATAATCTTTTAAATAGACGCTTGCCTCTTTATCATTTTCATTTATTTCTTTTAAATATTTATATATATCAGTGCTGTCTTCATTATAGCTTTCTAAAGAAATAAATTTATCATACTTTTTGACTTTACAGAATTTAAAGTTACTCAAAGAGTATATCGTAACGTTTTCTGTATCACATAAAAGTAATATATTATCATCAGGCTTATAATATTGTATTCTCCATGAAAAGTTGCTATTTTTGTTTGACAACCTAGTTTTTCCAAGTATATCATCTGTAGTGATGATAAATTCATCTCCCATTTCAGTTGTAATAATGCGAGTATTTTCTTTTTTTGTTTTTTCACGCTGATAATTGATCAAGTAACCTGTTCCTAAAAATAGTACTAGTATTAAAAGAAATATAGCTTTACCTTTCATCTTCTTTTTCCTTTCCATTTTGAATATATGTTACAAAAGCATACACCAAAGCCTCACTTTCTTCTTTAGTTACTATATTCGGTATTTCAAGAGTATAATGTATGCCATTTTCATCAATATAATAATTGCTTAAAAAAATATCAGTTAAATTTTTTCCATTGATAGTTTCATTGGCAGCTCCACCCGCTTTCCGTCCTTTTCATAGAAGCCTTCGGCAGTTATTTTTATTGCCTCGTTTGCAACTGCGATATTGTTCATAAGCTCACTCCTTACCTGTGATGTCGATAACGTTGTACTCGGAAACAGTACCTGTCTTGAATGGTATAGCCCAGCCCGAAATTCCCGAAGTCACGATAAAATCTGTATTTCCGCGGACCGTATGGCCGTATACGAAATCGTTTGCCTTTATCCAAAGGCCGATATATCCCGAGGGCCATATATGACCGCCGTGAGTGTGTCCCGAGTACACAAGGTCAACCTTTGCCGCAGCCTCTTTGTCATAGTCGTTTGGCTGGTGATCCAGCACGAGTGTGTACACATCGGGAGCGATATCCTTTGTAAGCTCGGCAATATCCTTTCGGGACTCGTCGTGCTTGTCCCGCCTGCCTGTTATTGCGAAATTATCCGTTACCATTACGGCTTCGTCCTCAAGTATGGTCACATTATTCTTTTTGAGCTCCGCATACATGTCTTCAAGAGAGAAGTCGCGGTATCCCTGCATATAGCCCTGATCGTGGTTGCCGCTGACGAAGTAAACTCCGTAAGTGGTATCAAGCTTTCCGAGAGCCTTGCAGGCTTTTATCATATCGTCACGTCTGGAGTCGTCGTCAACGAAATCTCCTGCGATCACTACGATATCGGGAGATTCCTCCTGCATACGCTTTATTTCCCTTGTCATGCCGTCTCCGTCGAGAGTGATACCGATATGTGAGTCTGCAAATCCGACTATGCGCAGACTTCCGCCTGATATGGCTTTATCGGTATTTATGATATAGTGCTTAGGAACAACATGGTGCGCGTTGTACCAGCCTATGCAAAGGTATAGCGCCGTGAAAAGTATCACGTATATGCCCTCGATGCTGTACCGGCGTTCTTTTTTTGTGATCTTTCCTGCTATGTGCGCGATAAGGTCGGCGATAAGCCAGAATATTATGAGATGAAGCATTATCACGATGACACTGTAAAAATTTATGAAGCCGAAACAGGCGATACCGCCCAGCGGCAGGATGCTTGCAAGCCAGGAGAGCTTCCTGTGCTTTTCGCTCAGCCTTTTAATGAAGCTGAAGCGGTGAAACCGCGTTATAAGATAAAAAGCGCCGCCTATGCACATCAGCAGCAGTATCAGAAAAAGTAAGAGCCAGAACATATTGTTTCCCCCTGAGATATGGCTGTGCTATCATATCGTTTTTTATATAGTGTCTAATTTAAATATATCAGTTTTAAGGGAAGATGTCAAGCTATGGATAAAAAAGCAGCTTTTTTGTTGCAAATAATCTTCTCTGTTATATATATGGTTGAAATCAGCGTATATGTATGATATAATATGTGTAAGATTTTTAGGTGTAATGTTTGTTTTTGGTCAGTAAAAGGGGGTGCGGCATGAGCGCAGGAATCGGGGATATCAGTATATCCGCTGCTGAGATAGCGGAAAAAATGGGCGCAGGCTGGAACTACGGAAATACTCTTGAGGCAAATTTCGGCGGGATCCCCGACGAGACCGTATGGGGCAATCCCAAGGCTTCTCAGGAAATGGTCGACACTGTCGCTGAGGCAGGATTTGAGACTGTAAGGATACCGATATCCTATCTGGGCAAGATAGATGACAGCAACGGCTATAAGATAAATGATGAATGGCTCGAACGTATAGCAGAGGTAGTTGATTACTGCTATAACAGGGGAATGTTCGTTATAATAAATATGCACGGCGACGGTTACCACACTATAAACGGAGGCTGGCTACTCTGTGACAGTGAGGATCAGAAATATGTAAAGGAAAAGTTCGCGGCTGTATGGCGGCAGGTAGCGCTGCGTTTCGCGGACTATGACGAGCATCTTATATTTGAGTGCATGAATGAGGTATTCGACGGGATATACCATGATCCTGTACCGGAATACTATGAGAATATAAACGACTACGATCAGATATTCGTGGATACTGTCCGCAGCGCCGGAGGCTGCAATACACACCGCTGGCTTCTTGTCGCCGGCTGGAATACGGATATAAAATATACCTGCGGGAATTACGGCTTCAGGTTCCCTGATGACAGCGGAAATACCGCCTCCGAGGGAAGGCTCATGCTTTCGGTGCACTGCTATGATCCGTGGGAGTACTGCGGCGACAATATGAAAAAGATATTCCTTTGGGGCGAAAAAGGACAGGAAATAATAGAAGCGGCAAATATAGACCCTATATACGACGCGGACTGGGGCGAGGAGGAGCATATAAAGGCTCAGCTCTCAATGCTCAGGGAAAGATATGTCGATAGGGGTATCCCTGTAGTTATAGGGGAGTTCGGCTGTATCGACAAGACCTTTGAACATTCGGTGCTTCCTGACAGGATAGCGGAGAACCGCGCTTATTATGACGGTTTTTTTGCCGGAACTGCCGCAATAAACGGTATAGTTCCGGTTTACTGGGACAATGGCTACAACGGTCCCAACGGCTTCGGACTTTTTGACCGCCGCAAGCTCACACAGACACAGCCTGAACTTATCGAGGCTATAGTATGCGGCGTGAAGAACAAGGATCCCATGTCGGGACGAAGCGCATATATCGACAGGTATACAGGATAAGGGTAAAACAGCAACGGCGTGATAAAGAAATTTATCACGCCGTTGTTTTTTGGGGCATTGCAATTTATCAGTTGATTTCCTTTATTTCTACATTTTCATAATTGAATCCGACAGATAAGTGATAGTCGGGCTTTCCTGTATTTATATCATATTTGTCTGTTACCGTGGTAACATCTGCTGTAAAGTCGAGTACGGGTTTACCGTTTGCGTTATCTTTTACTATATAATGTACAGTAAATCCGTAGTTATAATTGTGGCTGATGATATCGACATCTTCATATGGAATATAGTCGACGTTAAGGTCCATATTTTTATATTTGGCATCGACATTTTTAAAGTAGTATTCTACTGCTCTTTCGGCATTAAGATCGATATTGCCGTCTTCAGTTATACCGCTTATTTTCCATTTGCCGTCTTCTTTCTCAAATGAGAATGTGAGCGGATTGCCTGCCTTTGAATTTGTCGCACTACAGATAGGGCTGTACAGTCCGCATCTTACAGCAGAAAATGTTTCGTCTCCGTTTTCGGTTATTGCCGGCTGATCGCTGTATGTCTGATAATCATCTTTTACATTTCTCGTACATACGTAAAGACCGCCTCTGTATTCTATATAAACTGAGGTATTGCTGTCGAATTCTCCGAGAATATCCACGGTGTCGCCGTTTTCGTACTGACTGTAGTCGTTATGATCGAAGAACATCGACGGGAAGAAATCCAGTTTAAAGTTGAAATCTCCTGTACTGTATCCGGTGCCTCCGTTTTCTACAAGATCATTATAGAAATCCTCAGTACATATTTCCTTTAATGCGTTCATGAAGTCATCCGGTGAAGTGAATCCGGGCTCGGTAACTCTCGCGAAGTCGGTCATAGTGCCGTAGATATCGAAGCTCTTAACATCATTTGGATCATAAGCTACATGGTAGTAGAATTTGCCGCATACATCTGCAAATCTGTCTGTGAGATCAAGGGCAATAGCATCTTTTGATTCCTCTGAAGGTACCGTGGTCGGTTCTGTTGTTGTATCCGTAGTTGTTCCGGTGACAGCAGTTGTTGTATTATTTGTTGCTGCTTCACCTGTTGCTGATGTAGTGGGTACCTCGTTGGAGTGATTCATTCTGCTGTTGCGGCTGATTATCATAAAGCTGCCTGAGAGACCTCCTATCATCAGTACCAGTGCGGCAGCCGCGCTGGCGTATTTATACCATGCTGGACGCTTGTATCGTTCAACACCGCTTACAGCTTCCTCATCAATATCATTATCTGTAGCTGCATTCAAGTTGTTTTCTATGTTGTACTTTCTTTCACTCATAGCAAATATTCTCTCCTTCTCATCGTCACTGAGTACGGGGAAGTCCTGAGCGATCCTGTCTATATCCATATCGTCCAACTTCATGAAAAGATCATTTTTATTCATATCAATCCCTCCCTGCCTATACCTGCTTCGGCAAGCAGCGTTTTAAGCTTCTGCTTTGCGCGGCTGCTGCGTTTCTGCACGGCTGAGGCTGTCATTGAAATGCTTTGTGATATTTCCTTAGCAGTCCGATTGTAATAGTATTGCTGTATTATTATAGTAGAATCGGGTTCGCCCAGCTCTTTTATCTTTTTCAGGATAATGCTGGATTGTTCTTGTTTTTCCGCATTTTCCACGATTCTCTCATCTGAGCTGAACTCTTTAGTGTCATCGTCGTCTATTGAAATGCTCCGTATATTTTTCAGATTGAGACTGCGGTAAGCGTCGATCGCTGTGTTACGTGATATAGCGGCGATAAAGCCTTTGATATCCCCTGAAAAGTCAGTATCCTTATCGAGCCGCTTGTATATTTTCAAAAAAACATCGCTGACGCAGTCTTCTATATCCTCGCGTGAACCGCTGTTTCGCAGAACATTCATAACAATGGCGTATACATAATTACAGTAATTATCAAAGATCGCTCTGTGACATTTTTGCACTGATTCTGACATAAGCAGACGCAGTTCATTTTCTGTCATCTGGAACTCCTCCTTTATTGAATGCATTCGTAAGTATAATCGAAACATAGCCCTTATTTCAGACATATTATTCTAACATTTTTTGCGAAAAATAGCAAGCTTTTTGTAAAACAGAAAAAAATTATTGAAAAACGATAATTTTCTATTGACAAATGATATTTTGTGTGCTATACTATAGTTACAGTAAAACAATGACAAAGGAGAGCGTATTTATGTGGAACAAGGATAAATCTCTTATTTTATCGCGTATTCTTACCGTAGCTGCGGCAATAGCAGCGTTAATAACCGCCTTTTTTATACCGGCTATAGCCGAGTGGTATGAATACGAAATGTCGGTGGAAGCAAACAGCGTTTTCGACAGGAGCACCATGTTCGTACCGATGTGTGTTACTTTATATGTATGCGACGTGCTGGCACTGGGGGCGCTGTGGAATCTGCATATCCTTCTGCGGAACATCAGCAGGGAAGAGGTCTTCACCAACAGGAACACCGCCTGTCTCAGACGTATATCGTGGATATGCATGGGCGTGGGAGTCGTTATGATGATATTCGGGCTGTGGAGCTCCATATTCATATTCTTCGGAATGTGTGCGCTCATGTTCGGGCTTATCATGCGCGTACTCAAAAATGTATTTGAAAAGGCAGTAGAAATAAAGTCGGAAAACGACTTTACCATATGACGGAGGTGTTTTCCATGCCGATTATAGTAAATCTTGACGTTATGATGGCAAAGCGGAAAATGTCCTCGCAGGAGCTTGCCGAAAAGGTGGGCATTACTACCGCTAATCTTTCCATTCTCAAAACAGGCAAGGCAAAGGCTGTCCGCTTCTCTACCCTTGAGAAAATATGCGACGAGCTGGACTGCCAGCCGGGAGATATACTGGAGTATAAGAGAGAGTGAGCAGAAGTGCCGGGGAGCCATGATACAGGGGTAATAATATAAACAGGAGCCGGAAGGTCTCCGGACATCGTGACAGGTACAATACTTACTATACACATATTTATAGTAAGCAAATCAAAGGAGGTAATGTTATGAAAAAGACGGCAGCGGCAGGGCGTGAACTTAAATATACCTACAATCTTGACATAGCGCTGTGTGTGTTGAATTTCCTCGTGTGCTCAGTGCTCTGTGCAGGAGGCAGCGGATTTCTTAATATCGCAGGCGTTATAGCTTTTGTTACGGCGATACTTCCTATAGGCTTCCGGCGGCTTTACTATAAGGACGAGTTCACGCCGGGAAGTGTGGGAGCGATAATGGCGGTATACAGGGCGGTACAGATCGCACTCCTCCTGTATGGCATCGACTTTTTCCTCATAGCAGGTGCGTGACAATAAATATAAAAAAGGAGAGAAGATAATGAATAACAATGTTTATGACGAAGTGCAGACCACATATATACCGCAGACCGTGGAAAAGGTCAGGGAAAAACCTGAATACTCAAAGGCAGAGGTAGTGCTTTCGGTATTCGCGTTTACAGCCGCGTTCTTCATTATGAGATATGTGGTATTCAACGCAATGGGCTTCCTGACTACGGGACTGATGTTCGCGGTCATTACCGGAGCAATAGTTTACATGAAAAAGAGAGGCTGCAGCTTTACGCGCTTCAACAGGTTCCATGCGGCGGTTCTTTACATATTCAGCCTTGTGTTTTCAATTACTGCAAACAACTTTATCAAGGATCTTGCCGTTTTATTCATACTCGGCGCGGGAGCTTATCTGGTATACTCAGTCTCGGCGGGGAACAGGGAAGTCGAGAGGTATCTTCCCTTTGCTATGTGCAAGGCTCTGTTCGAGTATCCTTTATCCCATTTCGGAAAGCAGTGGGTTGTAACTCAGGATAGTCTCTCAAAGACAAGGGCTGGCTCGAATGTGAAGTATATTCTCACGGGACTGCTCATAACGGTGCCGGTAACGGCTATAGTAGCGGCTCTGCTGATGTCTGCCGACGATGGTCTTATGAATATTCTCGGTGGGATTTACGAAAAGGTTTTCAGTCTCGAAATGTGTGACATAATAGAACAGCTTATTTTTGCTGTCCCGTTTTCAATGTACCTTTTTGGTATGCTGTATTCAAATACCCATCGCAGTCAGATAAAACCACTTGTGGAAGAGAACTGTGTACAGAAGCTGGGCAGTATCCGCTTTGTCAGCAACCTCGTGATGTATACAGCCGTTACGCCTCTGTGTATACTCTATGTGCTGTTCTTTATTTCTCAGGCGAACTACTTCCTCTCGGCGTTCTCCGGCTCGCTCCCTGACGGATTTACCTATGCCGACTATGCAAGACAGGGATTCTTTGAGCTGTGTGCGGTAGCTGTGATAAATCTGGCGGTGCTCTGCGGCATAAGCCTCCTTTCAAAGAAAGCAGGCAGGGAAAAGCCGGCGGCACTTAAAGTATACAGTATAGTCCTCAGCGTATTTACACTTATACTTATCGCAACGGCGATGAGCAAAATGGTGATGTACATTGCTAATTACGGACTCACCGAGCTGAGAGTATACACAAGCTGGTTCATGGTGCTGCTTGCTTTAGTGTTTGTGCTGATAATAATAAAGCAGTTCAGGTATGATATGAAGTTTGCAAAGTATTTTTCGGCGGTATTCACGCTGATGTTTGCGGTCCTCTGCTTCTCGCGTCCTGAGGCTGTTATAGCAAAATACAACATAGTTATGTACAATACCGGACACCTTGAGGAGCTTGACAGGGACGCGATACTGGGAATGTCTGCTGACGGACTGCTTGCCGCATACGATGAGGGAGCGCTGACAGCTGAAGATATATCGGAGTATTCGGAAGAATACAGCCCGTTCGACAGATTCGGGAACTACAATCTTTCATCAGCTGTTCTCAGCAGTAAGACTAAATGAAAAAAATACCGGACCTGAAAACAGGTCCGGTATTTTCGGATATGAGATTAATGTAGCAAATAAAGAGAAGTATAGTATTATATAAGCGGAGTATCCACGGCAAGGAGCCGTGGATGCGAGTCTGCTTTCAGACGGAGCAGACTACTACTCATATTATATTATAATCCTCTTTAAATCAAGACTTATGCGTGAAATGTAGCTACATTTTCGTGAAATGTTATGTCTGTTCACGATTTGTTAATATATCAGGAGAAGCCTCTGCTTCAGTATTCTATCATGATATCGGCTGTGAAGATATCCTTCTCCCATTTGAATGAGAGTATGCCGTCAAGCTGCTTTACAGCCTCAGTAACGCTGCTTACACCAATACCGTGGCCGTAGCCCTTTTTCTTGGTGGTGAGGTTCTCGGTATCTACCTCGTCTGATGAATTCATAACACAGATGCGCAGCTTCTTGTTGTTCTGTATAAGTGATATATATACGAACTTATCGTTTACAGAGCTGCTTTCCGCGCCCTCTATGGCGTTATCGAGAAGGTTTGCTATTATACGGCAGAGAAGGAGCTCATCGGTATTTATCTTATCGGGGAATACTACCTTGCAGGAAAAAGTGAGACCGAGCAGGACAGCATGATCCCATTTCATGTTTACGATAGCGTCGATAGAGGATATTCCGGTATAGCATATTCCGCCGGCTGAATTAAGCGAGGAATAAAGCTTGTCAAGGTGTTCCATCGCTTTCGGGGTCTCACCCTGACTGAACATTATCTTTGCGGCTGAGAGCTGATTTCCGATATCGTGTCTCAGACGGCGTATCTCGGTATACTTCTCCTCTATGAGCTTGTAGTTTTCCTCTTCGGACTGGAGTCTCTGCTCCATGAGCTGGAGCTTGATAGTATTTGAGTATGTGTCGAAGAAGTCGAACATAAATATATTCAGGAGCAGGATACCGACAACTGATACAAGGTATACGACTGTCCTCTGCGGGGCAAGGTCGGAAGAAATGAAGATACCGTCGAGAAAAACGAGGCTTATCAGCGGCATGAATATTATGAGAAGCCAGTTCTTCAGCGGGATATCCCGCTGTTTGGGTTTCAGGTACTCTGCGATATATATAGCGAACCAGAAACAGAACATCTTCGAGCAAGCCAGACTTATATAACGTCCCGCGCCGGAGCACAGCGTCACTTCCGGAGTACCTATGTTCATCAGCATAAGAGCGCCTGCCGGCAGCAGTTCCGAGGTAAGTATAATGACTACGAATATCAGGCAGTAGAAAACGATATTCCGCAGTTTGCTCCTGAACATCACCACAGAGGTTATGAACATGGTAGTAAAGATCACCGGCAGCTTTACCCACTGAGGATACATTTTCAGGAATCCGAGGGAAAGGGATATAATAAAGCCTATGAATGTGGGAATGAGCATGAATACAGCAGGATATCTGCATTCGTTCTTCATTATCTTGTACAGGAAGAAGGATATGATAGCTGAATAAAAAAGACAGTTTATGGTCTCAATGATGATCTGTGAGGTTTTCATCAGCTCCACCTGCTTCTGCTGTAATCCATAAAGCACTGCTTTATGTTTTTTATATGGTTCCGGCTTGCGAAAAGGGTAGTGCCGTTGACCAGTATCAGCTCATTTTTTCTAATATAGTCGATATTGGCGATATTAACGAGGCTGCTCTTGTCGAGTCTTACGAACATGAGGTCGGCAAGCTGCTTTTCGAGCTCGGACAGAGTGCCCTTGGTGAAGTAGTCGCCGTTTTTTGAGTGAATGAGCAGCTTATGTGAGAACACCTCGATAAAAAATACGTCATCGGTAGAGAGCTTTTCCGTTTTTTCTCCGTCGGAGGCGAAGATATACCGTGTATTGCGGTAATATTCGCGGACAGCGTCGTCGAGCTGTTTCATATAGACGGAGCGCGGCTGATTTTTCAGGATATACCTGAAAGCGCGGACAGCATAGCCCTGACAGGCAAATTTCTCATAGCTCGTCAGGAAGATGATTATTACTTTATCGTCGATATTTCGCAGGAATTCGGCGGTCTCAAGTCCGTTGAGCCCCTGCATTTCGATATCAAGGACGATTATGGCATACTTGCCCTTCGTGAAGTCGGCGAGAAGCTCCTTGCCGCTGCTGAATTCATCGAAGGAGTACTCGTTCTCATGTGACTGGAGCAGGCACAGGTCTTCCTTGACTCTGGATATACACTTTGGCTCATCGTCGCATATAGCTATATTCACAGACCGTGCCCCCTTTCACTGTCATAGAAAAAATATGCAGCTGAGTATATTTCGTGAATTTGGGACATACTACAGCCGCTCGGACATATCTTTGCTATTTTATTATACTATACAATTCATAATTTGTCAATCGGTTTTGAACAAATTTAAATAATAAAATGAATAACTTATGAACAAAAAGGAGCATTTCACGCCAAAAATTTACACTTTGCGAATTTTATGTTGCATTTATCCAACCAGTATACTATAATATAACATAGTTGCGCAAGGTATGCACCTCCTCTGTGAGAAGGTGCGCCGATATGCGTGATGGGGGATATTTGAAAAAGGAGACAGTGAAATAACATGAAGTGCAGCATAATAATTCCTTATGCTTTTTCTACTGAAAGAGCTTTGCGGTTATTTCATTCACTCGAAAGTCAGGATTTCAGCAAGAGCGACTATGAGCTTATCTTTGTAAACTACGGTAAGCAGGACAGCTTCTGCGACCTTATCTCAAAGAATACGTCGTCAAGGCTCAATGTAAAATATGTGCCTTTTTATGACGGCAGTGTAGGCAAGGCAAGAAATCTTGGCATAAGAAGTGCTTCCGGTGAGCTTGTCATATTTATAAACGGTGATGAGATAGCTGACAGGAACTTTATCTCAGGACACTTCAATACCTACAGGAAACTTGGCAGACCGGTCATTCAGTTTGGTCTTACGAAGCAGGTATTTGAGGACAATGAAAAGTTCATTCCTGAGAATAATGAGCTTTTCCGCAGCGGTATACGCTACTGGCTCACAGAGCCGGAGAAATACGGGCTCGAAAAGGGTAAGAGCTATTATTACATAAAGGATATCAGGCTGAAAATGCTTGAGCCTTACTGCTATGATTTTGATAAAGTACATTATAAGATGATATTTACCAAGACCTCGAATCTTTCAGTACCGATGGAATGTATCATGCGCTACGGCGGACTTGATGAGGAATTTCTCGGACAGGAGATAGAGGACTGGGAATTCGGATACCGAATGATGAAGAACGGCGTTGAGATAGTATACAATCCTCAGGTCGCGGTGCTTCATCTTTACGAGAAGGAACAGTACGACAGCAAACGCTATTGTGAGTGGAAAAACAATCTCGATACTATGCTTAACAAATATAACGACAGGTTCCTTGATGAGCTCGCACAGTTCAGGAGCTTTTTCGATCCTGTCCGCAGAGAACGCCTTAACAAAGCGGAACCAAGCAGAAATATCTGGCTTGAGGTGTACAAGCATCTTGAGCGCAACGCAGGGAAGAAGTCCCTTGCGGAAGTCAATAACTGACGCTTTCCCCCCAATACAACCTCCTCTGTTCCCTTCCCTGTGTTCATGGGGTTAGTATTCTTCATTAGTAAAAGTCTGAGGAGCTCTTCCTCAGACTTTTACCTCTCTAACATTGCTCCGTACAGCAGGTCATGAGCTTTGCTGCGGAGCTTTTTTGCATTATAAATTAAATACAGCCGTCCGTGATACTTTTCATACGGACGGCTGTATAAATGCTCAAACGCCCCTTTAAGCTGTCTTAAAGGGGCGTAAATTACTTCTTTGTTATAAGGGAGATTGCGTAAAGTGTTATTATGTGATGAAGCATAATGTTTTACGGTTGAAAAGGGGAAGTTTATTCAAAAACGACGCCCCAGCCTGCACTGACCTTACGGTACAGGCGCATTTTTTCCTTTTTCTTCTGCACCTTGAGCAGATAAACAGCTCCGATGAGAGCCAGAAGAGTAAGGGCAGCACCGATTATTATTCCGATAATGAGCTTTTCCTTGAACATAAACAGAGCAAATGCCCATATGATAATTGCAGCTATCAGAATGATCGGGAGACAGAATGAAGCAAAGTTTCTGTTTTTGATCTTTATGTAGTGCTGTATATCTCTTATACTGAAGCATTCATAGTTACGAGCGATGAAGTTGTCAGGCTGACACCACTTACAGAACGCAGAAAGATTTTCAAACTTTGCTGTATAGTCCTGATAATCGTGGAACTTCTCATTGTATCTTGTAACTCTGTAATAAACTATAACAGCCTGTCCCTGCTGTTCGGCATCCATAACGTGTATGATAGTACCGACCTCAGCCTGACCGCGCATAGCTTTGGTTACAAGAAATTTTCGGTCAACCGCTTCATCAATATTGAGCAAATAATTCATAGCTATCCCTTTCCTTAACGCGAAATATATTATCCTGCGCACGGGGCGCAGAGTCCGTTCAAAGCTTATGGTCCGTATAATTGCCGCAATGACATAAGTACATTATACCATAGATTTGCGGAAAAATCAATACCCTAAACTTTGTTAATTAATGTCAAGCTTAAAAGAACGCTTCCTGTGAAACTTATGAAAGCAGTTCAGGACTTATTTTTTTAAGTTAAGATTAGCTTTAGCGATCTTTTTTCTGTCTTTTGCCTGCTTGAGCATATCTTCTTTAGACATACCTGCGTCGCCGGAATTTTCTGAGGAAGCTGAGGAAGCAGAATATGAACCGCCTTCGTCATCGCCAAGGAAGCTGTTGAGGCGCTTCTTGAATGCGCTCTCGCCGCCGGGCTTTGAGGTAAGAGTAACGCTTACGCTCTGTGACTGCTGATAGGTGTTTGTTCTCATATTTCCGCCGTGTACCGACTGACCTGTGTATCCCTGCCTGTAAGGAGCAGCGTTCATGCCGCCCTGTGGGAAGCCTCCCTGCTGAGGATAGCCCTGCTGGGGATAACCGCCCTGTGGATAGCCCTGCTGCGGATAGCCGCCATGAGCGTAACCCTGCTGGGGATAACCGCCCTGTGGGTAACCCTGCTGGGGATAACCGCCCTGTGGGTAGCCCTGCTGGGGGTAACCGGGCTGAGGATAGCCCTGCTGGGGATAACCGCCCTGTGGATAGCCCTGCTGCGGGTAGCCGCCCTGAGGATAACCCTGCTGCGGGTAGCCGTGCTGCTGATTAGGAGTTATATTCGGGAAGCCGCTTGCGCCCTGCTGCTGAGCAGCTTCTGTATTCTCATAGAGAGAGTTGGGAGCGCCGTCCTGAGTGCTTGTCTCATTGTTGAACGGATTAGCGGAATCTACGTCTATACCACTTGCGAATTCAGCCGGAGCGCCGAAATCAGCTTCGTCGTAGCCGCTGAGGAAATCAGGAGCTTCCGAAGCGGGAACGAGAGTTGCCGCGGAGACCTGTTCATCAGGAGAGAGAACTACCTGACAGCTGCTGTTGTCAACGCTTGAATTTACAAGCAGACCGAGAGCGTCGTCGTCCGGTCTGAAATAGCTGTAATCGTCGAGAGAGATAACGATGAGCTGTTTAGCGATAACGCGCTTTGCGGTAATTATGGACATTACTGCCACCTTTGCGGCGGAGACGTCCTCAACTGCGCCTTCGTTTATGGATACAGTGGATACACCGGAAAAGATATCTCCGGTATCGGCGATGATAAGGCAGAGACATGCATCATACTGCGTAAGCTCAGGCCTTTTCTGCTTTAATGTTTCCGCAAAGTTTTTGGCTGTGTTGTATAATGAGCCTATTTCCATAAAAAACACCACTTTTCTATATTTATTGAACGCAGTAAATGCGTTTGAGCCTGTAAACAGAGGTTATTCGACCTCTACCTGTTTGCTGAGGGCTGCTGTTTTTCTGTCTGCTGCCGCCTGTTTGTTTTCAGCGACGCGCTCATTTATAAGATTTAGCTTTTCTCTCAGGAGATCGGCGTCGTAGATACAGGAGAGGGATATATCGTCCTCTGTACCGAAGTGTGATCTCTTGCTGAGATTGTTCTTTATGACATTCTTGAAGGTTTCAAGGTTTATGAGCTGACTTGTGATAATTGTATGGTAATCGAGGAAGTCGTACTCACTGCCGAAGGAGGTATAGAGTCCGTCTGTGGAACCGTAAAGAGCTATCAGCTTTTTATTCGGTACATAGAAGCTGCTGAACATACCTGCAGCGTTTGAATTGCACACAGAAGCAGTTACGTTGGCAGGTGCAGCCTCATTATATTCCATTGGCATAACAGCCTTGCCGTCCTCGAAGATAGCCACGAGACTTCCGTCGCCGATCTGCACGCCGAAGGTATAATTATCGCCTGCGACAGCAACGACGAGAGTAGAGCCGTAATAGGATTCCGGCAGTATAGCCTCGAACTCTTCTTCTGTGAACCTGCTTTTTTCCTCTTTGGTAACAGGATTTTCCGCAAGGTGTTTTTCGATTCTTACATTCCAGTTTGAGATGATCTGCTTCTCGATATTTTTTAAGATGAGTTTATGATACTCGGGAAGGTTAGCTTCCAGAGCCTCGCGGTCCTCATAGTATCTGTCGATAGCCTCTATAGCTGCTTCGACAGCAAATTTGGAACCAAAGTGACTTCTGAAGTGCTTTTTGCTTCCGTGTCCGTCGGCAACGACAGCGACAGCATAATGATCTCCTATTTTGAAAGCAGAGCTGTCCTGGCAGACCAGGTTTGTTTTTTCATGACTGGCGCCCATTACCGAATGGCTGAAGCCGTTGAACATATTATTTCAGTCCTCCTCAGGAATATATTGTCTTATTACCAGCCTGTATCGAATGGTACGTCGTCGCCGTCGCTTGTTGTGCTTACGAGTTCCTGGATCTGCTGACCGAGGAGCTTCTGCTTAGCGGCAAATACGTTTTCTTCGCCAAGCTCCTGACCTGTATCATCAGAGAGTGTCATACTCTTACTACCGATCTGAGCTGATGTTACGGCGATAATCTTTATCATCTGAGCGAGCTGACCGCCTGAGTAGGCGTGAACGACGGTATCCTTCGAGCCTGTGAATTCGGCGAGGATATTGTCATTTGCTTCCTGACCGATACCGAGAGCGGCTTTGAGGCCGAACTTGTACCAGCTGTTTGTCTGGAGCTCTCTGAGTCCCTCCTTATAGTCGTCGGAGGGATATCCGTCTGTCATAAGGAATATAACGGGAGCGAATGAGAGTGAAGGTGAATTGAGGAAGCTGTTTCTTGACATTCTGTGGTTGAGCTCCTTGAAAGCAGCGCCCATGCTTGTAACGCCGCTTGCGCGGAGTCTTGCCCACTCGAAGTCTTCTATCGGGATAGGATTGGCATACATCCATCTTACTTCTGTAGAGAAGGTAAGGACAGCGACTTTAACATCTGTATCAGCTTCGCCGACTCTGCGTATCTCCGGGATAAGCTCTTCCATAACGGTATTGAGCTCGCCCATTTTCTTACCTTTCATACTTCCTGAAGTATCTATCAGGAAGAATACTACAAGGCTCTTTTTGGAAACGCTTGTAGCGCTAAGGGGATCGTCGTCAAAATCGAGAATGCTGTCGTCAGTTTCAGGAGCTGAAGATACAGATGCATTATTATTCAAATCGTCCGAAGGAGTAACATTGATGTTCTCATTTGCTTCGGGTTCTGTAAAACGTTCATTGCTCATAATTTACATACATCCTTTCAGTATTACTGCTCTGGCAAAGCAGATTAGATCTGTGCTTTAACTTCGCCGAAATCGATCTCGAGCCCCTGCCATACAGGGAAGCCCTTACCGGGAGCGATATCGTAAAATGCTCCGTCAGGCATTTTTGCCTTCCATTGTCTGTCGGAGCAGTTCTTGATTCCGAGGACTCCCTGCTTGACCTTATTCTCGACAAGCTCGCCCGCAACGGACGTAAAGTCATCGGATTCGGGAACTATCTCGCAGGTGTAGAACTTACATCCGAGATAGAGAGGTGTGCGGTAGTCACGGTTGCTGAAACCGATGGTAACGAATTCCATTCCGCATTTCGGGCACTTGAATGTCTTTTCGTTATGCTGGATGAACATTGAACTGAAGTTTGTTCTTCCGCAGCCGCACTGTATGATTTCTGATCTGAGGCGTATGAACAGCTTTTGCCATTCGTTCTCGATGATACGCTTTGTAGGATCTGTAACACCGGTAGTGAAGGAGCGAATGAAAGCGTCCTTGATATAATCGGGATAGATCCTCCAGAATTTGATGATATTATCGTGGATGCCTCTTACGGGGCGGTTTGAATCGTCGTTGGGGTCATATACGAACACTGCGTTCTGACCGTAGTGCTTGAGCTCTGACGATTCTGTAAGACATACATCCCTTACGACCTTTTCGCCCTCCATGGGGTCTCCTCTGAAGAGGAGCTTGAAGAGGACAACTGCAAGAGAGTATTTATCAGTCTGTACATTCGGCTTGGCGATTCCTCTTACGACTTCGGGAGCCATATATCCGGGCTTACCGCCTATACCGAAGTTGCTTCCGTCAGGAGCGATGTTATCACAGTCGCAGACGAGGACGGCACCTGTATTCACATTGATGAAGAAGCCTCCGTCGTTAAGGTCCTGATAGCTCTTACCTGCACGGTGGAGCTGTCGGAAAGCGTTTACTATATTGATGACGCAGGTCACCATAGCGCTGAGGGTATTGAATTTAACGGGACGTTTCACACCGCGTCCCGTAAGCGGGTCGATCTCCAGCTTATAGGTATTCAGTATATCAACGAATGAGTCGAAGCCTTCGGGCTTCAGCTCCATGATATAACCGAATGTACCGTCCTCCGCTTCCTTGGTGAGATATTTCGGCCAGAGGAACTTATTGCTGGGCGGGCCGTCGTTTATGTTATTCTGGAGGTTTTTGCGGAATGCGGCAGGCTTGGACATCTTATTGATGTCGTACCATTTGAGCGCCCATTTCTGACCGTTGAAGCGGACGAGGTAAACAATACCCTGACCGCCGCTGCCGATGACGCTGAGGACCTTGGCTTTGCCGCCGAACTCCATCTCGACCTCCTGACCTATTTCAAGCTCTATCATATGATCTCATCCTTTCCTTGTTAGTCAAGCTCATATTCTTCAGCCGAGGTCACGAGGACAAACCTTATTCCAGTGGCTAAACAGTACTTATGAACGTATGAATTCTCGATGCAGTATATCACTAAGTTGGGGCAGTATGAGAAAGCGTTTGCATCTATGAACTTGATGCTTTCGGGGAGGAAGAGCTTTCTGAGCTTATCGCAGCCTGAGAATGCTTCCGCGCCGATACTGCTGACACTTGGGGGTATTTCAATAACTTCGAGGCTTGTACAGAAAGAGAAGGTGCTGTCCTCTATTTCGAGAACGCCGTCGGGTATCTTTACTACCACGAGGTTGGAGCATTGACTGAACGCACCCTGCTTGATTATTCTCAGACCTTCCGGCAGCTCAAGACCTCTCAGGCGCTTGCATGATGAGAAGCAATACTCACCGATAGCAAGGAGAGTAGAGGGGAGCTTGATAGTTCTGAGCGAGCCGAATTTATCGAAACAGAAGGCTTCAAGCTTGGTATATCCGTCCGGTATGACGATATTGCCGCTGAGTCTGTATCTCAGAGCGTTACGCGGCATGAAAATCATCTCGTTGATATCCACCGGCTTCTTTCTGACATTATCTTCCTTCTTATCTGCGTCCTCGTCGTCGTCAATAACTTTGAGGTGGGATTCGTAAGGCCAGCCGAGAAGGTATGTAAAGCAGGCGATAACGAATTCCGAAGCGTTGTCTGACAGGAACAGGTCGCCCAGCATGAAGCTCTTGGCTTTCATTATGGATATTTCCCTGTTCTCGTCTTCGAGAAGCATTCTGAAGACACCGGTTTTGTACATATTAATAAGAAGACGTCTTTCCTTGTCGTAATCCGGAATATGGTCGCTGAGAAGACCGATAAATCTATCTTTATTGGCTACGGCGCGTGTTCCGTCATTAACTACGATTGCACGAAGCTCATGCTGGAATTCCATTGTATTCTCAAAACCCTCGATATTCTGCGGAACAGGTGCTCCGCAACCGGGGCAGGCAGACAGCTTCGGGTCAAGTGGTGCGTTGCATTTTTCGCATTGCATGGTTTCTCCTCCTGACATAAGAATATAGCAGCGCAAATATAAAATATGCGTATTTATATTGTTATCACGATTAGTATAACACTTTTCCACATTGATGTCAAGGGAAAAAAGGGGGCTTATACAAAATTGAATTATCTTTTACAAAAATCGTTAGCAGTATTTGTGCAAAATTTTTAAGTTCATAACAGAGCGTAATATCGGCAAAAAATATTATTGTCATTATTGGTCTTGCCAATCCATGTAAAGAGTGGTTTGAAATAAACCGCAGGTATAAAATTGATTAAAATGCATAGATTTTTTTGATTAATTTTGTTTATCACGTAAGGTACTGATTTACAAAAAGCTGTTGAAATTTCTAAAGAAATGTGATAAAATGAATTATGGATATCAATCGAAGGCTTGTAAGGGGTAGTGCCGTATGCCTGAGTAGCAAGAAATAGGTATAAGTTTACACTGGCGGATATCCGGCGGCAGTAACAGGTCTAATTGATTTAAGGAGGTTCGATATAATGAACAGAAACAAGAAAAAAAGCGTTTTCAGAAGCTTTGCAGCTTGCGCACTTTCTGTTGCTGTGCTGTTAAGCGGGGGCTGCGGCCAGAGAGGTCAGCAACAGCAGGGCGGCGGTACGATCTATGTAATCGCAAAGCAGCAGCTCAGCTTCTGGGATGACGTAAAGAAGGGCGCTGAAGCCGCAGGAAGAGAACTCGGCTATGGTATCGTTTATGACACAGCGACAAATGATAATGATTATGCGTCTCAGATCGCAAGTATCCAGAGAGCTGTAAGAGACAAGGCAAAGGCTATAGTTATTGCGCCGAATAGTCAGACAGACCTCAATGATGCTCTTCAGAAGGCTGCCGATGCAGGTATCAAGGTCATTTCCATCAATTCAGACATCCAGCAGGATTCAATGAATCCGATATCACTTTCTCTTATAAATTCGTCCGACATGAACGGCGGTGTGGCAGCGGCAAGAAATGCTGTAAAGGGCTGGCGCGATAAGGACAAGAATCTTGACGAGATAGGAAAGGTCGCTATAATCGGCCATACCGCTTCGACCGCTCAGGAGCGTATCGAAGGCTTTACAGATACTCTCAAGAGATCTATCGGAAGAACTATGGGAGTTGAGTTCCCTGAGGCTAATCCGTATGCTGCTATGATGGGCGGCGGAGATGCTGCTGCATACGGCGGAGACGACGCTGCCGCATACGGTGGAGATGCTGCTGCTTATGGCGGAGACGACGCTGCCGCATACGGCGGAGACGCTGCTGCTGCAGGAGGAGATGCTGCTGCAGCTGGCGGAGACGCTCAGGAAGCTGAGCTCACAGACGCTGAGAAGGAAGCAGTTGCGAAGGATCAGGAAAAGGAAGCTGCTGATGAACGTATCCGCAAGAATATCGAAAAGAACTTCATCATCGGCAATCAGTGCTCTGACAGAGAGCAGGCAAAGGCTGAGGCTAAGAATCTTATTGCCTCAAATGAGAATATCTCCATCATGTTCGGTACAAATACAGTAACAACACTTGGTATATGCGACGCTATCAATGATCTCGGCATATCAGGCAAGATACTCGTTGTAGGCTTCAACTCTGATGAAGAAGAGCTCACCTACATCAGATCAGGCGTTCTTTACGGCGTTGTTGTTCAGAATCCTTACGTTATGGGTTACGTTGGCGTTAAGTTTGCTGCTGACCTTATCGGCGGCACACAGGTAACACACCACCTGGATACAGGAGTTACCTTTGTATCAGCCAGCAATATGAATGATGAATTTGTTCAGCTCATTCTTTACCCAGAAGCTGTAAATAAGTAATGGAGGTGCGAAGTTATGGCAAAGAATAAGAAAAAGAGTACCTCGACAGGTTATATTTTTGCGGCTATCCTTGTTACGATCATGTACATTCTGAATACCCTGCTTGTTGAAAGTATATACCGAAACAACACAAATACTTCGAGGACTACACAGCAGGCTACAAGAGCACTTAATATGATCAACAGTCAGCTTGCCGAAGTAAACAAGAATACAGTAGGTCTTGCTGCAAACCTCTTTGACAATCCTCTTGAGATAATCAGTGATACAGAGCGTTTCTATGCTAACATCAATGCTGCAGAGAAACAGTTTGAGAGCGTTGACGGCTTATCAGACGCCGCTTACAACCGTTTCCAGTACGCTAAGCAGGTTATCGCTACTTTCAGAACAAGACTTGAGAGCCTTGGTACCAGCCAGGTAGAGAGCGGTGACCAGACTTCAATGTCTGAGACACTCAAACAGGATCTGTATCCTCTTCAGGTAACAGCTTCTGAAATGATCACGGCTACTATCGCGATCGTCGGAAAGGATACCGGAATACTCCAGAGACAGAATGCTATCAAGGCTTACATCCTCATGACCCTGATGCTTGTCATCTGGCTCATATCCATGCTCGCCATCTGGCTGTTCGCACGCAGAGCCAAGAAGGCAAGAGCTGAACTCGAAGAGCGTGAGATGCGTCTCGCCGAGGTTGACGCTAAGCTCAAGAATACACGTCAGAAGGCAAGCGACCTCGCTGTTACAAACGTGCTTACAGGTATGAAGAACCGTTACGCTCTTGATAACGATATCAGCGACAGACTTGAGACCGGAAGATTCCAGATCGCAGTATTCGATATGGATAACTTCAGAAGTATCAATGATACTTACGGCTACGACTTCGGTGATGAGTATCTTGCAGCCGTTGCTGAAAAGCTCAAGGAAGAGTTCGGCGACGTTGCCGAGATCTACAACATCACAGGTAATGAGTTCTGCTTCGTATTCAATAAGAATATCTCCGAGAGCCAGGCTGTTGGTATTGCTCAGAACATCCAGCGTGTAATGAGCAGCCCGTTCGAGGTGCTCAACCTCAATGTTCAGCTTCCTTGCTCCGGTGCTGTATATCATTACCTCCCCGGCGACTGTCTCAACGTAAACTCACTGCTCGTTAAACTCGATACAGCAATGAGAAACGCTAAGATGAACGGCGGAAATATGATAAACAATGTTATGAATATGTAATATTGTGATATTATGGCGGCTGTCAGTATTGACAGCCGCCTGTTTTTATGGCAAATCGCAGAAAAAACCGTTATGCATTGACAAATAGTAGAAACTGTGATAAAATATACCTTAATGATATGTAAAGGCAGGTGTCAGGGTGAAGAAAAGCAAAAAGAAGAAAAAGAAATTCGCGGTGTATAAATCATCGACGGGTTCATACTGCTACCGCTATGTGGATACTCTCGAAGCCCTGGAAGGCACCGGCTTTGAAGGTATAATCGAAGAGGAACAGCTTCCTGTGGTCTTTGACGGAAGAGGCGGATATTACCACTTCCGGGAAAACGATTACGGCTTTATCAGGATAATAGAATCCGACAAGGACCAGCCGTTGGAGCTGGAGGAAATGTTTGAGAAGAACTCGCCGGACTTCAAGCTGGGCTGGATATCACCTGACGGCGATACCTACTCATGCGCATTCACCAACCACAGCAAATGCGCAAGAATGATAGTCGAGAAATTCTATCCCGACTCAAAATATCCCGAAACAGAGCTGGACAGACGCGGCTGGCTCCAGGTAATAGACTCGTGGAACGGTACGGAGCAGCATCACGGACAGTTCGTGTTTACGGATCAGGGAAAAATTACCAGCAAACAGGCTGACAGACTTTTCGATCTCGGTCTCTATGAGAACGAGGAGGTCAAAAAGCTCATCGCTGACAGCGAGAACGAATGGTAATATCATAAAACAGCTTTACTGCACAATAGATTGGGCGCTTTACATAAAACCGCCCTGTTTTTTGTGCAGTTTTTTTATTGACTATATTCTGATTTTAGTGTATAATAATTATGTATCAATACTCGATAGGTGTGGTCTGCCGCGTAACAGCGTCTGCTGTCGGGTATTTATAAGGAGGATATAAGATATGGCTGAACCAAGATTTATAAAAACGGTGACTTTCGGCGGCTATGAAAAAGAAGCCGTTGTCAGAAGGATCGAATCACTTAACGAGCAGGTGCATGACCTCAGGAACGAACTGAGAGAAACAAAGCTCTTGCATGAAGCATACAAAAAGGGTACGGATCAGGAAAAGGCACTTGAATCCGTGCTTGCGGAAGAACGTGCAAAACTGACACAGATACAGGTTCAGAATAATACTCTTAATCTCAAGCTGAAGGCAACAGATGACGAAAACAGTAATCTGATGGTGGAAATAAAGTCATTGAAGGATGAGATAGCTGACCTGAAGGACAAGCTGAAGGTGTCAGAGTCAAAATGTGCCGCTCTTATGGCACAGGACGAAGCAATGGCTCTGAGCAATGTCTTCATAGAGGCTCAGAAGTCATCGGCTATGCTGGAGGGGGCTGCAAAGTCAAAGGCTGCAGAGATCGAGTTCAAGACAAAAAAGCTCGCCGAGGATATAGTTTCTGACGCAAACGTCGAGGCGGAGCAGATAATATATGAGGCTGAGAGAACTGCCGCGGAAAAGATAGCCGAGGCAAAGAACGAAGCGGAGCAGATGAATGTCGCTTCAAACAACCTGAGAGCTACCGTGCTTGAAAATGTCAATTCCATTAAAAGACATATGGGACTGGTGCGCGACGCTCTTGAAGGCTTCCGCAAGGAGGGCCTCAGCAGGCTGATCGAAGCGGACGAGTGCCTTAACAGGACTGAAAATACTATTAAAGAAGGCGGTATCCCCGTATTCAAGCTCCCTGAGAAGTTTGAGCCTGAGCTGCCCGAAAAGCCTGTATCGCTTTCCGAAAAGATGAAAAACGATGAGGATAAGCGCAAAAAGCAGGAGGAGCTCGACAAGCTCAAGCAAATGGCTGAGTCCATAGGCGGCGCAAAGAAAGATGATGCAGCTGATAGTGACCAGAAGGATAATGACACAAAGGATGCAGCAGAAAAAGAACAGAAGAATAATGACGAAAAGCCTGAAGGCGGCGAGAAGAAGAGCGGCAAGGTAGATCTGGCAGCTCTTGCGGCAAAGGCTAATTCTATCGGAAAGAACAAGTCCTGATAAGATACAGAATGTCATAAGGAGTTTTTATAATTATGAGTGAATTGATCATTGTAAAACCTGAAAAATGCGTAGGCTGCAATGCCTGTGTAAGAGAATGTCCCGCTCCCGAAGCCAATATGACCAAGCAGCTTGAGGACGGACGTTTCATCACTATGGTAAACAACAACAAGTGCATTGCCTGCGGTGAATGTGTAAAGAAATGCAATCATGGTGCAAGAGACTATATAGACGATACTGATGAGTGTATAACGGATCTTTCAAAGGAAAAGATCATCATTATGGCTTCTCCGGCTCTCAAGACCATTCTTCCCACAAAGTGGAAGGGCGTTCTTGACTGGTTCAAGAAGCAGGGATGTACCATATTCGACGTTTCACTCGGTGCGGATATCTGTACATGGGCTCATGTAAGGACTCTTGAACAGGACAAGATAGGCAATATCATCACGCAGCCCTGTGCCGCTATAGTAAAGTATATCGAGATATATCAGCCAAAGCTCCTGCAGAACCTTTCTCCCATACACAGTCCTATCGCCTGCAGCGCCATATACATACAGAAGTATCTGCGCAGAAACAATCCTATCGCAGTTATCTCACCGTGTATCGCAGAGTCATATGAGACCAAGGAAACAGGCCTCGTAAAGTATAACGTAACCATAAAGAAGCTTCTTGAATACTTCGACAGGAACGATATAATCATACCTATTGATACATCGGAGTCCTTCGAGTATAAATTCGATGATATGCAGGGACAGCTCGGTTCTATATACTCACGTCCCGGCGGACTCAGAGACAATATCTGGATGCACGATCCGGAAGTCAATATCACAAATTCCGAAGGCGTACACAAGGTTTTCGGCGAGATAGATATGTACGGAAAGATGCCCGAATCCAAGCACCCGAAGGTATTCGACGTGCTTTCATGTGAATTCGGCTGTAATATCGGACCCGCTTCCGGTACTAATCAGACGGTATTCGATGTTATGGCTACAACGAGAGCTATCGAGACTGAGGCAAAGAGCCGCCGCAAGTCAACAGGTATCATGGGTCGTGGCGATGACAAGCTCTTCAAGAAGTTCGATGACGAGCTCCGTATCGCAGATTTCCTCAGAAACTACAAGCCCTCTATGCCGTCACCTGTTCCGAATATCGCTCAGCTCGATCCTATCTTCGAGAAAATGGGTATGCATACGGAAGAGGACAGAAAGTACGACTGCCATGCCTGCGGATACAATACCTGCCGCGATATGGCTACGGCTATATACAGAGGTCTCAATACTCCCGATAACTGTATCGTACACGCTAAATCGGTACTTATCGCAAGGCATTCTGCTCTCAACAGACAGAACGAACAGCTTGCTGAGATCACCGAGGAGGTGCTCGCGCTTTCAGACAAGCTGAAGGACAATGTTTCAAAGATCACCGATAATATGCAGAATATCGGCGAATCCACATCAGCTACCAGCGAGAGGGCTGCTGTTGTAAAGGATCTGCTTGAGAATGTAGTATCCTTCTGTAACGACAACTCCACAATGGACGCTGACAGCGTATCGCAGCTTACTTCTATACTTGAGACCACGATCAACGCATTCAGCGCTCTTGATGACAACGTGACCACTACAAATGAGAGCTCGGAGACTATCAACAAGTCTATAAACGACATTATTTCACTTGTAGGCGATATAAACGCTGTACTTGTCAAGGCAGGACAGACTGAAAAGGTGGATATTTCCGATGTTCCCGGTGTTAAGAAGGGCGAGGAAAGCAAGTAATATCTGCTGATATAAAAATAATAAGCCATAGTATTTCTGAATCTTATCAGAATACTATGGCTTTTTTTAGCTTGAGTGTCCAGGCTCTTACAGCCTGCCGAGGGCGTGTCTTGCGGCTATCATGCCGAAGGTGTAGCACCTTCCCAGTGAAAGACCGGTCTGATGGAATGGATAATCAGCGCCGCCGTAGAACTGACCGCCGAGGTTTCCTGCGCAGTAAAGTCCGGCTATCGGCTTGCCGTCCCTGCCGAGGACCTGTCCGTTCTCATTGGCTTTCACTCCCGACACCTCCGCGGAAACACGGATATGCTTCCTTGCTCCCCAGAAGGGAGCTTTTTCTATCTTATGCATATACTTCGCAGGCTTTCCGAAGTCGGTATCGCAGCCCTTTTCGCATAGCTCATTGTACCTGTCTACGGAAGCTTTCATATTATCATAGGGTATATCGAGTTCCTTTGCCAGCTCTTCAAGGGTATCGCACCTGTGGAGGTCGATGAGGTTCCTGAAAACGCCCTGAGGCTCATCAACAGCGCCGGGTATGAACTTCTCCATAACGAATGGCGGCACCATGCCGGCAACGAATTCATCGCTGCTCCAGTTAACGTAATCGGAGTCGTATACAGCGCAGTACCAGCCCTTTGAGCCGTCATTATGGTTGCTGTCGAGCATGAAGCCCTTGTATTTCGGCTGATATTTCAGGATATTTCCCATATAAACAAAGCCGGTATACTCATTCGTGAAGCGTTCACCGTTCATATTCAGGTAAAGGAAGGGCTCCTCAAACATGAGGGCGGAGTCGAAATCGTGCATCATCTTGGTATGACCGAGATTATCCATTTCGGCTCCCGCGCTTATGGCAAGGATATGACCGTCACCGGTCTTGCCGAACTGCTTCTTGTCAAAATCAGCTATATCCGGACACCAGCGCTTCACCATCGAGGGGTTGTTGGTGTAGTCGCCTGTTGCGAGGATAACAGCCTTTGCGGCGTTGAACTGAATGTATTTCCCGTCGTGATCCCTGCCAATAACTCCCGCGACCCTGTTTCCGTCCATTACAAGCTTTACAGCGGGAGTGGAGTAGAATACCTCAAGATCGCTGTGCTGAGACTGTATATTATTGAGGGCGTTCTGCAGGGCATTGCTGACGTTGAGCGGCTTGGGACCTATCCACGGAGCCCAGAAATAGCAGTGCTCGCTGCCGTAGTCGTAGGTATTGCCGCGCTCTCTCCAGAGCCCTGTGAAGTCGCCGCTGGTGCTTTTAAAAGCGCAGAGCCTGTCTCCGTCGTTGAGGAGCTTTGCGCTGTTATTATTGTCGTCAACTCTGCTTCCGTCGCCGTATTCTGTTTCAGAGGTGAGACCCGCGCGGTTCAGGAACCATATCATTGCTTCCTCGGAGTATTCGGCGTAGGCACGGAGCTGTTTCGTATCCGCGCGCCAGTCGCAGAGACTGTTTGTATGATGTATCCATTTAGCGATACCGGCTTCGGTAGAGCGTGATTTGATTATGGCTGAGCCGCAGTTGCCCTGGGAGACCACAGTCGGTTCCTTTTGCAGAAGAGCAGTTTTCGCGCCGAGTTCAGCCGCCCAGCCGGCAGCAGGAACGCCAGCCGCACCGGCTCCGACGACAACGATGTCGAAGTCAAGTATCTGTCCGGGAGTGATATCGCCCAGCTCACAGCATGAATCCATTACTTCTGAGCAGGTAAGTCCGTCTGGTGCATGGTTGTTTTCAAGTTTTTTGATCTCGTTGTATTTTTCCATTGCTGAAAATGTCCTTTCTGTCATTGTAGGTTCGTCTGCGTCGGTATATAAATATTATATGACATTATTATTACGTTGTCAAGGTCGGCGTGAAGCATTATGAAAAACATTTATCAGATTATTTTTAAAGAAATGATTTGTCGTTTATTGCGTTTTTGTGAACAAAAATTGCTCTCTTGTCTGTATAATCTTTACAAATCTTTACAAATGGTGTACATTTTTAAGTGAAAAGAATAGATACAGAACGGGAATGTGGGATTTTTTATCCTATTTTTATCCAAAGGAGGAAAGCAAAAAAATAACAAGTCAGAGAATGGAAACAAAAAATTTATTTATGAGGAGTGATTATTTTGAGTTTGAAAAACATTAAAAGAGCAGTCAGCGGTGCGGTTTCTGCATTTGTGATAGCAGCAAGCTTACCGGCAGCTTCAGCTGTAAACGCTGCTGACCAGCAGACACGAGG
>JAEEGJ010003315.1_pt1 | contig 63458 bp, 56 predicted proteins | sample 8958761 | NCBI WGS metagenome assembly JAEEGJ01 (sample SAMN16246546, study PRJNA631951) | gut metagenome | biome: gut microbiome; feature: rumen; material: RS-attached | host: Bos | place: Iran: Karaj | collected 2018-10 | reverse complement strand
GAACAGAGAAGTTAAAACCGGCCGCGCCGATGGTACTGCCTGAAGAAGGTGGGAGAGTAGGTCGTCGCCCAATACCACACGCCCCCTCCGTGAAACGAGGGGGCTTTTTTTGTTTAAACTCTTCATCCCTTCATCTTTTAATCCCTTCATCATATCTTCATAATTTCATAACTTCATAACTTCATAACTTCATAACTTCATAACTTCATAACTTCCCATCCCCACTCTAAAATAGCGCCTTCACAAAAAAGAATCCCATCACCCCCACCGTTATCAGTTTCAAAACAATGCCGGTCATAAGACCAATAAAGGATCCTGCACCGGCCTTTAACGCCAGCTTAAAAGATTTCACCCCTTTCTTTCTCTGGGCTATCAACTCACCAATCACCCCCCCAAGAAAGGGTCCTAATACGATTCCCCAAATTCCATAAAAAAGTCCTATCACCAAACCAATGGTGCTTCCCCATACGCCTGCTTTAGAACCTCCCATCATCTTCGTTCCCCATACAGGTACCACGGTGTCAATTACTTGCACTACAACGGTGACGAGCCCCCATATCAGCAGAAATCCCCAGCTGAATTGTACCTTGTCGGTGAAATGCAGGAACCAAAGTCCAGCATAGGCAATGGGCACTCCTGGAAGAACGGGCACCACACATCCTATCAAACCAACTATTAAACAGATGAAACCTAAGATAATCAGTATAATATCCATATTATTGTCTCGTTAAATCCACAATGTTAATCTTGCTGCGTGTCGGGTCAATGCGCGTCACTTCCACGTGAACGGGAATGTGCTCCTTCACCGCTTCCACATGACTGATGATGCCGACGCGCTTCCCGTTCATCTTTTGCAACCGCCCCAGCATGTTCAGTACGGTCTCTAACTCGTTGCTGCTCAGGTTGCCGAACCCTTCATCAATGAACAACGTGTCGATGCTGAACCCTTTGCGGTTGATGGCCGACAAGGCCAACGCCAGCGATAATGATACTAAGAAGCTCTCGCCGCCGCTCAGCGTGTCCACCGGACTCTCGGTCTCGCCCTGGTACAGGTCGCGCAAACTCAGGGTGAGCGTGCCGGGAATGCAGTCGAGCCGGTACCGCTGCGTCAACTCTTTCAAGTATTCATTAGCGTTGCGCACGAGGTTTTGCAACAGAAAACTCTGCGCCACATTGCGGAAAGCGCCTCCTTCGTTTTTGCCGAACATCTCCGAGAGCCGTTTCCACTGCATGGACGTATGTTGCAGTTGCTTAAGATGTTGCTCTTTTCCTGAAACCATCTGCTTGTTCTGTTCGTTCACCTTGAGTCGTCCCTGTGCCTCGCCTTGCGTAGCCAACAGCTCGTTGGCCTCTGCCTCTACCTGCTGTGTCTGCTCTTTCAGAACTTCCAGGTTTTCTCCATCGGCCAATTCGGGATGGGGTGTCTGACGCACCTCTTCCAGCACTTTGTCGGCTTGCTCCAATGCACTTTGGGCTGATTCGAAAGTCTTTTCTTGTTGCTGATGTCTTTCTATAAGATCTTGAGTGATAGATTGTTTGTTGATTTCTTCTATTCGCTCACGACTCAGTTCGGGATGCTGCTGCAGGAATTGTTTCAACTTCTCTTCATTTGCGGCCAGGTTGTTGTGGCATTCTGTAATCATCACGTGCAGTCGGTCGGCACTCTGCGCCAGCTGCCGCCATCGTTCCGGAACATCAGTGCCCGACAGCCGCTCTTCGGTAGGCGTTGCCCAGTCTGCCCACTGTTCCAGAATTTTATTACGATTTTCTTCAATATCGTGTAAATGAGACTGTTGAGTTTCGATTTCTTGAGAAAGTTTTTCCAACTTTTTCCCCCTTTCAACAAATTTCTCTGCATCATTTTGCAATTTTTGGGCGAGAATCTTAGGATCTTCCTCCCATTCCTTCCTCCATTCTTTCCAACTTATCAGCTCCTCGGCGGCATTTAATTCTGCTTCCGCTTCCTTTCGCTCGTCGCGGATACGCCCCTCGTAGGCGCAGATGTTGCTTTCGCATTCTTTTACGCTGTTGGCACTTTTCTCCACCACAATCTCAGCTTGCTTCTCTCTCTGTATCAGTTTGTTGATAACTTCCTTTTGGGCAAGAATGGCTTTTGACTGCTCGTTGACCTTGTTCTGTCGCTCCGAAAGATCATTTTTCTGCTTTAGGACGGCTTCTTCTTGGCCAGCGATGGTCTCTAATACTTTTTCAATATCTTGATTGATAGGAATTTGAATGTCTTTACAAGCCGCAATAGCCTCGTCTGTTGCGGCCTGTTGTTTCTTCTTCAATTCCTCTTTCTTTCCCTCAAATATTTGAATGTCTTCCTGATATTTTTTCACCATCTGTTCTGCAGCTTTCACCTGACTATTCACGTCGGTAAGCTGCTCTTCGGCTTGTTTTACAAACTGTTTCTGAGGTTCGATGGCGGCGAGGAGAGGGGCAGTATCCATCAGCTGTTCAATGGTATGGCCACAAACGGGACAGGTGTCGCCAATGTGCAGTTGCGCCCGCAGGGTGTCGGCGGCATCACCGAGGGCCAGCGAGGTCTTTTCTAACAGCTCCTTAGCTCTTGCCAGTTCGTTCTTCCGCTCAACGACAATAGGCGCTAACTGTTTGATTTTATCCTGTTCTTTGGATAGCGCCTGACGGTTCTTTCGGATATCTTCCTCATTCGCTAACAAACTATCATTGAGACTCTTCAGGTTATTGCAGCATTGGCGTGCGGTATTCAGCAGCTGCTGTTGACGATCGATTTCTTGGTTAGCCTTTTCCAATTCTTCCGGATGAAGAGCGTCAAGTTGACCTTTCATCTTCTGTTCCACCGCCTCTGCTTTTTTCACCTCTTCCGCACAATTTTTCTGTGCGGCTACACTATCTTCTGCCTTCTTTTTCAGTTCAGGAAGCTCATTCTCAGCAGTTTGCTTCTGTTGGGTCACCAGTCCTGCCGTTTCATTATGTTTCAGGGCATTGGCCAGATGGGCGAGAATGGTTTGCACATTGCGGTACATCTCGCTGTGCGGCTCGTCGGCCACCATCTGTTTTTTCAGCGTATTTAGGTCCGACTTCGATTGCAACAGATTGTCTTTGAAGCTGTTCAGCATTTTTACAGCCGTCTCAAACTGCTGTTTGCCTTTGGCAATCTGCTCGGTCTCAAGGGTGTTCTGTTTGTTGAGTATCTCCGTAATCTGATGCAGCAGGTATCGCCCTTCACTACTCAAGTTCCAATCGCTGATGAGTTTGCTTCCGTTTTGAAAATCAGCACTTTCAACGACTTTTTTCAGCTGCTGAAACTTTTCATCAGCCTTTTTACGATTGTTTTCTGCATCTTGGATTCGGTTGAGCCATTGCGTTTTTTCATCCAACGTCTTTTTTTGATTTTTGATGAGAGAAAGACGTTCGGCACAATGGGAAATCTCGTTGTTTAATTCTATAATTTCTTCATCAGTAAGAAGTTGCGCTCCTTTTATTTCTGACTCCAACTTCGTGCATTCATCATTCTTTTCCTTATAGATTTTGGCAATTTCGCTCCCCACCGTAGAGTAGATATCGGTTTGGGTGAGTTTTTCCAAAATGGCAGATTTTTCGTTCTCCTTGCTTTTGAGAAATTGGGTGAATTGTCCTTGTGCGAGGAGGGTGGTGCGGCAGAATTGCTGGAAGTCGAGGCCGACGGCGCTCTCCTTGATTCTCTTCTCAATCTCTTTCTTATTGCCAATGGTTTCGGTGCCGCAGGTGAGGGTGTGGCTGGAATCTCGCAGGGTGTGATAGCGTGTGCGGCCGCAGCTCCATCGAGCCGTATAATGCTTATAATCAGAGCCTTCAAAATCAAGTTCCACGCTCCCCTCGTTCGTGCCGTGCCGCAGCAGGTTGCGCGGGTCTTGGGCAGTAACTTTGTCGCAGCCATAGTCGCGTATCTTGTCTGGCGCTTGGCTCAACCGCGGAGTGTTGTTGTAGAGGGCGAGGCAGATGCTGTCCAAAATGGTGCTTTTCCCCGTACCCATGTCGCCACAAATCAGAAATCGCGAGGTAGAGGCCAAGAGACCTTCGTCGAAACGAATTTCTGCTTCTTCAATTGAAGCTATATTTTTGATTTTTAATAGAATGAGTTTCATTTTGATAGAATTGCTTACTCCTTTTCGTTGTTCTTTTGTACCCTGCGGATGGCCTCCTCCAGCATTGCCACCATCTCTTGATCCATCTCTTCGTGATATTGATTTTGATAATAAATTTTCGCCATCTCCAACGGCGTAGGCATATTGTCGGGCTCGAAGGAACGGGGTTGGGATGATTTCGTATTTTCCTTTTGTTCAGGAAGTTCCGTCTTGATGCAACAATACTCGGCCGCCTTTCCTTGCAGGGCTTGTTGGATGGTGACGATGTAGTTGGGCGGCATCGGACCGTTCAGCAGCACATGAAGCCTCAAGTATGATTTTTCATCATCGGGTAAAGCCTCAATTTCGGCAATGACCTCGTTGAAAGGCTTTGCCTCTTGAGGAATGGTAAGCAGTGGACGACAATTTTTTATAGAAATATGCTGAATGTCAGGTTGTTGATTTTTCATAAGATTAATGATAGTCACTCCATGGTTGCCGTGCTCATCGAAGTGGAGGGTGAGGGGAGTGCCGCAGTAGCGGGCGGCGGGATCGTTGCCGGCGAGGGTTTGTGGCTGGTGGATGTGGCCGAGGGCGAGGTAGTCGTAGCCCGTACCGAAGGTGTCCTGCCCCACGGTGTCGATGCCGCCGATATAGTTGTTGAAGTCGTGGCCGGCGAAGTTGCTGCCTGTAACGGCCGTGTGGGCGGTCAGCACCACGGGGAGTCCCTGCGGGTTTTGGCGGGCCGCCTCATCCAGCAAGGCCTGGTAGAAGTAAGCCTGCCGTTTCTCTTGCGGAACCTCTTCCGACAACACGGGGAAGGCACTCTCGTAGATGTGCGGCACCGCCACGATGTAGCCGAGCGGCTGCCCGTCGCTGTCGTTCACCGGCACGATGTGGCGACTCAGGTTGACGCTCCCGTCGGCGTTCCGCTCCACCTGCCCGACAACCCGAATGTTCAGTCGCTCCCAAACCTTCCCTTCCAGTTGCAGTGACGATTTGCTGTCGTGGTTGCCCGCCGTGATGACCATCTGGATGGCTGGGTAGCAGTCGTGGATTTTCAGCAGCGTTTCGGTATAGAGTTCCCGTGCCCAAAGCGGCGGCTGCGGACGGTCGAAAATGTCGCCGCACACCACCATCGCTTCCGGGCGCTCACGGTCGATGATGGCTACCAACTGGTGGAGAAAGTCGCGCTGCTCCTCCTCACGGTCGTGGTCGTGCAATGTGTGCCCAAGATGCCAGTCGCTGGTATGAAGGATTTTCATAAATGTTGATTTTGAGGTGGTTAATGGACGTGTCGTTCGAGTTGACACGATGTTTTTTTCGCCGTCAAAGATACACTTTTTCATTGGTATTTTTTCAAGAAAAGCGAATTAATAAAAAAATGAAAGTGTGGTGGGGCTATTTCAGGGAAAACACGTATTTTTGCACCTAATTTTATAAGAAAAAAAGAATGAGCACTTTCTTGGGAACGATCACTTGGAATGTGAGCCCTGTAGCCATATCTATTGGCAGTTTGCAAATACGCTGGTATGGAATTCTGCTGGCGATAGGGTTCGTTTTGGCGTATGTGACGTTGCAAAAAATTTGGAAAAAAGAGAATATTTCGCAGAAGTTGCTCGACCGTTTCGCCATCTGGACCATTATCTGGTGTGTGGTGGGTTTGCGGCTCTGCCACTGCCTGATTTATGGCACCGATTATTATTTGACGGCAGCACACTGGCACGAAATTCTGTTACCTGTAGATGAAAATTGGCATTTTATTGGTTATCAGGGTCTTGCCAGTCATGGAGGGGCCATCGCGATGCTGTTGTGGACCATCTATTTCTGTTATAAGAAAAAGATGAACTTCTTCTGGCTGCTCGACCGTATGTGCATCGCTATCCCCATTGCGGCGGCCTTCGTGCGTTGCGGCAACCTGATGAACCATGAGATTGTGGGCACCATCACCACCGTGCCGTGGGCCTTCGACTTTACTGAGGGTGGTCCTGGCGTGGCGGGCACTTTCCGCCATCCGGCACAGCTCTACGAAGCACTGGTCTATCTCACCCTTTTCATCGGACTGGTCATCTATTATTTCAAATTCTCAAAAGGCAACATCGCCCCCGGCCGTACTTCTGGCATCATGGTCACGACCATCTTTGTCGCCCGCTTCTTCATTGAGTTTGTGAAAGCCGACCAGGAAGCCAAAGAGGCCGAAATGGCGCTCAACCTCGGACAGCAGCTCAGCATCCCATTGATCTTGTTGGGTGTCGGACTGATTGTTTATTCTATCATCAAAAAAGATAAAATTCCTCATTATATCGAAAAATAATACTCCACCTCATTAACCTTTAACTTGTTGTTTTTATGGAAGAAAAAGATTTCCGTGTGGGCACACGCATCAACCACGAAAAATACGGCGAAGGCATCATCAGTCAGAATGGCAATCTGACGATTAAGGTGCTGTTTGTTCGTGGCGGTGGCGAAATCGAGTTCTCGAAAGCTAACGTCTCCTACGAGGTGCTGGCGCAGAGCGAACTGCCCGATGATGGCCAGCCGCGCCTGAATGTCAAAGAGTTCGAGCGGATGCTCACTCTCGTCCTCAACCAGTACAATGCTATTGAGTATAAGGCGGAATTGGGTAAAAAATGGGAGGGCGGCACCATGATTTTGCAGCCCGCCAATCCCGACCTCAAACCCAAAGAGATTCCTATCGAGACCTTTTTCCACAAGATTGTGATGATGCGCGACCGTCTCCGCGTGCTTGAGCAGAACATCAACAGCCATCCTACCCTCACCGATGAAGAAAAGGTGAACCTCCAGCAGTACATCACCCGTATCTACGGTTCCATGACCTCCTTCAACATCCTTTTTGATGACAAAAACGACTACTTTGTCGGCAGTAAACTCTAATTTTATTATAATTTTCAAATTTCAACTTTCAATTTTCAATTTAAAGATGATCCAGAGAATTCAATCCCTATTGTTGTTCGTCGCCGCAGTGATTTCTGTTGTGGTATGTTTTATTAATGTCGGTCATATCGACCAGCAGATTGGCAGCGAGGTAGTGAAATATTACCAGTTTGACTCCTTCACTTTGCAGAAATTGGATGCCGACAACCAGATGGTGTCCGTGATGCACACTACCTATATCGCCTTATTGTGGTTGGCTTCCGCTATCTTGTCGTTAGTCACCATCTTCCTTTACAAAAACCGAGTGGTACAAGTTCGCCTCAATGGCATCAATATGCTGGTCATGCTGGCCGCTTTGGTGGTGATGCTGTATGTATATCCCAATCTTGTCTTCGAGAAGCAGGAGTGGTTCAAGGCTGGAATGGTGGTGAATTTCAATTACTGGATTCTAATGTCGCTGGTGCCGGCTGTCTGCCTCTTCTTTGCCAACCGTGCCATCAAAAACGATGAGAAGAAGGTGCGTGCCGCTGATCGTTTGAGATAAGATAATGATATAGAATATGTTCGACTTCATCACATTCGGCATCGCGGATTTCATCGACATCTTGTTGTTCGCCATCATCCTGTACTATTTGTATAGGTTGCTGCGCGGAACGGCGGCCATCCGTATTTTCTGGACGATTGCCATTCTGTATATTTTATGGAAAGTATTCAGTGCCTTGCACTTTAATTTGGTGAGTGGCATTGTAGGGCAAGTCCTCAGCGTGGGAATTGTGGCTCTTCTCATCGTGTTTCAGCCCGAAATACGGAAATTCCTACTGATGATTGGCAATGCCCGCATTCTCAAGATGTTCCGTTTCCACAAGAAAGAGGATACGCTTTTTATGCCGGAAATCAACGCCGTTGTGCGAGCATGTCGGCGTATGTCGGACTCGAAGACGGGTGCGCTCATTGTGTTTGAAAAAGACACCCCGTTAGACGAGTGCATTGCCACGGGTGAGAAGTTGGATGCTATCGTCTCGCGCGAGCTGATTGAGAATATCTTTTTCAAGAACAGTCCGTTGCACGATGGCGCGCTGATTATCCGCAACCACCGTATTGCAGCGGCCCGTTGCATCCTGCCCGTCTCCGAGCGCGAGGATATTTCCACCGACCTCGGACTGCGCCACCGCTCTGCCATCGGCGTCACCGTGCTGAGCGATGCAGTCGTGGTGGTGGTCTCCGAGCAGACTGGCAGCATCTCGCTGTGTCGCGGTGGCGACATCACCCACGGCATCTCGCCTGTGGTGCTCGAGACTATGCTGAAAGATATCTTTGTCAATAAAAAAGAGCCCGTCACGACGGAAAAAGTGGAGGAGAATGACCATGAACAGTAACCTTGACCCCTCACCCAGACGGCTATCGGCTGCCGAGAAGGAGTTTGAGAAAGCCATCCGCCCCGCCGATTTCCACAACTTCTACGGACAGGCGAAGGTGATAGAGAACATCATCGTGTTCGTGCAGGCGGCCCGCGCCCGCGGCGAAGCCCTTGACCATGTGCTGCTGCACGGCCCTCCAGGTCTCGGCAAGACCACCCTCTCGCACATCATCGCCAACGAGATGGGCGTTAACCTCCGCGTCACCTCCGGCCCCGTCATCGACAAGCCGGGCGACCTCGCCGGACTGCTCACCAACCTCGAACCCAACGACGTGCTGTTCATCGACGAGATTCACCGCCTATCACCTGTTGTGGAGGAGTATCTCTATTCGGCCATGGAGGATTACAAAATCGACATCATGATTGAGTCGGGCCCCAGCGCCCGCAGCGTCGAGATAGCCCTTAACCCGTTCACCCTCGTGGGCGCTACCACCCGTTCGGGACTGCTCACCGCCCCGCTGCGCTCCCGTTTCGGTATTAATCTGCGCCTGCAATACTACGACGCGCCCACCCTCGCCCGCATTCTGAAACGCTCCGCCGGCATCCTTAACATCGAGCTTTACGACGATGCCGCCCTCGAAATCGCCAGCCGCAGCCGTGGCACCCCGCGTATCGCCAACCTGCTGCTGCGCCGCGTGCGCGACTTTGCCCAGATCAAAGGTAACGGCATCATCGACCTTCCCATCGCCCGCGTCGCCCTCGAAGCCCTCAACGTCGATCAGCATGGCCTCGACGAGATGGACAACCGTATTCTCGGCACCATCATCGACAAGTTCAAAGGCGGCCCCGTCGGACTCACCACCATCGCCACCTCGGTGGGCGAAGACGCCGGTACGATAGAAGAGGTCTATGAACCCTTCCTTATCCAAGAAGGCTACATCATGCGCACTCCCCGCGGTCGCGAGGCTACGGAATTAGCTTACAAGCATTTGGGGAAATTCCGTTTCAGCAGCGACGGCACCCAAGCCGAACTGTTCTAAACCAACTTTACTGTTTCACCACCTTGACGGTTGCACTGCCCGTAACGGTGTGCAGGCGACATAGGTACATGCCCGCCGGCAATTGTGCGAGGTCAACCTCCGCAAAGTGACTGCCCGCCGACTGGCTCCCCTCTGTTTGGTAAAGCAGCGTGCGCCCCGTCAGGTCGGTGACGAATACCTCCACGTTGGAACTTTCTGCCAGCTGATATTGCAGCATCATTCTGTCAGCCACTGGGTTAGGATAGGCGTGTAGCTGCGGCGCTACGACGATGTCGTTGACCGACACGGTGGCAGGATTCGCATACTCCAACAGCATCGCAAGGTTGTATTTCGCCACGTGAGCGAGGTAGTCGTAGTTGTTGGAGTCGGCTACGTCGTGATCGGTATGGTAGGAGGTGGAGAAAATGTTCTCGATGGCAAAAACCGCACGGAACCCCTGCTGGTAGTAGGCATAGCTGTCGCTGCGACTCGCATCGTCATTATCAGCCGCCGTAGGTATATAAGGTTCTATATCAGTATATTGCGTGCAAATTTCAGCGGCGCGAGCTACAATATCCAGCGCGTTGCTGTACCAATGCAGCGTGAGGCGCCAGTCATCCGTAGGTTGGTAGCTCACCATGTCGTTGTTCAGCATCACGGCGATTTTTTCGCCCGCATCCTGCCGCATCCAAGCATCGTGTACACTGCCGAAAAGTCCGAGCTCCTCACCGTCGTAGGCCATGAAATGAACCGGACGCGAAAACCGAAGACCATGCAGATGACAGATACGAGCCATCTCCAACATCACTGCCACGCCAGAGGCATTGTCGTCGGCCCCCGGCGTATAGGAAAGCAAGTTCATTCCCGGATCCATCGCGATGGCATCCAAGTGGGCACCTATCAGCACCAACGAGTCGTCGGCCTGCGCTGACGGAGCCAAGATTCCTTTCACATTGTAAAACAGCTGGTCGTAGGGACCTCCAATCCAATGATTTCCAGACTCATGGAAAGTGTCCACGATGGCAGGAATGCCGTAAGCGTTCAATCTGCCTGCCACATATTCCGCCACATTCTGGTTGCCTCCTTCCCGCAGGGCATAGCGGTTCCCAAAATTCTGCAGATCCAAAACGGTCTGGCGCAGACTGTCGGCGTTGATGTCGGCCATCAGCGTCTCTATGTCAACGGAGGGACACTGGGCGTGCAGCTGCAGAGTGAGCGATAAACTGAAGGTCAGGAAAAAGGCAAGGATTTTTTTCATGGTGAAATTATTTGGTGAGAATAAAGTCCACCGCTTCGAGCATGGAGGTGAAGTAGTGGAATCTCATATTTTCGATATAAGTTTTCTCAATCTCGTCGATGTTCTTTTTGTTGGCCGAGGAGAGCACGATGTCGTAGATGCCCGACCGTTTGGCAGCCAGCACCTTCTCGTTGAGGCCGCCCACCGGCAGCAACTTTCCGCGCAGGGTGATCTCGCCGCTCATGGCCAGGTTGGAGCGCACCTTGCGGCCGGTGAGGCACGACACCATCGCCGACAGCATGGTAATGCCCGCCGAAGGACCATCTTTCGGAGTGGCGCCTTCCGGAACATGAACATGTATGTTGTTTTCTTGCAATGTTTTACTGTCAATATTGAAGAAAGAGGCATGCGATTTGATGAACTCATGCGCGATGGTGGCCGACTCCTTCATCACATCGCCGAGGTTGCCGGTCATGGTCAGAATGCCCTTGCCGGGTGAAGTGACGCACTCGATGAAAAGAATCTCACCGCCCACCGATGTCCAGGCCAAGCCCGTAGCTACGCCGCAGGTGTCGTTGTCTAACGAATCCTCCTTTTGGAAGATGGGCGCGTGCAAAATCTCCAGCAGGTCATCGTCTGTCACCTTCTTCTCCAACGTATTGTCCTGCACATACTTCGCGGCCTTGTGGCGGATAATTTTCGCAATCGTCTTCTCCAATGTTCTGACTCCCGACTCGCGGGTATATTCGCCAATGATTTTCGCAATAATTTTTTCTGAAAATGAAAGAGAAGTTTTCTTCAATCCATTTTCAATCAATTGCTTAGGAATGAGATGTTTTTTGGCGATATTGATTTTTTCTTCCAAATAATACCCCGAAATGTCAATCACCTCCATACGGTCGATGAGCGCCGGGGGAATGGTGTTGAGCGAGTTGGCGGTAGCGATAAACAACACTTTCGACAGGTCGTAACCAATTTCGAGGTAATTGTCGTAGAAAGAGGAGTTCTGCTCGGGGTCGAGCACTTCGAGCAATGCTGCCGACGGATCACCTTGTACATTCATACCCAGCACTTTATCAATCTCATCCAACACAAAAACGGGATTGGAAGTGCCAGCTTTCTTGATGCTCTGAATGATACGGCCAGGCATGGCACCGATATAGGTTTTGCGGTGGCCACGAATCTCCGACTCGTCGCGGAGACCGCCTAACGAAACTCGTATATACTTGCGTTGCAGCGCATCAGCGATGGAACGTCCCAGCGAGGTCTTGCCCACACCGGGAGGGCCGACCAGACAGATGATGGGCGACTTCATGTCCTGCTTCAGCTTCAGCACGGCGATGTATTCAATGATGCGCTCCTTCACCTTCTCCAAACCATAATGGTCGTGGTCGAGCACCTTGCGGGCGCGCTTCAGGTCGAAATCATCCTCCGAATATTCATTCCATGGCAAATCCACCAGCAGCTCCAAGTAGTCGGCCTGCATGGCAAAGTCGGGAGAAACGTGGTTGGAACGCTTCAGCTTGTTGAGTTCGCGTTCGAAAATATCCTGCACCTCCTTGCTCCACTTTTTATCTTTCGCCTTATCTTTCAGCTTATTATATAATTCATCTACTGGCGACTCACCCAGCTCTTTCTGGATGGTCTTCATCTGTTCGTTGAGGATGTACTCCTTCTGCTGACGGTCGAGTTCCTGCTTCGATTTATCCTGAATCTGCGCCTTGAGTTCAAGAATCTGAATTTCCTTGTTCAAGTATTTGAGCACGATGTCGGCGCGTTCGATAATGTCAGGAATTTCCAAAATGCGCTGTTTTTCAGCTACTTTCAAACTAAGATAAGAAGCGAGGAAGCTGATGAGGAAGGAGGGGCTGTCGATGTTGTTGATGGCGACGGTGGCCTCGCGGGGCAGTTGCGGCGAGAGGGAAATCATGTTGGCAGCCACATCGCGAATGGAGCCGATGAGGGCTTTGAACACCTTGCGGCTGCGGATGGAACGGTCGTAGTCGTTGGTGTAATACTCACCCACCACGCCCGTCAGGTAAGGTTCCACCGAGGTGATTCCAATCAGATCAAACCGTTTGATGCCCTGCACGATAATGGTGATATTACCATCGGGCAGTGTGATGAAACGCAGGATGTGCGCCATCGTCCCCACATGGTAAAGGTCTTCGTACATAGGATCTTCCACCTCATTGTCCTTCTGGGTGACGATGCCGATGGGCTGGTCGCTGCGTGAAAAGTCCTGCACTAATTTGATGGATTTGGCTCTTCCCACGGTGATGGGGATGACCATGCCAGGGAACAGCACGGTGTTGCGCAACGGCAGTATCGGGAGTGTATCGGAAACCTTCTCCTTGCGGATACGATCCTCGTCTTCCGCGGTGAAAAGCGGAATGAAGTTGGAGTCAGGTCCAAGGAGGTCGGGCATAAGAAAGTCGTTAAAAGTATTCATTCTATTAATTTTCGCTATATGAAGTTATTTCATAAACCCTTTTGAGCAGGTTTTGTTCAATGGAGTCAAAAACTTTGTGCCGGCGGGCCATCACGATGCGGGCGGTCTCGAAGAGTTTGTCGAGGTTGTGTGGCTCGTAGGTATGGCCGGGTGTGCCGAATGAGAAGGAGGGCACGAACTTGGGGTGGAAGCCGGTACCGAAAAGTCCGCAGCCCACGCCCACCACCGTGCCGGTGTTGAACATCGAGTTGATGCCGCATTTGGAGTGGTCGCCCATGATGAGGCCGCAGAATTGGAGGCCGGTGTCCTCCATCTTGCGGGTGGCACCGTTCCACAGGCGCACGGGCGAGTAGTTGTTCTTGAGGTTCGAGCAGTTGGTGTCGGCGCCGAGGTTGCACCACTCGCCGATGACCGCGTTGCCGATAAAGCCGTCGTGGGCCTTGTTGGAGTAGCCGAGGAACACAGCGTTGCTGAGTTCGCCGCCCGCCTTGCAGTGCGGACCGAGGGTGGTGGCGCCGTAGAACTTGGCGTCCATCTTGGCGACAGCGTGCTCGCACAGCGCGATCGGGCCGCGCATGCGGCAACCCTCCATCACTTCGGCATCACGACCGATGTAGATGCTTCCCTCGCGGGTGTTGAGGGTGGCGCACTCTACCGTGGCGCCCTCTTCGATGAAGATGCGGCTCGGGTCGCCGATGACCATGTTGGTGGCGCTTAGCGGCTGGGAGGTGCGGCCGGCCGTCAGCAAGGCGAAGTCGTTCTCGATTTCCTGACCGTTGTACATAAATATATGGTAGGGACGAACCACCATGTCGTACGGACCGGTATAGTTCACCTGGCGCAGCGGGAGTGCGGAGGTGGGATGGGTGAGGTAGCCATCGAAGAAGTTGCGCAGGTTGGCCGCGTCGGCAGTGCGGAAGGCCAGCAGGGTGTTTTCATCGTAAAGAGCCTCTTCAGGTTGCAAGTTCTTCACCGCGTCTAATAGCTGGTCGTTAGGGAGTAATGCGCCGGAAATCAGCAGGTTGTCATCACTGGTCTGCAAGGGAAATTTCTCCTGAAGGTAGCTTCGGGTGAGGGTGGAAGAGGGTTGCAGACGGCGTTCCCATTTCTCGCGGAGGGTAAGGATGCCCACGCGGAGGTCGGCGGCCGGACGGGTATAGGTGAGCGGCAATAGGTGCGAGTGACACCAGCTATCAAACAGGATGAGGTTCATAAGTGGTTGTTTTATAGACAAAAAAAGCGGCTTTTCGGATTGAAAAAGCCGCTGCAAAGATATGATATTTTTTTGATTATTCAGCTTTCTTTGCGGGATGCTTGGCATATTTGTTGCGGAACTTGTCAACGCGACCAGCGGTGTCCACAAGTTTCATCTTGCCAGTGAAGAAGGGATGAGAGGTGTTGGAAATTTCCAATTTCACCAACGGATATTCGTTACCGTCTTCCCAAACAATCGTGTCTTTCGTTTTTACAGTTGATTTCGTCAAAAACGCAGTTTCGTTCGACATATCTTTGAAAACAACCGTTCTGTACTCCTTAGGATGAATGTCTTTTTTCATTATCTTAACCTTTAAAATTCTCTTTTTGATTTTGGGCTGCAAAAATACAACTATTTTTCATTCTGACAATGCGGTAGAAAAAGTTTTTTCAAAAAAATATTTAGAGGAAAAATGTGGTGAGAATTCTTGTTTTTCAAACCATTTCGCAATTTTTTGTATTTTTGCGGATGACAATTGAATGACGATGACCCTCCCAACCAAGGAAAGATCGGTGCTGATAATCCGCCACAAACGCCGTTGGTACGAGCTGAAGCTGCCGCATGCTGTGTTTATCAACGGGCAATTTCTCGGCATGGTGAAGGAGCGCGATGTGCGCGTCATCGCGCCTGCAGGCGGTTACAGTTTGAGGGTGCAGTTCGGCGGGCGCATCCCGATAGGGAAGCGCGGCAAGGGCATCGACCTGTCGGTATCTTCCACCAAGCAGGTGCAGCTGACGCCGCAGAGGGAGACCGTCTGCGAGTTCCACGACCGCGAGCGTATCTGGAACCTCCTGTTCGACATTGACTTAATCGTTTGGGTGGTCTCGCTATTTGTCACCATGCCGCCGCTGTATCGCATCATTTCCGACGTCTTCTTTGCGGTGTGGCTGGTGCGGCTTATCATCATCCGAAAAAAATATTACAAGATCAATTTATACTAACAAACCATCCTAAACTTCCGAATGGAATGTAAATTTGTTGTATCTTTGCGGCAATGAATCTCAAGCCACGATTGTGTCTAATTAACAACCATTTAATACTAAAAGATGATGAAAAAAGAAGCATTACAGCTGTTTGAACAGCGGAAAGTCCGTACTAAACAGAGCGAAGGCGTAGCGGCAGCACTCGACAAAATTTTATATGATACGATAATGAAACAAACTTGGTAAACTCATGGAACTGAAAAACTTCGGATACTACTGGTTGGATACGTGGGTGCTGGCGAACATCATACAGTTGGCTACGCAGGATTTCTGCCAACGCAATCTCAACCGCACCAACGACCCCTGCGGCCGCCAATACGACCAGATGACACAGGCCGCCCGCTCTGTTACCGCAAACATCGCCGAGGGCAATTCGCGCCACTCCACATCCAAAGAAACCGAAATGAAACTAACGGACGTGGCTCGCGCCAGCCTCTCAGAATTGGCCAACGACTACATAAACTGGCTATTGCGGCACGAGCAAATTCCGTGGTCGGCAAAGTCGGAAGAACATCATGCAGTGTCCTATCTCGCTTTAGACCGCCCCACCTACAAAGATGATGTGCAGCACCTGAGCAGTCTGCATATACTGAAGCAAAAGCACAAGTTTGACCAGTGGCTGCGTTCAAAGAACTCTATTGAGGAGGCCAACTGCCTGTTGGTGCTTTGCAACCGCCTGATTTTGATGCTGGGCAAGCAGATTGCCAACCAGCTGGAAACTTTCAAGCGAGAAGGCGGCTTCACCGAAGGCCTCACAGCCGAAAGACTTGCCTACCGGACGGAACAGAGCCTGCAAGCGAATGCACCTGCCTGCCCCAAATGCGGCAAGCCGATGCTGAAACGTATGGCAAAGAAAGGCATCAACTCGGGAAAGGAATTTTGGAGCTGTAGCGGCTACCCAGAATGCAACGGAACAAGGAGTGTGGGGTAGTGGCGGTCTTCTTTTTACGGAATTACGATATGACGTTATAACGATATTACGATTTAAAACGACAATGAACTTCATCGTCTATACCCCCAATCAACAGATAATCAAAAATCATCAAATCATGAAAAAACTTTTTTCTTTCCTAATTCTGGTCATCGCTTTTCTGATGACCGCCTGCTCGCAAGAATATACCACTGTGGGCAATGACGAGTTTTCAAAAATTATCAGCAAAAAGAACACGCAACTGGTGGATGTGCGTACGCCCCAAGAGTATGAGGCCGGCCACATCCCTGGCGCCCTGAACATCGATGTCAAGTCGGCGGATTTCGACACCCAGGCGGCGAAACTCAACAAGAAGAAAACAGTGGCCGTGTATTGCCGCAGTGGTGTGCGCAGCCGCATCGCCGCCAGCAAACTGACCGGCATGGGCTTCACAGTTTACAACCTCGAAAAGGGCATCAACGGCTGGAACGGCGAAACGGTGAAAGGCAAACAACCCCGCTAAATTTTCGATTTCACCCGCTCGCAAATCACAAAAAAAGAGTATTTTTGCAGCCTGCAAATCGACAGGTTTGCATCTGGTATTTTTTATGAATTTAATACAGTAAAACAATGACTGATTACGAATTGAAGTACAAGATTGCCGACATCAAGTTGGCGGATTGGGGACGCAAGGAAATCGAGGTGTCCGAAAAAGAGATGCCGGGTCTGATGGCCCTGCGCGAAAAGTATGGCGACAGCAAACCGCTGAAAGGAGTGCGTATCATGGGCTCGCTGCACATGACCATCCAGACCGCCTGTCTTATCGAAACATTGGTCGCTCTCGGCGCCGACGTGCGCTGGTGCAGCTGCAACATTTTCTCCACGCAGGATCACGCCGCCGCAGCCATCGCAGCCGCCGGCGTGCCCGTGTTCGCCTGGAAGGGCGAGTCGCTGGAAGACTACTGGTGGTGTACCTCGCAGGCCCTCGCCTTTCCGGGCGGCAAAGGTCCGCAGCTGATTGTGGACGACGGCGGCGACGCTACCCTCATGATTCATAAGGGATATGCCGCTGAGAACAACGCTTCCGTCCTCGACAAGACCCCCTCTTCCCACGAAGAGGCCGTCATCCTCAGCACCCTCAAGTCGATACTGGCTGAAGACCCGCAGCGCTGGCACCGTACCGTGGCCGAGCTGAAGGGCGTTTCCGAAGAGACCACCACGGGCGTACACCGTCTCTACCAGATGATGGAGGCCGGCGAGCTGCTCTTCCCCGCCATCAATGTCAACGACTCCGTCACCAAATCCAAATTCGACAACCTCTACGGCTGCCGCGAGTCGCTCGCCGACGGTATCAAACGCGCCACCGACGTGATGATTGCCGGTAAGGTGGTCGTGGTGTGCGGCTACGGCGATGTGGGCAAAGGCTGCGCACACTCCATGCGCTCCTACGGCGCCCGCGTCATCGTCACCGAAATCGACCCCATCTGTGCCCTCCAAGCCGCTATGGAAGGCTTCGAGGTGAAGACCGTGGAAGACGCCCTCGACGAAGGCAACATCTACGTGACCTGCACCGGCAACTGCGACATCATCACCGCAGAACATCTTAAAAAGATGAAAGACCAGGCCATCGTTTGCAACATCGGTCATTTCGATAACGAGATCCAAGTGGCTGAGTTTGAGAAGACTCCCGGTATCGTGAAGCGCAATATCAAGCCGCAGGTCGATGAGTATATCTTCCCCGACGGTCACTCCATCTTCATCCTCGCCGAAGGCCGCCTCGTGAACCTCGGCTGCGCCACCGGTCACGCCTCCTTCGTGATGAGCAACTCTTTCACCAACCAGACCCTCGCTCAGCTTGAGCTTTGGCAGCACGACTACAAAATCGGTGTCTATTGTCTGCCCAAACACCTCGACGAGGAGGTGGCACGCCTCCATCTGGCCAAGATCGGCGTGAAACTCACCCAACTCACCCAGAAGCAAGCCGACTACATCGGCGTGCCCGTCAACGGTCCTTTCAAAGCCGATTTCTATAGATATTAAAATATTGTAAATCAATAAACTGCGATGGAAGATTAAACTTTTTAATCTTCCATCGTTCTTAATGCTCGTTTATTTCAGATAAAATGATGATGAAAAAGTTCCTCTCAATCCTGATTGTCAGTGTGTTATCAGTAGTAATGGCCGTGGCACAACCCTCCGGCTACACGTTGCAGAGCGGCGAAGCACAAACAGCATTGACCAAAAGCATCTCCACGGCCTCTTCGCAGTTGAAGTCGCTGAAGGTGAGTTTCACGCAGGAGAAGAGTTCCAAGGCCTTCACAACGCCCGCCAAGTCGGAAGGCACGCTCTCGTACCAGCAGCCCGACCTGCTCTGCTGGGCATACACCTCTCCGAAGGCTTATTCCATCATCTTAAACAAAAAAGGAGCCTATCTGAAAACCGCCAAGGGCTCCACCCAGAACAAAATGATTGGCGAGATGGCCGGCATGATTCTGAAAACCATCAGCGGCTCGGGGCTCACCAGCAGTGCCGACTTCGACGCCACCTTCTACAAAGGTAAAGACGTACTGGTGATGCTTTCTCCCAAGAGCAAACGCGTGAAAGACATGTACCAGAGCATCGAGGTGTACCTCAACCCCACCACCTATTTAGCCACGCAGGTGAAGATGACCGACAAAAACGGCGACGTGACGACCATCAAATTTTCCAACCATCAGAAAAACATCACGTTACCATCCGGCACCTTCAGCGAATAGGGGAGAGACTTTTTGTCTTTTTTTTTTCTAAAAAATTTTTTTCAAAATTTTTGAATAGTATTAAAAATAATACTATTTTTGCACCCTCAAATCGTTTCTCCAACTACTATGAAGACTAAGAAAGTAAGAGATGTAATCAAGATGCTGAAAGACGATGGCTGGTTTCTCGCCTATACAAAAGGTGATCATAGACAATTTAAGCATCCGACAAAGAAAGGCAAGGTAACGGTAAACAAGAAGTTGTCGGATGATTTAGACGGAGACCTTTTAGATAGTATTATCAAACAAGCAGGGTGGAAATAATCACTGTATCAATGCGAATGGTTATGGAAAGAATTATTGTAAAAGTAGATTGGTGCGGCAAAAATTACGCATCCTATATTAGCGACCCCCGCATCAATGGGTTGGTGATCTCAACGGGTAGAACTTTCGAAGATTTGCGCAAGGAGACCGAAGAGGGGTTGCAGTTCCACTTGGAAGGATGTATCAATGACGGAGACCCTATTTCGGAAGATATAAAAAATGGCAATTATGAATTGGTATATGAAAAGCGAGTAAGTGCTATCCTGCATGAGGCTCAGCAATTTACCACGTTGGCAGCATTAAGCCGCGCAACTGGCATCCGCCATGCTCAACTCTCTCACTATGCCAATGCTGTTTCCAAACCACGTCCGGAGCAATGCGCACGCATCATTGAAGGATTGCATACTATTGGAAGAGAGTTGCAGAACGTAAAGTTTGTATAAAAACTCCCAGTTTTCAATTTTCAATTCTCAATTTTCAGTTCACCAGTCTTCCTCGTGCTCGATGACCTCATCGGCGAGGGCGCATTTCTCTTCCTGCGACATCTGCCGGTTGATCCGCGCCATGATTTCCGCTTCTGTCAGCTCGGGATTTCTCCGCTTGATGCGTTCAATGCGCTTGCCTACGGAAGCATTGACGACCATCACCTTGTCGAAATAGTGCTCTAAATGAGCCTCATAGAGAATGGCCGACTCCATGATGACGATTTCGCTGTGCTGCTGTTCCGCCCACTGCTCGAACATTCCCATCACACGAGGATGGAGAATGGCCTCCAGTTTTTCGAGGGCATTGTGGTTGTTGAAAACCAAATCCGCCAGTTTCCGGAAGTCAGGTTTGTCATTTTCAAACACTTTTTCACCGAAAACCTCCCGAAGTTGCTGCAACACCTCCGCATCAGCGTAGAGTTTCTTGGCCTCGTCGTCGGCATAGAACACAGGAATACCTTTTTTCAAGAAAGTCTTGGAAATAAAGGTTTTACCCGTTCCGATACCGCCTGTCAATCCCCATTTTTTCATAAAAAAAGAGTCTATTTTTCTCCGATTAACTGAGTTATACGGAAAAGTTGTAATTTTGTTGCCGATTTTTGTAATAATTATTGGAAAATGAAAAAACTGCTTACTTTTCTGATTGTCGCCCTGATGGGTATGACCGCTTTTGCACAGAAAGCTGAAACTCAAATCATTACCATACAGACCAATGGCACTTGCGAGCATTGCAAGAAAGTGATGATGGACAATGTGCCGCAGTGGAAAGGCGTGGAGAACTGTACCTACGACCTGAAAACGGCGAAAGTTACCATCACTTACCAGCCGCAGAAGACCTCTCCCGAGACTTTGCGTCAGGGCATCAGCCAGTTGGGCTACGATGCCGACAATGTGAAGGCCAATGCCGAGGCGCGTGCCAAGCTTCCTTCCTGCTGCACACAAGCACAAAAGGGTCAGGGCTGTGGTGGTCATGGCAGTACCGGTGGCTGTGGCGGCTGTGGTCACCACCACTAAATTTCCGCAGCGTCATATTTTGGCATATTCAATTACAAGATGATCAACCAACTGATAAATAAATTCGCGTCATCCACCGTTCTCGTGATCGGGGATGTGATGATTGACGCATATCTGAAGGGCAGCGTGGGCAGAATCTCGCCCGAGGCGCCGGTCCCGATTGTGGATGTGGAGGAGCGCTATTACCGGCTGGGCGGTGCCGCCAACGTGGCCATCAACCTCCAGTCGTTAGGGGCCACCCCGCTGCTGTGCTCAGTCATCGGAAACGATGAAAAGAGCCACGAGTTCCTCTCGCTGATGAAGGAACACGGCCTTGCCACCGACTGTCTCTATCACTCCGACTATCGCAAAACCACCATCAAATACCGCATCATCGCCAATGCCCGCCAAGTGCTTCGCGTGGACGATGAAGACTGTTTTTTGTTGGATGAGGTGGAGCAGAAGGCTTTCCTCGCCATGCTCCAGCAGGTGATGAATAGCCGCAAGGTGGATGCCATCATCTTTGAGGATTACGACAAAGGCGTGATCTCCGCCCCGCTGATTGCGCAGGTGGTGGCCTGGGCCAAAGAGCGAAACATCATCGTGACGGTGGATCCGAAGAAACGCAACTTTGCTCATTACCAAGGGGTTGACATGTTCAAACCCAATCTGAAGGAGCTGGCCGACGGCTTGGAGATGAAAGCCCAGCAGCTGCCGATGGAGCGGGTGGAACAGCTGATGCGCGACTTCGCACAAAAGTGTGGGATCCGCTATCTGTTCACCACCATGTCGGAAAAAGGGGTGGCGTTGTACGACCGCGAGCGCGACAGTTTCTTCACGCAACCTGCTTACCTGCGGCGCATTAGCGACGTGTCGGGAGCAGGAGACACGGTCATCTCGGTGGCCACACTCTGTCTGTTGGCCGGTTTGCAGCCCGAGCAGACGGCGCAGATTGCCAACCTTGCCGGCGGCATCGTGTGCGAATACAGCGGCGTGACTCCCATCCCGTTGCAGCGGCTGAAGGAGGAAATTTTGACGAATCACATTTTTGAATAACATGAAAGAGTTGAAGAACCTGGGGCGCGTGCCGGCTGAGATGATCAGCATCGAACAGATGCCCCGTTCGGTGTGGGGGCGCCGTCGGAAACGGATGCTCATCACCCACAGCATCATCTATACCCCGTTCGGCCGTATGCTCATCGGCTCGGTGGATGGCGGCATCTGCTTTATGGGCGTGATGGACGAGGATGACGTGTGCATGGGCGAGATGCGTGCCCGCTACCCCAACGCCGAGTTCAAGCGGCAGACCATGCCCGAGCACCAGAACGTGCGCCATTTTCTGATGAAGGACTGGAAACATGTGGAGAAGATACGGATTTACGTGCGTGGCACCGATTTCCAGATGGCGGTGTGGCAGGAGCTGCTCAAGATACCGGTCGGCAAGGTCTCGACATACGGCGAGATTGCCCGCAACATCGGTAGGCCGCGCTCACTGCGGCCGGTGGGCAACGCCGTGGGCAACAATCCCGTCATCTATCTCATCCCCTGTCACCGCGTGATATGCTCCTCCGGCAAGATGGGACGCTTCCACTGGGGCGTGGACCTCAAACTGCTGCTGCTCAACTTCGAGTCGCGGTCGGGGCGCAAAATACAGGGCTTTTTCAACTGGGAACCCACTCTTTTCTAACTATTTCTAATTTTATTATGGTGATGGAAGAAAGTCAGGTGCAATTCCATTTTTCAGCTCCTATCCAAATCAAGATGTGCGATTTGGATCCCTTTGCGCATGTGAACAACGGCGTGCAGTGCAACTATTTTGATTATGGGAGAAGCCAGTATTTCGAGGAGGTTTTCGGCGAGAAAATCGACTGGATGAAGATGGACCTCGTGCTGGTGCATGTGGACATGGACTTTATGCAACCCATTAAAATTCATGACAATATTGTTTGCGAGACGGCCATTTATGCCTTTGGCAATAAAAGCATGAAGATGGTGCAGCGGCTGCGTTGCGCCGAAACGAATGTCGTGAAAACCGTGTGCCACAGCGTGCTGGCCGGCTTCGACCGGCAGACCGAGCGTTCCATTCCCATCAATCCGATGTATAAGGAAAAGGTGGAACGATTTGAGGGGGGGGGTTAAATCCGTTTCTCCCTCCAATTCCCCTTCTTTAAATATCCCCACGACACCACTCCCAGCAGGGTGGCGTAGAGGATTTCTGCCACCCAAATCACCTCGACGGGCATCGGGAATGCTTTTGTAACCAACAGGATATAACCGATATACACGACCAGTATGGCCGATTCAAGGATGAAGGCCACCATCGTCTTGCCCGTGCCCGACACCGCCTCGAACAGGATGCAGGCGGCGCTCATCAGCAAGGCGCTGCAACAGACTACCCGCAACGACGGCACCGAGGCCGCCGCCAACGCCGCATCATCGGTGTAGATGGTGGCTATCGTGTCGGGTATGACGGCACAAACCGCCACCAGCACCACCAAGAAACATAGACAGATGATCAGAATCCGGCGGAGCAGATGTCCCACCTCATCGGCATGTCCCTCGCCGATAATCCGGCTGGTGAGCGTGTTGGCGGCAGCCGAAAAGGCAAACACCGGCACCAATATAATCATATAGGCACTGCGCACGATGCCCGACACCGCCACGGCCAGCTCGCCCGTGCTCTCAATCATCACGAAAAACACAAACCACGCCCCGAAGGAGACCAACCGCTGGCCCATCGTCGGCAGCGACAGTCCCACGATGGACTTGACCAACGGCATCCGCACCTTTTTGATGGGGAAGATGCCGTACTTTCTGGTGGGAAGACGGAACAGCGTATAGAAAATGAAGAAGATGAACGCCGAGATTTCAGCCAGCACGGAGGCAATCGCCGCGCCCGAAACACCCAACTCCGGCATTCCGCAATGCCCGAAAATGAAACTATAGTCGAAAAAGATGTTCACCACCGCCATCAGCAAGGTGGTGTAAATGATGATTTTCGTGTCGGAAAGTCCCACATACAGCGAGCGGAACAGGAAGTTGAAGCAGACGAAGATGATGCCGTAGTGCCGGTACTGCATGAACTCTTCCGACACTTTCAGGATGTCGGGGGAGGTGATGATGCCTTTCAGGAAAATGTCGGTGCCATAATGTAGCAGTAGGAACAGCATCGCCGACAGTACCGCCACCACCAGCAGACCGTGTTTGAACACCGCGCCCACCTCCGGCAGGTTGTTTTCGCCAAACCGCCGCGCCACAATAATCTGGATGCCCGTCGCGAAGCCCCACGCCAGCGTCGAAAAGACGTAGTAGTAGAGTCCCGCCATCATCGCGGCTCCCAGCTCTACTTGTCCGAGATGCCCGAGAAACGCCGTATCCACAAACGTGATGATCGTCTGCGCCAAATTCCCCGCCATAATCGGCAAGGCAAGGGCGATGATGCTGCGGGAAGTGTAATTGGCGGGAAGCATGGAGGTGTTGTATTGTGCGTAGGGGCGAATAATGATTCGCCCCTACAATTGTCATTTTGCCTGAATGTTTTCCTTCACCATCTCGATGAGATACTGTACAATTTCAGGTTCCTGGATGGACATTCCGTCGAGGGCCTCATTCACCTCGTCGGTGTCGAACACGTAGTCGGTTTGGTCGGAATGGTAGTGGAAGATGAAGCGGATGTTGGGGTAGGCGGAGGCGGTGAGGACGACAGTGCCTGCGAGGTCGCCCATGGGCGGACGGTCGAGGTGTGTGAGGCCGAAGACGGCGGTCACGGTGGTGCCTTTGCCCTTCTCCGACTGGATGTCAAGGCTGCCGCCGGTCTGCTCGGTGTTCTGCTTCAGCAGCGGCAGTCCGAGACCCACCTTGCGGGTGGTGCGGGTGGTGAAAAACGGGTTGATAACCTTCTGGACAGTTTCGGCATCCATTCCGCAACCGTTGTCGATGAAGCGGATGGTGAGGGTGTCGGCAGCAGGATTCTCAATCACCTCCAATGTCACCTCGGTGGCACCGGCGCGGGTGGAGTTCTGCAGAATGTCCATTATGTGCATCGAAAGATCTTTCATAAGTTGCAAGTTTATCAGGTTTATCAAGTTAAAAGTCTATATTTAGAGTTAAGAAGTTAAGGAGTTAAAAAGTGAAGCGATAAAAGTTCGTTCGTCATTCTTTAGTTTCTTAACTTCTTAGTTTCTTAACTTCTCAGTTTTCAATTCTCAACTTCCTCAGTTTTCAATTTTCAGTTTTCAACTTCCAGCAGCACTCTCCGTCCTTCCTCTTGGTGCAGTGCTTTCCGGATTTCGTCGAAGCTGCGGGTTTCCATCTCAAACCAGCAGGGGGCGGTGGCGATCACATCGGGTTGGTGGGCGTCGGAGGCGCGGGTGAAAGTTTTGTCTTTGAGGTAGGGATGTTGCTGCAGGATTTTGTCCTTGTCGCCGTGTTTCGACAACTCCACCGCGTCGTAGGGAAGGTCGAACGGGATGAAGCCGAGTTGCGAGATGACGCTGTTTTTCATCTTGTCGATGTGGGCGGGGATGAAGATGCCGTTGAGTTCTTTCACCTTGGCGGCGATGCCTTCGATAGGCACGTCGAGGCCAGAGGTGAGCAGTTTGGGTTCCTCGTACACGATTTCAAACTCTTCGTTAATCTGCACTTGGTCGCCGAACACGTCCGGCACGTTGGGGATGTCGGGCAGGTGCTCGTCCAGAAATTGTTGGAAGAGGTCGAGGGTTTCGTGGTTCTCGAAAAAGGCGAGGCAGTGTGCCTCCTCCTTGGTCGTGACCTCGGCACCGCACAGCACGAAGATGTCGCGGTTGTGCGAGTAGTGCTCGGCCAGCCGGCAGTGGCGGGTGCAGTTGTGGTCGGTAATGCCAATCACGTCGATACCCTTCCGCTTCGCCTCCTCGATGATGAAGTCGGGCGTCATGTCGAGGTCACCGCACGGCGACAGTAGCGTGTGGTTATGCAAATCGGCCTTGAAGAGGTTCACGGCTATTGGTTAATCAGTTGGTAAACAGTGCCGGTAGTCTCGAAGGTCTGGGCATCGGTGCCAAGTACCGGAATACCCTCGTCGATAGCCTGTTCCAGCATATCATCCTCAGGTTTGTTGCCCTTCACGAGCAGGATGGCAGCGAGCTCCTTGAGGGAGGCGATGGCCAGCACGTTCTTGTGCGTCTGAAGGGTGATCCACACCTGACCTTCGCGGGCAAAGCCCATCACGTCGCTGAGGAGGTCGGAGGTATAACCGCCTTTGATTTCACGATCCAAATTGTCCTGTCCGCAGAAGACGGTCAGATTCATTTTTTCTACTAACTCTTTTACTGTCATTTTTATAAATTATTAATAATGAACAAGATAAAATTTTTATTGCCCTAATGAATGCATTTGCAAAAGTAGTCAAAAAATCAATATGAGGGCAGGGGAGAGGTAAAAAGAAATGGTGTTTTCCCATTTAAAAGTGGCTGTTGAAAGATTTTTTTTAAAGGATGTTGTAGGTTTCAAAAAAAGTTGTATTTTTGCAGCCCCAAAATTTAAGAGAAACAAAAGCCAAAATAAGATGAAAAGAACATTCCAGCCGTCCAACAGAAGACGCAAAAACAAACATGGTTTCAGAGAAAGAATGTCCACCGCTAATGGTCGCAGAGTGTTGGCCGCTCGTCGTGCAAAAGGGAGAAAAAAACTCACCGTTTCTGACGAAAGCATGGGCAGAAAATAGTTGAGAAAAATTTTCTGAGGCAAAAAAAGAAGGAAGGCAGGCTTTGTCTTCTTTTTTTTTGTAATTTCGCAACCTCAAATCCATTTGCTGAATGAGAAAGATTTTTATCGTCATCCTCTTTTGCATCAACTGCTTGCAGATAGCTTGGGCGCAATCGTCTGGCACGATTGATGAGATTATTGCCGTTGTGGGCAAGGAGATTATTACCAAGTCGGAGTTAGAGGCGGAGTATGCCAACTATGCGGCCCAACTCAAGGACATTGACAACGAGGAAGAGACGAGGATGCTGATTTTCGAGCACATGCTGAAACAGAAGCTGTTCATCCACCAGGCGCAACTCGACAGTATCGAGTTCACCGATGCAGAGGTGGACGCGCAGGTCAACTACAAATTCAACTACTGGCTGGCGCAGGTGGGCGGCAATCCCAAGATCATTGAGGAGGCCTACAACAAGACCATTGACGAGATCAAGAAGGACATGCGTCCGGTGATGCGCGACCAGATGATGACCGAGCGTGTGCAGCAGAATATTACTGAAAATGTGGTGATTACGCCTTCCGAGGTGAAGAAGTTTTTCGACAAAATTCCTTACGACAGTCTGCCCACCATCCAGCCCACGTATGAAATCGGGCACATTGTGAAACTGCCGCCGGTGAGCGAAGAGGAGATTGCTACCATCAAAGAGAAGTTACTCGGCTTCCGCGAGCGTGTGCTGCGTGGCGACAAGTTCTCGATGCTGGCGCGCCTCTACTCCGATGACCAAGGCTCTGCCTCCAACGGCGGTGAACTGGGCTTCGTGGAACGCGGTACCCTCTACCCCGAGTTCGAAGCGGTGGCTTTCAACCTCAAGAGCGGCGAAGTGTCGCAGATCGTGCAGACCAAGGCCGGCTACCACATCATCCAGATGATTGAGCGGCGCGGCGACAAGATCAATGTGGCGCATATCCTTCTGCAACCCAAGCCCTCTGCCGAGGAGCAGGTGAAAGCCATCGAGTGGCTCGACAGCGTGCGCCAGGTGATTATCGACCAGAAGATGGACTTCAGCAAGGCCGCCATGGAATTCTCCGACGACATGAACAAGAACAGCGGCGGCTGGGTGGTGAACCCTTATACCAACTCCTACAAGTTTGAGAAGGAGGCCTTCGATGCCAGCACCTTCGCCATCGTCAGCAAACTCATCCCCGGCGAGTACTCACAGCCGGTGGCATACGTCAACGAGGATGGCAAGATGGCCTATCGTATTGTATATCTGAAAAATAAAGTGGCCGCCCATAAGCCCAACCTCCGCGAGGATTACGACCTGATTAAAGGTGCCGCCCTCGAAGAGAAAAAGCAGAGCCTTATCGACAAGTGGCTGAAAGAGAAGGTCGCTGTTACCAATATCAAAATCAACGAAAACTATCGGAACTGTCCCTTCCTGAAAGAGTGGGGCATCACAGAATAAAAACTTTATTGTACTATGGCAGATTTGAATTTCAAGGATGATGTGGAAGCCATTGAGGCGTTTGTAGAAAAATATGCACAGCTGCGCCGCGAGATCGGCAAGGTGATTGTCGGACAGGACGAAATCATCAAGAATATCCTGATGGTGATGTTCAGCCGCAGCCACGCCCTGCTCATCGGCGTGCCCGGACTGGCCAAGACCTTGATGATTACCACGATAGCAAAGTCTATCAGCTTATCATACAACAGAATACAGTTCACCCCCGACTTGATGCCGTCGGACATTATGGGTACCGAAATCCTCGACGAGAGCCGTAAGTTCAAGTTCGTGAAAGGCCCCATCTTCGCCAACATCGTGCTGGCCGACGAGATCAACCGTACGCCTCCGAAAACGCAGTCCGCACTGCTTGAGGCTATGCAAGAGCGTTCGGTGAGTATGAACGGTGTGACCTACCAGCTGCCGGAGCCTTTCTTCGTGCTGGCCACTCAGAACCCTATCGAACAGGAGGGTACCTACCCACTGCCAGAAGCCCAGCAGGACCGTTTCATGTTCAACATCATGCTCGACTACCCGGGCTTCGACGACGAGGTGAACATCGTGAAATCGACCATCCATGGCGCTATGGCCGAACCCGAACAGGTGCTTACCATGGAGGAGATCATCTTCTACCAGAAGTTGTTGCAGAAGATTCCGATTTCCGACAATGTATATCAGTATGCAGTGAAATTGGCCACCATGACGCGTCCCAACACGGCGGGTGCTCACCCGTGGGCCAACGACTACCTCGCATGGGGTGCCGGTCCGCGTGCCTCGCAGTTCCTCATCATTGGTGCCAGAACGCACGCCGTGCTTAGCGGCAAGTACTCGCCCGACATCGAGGACGTGCGCGCCGTCGCCATCAACATCCTCCGCCATCGTATCATCAAGAATTACAAGGCTGAGGCGGAAGGAATTTCTATCGAAGATATTATTAACAAACTGATGCACGCATAGTTATGTTGTTCAAAGATGTACTGGTAGATGAAGATCTGAAACGTCAGCTGGTGGCTCTCGCCGATGAGAACCGCATCAGCCATGCGCAGCTCTTTCTGGGGCGCAACGGCAGCCATAGCTTCGCCCTCGCCCTCGCCTTCGCACAGTACATCTGCTGCACCGACCGCCACGACGGCGACTCGTGCGGCCAGTGCCACTCGTGCAAGATGTTCGAGAAGTTGCAGTACCCCGACCTCCATCTCATCTTCCCCAACTGCACCTTTGAGGAGGTGGATAAGGATCCCGACTCGGAGAAACTGGCCGGCTATTTCCGCGATTTTGTCTTTGAAAATCATTATCACCTCGACTACAACGAGTGGGTGAAACATCTGAAAAGCGAGCGTAAGCAGGTCGTTATCAATATCCGTGATACGGCTAACATCTTGATGCAGAATAGTATCCGTTCGTATGAGAATGGGTATAAAATTTATATATTGTGGATGGCGGATAAAATCCAGATAGCAGCGGCCAACAAGCTGCTGAAGACTTTGGAGGAGCCGGAAAGCCAGTCGCTGTTCATCCTGATAGCGGAAAGCAGCGACCAGATGCTGCCCACCATCCTGTCGCGTACGCAGCTGGTTAAGATCCCGCCGCTGTCGGAGGCCATGATCCGCCAGCAGTTGGTGGAGCGCGAGGGGGTGACGGAGCAGGAGGCCGCCGACCTCGCCGCAGTTTCCGATGGAAGCTATGTGCGCGCCCTCAACATGTTGCACGATAGCGCCGAGATACACCATCTGCTCACCAACTACAACATTATCATGAAGAGCATCGCTGCCTACCTCCAGAATGCCAAGGACTTGGCGCGTATCAACTATCTGCAGGTGCAGGACGTGCTCACCGAACTTGCCCAGGCCGGACGCGAGACGCAGAAACGCTTTCTCAACTACACGCTCCGCATGTTCCGCAACAGTCTGCTCCTCAACACGGGCAACAACTCGCTGGTGCGCGCCACCTCTGAAGAGTGGCAGGTGCTCGATGAGTTTCAAATGCTCTTCACCCTCAAAGACTCTTCGCAACTGCTGCAAGAGTGCAGCGACGCGCTCTACCACCTCGAGCGCAATGCCAACGCGAAAATTCTGTTCACCGATTTTTATTTCAAGTTGTTGAAAGCATTTTCCCAACGATAAATCCATATCCCATGCCCGAATTTCCCATCAAAGTTTTCACGGCCGATCGTTTCCAGTTGGTGCATAATGAGCAGGAGTATCAGGCTTTGCTGGAGCAGTTTACCTATATCCGTGCCGCTGGCGGCTTGGTGTTTAACGATGCTAATGAGCTGCTGATGATTTTCCGCCGTGGCAAGTGGGATCTGCCGAAAGGGAAGGTAGAAGCCGGTGAAGATGTGGTGACCGCCGCCTTGCGGGAAGTGAAGGAGGAGACGGGTGTGAGTGCCGAGGTAATGGGGGAGAGGAAATTCTTCCGTTACCATACCTACAGCACTTACGGAACGCCTATGCTCAAGGAGACCGCTTGGTTTGAGATGCAGGCTCTGCCTGGCCAGCAGTTGGCACCGCAGTCGGAAGAAGATATCGCACAGGCCGTTTGGGTGCCGATCGTTGAGGTGGATGACAAACTCCGCAACAGTTATGAGTCGGTGCGCGACCTGTGGGATGAGGTGAAAAATAGTAGAAAGTAATATTGATATTAACTTTAAATAATTGATTATGAAAAAGTTTAGTTTGGTATTATTAATTGCTCTGCTGATGGGTGGAGTGATGAGTGTTTCCGCACAAAAAACAGATCATCACGGTATTTCCGTGCATGTGGGCGGCATTATGCCCGTGCATGAGTTCCACAACACCCCTGCTTATGTGGTGCCGGGTGTCAACTCTCGCAACTTCGACCGCCATGGCGGTGCCACCTTCGGAGCATCCCTCGGCCTGAAATACAACTACGTGTTCGACTTCGGTCTGGGTGTCTTCGCATCTGCCGACCTGATGTGGAATATGGTGAACAAGAGTGTGCGTGAGGTATATAACAATGCTTCTTGCACCAAGCCCATGTATGTGAACGTGCCGATTATTGTGGGTGTCAACTACATTACCGATTTTAGTGATATTGTGGATTTGTGGGCTGAGGCCGGTATCGGCTGCGACCTGTTCCTGAAGACGCAGGAAGGTTGGTCCAATAGTACCATCAAGTATAATATGAACGCCGCCTTTGCCGCTGAAGCGGGCTTAGGTGTTACTTTCATTGACCTCATCAGCGTGGGCATCCACTACTATTGGCTCGGTCGCCAAAGCGTGAAAGTGGATGGTGTGACCTATGACGAGTCTTACGTCATCCCCAATAAGATGAAGGTGGGACAGGTGGCCTTCAAGGTGGGTTTCCATTTTTAATAAATTGATAATCAGAATAAAATAGGATAGCCTTGCTGGAAGAGACTATCCTATTTTTCCACAAAGGGCATACTATATATTATATATGTTAACCCAGAAAAGATATTGGACTTGGTTGCTGTTCGCATTAGCACTCGCTGCTTTTGTGGCTATCCTCTATTATTCCAGCGTTTTGCTGAAGGGCATCGCGCAGGAGGAGCGCAACAAGGTGGAGCTTTGGGCAAAGGCGGTGAAACACAAGGCCGAGTTGGTCAACTCTACCAACAAGTTTTTCAACGAAATCAAGCAGGAGGAAGGCAAGCGTGCGCAGCAGTTCGCGCAGGTGTTTCAAAAGCTGAATGAGGCCTCTACCAGTGCGGAAATTAATTCCTATCTTTCTGAAATAGAGAATAATAAAAAGAATAATAAGTTCCCTTTGATATTGGCCTCTCCGGATGGCAGCATCGCCTATACGGTCAATGAGACGCCGGAGGTGGAGCAGATGCGCAATGTGGAGCAGTTGGGCGAACGCCTGATGGAGTACGACTCCATAGTGTTGCATTACGACCCTGCCGACCCCACTTCGTATGTGACGATTTTCTTCAAACAGTCGCAGGTTTACACCGATTTGAAAGGAGCGTTGGACACTTTGCAAAGTTCTTTCTTTCAAGAAATTGTGTCGAATACAGCCTCACTTCCCGTACTCGTGACCAATGAGGCGATGGACGAAGTGATTTTGTCGGGCAACATTGATGCAAAAGAACTGGGCAGTGGCGAAGGCCTGTCGGAAATGCTCAACCGCATGAAGAACAAGAACCAGCCGATTGAGGTGGTACTGCCCGAGCATGGCCGCTGCTTCGTGTTCTATGAGGAGTCGCCAGTATTGGTAAGATTGAGGTATTTCCCTTATATTCAATTGTTTATAATCCTTGTCTTTGTCATTGTTGCCTACCTGTTGTTCAGTTTTGCCCGCCGGTCGGAGCAGAACCGCGTGTGGGTGGGCATGTCGAAAGAGACCGCCCACCAGTTGGGCACCCCTATCTCGTCGCTGATGGCCTGGACGGAGATCCTGCGTGAGAGCGAGGTGGATCCTACTATGGTGGATGAGATTGACAAGGATGTGAAACGCCTCGACACCATCGCGCAGCGTTTCTCGAAAATCGGTTCCGTGCCCGAGCTGAAGGAAGAGAACCTGGTGGTGGTCATCCGCGATTTCACCTCCTATCTCCGTACCCGAATCTCCTCCAAAGTGAGTATCATTTTTGATTCCGAGAACACGCCCGACATCCTCATCCCGCTCAACCGCTATCTGTTTGAGTGGGTGATTGAGAACCTCTGCAAAAATTCGGTGGATGCGATGGACGGCTGCGGTACCATTACCATTGTGGTGACCGACGAGCCGCGCCATGTGCATATCGACATCACCGATACGGGCAAGGGCATCCCGCCCAAGAAACAGAAAACCATCTTCAACCCGGGCTACACCTCCAAGAGCAGGGGCTGGGGACTCGGACTGACGCTTGCTCGCCGCATCATTAAAGAGTACCACAAGGGTAAACTTTTCGTGAAAAATTCGGTAGTAGGGGAGGGCACCACCATGCGCATCACCCTTAACAAGCCCAAAACGAAATCTGCCGTTTCGCTCTGATTTTCTTCCAAAATCATCCCCTTAAAATCCATCATTTTCTTTCATAAAATTATATCTTACTGATTATCAATTAGAAAAAATTTAAAATAATTGATTCATCGTAAAGATATTCCATTTACTTTTGCAGTGTATTAGTTAACTACTACACTAAAGTATTCATTCATTCAAACACCTCAAAAAATGATACAGTTAAAAAATGTCACTTTTCATTATCCGCGCCGGAAACCCGTATTCGCGGATTTGAGTTTAGCGCTTGAGGGCAATCACATTTATGGTTTGTTAGGGAAGAATGGGGAAGGCAAGACCACGCTCATGAAATTGATGAGCGGTCTGCTTTTTGCGCAGGAAGGGTCGATAGAGACCTTGGGAGAAAAAGCCTATTTGAGAAAGCCTAAAATGCTGGAAGAGATTTACTTCCTTCCCGAGGAGATGTATGTCCCCTCTATCACCATTGAAAAATTTGAAACCGTTTATGCTCCATTTTACCCGCGGTTCAGTGCTGAACAGTTCCACAAGTACATGGAAATGTTTGAAATCGTGGATTTCAAGCAGAACATGAAGAAAATGTCGCACGGTCAGAAAAAGAAGGTGCTGATTGCGTTTGCGTTGGCCACCAACTGCGGCATCATTTTCATGGATGAGCCGTCCAACGGATTGGATATTCCTTCCAAGAGCATTTTCCGCAAGGTGATGACCTCCGCGGCGGATGAGCATCGGCAGATTATCATCTCCACGCATCAGGTGCGCGATTTGCACAGTCTGATCGACACGATTCTGATTCTGGACCACGGTGAGATTTTGCTCAACGCTTCGGTGGACCAGATTACCGAGAAGTTGAGATTCGGTGTCGTGGAGACGGAAGAGGAAGCTCAAGATGCATTGTACAAGGAAGATACACTTCGGGGTATCTATACCGTATCGGAGAACACTGCCCACGAGGAGAGCAAAATGGACATCGAGTTGCTCTTCAATGCGGCTTTGTGCAATCGGGATAAAATCAAAGAAATTTTCTCACTTAAAAAATAAAGCACTATGAACGAATCATTTTCATTTCATCGCATAGGACTGCTGACGAAAAACATATTCCTGCAAAATTGGAAGAAAGACCTCTGTATTTTTCTGTGCCTGATGGGAGGTTTGGCAATATGGAAATGGCTTATTGCGATTGTGTTTACGTGGGGGTATCCAGTTGCGCATTATATGCCTATCAATATAGCTGTTGCCGCTACGTTGCTTTGTCTGGCCAGTCTCACATTCAGAAGGTTGTCGAATCAATCCTCGGGCATCATGTACCTCACGTTGCCTGCCAGTACCCTCGAGAAGGTGGTGGTGACCATCCTGCAAGTACAAATTTATTATTTAGTGTTGTTGGTGGTTTCAGGGCTGGCCGGATATGCCCTGTCCGTCTGCCTGCTTGCCCTGACAGTCCCTGCCGTGCATGTTCCCGAGTTTATCAATCTTGTTGATTGGCGTGGATTTGGCTATTATGTGCTCTTGCTCACCACCGGGACTTCCGCCATGCTGTTTGCTTCAGTATATTTCAAAAAGCTGGCTATGTTGTGGAGCACCCTCATCGGTATCGCGGTGCTTTTTGTAGCTATCGCTATTGACATTGTCATTGCTCGAATTTCTGGCGGAATGACGATGCGATTTTTAGAAGTGTCAACCCATACTGCTGAGACCATGTATATAATTGTGATGTCTCTCGTCACGTTGTTCTTCTGGTTTATGACGTGGTTGAGATTAAGAGAAACGGAGGTATAATATGACATTCAAAGAAGAAAAGCCGATCTATTTGCAAATAGAGGATTACGTTTGCGAACAAATCTTGTCGGGCAAGTGGCCGCAGGGCGAGCGCCTGTGCTCGGTGCGGGAGCTGGCGGCCCAGGTGGAGGTGAACCCCAACACGGTGCAACGGGCCTATACGGAACTTTCCGACAAGCATGTCATCGAAAACAAGCGGGGCATCGGGTTTTATGTGACCGCCAATGCTGTCGAACGGATTCAGGACGAGCATCGGCAATACATGCTGAGCCATCTGCTCCCCTCTGTTTTGAAAAAGGCCAAATTGCTGAATATCAGTAATGAAGAAATTTTATCCATTTATCAAAATATTGAAAATCAATAAAGATGAAAAAATATACCAATAAAATCATGCTGGGTGCTATTGTGGCATTCTTTGTATTGGAAATTCTATGCTGGTGCCTGTTGGCATAGGTTGTAACCTTTCGTTTTTTCACTAAATTAATGATGATGAAGAAGATAATTATTTTCGCATGGATGATAAGCCAGGTGGTGATGGGACTGGCGCAAAGGGGAACGCTTACCGGACGTGTGGTGGAACCCGAGAAGAAAGCCCCGTTGGCGTATGCCAGCGTGGGATTGCTCAAGTCTGCAGATTCGTCGGTAGTCAACACCCAGATGACCGATAAGGACGGGGTGTTCGCTTTCGACGCGGTGGCTTCCGGCAAATATCTTGTAAAGATATATTATGTTGGGTATAAGGAATTTATCAGTGAAGAAATAGAAATTGGGAAGGCAGACTACGACATGGGAACCATCGTGTTGGGAGAGTTGGTGGAGATGCTGGAAAAGATAGAGGTGGTGTATAAGAAGCCTCTTTTTGAGCAGAAGTTGGGCAAGACCATCATGAATGTGGAGTCGCAGCCCAGCGCGGCGGGCGACAATGTGTTGGAGCTGCTGCGCAAGATGCCCGGTGTGTTGGTGGACAACAGCGACAACATCTCGTTGCAGGGCAAGTCGGGTGTGCTGATTCTGCTGGATGACAAGGATCCGCACCTCAGTGGTGACGACCTCACCAACTTCCTGAAGAGCATGCCGGCCACTTCTATCGAGAGGGTGGAGGTGATCAAGAACCCGTCGGCGCGGTACGACGCTGCAGGTACGGCGGGCATCATCAACCTCGTCACCAAGCATGTGCGCACCAACGGCATCAACGGCTCGGTGTGGGCGGGAGTCTCTTACGAGAGCGATTGGGGCACCAACGAGGGTTTCAACCTGACCGGCCGCACTGGCAAGTGGGTGCTCAACGGCAGCTATTATTATATGTATAGCCAGTCGAAGTTTGGCTTTGACTCAGACCGCACCTCTTTCATTGGAGGGGACACCATACGGCAGACCACCAACGAGAAGGCCGAAGAGCTTTGGAACAGCCACAACAATTTCAGCTCCCATGGCATCAACTTCGCCGCCGACTGCTATATCGACTCGGTCAACACGCTCAGTTTCGCCTACCGCGCCCAGCTGTTTGATGCCCATTTTACGGCCTTGTCGGCGAATCGTATCTATCGCAACAACGAGCTGACCACCGCCTTTCGGGATGTTTCGCGCAGCAATTCGTTCCATGGTAACCATCAGTTCAATGTCAACTTCAAGCATCGTTTCGACACCCTCGGCACCACGCTGTACGCCGATGCCACCTACTCGTTCGCGCACGACCGTTCGTTGACCGACCGCGAGCAGCCCTTCTTCGCCGACGAGTTCGTCACCCCGCTTTACAATAGTTATTATAAAGGAATCAAGCGCCCCGGCAGAATGCACGTGGCCACCGCCAAAATCGATTTGGAAATCCCGGTCAACCCCATGCTGTCGGTGGAGTGCGGTGTGAAAACCAGCTTTATCAGAAATCTCAACATTAATAATAACTATCTGAATGATAGTTTGATGGAATCGCAGAGTAACCATTTTATCTATAGTGAAAGCATCTCTGCGGCCTACGTGCAGGGCAACTTCCAGCCGACCCCGATGCTCACCGTGCAGGCCGGTTTACGCGCCGAGTATGCGCATATCACAGGAAAATTGCTCACGACAGACGAGTTCAACAAGCAGGACTATTTCGATGTGTTCCCCTCCTTGCAGATCGACTATCAGCTGCCCAAGATGAACACCCTCTCCTTCGCCCTCCGGTCGCGCATCACCCGCCCCGATTACCGCAGTCTTAATCCTTTTGTGGACATTGAGGATGAGTATAATATCCAAACGGGTAATCCTTATCTTGCGCCCGAATACACCTACACGGCTACCGTGGATTACTCGTGGCATTACATGCTGTTCGCCTCTTTGGGCTATGAGTTCATGCGGGGCGGGGTGGAAGATATGCTGTATATCGACAAGGTGACCAATGTGGCATTGAGCCGCCCCGAAAATATCGGCAAGATGCACGGCATGCGGGCTTCCCTGTTTGCCAATATCCCGGTAGGGAAGTGGTGGATGATGATGTGGAATGTGAACTATTCGTTAGGACAGCAAACCTTTGATTATGAGAGTAGTACAGAGAAGAGTCTCGTGAGTTCGTTGCAGCTTTTCACCATGCACACCTTCACCTTCTGCAAGCATTACTCCATCGATTTCGGACTTTGGTGGATGCCGCTGTCGAGGAACACGTTCGGCAGTTCGAAGGGAACCGTCTATTCATGGGCAGGCTTCAAGGCGAGCATGTTCAAAGATTCTTTCACCGTTCGGTTGGGCATGCGCAACCTTTTCAATTCGAGCAAGTGGGTGAACCACGATGTCTATCCTGACGGCACCGTCAGCAATTCGCGCTGGATGAGCGGCGGCATTGGGGTGAGTCTTGACCTTAGCTACCGCTTCGGCAAGCAGCGCATCCAGATGCAGCAGCGCAAAGGTCACGACGACGAGTTCGACCGTATGGGTAGCGGCAGTTCGGGCGGAAATGGTGGCCAGTCGGGCGCTCAGGGCCAGCAGTCAGGCGGCCAGCAGCGGTAGTTCGCACCCCCGTTTTTTCAGACTATTTTTTATCGTGCCAAACCTGTATTTTTTCACAAAAAAAATGCAGGTTTTTTACTTTTTTTTGTAAAAGTTTAATTATCAGAAAGAAAAAATATCAACGAAAATTTGTTGAAAAGAAATCTGATTTTTAGAACATCATTCAGACTTTAAAAACTATTTTCGTGATGCCTGCCTGACGCATAATCGGGCAGCGCAAATTTCTGATAATTACTAATTTAACTCTTGGACAGTAATTGATGCCCAGCATTGGAACACCCTAAAATTGCGATTAACGATTTTTAACAAATAACCATACACCCTATCATGGAAGATACATTATCTCTCTTTGATTCATTCCAAATGACCGAGGAAACTATGCAGAAAAAGGAAGACAATCTGGTGGCGTTGCGTGGGAAGCAATTGAGCCAAATGTCCGCAAGCGAAGCGGAGCCGAAAAACGGGAAGAAAAGCCATAATGAGGAGGGAAATCTCTTCGCTGCTTTGGACGAAAGTGTGGAGCAGCCAGAGAGTGTGGAAGAGACCTTGGCTGCGGCTGAAGAACCGGCACGTATTTACACAAAGGAGGAGGTCTTCCAGGATGTGGTGGACTATTTCCACGGCGACCAGCTGGCCGCCAGCGTGTGGGTGGACAAATACGCGTTGCGCAACGGTCAGGGCGAGTTGGTGGAGCATACCCCCGACGATATGCACCACCGTCTGGCTCGCGAGTTCGCCCGTATTGAGAAAAAGTACAAGAACCCGATGAGCGAGGATTTGATTTTCAGCTTGATGCAGGACTTCAAATACATCGTTCCGCAGGGAAGTCCCATGGCTGGTATTGGCAACAACTACCAGGTGGTCTCCCTCTCCAACTGCTTTGTCATCGGCAACGGCGAGAATGCCGACTCGTATGGTGGTATCATGCAGATGGACGAGGAGCAGGTGCAGCTGATGAAACGCCGCGGCGGCGTCGGCCACGACCTGTCGGCCATCCGTCCCACGGGCAGCAACGTGCAGAACTGCGCGCTGACCTCCACGGGCATCGTCCCCTTCATGGAGCGCTACTCCAACTCCACCCGCGAGGTGGCACAGGGCGGCCGTAGAGGTGCCCTCATGCTCACCATCTCCATCAAGCACCCCGATGCCGAAAAGTTCATCGACGCCAAGATGACCGAAGGCCGCATCACCGGTGCCAACGTCTCTGTGCGTATTGACGACGAGTTCATGCAGTGTGTCAAAAACGGCACGCCTTACACGCAGCAGTATCCCATCCACTCCGACACTCCCAAGGTGGTGCAGCAGGTGGACGCCGCGAAACTGTGGACCAAAATCGTCTATAACGCATGGAAATCCGCTGAACCGGGTGTTCTCTTCTGGGACACCATCCACCGCGAGGCTGTGCCCGACTGCTACGCCTCCGATGGCTTCCTTACCGAATCCACTAACCCCTGCGGCGAAATTCCGCTTTGTCCTTACGATAGCTGCCGTCTGATAGCCATTAACCTGTACAGTTACGTAGATCAACCCTTTACGGACAAAGCGAGCTTCAACATGCCCCTCTTCAAACAGCACGTGGCTTACGCTCAGCGTATGATGGACGACATCATCGACCTCGAAATCGAGAAGGTGGATGCCATCTTGAAGAAGATCGACTCCGACCCGGAGCCCGACGACGTGAAACGTGTGGAGAGAGAGCTGTGGAAGAAGATACGCAACCAGTCGCTGAAGGGCCGCCGTACCGGTCTGGGTACTACCGCCGAGGGTGACATGCTCGCCGCCCTCGGCATCCGCTATGGCACCGACCACAGCAATGCCTTCTCCGCCGAGGTCCACAAGCAGCTGGCGCTCGCCGCCTACCGTTCCTCTGTCACCATGGCCAAAGAGCGTGGCGCCTTCCCCGTCTATAGCAGCGTCAAGGAGGCCAACAACCCCTTCATCCTGCGGGTCAAGGCTGCCGACGAGAAGCTCTATGAGGATATGGTACGCTACGGCCGCCGCAACATCGCCCTGCTCACCATCGCCCCCACCGGCAGCGTGAGCATCTGCACCCAGACGACCTCCGGCATCGAACCCGCCTTCAACGTGGTGTACAAGCGTAGAAGAAAGGTCAACCCCAACGACATCGACAACCACCGCACCATCGTCAAGGATGTGAATGGCGACTCTTTCGAAGAGTATTTGGTGTTCCATCAGAAGTTCTTGAAATGGGCGGAGGTGAACGGCTACGATGTCAGCACCTTCTCCAGCATGAGCGATGACGAGATCAACAACATTGTGGCACAGTCGCCCTACTACAAGGCGATGGCCAACGACACCGACTACATCAAGAAGGTGGAGATGCAGGGTATGGTGCAGAAGTGGGTGGACCACTCCATCTCGGTCACCATCAACCTGCCGAAAGACACGACGCAGGAGATGGTGGGCGCGCTCTACCAGAAGGCGTGGGAGTGCGGCTGCAAGGGCATGACGGTCTATCGCGACGGTTCGCGCGACGGCGTGCTGGTGTCCACCTCCGAAAAACCGAAGGAAAAAGAGAAACCTGCCGTTAACTTGAAACGCCCCAAAGAGTTGCATGCCGAAGTGATTCGTTTCCGCAACAACAACGAGGCGTGGGTGGCGCTGGTGGGCTTGCGGGCCGACGGTACCCCCTATGAGGTCTTCACCGGCAAGAGCGATGAGGAACGAATGCCCATGCCGAAGAGTGTCACCCATGGTGTCATCATCAAGAACCGTTTTGAGGATGGTACCAAGAGCTACGACTTCAAGTACGAGGATTGCGACGGATATCCCATCATTATCAGCGGGTTGAACCGCTGCTTCAATCCGGAGTTCTGGAACTATGCCAAGATGATCTCCGCCATGCTGCGCCACGGCATTCCGATTGAGAATGTGTGCGACATCGTCGGCGGTCTCAACTTCCGCGAAGAGACCATCAACTCGTGGAAGAACGGCGTCATCCGCGCCCTGAAGAAGTTCATCAAGGACGGCACCAAGGCCAAGGGCGTGATTTGTCCCCACTGCGGTGCCGAGAACACCATGGAGTTCAAGGAGGGCTGCCTGGTATGCACCAACTGCTCCTACTCCAAGTACGGTGGGTGAGAGCGAAATGCGTAATCTTTATCCATCATTGACGCAGAAGGGAAGATGAAGAGGTTTGGGTTGATGCTTTGCGGTCTGTTGCTGGTGGTTTCCGTCTCCGCGCAGGTGGCCGACACGTTGTCTGCGCGCACCGACACGTTGGTTCCGCAACGCTGGGCCCACAAACTCTCTCGTCAAGAGATGATCCCCAAGTTCACCGCCACCGTGTTGGGGCGCTACGAGTACAACACCCAGCAGAGTCTGCACCACTTCGAGTTGCGTCACACCCGTATCGGCGTGTCGGGCGACCTCCACAGCATGTTCTCTTACATGGCCCTTGTGGACCTGACCTACGGCGGCAAGTTCTCGCCCGTGGCCATTTTCGCCAAGTTCAAACCCGTGAAGGGCTTGTCGTTCCTCATCGGCTACGACAAGATGCCCTTCAGCAACGAGAACCTGCTCTCTCCGTGGCAGTACTATTTCTCCGACAAGTCATTCCTCACCCAGAGGCTCACCGCCTGGAGCGATGTGGGCGGGGTGGTGGAGTACTGCTGGGACGAGACCGTGCCCTTTTCCATCAAGGCGGGCGTGTTCAACAGCGGCGGATTCAGCAAGCAGATGCAGTTCCAGAAATCGCTCAACTACGTGGCCCGCGGCGCTTTCCGCTTCTTCAAGGGCTTCGAACTCACCCTCAACTATGCCGCCGTGAAGTACGAGACCATCCGGATGCACAACTTCGATGTAGGATTGATGTACGACTACGGCGGACTGCACCTCGATGCGGAGTACATCTATAAGGCTTACTCCGACAAGAGTTTCCAGCCCACGCATGCCTTCGAGGGCTTCGCCTGCTACACCTTCCGCATCGGCCGTCCGTGGCTCGACGACATCTCACTGGCGCTGCGCTACGATGCCATCACGGCCAACTGCAACGGCATGCTTTCAGAGTCGGGCGATTACGAGTGGAGCGACTACCGGCAGCGCATCACCGCCGGCTTCACCATGTACTTCATCAGCCGTCCGGTGCGCACGGGCATACGGCTCAACTACGAGAAGTTCTTCGTCCACGCCGGCTCCCCCTACAAAGACGACCGCCTGATACTGGAGCTGATCGTGCACTACTGAGAGTGAGGGGGTATGGGAGGATATGAGGATGGGATGAAAAGATGAAAGGATGAAAAGATGAAATGTGTGGGTGTAGAGACGTTGCGCGCAACGTCTCTACCTTCAACAAATAAACGAATCAACAAATCAACAACCTGGTTCGAATCCCTCGAAATACCAGCCAGATCAGCCCTGACCTATCCTCTCCTTCAAGCACTTCCCCAGCAGTCCGAGCAGCTGCTGCCAGGTGCCTTCTATCACCTGCGCGCGCTGGCGCGGGATGGACAGTTTGCGGGTGACGGTGCCGTGCGCTGAGGCCACGGCAATCCACACCGTACCGACCGGCTTTTCGGGCGTGCCGCCCCCAGGTCCGGCAATGCCGGTGGTGGCGATACCAAAGTCGGCATGAAGCTGCCGGCGCACCCCCTCCGCCATCTGGATGACGGTCTCCTCACTCACTGCCCCGTGGGTGACCAACGTGTCGTGCGAAACCTGCAATATGCTTTCTTTCACATTGTTGCTGTACGACACCACCCCGCCTACGTAGTACTCGGAAGCCCCCGGCAGGGCCGTCAGCTGCGAGGCAACTGCGCCGCCGGTGCAGCTCTCTGCCGTGGCGAGGGTGAGGCCTGCGGTGGTCATGGTATGCGCGATATATTCGGACAGCGTGTCGAAGCCGTCGCAGAGGATGTACTGGCCGGCGATCTGCATCAGTCCTTGCACGGAGGTCTCCACCTGCTGCTGCAAAACGGCCGGGTCGTTGCCGCGGGCGGTCAGCCGCAGACGGGTGAGGCCGGGCTGGGGCAGGTAGGCGAGCCGGATGTTGCGGGGCAGCGCCAGCTCCCACGGCTCGATGAGGTCGCTGAGAAACGATTCGCCGATGCCTTGTGTGATCAGGGTGCGGTGCAGGATATGGCCGGTATGGAAAGCCTCGCGCAGGCGCGGCACCACCTCGTTCTCCATCAGTCCCACCATCTCGAACGGCACGCCCGGCAGCGACACCACCACCTGGTGGGGGGCATTTTCGTTCTGGAGGTCAAACCACATTCCCGGCGCGGTGCCGAGCGGGTTGTGGAGCACCGTGCAGCAGCGCGGCACCCACGCCTGCTGCCGGTTGATGTCGGTGAGCTCGCGGCCAAACGCCTCCATACGGCGGCGCACATTCTCCAAGGCGGCCTCGTTCTCGTACAGCTCGCTGCCGAAAAAGTCGCACAGCACCTTTTTGGTGATGTCGTCCTTGGTGGGACCGAGCCCGCCGGTGATGATTACGATATCGCTGGTTTCGAGACATTTGCGTAGCGTATTGTGGATGGCATCGGCATCGTCGCCGATGGTGAGGACCTGGGTGACTTCGATGCCGGCGGCTCCGAGCATCTGCGACATCTTGGCCGCATTGGTGTTGACGACCTGTCCGATCAGGAGCTCATCGCCGATATTGATAAGGCTGCTATTCATAGTAGTTTTTCTGTTAAAAAATACGTTTGCAAAAGTACGAGAAAATGCCGAATTTTTTTGTATCTTTGCAGACTTATTTTAAGATGAAAGAATAGTATGAACCATGACCTTTTTTGTGTAATAATGGCAGGCGGCGTGGGCGCCCGTTTCTGGCCCATGAGCCGTTCGCATAAACCAAAACAATTTATTGATATACTGGATGATGGAAGTTCTTTGATTCAAAAAACTTTCAACCGTTTCGCCCAGATTTGTCCGCGCGAGAATATCTATATCATCACCAACGCCATCTACGCCGAGCAGGTGCGGGCGCAGATTCCTGGACTGAATGACGACCAAGTGGTGCTCGAACCGGCGCGGCGCAACACCGCCCCCTGCATCGCCTACGCCAACTTCAAGATCAAGGCGCGCAACCCTAACGCTGTGGTGGTGGTGGCCCCGTCCGACCATGTCATCCTCAAAGAGGAGGTGTTCCGCGAGGTGATTACCAAGGGACTTCAGTTCGTGAAAGACAATCCCAAGCTGCTCACCATCGGCATCCGGCCGTCATCACCCAACACGGGCTACGGCTACATCCAGTACAATGAGGACCGCCAGTACGAGGGTACTTCCATCTACGATGTCAAGATCTTCACTGAGAAACCGGAGCTGGAGGTCGCCCGCCAGTTTGTGGAGAGCGGCGAGTTCCTTTGGAACGCCGGCATCTTCATGTGGTCGCTTCCCGAAATCGAGAAAGCCTTCATGACCCATCTTCCCGAGGTTTACGAACTCTTCAAGCGCGGTGAGGGAATCTACAACACCCCCGCCGAAGATGAGTTTATCAAGTCTATCTATCTCGTTTGCAAGAATATATCGGTTGACTATGGCATCATGGAGAAGGCCAAGAATGTGTGCGTATATGCCGCCGACTTCGGCTGGTCAGACCTCGGCACATGGGGCTCTCTTTATGAGGTGAGTCAAAAAGATGAGCAACAGAATGTGGTGGCGGGTAATAAGGTAAAAACCTACAACACAACAGGATGTATTATTAATGTGCCGAAAAACAAGGCCGTTGTCCTGCAAGGTATGGAGGATTATATTGTGGTGGACAATGACAATGTGCTGCTGATTTGCAAGAAAAACAACGAACAGCAGATTCGCCAGTATGTGAACGATGTGGAGCTTGATTTTGGAGAAAAATATATCTAAAAAATGCCTTCGCTTAAAAAATTAGTCGGTCAAACGGCCATTTACGGACTGAGCAGTATTATCGGTAGGTTTTTGAACTACCTGCTGGTGCCGTTATACACATACAAGATGGCGGCTGAGTCGGGGGGCTACGGCATAGTGACCAACGTGTATGCCTATACCGCGCTGCTGCTGGTGCTGCTCACTTTCGGTATGGAGACCACCTTCTTCTATTTCGCCAACCGCGAGGAGGTGGATGCCAAGAAAGCCTTCGCCACGGCGGCCAACTCTGTCGGACTGCTGTCGCTGCTGTTTTGGATTGTATGTATGGTGTTTGGAGGTCCGATTTCAGGAGCTTTGGACTATGGCGATCATCCCGAGTATCTGCGGATGATGGCGACCGTGGTGGCCCTCGATGCTTTCCAGGCCATCCTGTTTGCCCAACTTCGATACCAGAATAAAGCCGTCAAGTTCGCCGCCTTGAAGTTGCTCTTCATCGTGCTGAATATCGGCTTGAACCTGTTCGTCTTCCTCGTGGCACCCTCCCTCAAGGAGTCTGCCCCGTCGCTGATGACGTGGTACCAGCCTGCCCAGCAAGTGGCCTATATCTTTGCCGTTAACTTGCTGTGCACAGCTCTTATTACCTTGGGGTTCATCCCCGAGATGAAGAACCTGCGGTTCGGCATCGACCGGCAGCTGCTGAAGCAGATGCTGAAATACACGTGGCCGCTGCTGCTGTTGGGTTTGGTCGGCATCCTCAATCAGGTGGCCGACAAGATTTGCTACCGTTTCATCGTGCCCGGTGCGGAAGGGGAGGTGCAGCTCGGCATCTATGGCGCCTGTGTCAAAATCGCCATGATCATTGCCATGTTCACCCAGGCCTTCCGCTATGCCTACGAGCCGTTTGTGTTTGGCGGCCAGCGCGAAAAGGGCAGCAAGGAGTCGCAGGCGGTGGTGATGAACTACTTTGTCATCTTCACTCTGCTCGCGTTCCTCATCGTGGTGTGCTACCTCGACATTTTCAAGTTCATCATCAGCAGCGATTATTGGGATGGTCTTCAGGCGGTTCCCATTGTGATGATGGCGGAGATTTTCATGGGCATCTATTTCAACCTCTCTTTCTGGTACAAGCTCAACAAGGAGACGTGGTGGGGCGCGATATTCTCGGGCATCGGGTGTGCCGCACTGCTGGCCATTAACTTCCTGTTTGTGCCAAAATATGGCTACATGGCCTGTGCGTGGGGCGGTTTCGCCGGTTATGGCATCTGCATGGTGCTCTCCTACTTGGTGGGCCAGAAGCGCAACCCCGTGCCCTACCAGCTGAAGGTGGTGTTCGGTTATTTCATGCTGGCGGGCGTCGTGTACGCACTGGTCAGGGTGACTTCGCACCTGATGGGGCTGGGCTATCTGCCCGATAAAACTTGGCTGAGACTGGTGCTGAACACGCTATTCCTGCTGGTTTATGTGGGCGTGCTGCTGTATGTGGAGCGCGCTCTGGTGCGCAAGGTGTGGGATGCTGCGAAAGGGATGTTATTGCATAGAAAATAAGTGATTTTGAATAATATTAGTGAGAGATGAAAATATTTGACAAGAGTAATTTGAAGGGTGATATTTTTGGAGGAATTACCGCTGGAATCGTGGCGTTGCCGTTGGCACTCGCCTTTGGTATTCAGGCATTTGGTGTGATCGACGACCCAAATGTCGGGGCGGGGGCTATCGGTGCTTTGGCGGGCCTTACCGGTGCCATCATGATTGGCATTTTCGCCTCCCTGTTCGGCGGCACTCCATCGCAGATCAGCGGTCCCACTGGTCCGATGACGGTCATCTCCGCCACGCTGATTTCGGGCGTGTGGGCCAGTTCGCACAACATCTCCACGGTTATCGTCAGCATGGCCATCGCCGCCATCCTGTGCGGTCTCTTCCAGATTTTGTTCGGCATTCTGAAAATTGGCAAATATATCCGCTACATACCTTACCCGGTGCTTTCTGGTTTCATGAGCGGTATCGGCATCATCATCATCGTGCAGCAGATTTACCCGCTGTTCGGCCTCAAGTCGCCGGTGCTGATTGTGGATATGATCACCCAGCTGCCTTCGCAGATCAGCGGTTTCAGCCTGGCCGCGCTGCTGTTAGGACTCGGTACAGTGGCCATCATCTATCTTTTCCCCCTCATTACCAAGAAAATACCCTCTACATTGGTGGCTTTGATAGTGATGACTATCGTGGCCGTATGCATACACTTCGACAATAAACTCACCATCGGCGAAATCCCGTCGGGCTTCCCGATGCCCTTCTTCCTCAAAGAGGGCATGGACTTCTCACAAGTGCAGTGGCTGTCGGTCATCAAGATGTCGGTGCTGCCGGCGTTGACTCTGGCCGGTCTGGGTTCCATCGACACGCTGCTCACCTCCGTGGTGGCCGACAATACCACCAAGACCAAGCATAACAGTAACCAGGAGCTGATGGGACAAGGTATAGGCAATATGATGGTGGGTCTCTTCGCGGGCCTTCCGGGTGCAGGTGCCACCATGCGTACCGTCGTCAACATCAAAAGCGGTGGCCGCAACCGGTTGTCGGGTATTGTACACGGCATCTTCCTGCTGGCGGTGCTGCTCGGTCTCGGCAAACTGGTGAAATTTGTGCCGCTGTCGGTGCTGGCCGGTATCTTGATTACCGTCGGTATCGGCATCATCGATGTCAAGGGTTTCAAAGACCTGCTCAAGATCCCACGTGCCGATGCCGTGGTGCTGCTTACCGTGCTGTTCCTCACCGTGTTTGTGGATTTGCTGATTGCCGTGGGTATCGGCATGATCATCGCTTGCGTGCTCTTCATGAAACGCGCTAGCGACCTCGTGGAGGGAGGCTACCACTCCGACCAGATGACCGCCTTCGACAAGGAGATTCCGTGGGAGGATGAGAAGGTGCTGACCGACGAGGTGCGCAGCAAAATCTATATCCAGCGTCTCAACGGCCCTATCTTTTTCGGCTCCATCACCCGTTTCCAAGAGGTGATGCACGACATCCCCGATGATGCCAAAATCGTGATCATCCGTATGCGACTGGTGTCATTCATGGACCAGTCGGGACTGTATGCTATGGAGACCGCCATCAAGGATTTGCAAGCCAAGGGCGTTACGGTGCTGATGACCATCATCCAGCCCCAGCCAATGTATATGCTCACGAAAATGAAGGTGATTCCCAACCTCGTGCCTGAAGAACTTACCTTCAAGACATTCGAGGATTGCGGTCATTTTCTGAGTGAGAATTTGAATAAGATTACTGAAAAATGAGTGAGAATAATACGGAAATAGTGCAGAATTCTGCTGCTGAACAGGCTGCGGGTACTCCTGCGTCAGCAAAGGAGAGACGCAGGGAGCGGTGGAAACGCAGAAGACGCGAAAGACGCGAGAAACCCCGTACTGCAAAGGAGATTATCCATGAACAGCAGACATGGGTGAGCCGCGTCATCTTTTTCTTCTTGGTTGCATTTCTCGTTTTTCCCTTTGTGGTGCTGCTCCGCCGAATCTTCCCCGCCACGGGTTGGATCGTACCGGGCATCGCCGGTCTTGTCTGTACCTCCGGTTTGTTCTATCTTTTCAGAAAAATCAAATACACCATCTGGACCATCATCGGTGTGATACTGGTTTTGCTCACCATCTCTACCCTTGTTGGCAAGTATTCCTTCAGAGATGTCGGTTACGACTATAGCGGTTTTCTGTATAATGTTTCCAATGAGAAGAAAAGTCTGAAGGATGTCTTCCTGCAACGCCCTTTCCCCAAGTACCGCGAATTTCTGAAAGCCTCCCGTTTCACTCCCGCAGTGCGGCAGTACTCGTTGAAAGCTGCCACCAAGAATTTTACCAAACAACAGAAGGGCAAAGGATGGCAGTATGTGCAGTATTTCTCTATCTATAAGGAAATTGACTCCAAATGGAAATATGTCAGCGACCCCGTCCATCGCGATTATATCGCTCCGGCAGAAGAGTCTCTCGGCACTTTCTGTGGCGACTGCGACGACTATTCGGTGCTGATGGCTGCCTGTATCACCTCCATCGGCGGTACCGTTCGCTTGGTGAGAACGGAAACCCATGTCTATCCTGAACTCAAACTCGAGAACAAGGAAGATTTTAAGATGGTGAAGAACTTGATTCGCAATCAGTTGTTTAGCAAGATGGCGAAAAAGAAGAAGATCTATTGCCATGAAGACGGCTATGGCGACATTTGGATTAATTTGGACTATACCGACCATTATCCGGGTGCCAAGTTCCTTGCCGATGATGTGATTTCTGTTCTGGAAATTCCGTAATTTATTATTATACAAAAAATAATGCATAAAATACTTTTTGTTTGTCTGGGCAATATTTGTCGCAGTCCGATGGCGGAGTTTGTGATGAAGAAGATGGTGAAAGATGCCGGATTGGAGAATCAGTTTGAGATTGCCTCGGCAGCCACCTCTACTGAAGAGTGGGGCAATCCTGTATATCCGCCCGCCCGCCGCAAGCTGGCCGAAAATGGTATCTGTTGCGAGGGCAAAACCGCCCGCCAGATGTCGCGTGCCGACTACGACTATTACGACCTTATCATCGCCATGGATCACTCCAACCTGCGCGGCATCCAGCGCATCATCGGTGCTGATTCCCAGAACAAGGTATCTCTGCTGATGGATCATACCGACCACCCTCACGACGTGGCAGACCCTTGGTACACAGGCAATTTCGATGCCACCTGGGAGGATGTGACCGCCGGATGTGCCGCACTCCTCCATGAACTTTGTCCTGCGGTGTGAAATCGGCATGGATGGCTGACGTTTTTTTTGAAATTCGCTGAAAAAAATCGCCGCACAAAGCTCTTTTTTTGTACTTTTGTGCCCTTAAATTTATAACATGAAAAAACTTCTTTTACCCCTTATCATTTTAGCACTTCTGCCTCTGTCAATTTTTGCGGAAGGAGTGCCGGCTTCAAGAGTTATTCATCTGGGATGCAATGCTTTCCAGCAGCGAACCCATCAGGTTGCCGTTGTCAAGGATGTGGATTTCCTGACCGAAGGCACTGATACGTTGATGGCCATTCTGCATTTTCAGAACGGTGGTTTTCTCATCATGTCTGCCGATGATGCCGTTTCTCCAGTACTGGCCTACTCGTTGGAGGATGATTTCGAGCTCGACAACTCCGCGCCTGCAGCCCTGTACTGGTTGGATGGCTATAAGGAAATGGTCTATCAGACCCGCCAGCAGAACGCATCTGCTACCGCTGAGGTGGCTCGCCAGTGGCAGGAGCTTGAAGGTACCGGCGCCCGCGCCACCCGTAGCGAGGTGGTGGCTCCGCTGCTGCTTTCTAAGTGGAACCAGAGCAAATACTACAATGATCTTTGTCCCGCCGATGATGCTTCACCATTCGGTTATGGCGGCCATGTGCCCTGCGGCTGCGTGGCACTCGCCATGGCATCGGTCATACACTACTACCGCTATCCCGCCACCGGACAGGGTAGCCATGGCTATTATTCTTCATACGGCTATTTCTCCGTCAATTATTCCCAGCAAAACTACAACTATGATGTGATGCCATACTCTTTGTCGAAGAAAAACAACGAGGTGGCCAAGCTGATCTTCCATTGTGCTATTGCAGTTGAGATGGGATTTGATCCTGAAGGGTCAGGAGCACAAACCGCTGACTGTAAGAATGCTTTGAGAGATTATTACCATTATTCTAACGATATCGCCGTTGCCAATCGTGGAGGTGGCTGGGGACCTTGGGGTGGTAGCAGTTATACCGATGAGCAGTGGATTGACCTGCTGAAAGGCGACCTCGACAATGGTTATCCCATCATCTATAGCGGTTACGCTGAGAATGAAGGTGGCCATGCCTTCGTGTGCGATGGCTACGACTCCGACGACCTTTTCCACTTCAACTGGGGTTGGGGAGGCACCGGTAATGGCTATTATACCGTAGCTACCAATGGCAGCAATGCAGTAGGCGGTTTTTCTGCTTCGCAAACGGTAGTCTATAATATCCATCCGCCGGTCAATTCCTATCCTAACTATTGTCAGGGTACCGTGACCGTCAACTCTTCGGCCGGTTCATTAGAAGATGGTAGCGGTCATCTTGATTATCAGAATAATATGACCTGTAACTATATCATCCAGCCTGAAAATGGTAAGTCTATCACCATCGGTATTGTGGATTTGGATTTGGAAGAGGGTCATGATTATCTGCGTATTTATGATGCTAATCCCGACAACGGTGGCAACTTGGTGGCTGAATATACGGGCAACACCTTCAACCCGACGGATTGTCCGTACATCCAGGGACCTTTGGCCTACCTGCGTTTCACTTCCGACTGGGCGGGAACTGCAGCTGGATGGAAAATTCGGTTCACCAGTAAGCGTTTCGTCACCTGCTCTGCCAATACCAATTTCACCACTCCTACTGGTACTTTTGAAGACGGTAGCGATGACGAGAGTTACGCCCAGGACGCTTACTGCTCGTGGATAATTAAACCCAACAATGCTACCTACGTACGTCTCACCTTCTCGCAGTTCGACATCAGCAATGAGGATATGGTGATGATTTATAATAGTGAGACTGAAGATGATAGCTATCTGTTAGGTACCTACACTGGAAGTTCGCTTCCCAGCGCAGTGCTGAGTAATACAGGTGTGATGCGCGTGCGCTTCATTAGCGACAACTATATCGAACGTAGCGGTTTCGCCGCTTCTTGGTACTCTGATGGTGTGGAAGTGCAAGACCCAGAAGATCCTGAAGATCCAGAAAATGCGGTGTCTGACTTCAACGATTTCTCCTTGGAGGTGTATCCTAACCCCGCCCACGAACAGGTGAGCGTGCTGGTGCCCGCTTCCTTCCGCAATGGTCAGTTGCGTATTGCCGACCTGAACGGCCGTGTGGTGCGCACCCTGCCCGTGAACCCCAGCAGCGAACTGAACGTCCTGTCGGTTAGCGACCTGTCTTGCGGTGTATATGTCATTTCTGTCATGAACGACAACGATATTGCCTTCAAGAAGTTAATTATCAGTCGATAATGGGAAACGTCAATCGCTGGCTGCTGCCTATTACCACCTTCTTGTTTGGAATGGCAGTGGCACTCTTCCTCGCCAAGAAACTCTTCACCAACGATCTGGCTGAGTCCAGCGGTAAGCAAAAATTCGATGCGGTACTCTCCTACATCGACCAGTATTATTGTGATGATGTGAGCGAGGATAAACTCTTCGCCGGAGCCATCCAGGGAATGCTGCAAACACTTGACCCTCACTCAGTTTACGCAACTGCCGAGGAGAACAAGCAGATGATGGAATCACTGGACGGCGGCTTCGAAGGAGTGGGCATTCAGTTCAACATTATGAATGATACGGTGATGGTGGTGGCGGTCATTTCGGGAGGCCCTTCCGAAAAGGTGGGCATTCGTGCTGGCGACCGCATCATTTCCGTTGATGATGAGAAGATTGCCGGTGTGCATGTTACACAAGATAAGGTATTTAAGTCGCTTCGTGGTAAAAAAGGTACCAAAGTCAAGGTGGGCATCTTCCGCCCTGGCGCTAAAGGCACCACCCAATACACCATCGTGCGCGACCAGATTCCTACCACCACCCTCGATGTGGCCTATATGCTGAATTCGCATGTGGGTTATATCAAACTTAACCAGTTTGGCGAAAAGACTGATGCCGAATTTGACGAGGCTGTTAAAAAGCTGAAGCAGCGCGGCATGACCGACCTCGTACTTGACTTGCGGGGCAACGGCGGCGGCTATCTTACCGCAGCCATCCGCATCTGTGATGCGTTCCTCCCGAGAGGGGAGAAGATTGTTTATACGGAAGGGAAGAATGTGAAGGAAGAGGCAGTATTCGCCACCGCAGCTGGTAGTTTCGAGAAAGGTCGTGTGGTGGTGCTGATTGACGACTTCAGTGCCTCGGCCAGCGAGATTGTGGCCGGCGCCATCCAGGATAACGACCGCGGAATGGTCATCGGTCGCCGCTCGTTCGGGAAAGGATTGGTGCAGCAGGCGTTTGAACTACCTGACGGCTCGTCGGTACGCCTCACCGTGGCTCGCTACCATACCCCCAGCGGCCGCTGCATCCAGCGCAACTACTCCGCCGGCACTGAGGATTATTACGAAGATCTGGTGCGCCGCTATGTAAACGGAGAGATGGATAGCGCCGACAGCATCAAGTTGGACAAGAGCCTCCGTTATACCACTAAGAAAGGCCGTACCGTGTATGGCGGCGGCGGCATTATGCCCGACATTTTCGTACCTCTCGATAGGGATTCTAATGCAGTGGTATTCAATGAGATATTTAATACAGGATTGCTGACGGAATATGCCTTTAACTTTGCCAATCAGAATAAAGAGCAGCTGCTAAAGAGTTATCCGACCGCCGATTCGTATGTGAAGCGTATGAAGCTTCCCGCCGCCGTGGTGCAGGATTTCCTCTCCTTCTATCAGAAGAAAAAAGGTACGGTTTCTCTCAATGCAGCCTCTTCTCAAGAGTTGAAATTGTGGCTGAAGGCTTTGATTGGAAGGAATTTATATCAGGAAGAAGGCTTCTATCCCATCGTCAATACCTCCGACAAAGTAATTGTCAGAGCGTTGGAAGAGTTGCAATAACTTGTTCACAAGTGATTTTGGCCGTCACGGTTACGCCTAACACCCCGTGGAAGTTGATGCTTTGTCCCGTCAGGAACAGGTTGGGCAGGGGTGTTTTGGTGGGCAACATGGTGACCATCAGGTTGTTGCAATCGGTACAAATGCCGTATGCGCTGCCTTCGTAGGTGCCGGTATAATCGTGGTAGGTGAGGGGCGTGGAGGTGAAAATCTGTTCGATATTTCCTTTTAATTCAGGAAGATAGGGAAGCACTTGCGCGATGGCATCTTCGGCACGGCGTTGCTTGAAACTCTCGTAGTCGCTGGGTCTGCGCAAGGGCTGGCTGTCGGCCCACGCTGCCACCTCCTGCCAATACATCGGCATGAAAAGGTCGATATTGTGGGTGTATTCGCCGCCGTCTTCGGGAACGGAAAAATGTACCCCGATGGAGCGGGTGCGACCGTCAACGGGCTGCTCAGCTGTACGCCACAACTCGGGCTGATGGTGAATGAACAGATTGCGGTTGCGGTATTTTACGCTGTTTTCTTTGAGGAGAAGATGAACGGTAAAAACCCCGAAACTATTATGTAAGTTTTTGATTCTTTGAATGTAACGCTTGCGTAAAGCACCTTCTGGAAGCAGCGGGAACAAGATGTTGGGATGGATGTCGGAAATGACTAAGTCGCAAGCCATTTCCTCCTCCCCGTTGATGAGGACTCGGCTCACCCGCTCGTTGTCCACCTGCATCCCCGTGACACGCGCCCGTGTGCGTACTTCGCCGCCATGACTGCGGATGCCGGCGGCCAGTGTGTCGGCTAGCACCTGCCCGCCCCCAACTAACCGCCATGCGCTCTGAATGAACGTGCCGTTGATCTGTGCGAACAGGTAGAAAGGCAGTGAATCTGCGAGCAAGTCCATCTTCAATGAGGTGGCCGACAATACATTGCGCAACTTCTCATCGCTGAAGTTCTGTTGCAGAAAGTTATACGCGGAGGTGGTCATCAGTTCGCGGGAGGTCGGATTGTCGGCCATCTTGCTGAAATCTTGCAGACCTTCCTGTGCATTTTTTAATATGGAGGCATAACAATGTAAGGCTTCTCTTTGGTTTGGGAATTGGCGTGAAAGTTCTTCTGCAAAATTCTCATAACCATTAATATAGGAGAATTTTTCCCCATCTATATAAACCTCATCGAAACACTCTCTGTCGAGTTCTTTCCAGGGCAAGTTCAGCAGATTAAAATCCTCGAACAGGCGGTACAATACCTCGCCTTCGCCCATTCCCCCAACATAATGAAAACCAGTGTCGAAACGATGCCCTTTGCGTTCAAACGATTGCAAACAGCCGCCAATCTGTTTCCCTTGTTCCAAAATGCAGACTTCAAATCCCTGTTTACTAAGCAGATATCCACATTCTAATCCTCCTAATCCGGCTCCTATGATGACGATTTTCATGGTGGGTAATGGTTATAATGATGGGCTAAAAATTCATCGCCAACTTCAAGTTGATGGTGCGGCAGGTGAGGTAGTTGGGCACCGCTGTCATGGTATTGTTGATGTCGGTAACCCAGAGGTAGGATGATACATTATTGATGTTAAGGATGTTAAACACTTCGAGGAAGATTCCTGCATTCTTGATGGAGCGCAGGAACTTGCTGTTGTGTTTCATCCTGTCGCGGCTTTCTTCAAGGAACATGTACGAGAAGCCGATATCCACGCGGCGATACCACGGTGAACGTAAGGTTTGCTGGTAGCGCTGTGCGTTGGGCGCGCCGTAGGGCAAACCACTGGCAAACACGAAGTTGAGGTGTACCCGCAGCGGCGTGAAGAACGGGACATGGTCTTGGAAGAAGATGTTGATGGCGAATCGCTGGTCGGAAGGGCGTGGAATGTAGCCTGGCTCCACATACTGACCATTCTTGTCGATATAGTGGTCGTAGAGCAAATCTTCGGCGGTCTTCATCAGCGAGAGGGAGATCCACGACTCAATGCCGCGGATGAACTCGCCACTCAGTTTCATGTCGATTCCGGCGGCATAGCCTTTCGCATCGTTCTCTGCGGAATATATAATCTGCACATTGTCAACGCTATAGGATATGAGGTTGGTGAGATATTTGTAGTAGGCCTCTCCTGTAAGCTTAAACGGACGGTTCCACATCCGGAAGGAGTAGTCGGCCGAGAGGGCCACTTGGTAGGAGTGTTGCGATCGGATGCTGTGGTTGAGGGTGCCGTCGCGGTAGCGCATCTCGCGGTAGAAAGGCGGCTGGTAGTAGCTGCCGGCCTTCAGGCGGAACACCCACTCGTGTTTCCAACGGGGCGTGAACGAGAGGATGAAGCGCGGCGACACGGTAAACTCCTTGTTGAAGGTCCAGTAGTGCGCCCGCAACCCGCTGTAAAGTACCCACTTCTGGTCTTTGTCAATTGTCCAGGTGGATTGAATGAACCCATTGAGTCTGACGGTGTTAAGGGCGTTGTCGGCGGTGAAAAACGTGCCAAAGTCCAAGATGCGCGACGGGTCGTTCCACGCCACCTCCACTCCCGGCATGGTGGGAGGGCAGGGGATGGTGTATCCGCTCGAGTCAAACATTTTCCACTCTTTGATATGGTCGTGGATGATTTCGTTCTGCACCTTCACTCCCCATTCAATCTTGTTGCTGGGGAAGGAGTGCTGTCCACGCAGGTCGGCGGTGGCCACCACGGCGGTGAGGCGGTTGCGGGCATGTTCGAGGAAGGTGCCGTATCCCCGCACGTCGGTCACCTGCGCGATGTCATCGCTCTCGCTGCCCAAGTCGGGCTCAATGTCGCTCAGCCAGTACTGACTTTGCAGGTCGTAAGTCTCTGTCTCTTTGGCGTAATAGGAGGACAGAATCAGGCGGTACTGGTCTCGCGTGTTAGGCTGGAAGGTCAGCGTGAGGCCGCCTAAATAGTTCTCGTAATTGTCCACCTCCTGTCCGTCGTAATAGATGATGATTTTTCGCGCCTCGGAGATGGTTCCGAATTTGGTTTCGCGGTCTTCGGGGATGTATTTGTAGGAGTTGCGTGAGAAGTTGCCTAAAAGATCGAGGCTCCATTTGTCCGACAGTTTCCAGGTCAGCAGCATCTGCAGGTCGAAGAAGTTGGGCTTGTAGGTGCCTTTGGTCTCCAGCGAGCGGAACAGGTAGCTGTTGGTCTTGTATCTTGCTCCCACGAGGAAGGTGAACTTGTCGTTGACGTTGCCTTCGGCATAGGCGGTGGCGCCGAGGAAGCTGAGGGTGAAGCCGCCGCCGTAGGTCACCGGCTTTTTGTACTCCACATCCAGCACCGATGACATCTTGTCGCCATATTTCGCCTCGAAGCCGCCGGCCGAGAAGCGCACGTTTCTCGCGAGGTCGAGGTTCACGAAGCCCATTCCTTCCTGTTGGGCGCTACGCACCAGAAACGGTCGGTATATCTGTATGTCGTTCACAAACACCAGGTTCTCATCATAGTTGCCGCCGCGCACGTTGTACTGGTTGCTCAGTTCGTTGGTGGACGATGCGCCCGGCATCGACTTGATGAGCGACTCCACACCGCCGCTCGGGGTCGGCATGGTGAACGATGCTTTCGGGTCGATGCGCGTGTACGAGTCGGCATACTTGTCGGTCACTGTTAGGCCGTCCAGCATCTCGCCGTTGGTGGCCAACACCATCACGATACTGGTGTCGGTGCCGCGGGCCACTTTCACGTAGAGGGTGGTGTCGCGGTACGATGGGTGCTGGAAGTGAATGCCCGTCTCGCGGTTGACGGGTATGGTGATGCTGAACTCTCCTTCCGCTCGGCTGAAAATGGTGGTGCTGTTGTGGGTGGTTGTAATCAGCACATTTTCAACGGGATTGCCGTAGGTGTCCACCACGCGGCCTTTCAGCTGGGTGGTATATTGCCCCCATGCCGGCATCATGCCGAAAAACAGCAGCAGCCACAGCAAAGTGGCGGGTCTGAAATGCAGGAAAGTTCTCGTTTTTACAATCACAAAAAACTATAACTATTTTCCTGCCGTTTTATTGCATGATTGGCTGAAAAGAGAGGAGGTTTTTTAGAATGTGGCAGATAACGGACAGGAGGAATCGATTTAAAAAAAGAACAGCCGCCCGAAAGCAGCTGTCCTTCCATAAAATCCCAAACAAAAATTTTATAAAACCCCTTTTTTGTCTGCTTCAATAATGCTGTTCCATACGCCATTCTTGCTCATCGTACGCATGGCCTTGGCGGAAACCTTCAGAACTACCCAGTCATTCAATTCAGGAACGAAGAATTTCTTCGTGTGAAGGTTGGGCTTGAAGGTTCTTTTAGTTTTAATATTGGAATGGGAAACATAGTTTCCTACGATGGCTTTCTTTCCAGTGATTTGACAAACTCTTGACATCTCTCTCTAATTTTGTGTGTTTATTTCCTTCAAAATTGGAGTGCAAAAATACGACTATTTTTTATTTCTACAACCCTTTTTTACTGTTTTCTTGAAAATATTTTATAAATTCTTGAATATCAGTTTTATATGTAAGTTTTTTATTGCTAATTTCTCCTTCCACTATTGCAATAGGAATTTCTGGAAAATAATGTTTGAAAAGTCCGCAATCGTCTGTAAAACAATAGTTTGAATTGCTTTTTAACTGTGCAATGGCTTGATGGAGCAAGGGGAGGTGAAAAGCCTGCGGAGTTTGTGCAAATCGGAAGTTTTGGCGGTTGGGTACGCATTTTACGCCATTATCTTCCACTTCTAATAGGGTGTCGCTGATGGGGATGACGGGTACTGCTGCCGCATGGCTCTCCAGCGCATCCAGCAGCCGGTCGATAAGTGCTGCCGACACGCAGGGACGCGCCGCATCGTGGATCAGCAGGTTGCCCTCGGCGGGACAGGCCTCTACCGCCGCCGCCGTTGACCAGTACCGTTCGACACCGCCCGCCACCGTCAGCCGCCACTTCCCGCCCTGATGTTTCGCCCGGATGGCCTCCACCCGCCCGATATGGTCGGGATGCGACACCACCACGATGCGGTCGATGCGGGGATGCGCCTCGAAAACTTCTATCGTGCGCTCCAACAACGTCTTGCCCCCCAGATCCAAGAACTGTTTGGGCTCTTCACCACCCACACGGCTGCCCGTTCCGCCTGCCAAAATCGCTACTATATTATTTCTATTTTCCATTACTGCTGCGGATTAGGATTTTGCATCGGTGTAAATGAGTCGGGAATCTTGATGCTCGTGGGACCAGGCACGTTGACCTTCAGTTTGGAGATGTCGGCCTTCAACGTCACCTCCTCGCTGGCAATCGTAAGGGTGAAACCGTCGAAAAGGGCGAAAGGTTTCATTTGTGCCTCAGTCGCTTCGGGGGCAAAATTCACCTCCTCGAGACGAGGGTTGTTGTAGGTGAGAAGCACCTCGCGGCCGCTTGCCAGCTCGGTGAGGTCGTTGCGCAACAGCAGGCCGTTCGCGTCGGCGGTTATCTCCTGCATTACCGCCAAGGTTCCGCACTGTCGCTGCGGCCAGATATACTTGATCTGCTGATCCTCAGCAACCGTCGAAAAACGCCCTTCGCACTCCGTGAAATCGGTGCCGTTGAGTATCGCCTGTATCATGGCGAAGGTGAGTGGAATATTGAAGATAGCTTTGAATAACTGATAGTTACCTCTGTAGTATTCTTTCTGTAACTTGTTGACCAGAATCACTGAGTCGGGGGTGAGCACCACTCGCATCAGTTCAATGCCTGACTTGTGCAGGTTGAAATAGATCAGACTGTCGGTGCGGTTCACCATGAAACACTGGAAGGCGAGATCTTCATCTTCGGTCTTCAGCGATACTTTCATCTGGTACGAAATCCAGTCGTGCTGGTTCTTCCATAAGGTCGGATTCTGGTTTTGGGAAAGAGGGATGGGTAGCGAATCGCTAAGGCGCAGCTCTGCTTTCAGAACGGGGAATTTCTGTATCGTGCTGTCCTGCTGTGCGAAACCGCACGTGCCTGCAACCACTAATAGGATGGCGAAAAGGAGTAGGGTCTTTTTCATGATTTATCCATAACGAAAACATGGCGCATATAGTATGCGCCATGGGTTATTTTTGAAGTGTACGGAAGCCTATTGTACAGATTGGCTTCCAGAATACATTATTTCTTGATGATCTTGACCGTTGTGGTGGTGTGGTCGTCAGCGGTGATACGCAGCATGTAGATACCGTCGGAGAGGTTACTCAGGTTGATGTCGGTGCTTTGACCGGTAATCCGGGTGGAAAGCACTTGTTGGCCGCAAACATCAAAGAGGGTAATCTCGCCGGAGGTGGCGGCGCACTCCACGGTGCAGTGGTCGGTGGCGGGGTTCGGCACCACGCGGGCGCTGAGGCTGTAGCCGTTGATGCCCGTATAGGTGGTAGTGAACTGGGTCACGGGACTCCAGTCGCTGAGTATGTTGTTGCCGCAGTTGCCACGCACATAAACGTCGTAGCTGGTCTGCGGTTGAAGGCCGGTAAAGGTGTACTGGTGGGTGGTGGAGGTCACCGTGGTGCCAGTGCCCTGTGTGAAACCGCTCGGACCGTACTCAATTTCCCATGAGGAGGCATTGCCGGGCACCCAGCTCACTGTGGCGCTGTTGTTGCCGATGTTGTAGGCGAGGATGCTGGTGGGCATGTTGCAGTCGGTGGAGGCGCCCACGCGGATGTCGTCAAGGTCGATGACACTGGCCAAGTCGAAGGTGGCGTTGGGGTCCATCATGTTGCCGATGTCGAAGATGTCGCCCATGTTGGTCATGTCCACGAGGCTCACGAAGGCAATCTGGTATTCAGCGGAGGGGTTGGGGAGGCTGATGCTTTCGAAGCTCCATGTGGAAGAAGAGGTGGTGTATTGGGCCAGCCAGCCCCAGTTGCCGGTGGGAGAGGTGCGGAAATAGACCTGTAAGGTGAGGGGTGTCATCGAAGAGACCTGACGGCGGTAGAAGGTGAGGCTTACCGGCATGGTGAGTCCGGAAAGGTCAAGGATGGGGGAGATGAGGTATGATGAGCCGGTGCCGAAGTTCATCATGTTGCCAAACATGCCGAGGATGTCCATGATGCTGGGTTCGGTGGTGCCCAGCAGGTCGCCGAACAGCGAGTTGGAGTAGGTCACTCCGTAGGTGCCGCTGTGCGAGCTGTTGGTGATTTCCCAGTCGTCGCTACCGGCAGTGATGTCGGTGAACCAGCAGTTGAGGCTGTTGGTGGCGAAAGTCTCGGTGAAGGGGGTGTTGTCGTCAACGGTGTTGATGGGGCAGGCCGAGGTGAAGGTGACAGGTGTGCTCCAGTAAGAGCTGTCGTTGGCCGCACAGGCACCGCGCAGTCTCACCGTGTATTCGGTGGTGGGGGTGAGCCCGGTGAGGGTGTAAGGACGGGTGGTGATGAGTTGGTGTGTGCCGTTGCAGTCGAGTTCCCACTCCTGCTGGTCGGCTCCCGGCAGCCAGTCAAGAATGGCACTGTTGGGGGCTATGCCATAGACATAGAGGTTGCTCGGGTCTTCGCAGTTCAGCTTGATGCGCACCGAGATGTCGTCGATGCAGACGGTGGAAGTGGCGCTTCTGCTGGCATCGCTCCAACGGAAAGCAAGGCGAGCGTGCATGTTGGCGCACTGAGGATAGTTGCCAAGAGTGAAGCTGTGCATCACATATCGGTCGGTGGCGTAGTAGTTGCTCGGTATGGCGGCAATGTCGGTGAAGGTGTTGGCATCGGCAGGGTCGGTCATGAAGCCGAGGGTGAGGGCTCCTGCCGTGTCGGTGGACATGGACGTGCTGAAGAGAATCTGCAACTCGTCAAGACCGTTGGCAAATTCAGGCAGTATGATGTAGTTGTCAACGCCAGCATCGCTCAACGGAATGAAGCCGAACAGATAGGACCCACCTGAAGTGATTTCAATGGCATTGTTATTGGCAGTGGGCGTGTAGGTGCCGTTGAACACCTTCGGCTCGTAGTTCTCGCTGGTGCCGCTGTACAGGTAGTCCCAACAAGTGGGAACTGCACCCGCTGCAGCAATATCAGAAACAGCGGAATATCCGCTGAAGTTCTCGCCATAAAGAGATGACGTGGTGATGGAAATCGGATTGCATTGCGCCATTACATTCCTCGACGCAAAAGTGAACAGCATGGCCATCAGTGCAACCATGAAAAGGGTAAAGGTCTTTTTCATTGGAGATTTTTTTATTAATAATTAATTCTTAAAATTTTCGGCAAATATACAATAAATATTGTATACGATTTACAATTAGTCGCATTTTTTTGAAAAAAAGTCGGAAATAAGGGAGCTTTGTGAATACTACTCTTTCTTTCTCACAAATCCGGTGCTTCTGACATCATCCATGAAGATGGATCCATCGGGCTTTCGTCGGATTCCCAAGCTGGAAATCTCTATCAGCAGCGACACCCGCTCGTCTTCGTGGCGGATGGTAGTAGTGGGGAGTTCCGCCCCGTACTCATCAATTTGGGTTAACAATTGGGCAATCTGTAGGGAGTCGCACACGTTGATGCGGATGCTTTCGCCGTTGATTTTGAAAGTAATACAGGTGTCATTTCGGAAATCAGTGGTAATGTCAATTTGAAGCTTATCACCATGGAAGGTTTCACTACACTTGTCATCACTATATTCGCTGAAAGCAAAGACATAGTCGAAGCCCTTCGTGGAAAGCAACTGATGGGATTGTGTGTCACTTTTATAAAAACTGAAATAACGATAGGTTTCTACTTCTGCATCACGTGGGCGATACCAAATATACCTTCCATTCATTTGCTCCATCAGTATATCCTTCACGCTTTTTTGTTCTTTTTCTGCTAATTCTTTGCACTCATCTTCCGACATGTTAAAGTACTTCTGCATAAATCCATCTGTATGGCGATAGTTGTAGTCTGTGAAATAATCAATGCAGGGGTTCATGGCATAGCACTGCTCTTCGTTGAGGGGCTTTTCGGCCGCCACAATGTGTCCGTCTTTCAGCAGACCATACTCCGTGGCCAACTTTTCAAACCGCGCCGTCTGCATTCTGTCGGGCAGGTTGTTCATGCTCCATGGCCCGAACATCGTGAGCAGCGTTACCACCAGCAGCGAAAGCAGGAGAGGAGTGACATTTTTTATTTTTTTGATAGAGAAGATAATGGAGATGACCGCGAACCACGCGCTGATTACGAAAACGATGTAACGGTTGGTGGTGAGCCCGTAGTCGCTGATGCGGCGGAAAAGGCCCACGAACAGCAGTGCCAGCAGAGGCAGTAGCGAGATGAAGAAGCCTCGGTGGAAAAAGCGCACCCACTGTTTCTCTTCGGAGAGGAAATAGGGCATGAGCAGGTACCAGATGAACGAGCCGATGATAGCATACGAGAACACCAAACCGACGATGCCGCCTTCTGGTAACTCCCAGTGTACGAGGATGGTGATGCCATAAATGTACAGGATGATACCCTCTATGCAGATGAGCGGCAGCAGGATATACTGCATCAGAAACCGGACCAGTTTGTGCGGGTTGGGTTGTGCGCTGTAGGCCTCTTCCTCGGTAGGCATCAAGGCTAACGTGCAACATGCCATCAGAAAAATGAAGATGAACGCCAAGGAAATCTGAAGCAGAAAATACATCTGGGGGTTAAATAGGATTTCGATGGTGGCTGTGATGCCAGCGATGCTTGTAGCAATAATGTCGCAAAGAATACCAGCAATGAGGAGCGCCACCAACAGTTTGGCATGGTAGTTCCACACTTTGTACGCATTGCGGCTATAGCTGAAGGCTAACAATACGCACAACACCGCTGCAAAGGCCATGGCGAACAGCAATTCCATGGTGAGAAATTCAAATAGGCAGCCGCATGTACATACTGCAGCAATGGCTACGATGATGCCTGTGCCAGTGAGACGCTGCCACAACTTGACCTTTCGGATGGTACAGAATAGTTCGAAGGCCATCGACAGTACCATTGCCAGTCCCAGCCCCCATCCACAGGAGATGTAGGTTTTTTCAGACGGCCACGTCTCGCCACATTGGTCTGTAATGATGACGTCGATCACCAACAATGTCAGTGCGGCAGAAAAAAAGCAGGCGGCCGGATAACGCTTGAACACTCGTGTGAAGTTGACGAGCAGGCTTTTAAACCAGTTTTTGAAATTGCTCATGGGAAAGGGGTATTGTTTGATGCCGCAAAAGTACACTTTTTTAATGGATATTTATCCCCTCACAGCAGAAATGTGAACCCTCACAACAAAAAAGATGAAAAAAACTTCTTCTTTGTGTGTAAAATTTTTTGTTGAAACCTAAAAAATGAGTACTTTTGCCGTCCGCAAATTATGCAGTAGAAAATTATTAATTGTAAAAAATATCAATATGAATCCTTTGTTTGAAAAATCTGTGTATGTGGCGCGCCGTAAGGAACTCGCCCGCAAAATGGGCTCCGGCCTGCTGCTTTTCTTGGGCAACAACGACGCCCCCATGAAC
>JAEEGJ010003313.1_pt1 | contig 63498 bp, 51 predicted proteins | sample 8958761 | NCBI WGS metagenome assembly JAEEGJ01 (sample SAMN16246546, study PRJNA631951) | gut metagenome | biome: gut microbiome; feature: rumen; material: RS-attached | host: Bos | place: Iran: Karaj | collected 2018-10 | reverse complement strand
CAGCCGTAATAGCGGTCTTCGGAACTATTTTCCTGTTCTATACACAGTCCACGCTTATCAAGGGCAGACTTAAGGAATTCGGTCTTTACAGCGTGCTCGGAATGAACAGGAAGAATCTCGGGAAGATTATATTTTTCGAGACATTGATCACATGGTTCGTATCTGTTACTGCAGGTCTTGCGATCGGCATCGGATTTTCCAAGCTTGCCGAGCTGGGCTTTAGAAAGATGCTCGGCCTTGAATCCAGCTATAAGTTTGTTATCAGCGGACAGTCAATCAGCTTCACTGTTCTCATATACAGCATTGTCTTTGTCCTGATCTTCCTCAATGCAGCAAGACTCGTAAGGTTCTCCCGAACCATTAATCTTATCAATTCCGATAAGGCAGGCGAGAAGCCCCCGAAGGCAAACTGGTTCGTAGGTATCCTGGGCCTTGCTATCCTTCTGACAGGTTATGGGATCGTGCTCATGATCAAGACGCCTCTGCAGGCACTTGCGATGTTCTTTGTTGCAGTAATCCTCATCATTATCGGAACATACCTTGTGCTCATAGCAGGTTCTGTTATGCTCTGCAGGATCCTTCAGAAGAACAAGAGATATTATTACAAGACAAACCACTTCGTTTCCGTATCTTCTATGGCATACAGAATGAAGAGAAACGGTGCGGGTCTTGCATCCATCTGCATCCTGCTTACTATGGTCCTCGTAATGATGTCATCTACTTCATCTTTGTATGTTAACAGGGAAGATGTTCTTCAGAATCATTACCCGAGACAGCTTAACGCTTCTGCCAGCAATTACGGTTATTCGGAAAGCTATACGGAAACAGCTGAAAGACTTGAGAAAGAGGTCATTGAGAAGGCTCATGAATTCGGCGCAGAGACCATGAATGACATCTCGCTTTCCTGCTGCAGTTTTTCAGGTTATATGGAAAACGGCAGACTCCGTGTCGATATAGATCCGTTTTCAATGGGAACAAGCATTAATTTCGATAATGTTGCTACTGTTTATTTCATCGATCTTGAGGATTACAACAGGATAACCGGAAACAATGTGGTCCTTGGCAAGGATGAAGCGCTCGTTGGCATCAGCGGAAATATTCCGTTAGAAGACAGCATCGGTATCGGTGATGAGACATTCAAGGTCGCAAAGAGAATCGATGCCAGAGCAGATGATCTGAAGTACATCGGATTAAATGAAGTCGTATCTACGATCACGCTTGTTGTCGATGATCTCGGTGAGACAGCTTCACGCTATTCCGGTCTTAAAGATTCAAGAGGCGATACAATGCTTATGTGGCAGTGGAACTTCGCTTTCGATACCAACCTTGATGAAGATAAACAGGCAGAACTCGGAAAAATCCTCGCAAAACATATCAGAGATGATCTTTATCCGAAGGAACAGGATTATTTCAGAGTCGTCTGCGAGAGCAGAGTTGAACAGCGCAGCGATTTCGTCAGGACATTCGGAGGACTGTTCTACCTGGGTATTCTTCTCAGTCTCATATTCCTCGTATCCTGCGTGCTTATTATCTACTACAAGCAGATCTCTGAAGGATTCGAAGACCAGGGAAGATTCGGTATCATGCAGAAGGTCGGAATGACAAAGGAAAATATCAAAAAGAGCATTAACTCACAGATGCTGACTGTATTCCTTATTCCTATCATATTTGCGTGCGTCCACCTGGCTACCGTGCTTCCTATCATCCATAAGCTTTTAAAGCTCTTTGGCCACAACAATATGCCTTTGCTCCTCGTAAGTGCGGGAATCTGCGTGCTCGTATGCGGAATCTTCTATGCGGTGATCTACAAGCTCACATCAAACGCATACTATAAGATCGTATCGTAAGCTTACGGAATATATATAATCTGACAGGGCTGTCCCGTGAAGGGGCGGCCCTGTTGCTTATTCAGATAAAGTTTGTTTGAGAAATATCTCGTGTTGAGGTATCCTAAACGATAAGGGACAGATTATTTCGGAGGTATGGATTCGTGAAAGACCGTATTCGTGCGAATGCTTCAACGGCGTTTTTTAAGATCCTTGTTGCAGTAACTGTATTGCTGGGAGCGGCTTCGGCCATTTTCGGCAATATGTCATCAAAGCCTGTGGGAACGTATCTCATTCCGTCTTACCTTGAAACGATGAGATCATATTATCTCTGCAACACGATCTCACAATGCCTGTCGGTCTTAACGGTTCTTATGGTCATAACATGTATCCTGACCCTGATTATCGGCAACAAGATAATCTCTCTTGTTATCGTTGCAGGCGATCTTATGATGTTTGGATTCTTCTTCTTTACGTCTGCAGTACCTTATTTCCAGAAACCGCGCGTAGAGAAGACAAAACTCGTTAATACAGACTACCAGTACGGTCAGTATGGAACGGATAAGTACAGACTGTATTTTGATAACGGAATGACCGCAAAGATCCCCGCTGACGATTATGAATACGGCTCTAGAGGGAAATCGTATTATGTCGTAATGTGCGGAGATAAGAGCATCGGAGTTTTCGATGCGGAAAAGTATCAATATTCACCTGAATCATGAATGAAGTAAACAAGACACTCTACATACCTTTATACGGAAAATCCTTTGTCAGCAGGCAGGGGATCATTCTCCACGACGCAAAGGCCGAAGAGATATGGGAGAAGGAAGGCTTCAGCCTGAAGGGCAGATCCGCTTCCAAATGGCTGGCCTACAATATGGCTATGCGCGCGCGCGTCTTTGATGACTGGACTGATCACATGCTCGAAAAGGACCCGGACGCGATCGTCATCCACATCGGATGCGGCATGGACAGCAGATGTTTAAGAGTAAAGCAGCAATATAAGTGCTGGCTGGACTGCGATTTCCCTGATGTCCTTGCGGTACGCAGAAGGTACTATGAAGAGACTGCCAGCTATCACATGATGGAACTGGATGCCACGGATACTGAAAAGATAAAGGCTCTTCCTGACGGCGGTTCTGCTATCATCGTGCTTGAAGGAATTAGTATGTATCTGACAAATGATCAGCTCCGCAATCTGATCTTCGCATTAAAGCAGAGATACAATAAGATCAATGTCCTTATGGATGTGTATACCGTGCGCGGCGCTGAGGCTTCAGAGAAAAAGAACCCCATAAATGATGTCGGTGTCACAAAGACTTATGGTGTCGATGATCTGGGTGGCCTGCTTGCGGATACGGGCGTGAAGGTGATCTCCGAGCATTCATTTACTCCGGCTCAACTCATAGCTGAACTCAAGCCTTCTGAGAGGGGCTTTTTCAAAATGCTCTTTACCGGCAGGACATACGGTAAGTTTTACAGGCTTTTCGAACTGGCTTCCTGATAAGCAGTCACCAGTCCAGTCGCTGAAGAACGCAAAACAGTCTGAAAAATGATAAAAATCCCATGCGGAACGGGGCTTTAGGCGTAGTTTTCCTTAAAGAAAGTTGATATAATAGCAAGACGATATTTTCCTTTATTAATTTATGAGAGAGGGATGACCTATGATTTCTATAAACTTTCCCGGGAAGCTTACCCTTGGAATGAAGATCATTTATGGGATCGTTGCGGTCGGCATTATCGGCACTATTATTGCCGTTATTGCTTTTAACCGCAGTTCATATCTGGCGACTACGATGAGACTTGTGCGCACACAGGGTGATGTAAAGATCATTGAAGCCGGCGGCAGATCGAAGCCAGCTACCAAGAATAAGAGATTTGAATCCGGTGATTCGCTTATGACCGGCGTTAACGACAGCCTTGCTTCTGTAAGCCTTGATGACAGCAAGATCGTTACTCTTCAGAAGGACAGTAGGGCTGATTTCATCAAGAAGAGCAAGCAGATCGAATTAAAGCTCACAAAGGGAGCCCTGTTTTTCGAAGTAATTCAGAAGCTCAATGCAGATGAGACTTTCGAGATCAAGACATCCACGCTGACAGCAGGCATCAGAGGAACATCCGGATACATCTATTGTGATGAAGAGGGAAGGGATTCCATTACTGTTACTGACGGCATGGTAATTATCACCGCGGTCAATCCTGATACAGGCGAGCGTAAGTATGCCGAGGTAAAGGGCGGCCAGAGGCTCACTGTTATCCTTTATTCCGACCGTACTACAGACACTGTCGATTTTGAGATAGAAGATCTCAAGGAAGAAAATCTCAATGATTTTATTCTTAAGATGCTCGTCGAAAACGATAAGCTCCTGGATAAGGTCTGCAACGAGACAGGCTGGGACAAGCAGAAGCTTAAGGATCTTATGAGTGCCATCCTTAACACCCAGATCGAAGGAACAGAGATAACTCCTACACCTACAGAAGAAGAGACGGAGCCTGCTGATACATCTGAATCTGAGACAGAGACGGAGACCGAGACAGAAGAAACAAAGAATACGTCTGAATCTTCTGAAGCTACATCCGGCAGTACCAAGCCTAAGGCTACAAATACTCCTAAGCCGAAGGCAAACAATACTAACAATAATAACCACAACAATAACACCAAGCCGAAGGCTACAAGTACACCTAAGCCTAAGTCTACTGCAACGCCTACACCTGCATCAGGTGATAATCCCGGCGGTTCCACCGGCGGAGACCCGACAAGCGGCGGAGGTTCATCAACAGGAGGTGATCCGACAAGCGGCGGAGGCTCATCAGGCGGTGGTGAACCGACTAGCGGCGGCGGTTCGTCAAGCGGCGGAGATCCGACAACTGGCGGCGGCTCAACAAGCGGTGGCGGTAACCCGACAACTGGCGGCGGCTCAACAAGCGGTGGCGGCAACCCGACAACTGGCGGCGGCGACAGCGGTTCGGGCAGTGATACCAACGGAGACGGCAATAATTGATCTGCAGCAATAAATCCTTATAAAAGTTTAATAATGGGGCTTTCTCATATAGAGAAGGCCCTTTTTACTGCATTTAAAATCATTCCAGTTTATAGTGCACGTCGCACAAAAACATTACATTCAATTTGGGTAGAACGCTATCGGCCTTTTTGATAAACTGTGCAGGTATGAAAAAATACCGCTCAAAATTACCGTAAAGGAAAGGCGGATTTCATATGGGACTGTTAGACAGAATCAAGTCGATGTCTCTTAAGATGAAGATCATTTCTTCAGTCGCTGTTATCGCGATAATCGTTTCCGTTATTTTCTTTATCATTTCGCGTAATGGATACCTCGCTACTACTATGCGTCTTCTCCGCGTAGAAGGAACAGTAAATATCGAGGATGCAAGGGGCGGATCCAAGCCTGTTGCGAGCAATATGCGTTTTCAATCCGGTGATTCTTTGAGCACAGGGTCTGACGGACTTGCTTCCGTTGGTCTCGACGATACTAAGACTGTCACGCTCCAGAATGATAGTAGAGCTGAGTTCCAGAAGAGAGGAAAGCGTCTGGAACTCAAGCTCACAAAAGGAGCTGTATTCTTTAACGTCACTGAGAAATTAAAGGCAGATGAGACCTTTGAGATAAAGACCTCTACAATGACCGCCGGCATTCGGGGCACTTCCGGCATGATCTACTTCGATAATGCCGACGGTGGTAGAGAATCTATCGTCGTAACAGACGGAGTAGTGGAAATATCCGCTACGAATCCCGTAACGGGTGAGACTAAGACCGCAAGATTAGAGGGCGGTAATAAGATCAAGGTCTATCTGTACAGCGACAGAAGTGAAAACAGTGTTGAATTTTTCCTCGCTAAAGTAAGCGAGAAAGATCTGGATGCCTTTGCGCTCAGAAATATTGCAGAGAACGATGAACTTATTAACAGAGTATCTGCTTACACAGGCTGGGACAAAGACAAGTTAAAGAAAGCCCTTAAGGATCTTGATTATGACAAGGATCAGGGTCCGTCCGAGACACCTACGCCGGTGCCGGCCGAGGAGACGACCGAGGAAGTTCAAACTCCAACGCCGACACCGGTAACCTCTCCGACTGATACAGCGGTTCCTACTATAGAGCCGCCGCCAACAACGGAGCCGACTAAGGCACCGACAAATACGCCGGTTCCTACGCGTAGGCCATCTAATACTTCTACACCAACAAGTTCACCTGCGTCAACCCCGGAAAATACTCCGACTTCGACTCCGACGCCGACGAATACGAACACTCCGACTCCGACACCTACAGACACTCCTGTGACGACCGTGATCCCGGGGCCTTCAGTTCCTTCCGGATATGAAAGGACAACGATCTGGGATGTGGATAATCAAGGCGGAAAAGCTTACATCTGCAAGCTCAGTGATTCAGGTTCGGCTGAAGATTACGGAAACGGCACGCCGACATACAGAGGTTACTATAATGGCGACTGGTATGACTTAACATACGAACGCGACAGCGGTGTCTATTATGCGACGGTATGCAAAGACATAATCATATACTGTGAGGGCACTCTGACCTCCTGGAATGGTGAACCAACGTGGGAACTTGGCGACTACCAGCAGCATGTCTGGGATGCCACGTATAACGGTCAGACCGTCAAAATTGCCCTGGTAAACGGAGTCTACTATGGCGATTGGAAAGGCAATTTCCGTACACTTGTCAGAACGAGGAGCGGGTCAAACTATACATACAGGATCAGTGGATCGACTCATGTCTACTATGTAGGAGACAAGTAAACGGGATCATTAGAATAAAAAGGTTTAAAACCGGTGCTGACAGGCTTGCTTCGGCATGTCTTGATGATACAAAATCCAAACCCCAGAACGGTAGCGGAGCTGAGTTCCAGAAAATAGGAAAGCAACTGGAACTCAGGCTCGCTATCTGCCTTTTAGGCGTTTTTACTGCTTCGAAAATCAGGGCGCCGGCACAGTAAAAGAAGAGTTTTTCCTGATATGTTATAATTAAAAAAGCTCATCAAACCACGTAAGTCGGGGAGGTATCTCTATGAGTATTACCGATAAGTTCAAGAATCTCACTCGTGAAAAGAAGATAATTATGGCTGTTTCAGCGGCGGTTGTAGTTGCAGCCGTCGTTATTGTTTGCGTAATCGTTTCACGCAATAATTATCTTGCTTCCACAATGAGGCTCCTTCGTGTTGAAGGAACAGTAAGCATTGAAGATTCCAAGGGCGGCACCAAGCCCGTTACCGGCAATCTCAGATTCCAGTCAGGAGATGCTCTGAATACGGGCAGCGACGGACTTGCATCTGTCGGTCTTGATGATAAGAAGATCGTTACGCTGCAGAATGACAGCCGTGCCGAGTTCCAGAAGAAGGGCAAGCAGTTAGAGCTCAAGCTTACAAAGGGAGCTGTATTCTTTAATGTTACTGAGAAGCTCCAGCCTGATGAGACTTTCGAGATCAAGACATCAACAATGACCGCAGGTATCCGCGGCACATCCGGAATCGTATATTTCGATGAGACTGATGAGAACAGAGAGTCCATAATCGTTACTGACGGTGTTGTGGAGATCTCTGCCACCAATAAAGAGACAGGCGTTACCAAGACTGCAAGAATTGAAGCAGGAGAGAAGGCAAAGGTCTATCTCACTAATGACGGAGATCCTGAAAACAGCGTACAGTTCGAACTTGATAAGGTACCTGTGGACGAGCTCGGAAGATTCAACTTCGGCGCTCTTGCTGACGACGATGCTCTCATGAAGAGGATCAGTGCGCACACAGGATGGAATATAGATAAGCTCAAAGAGGCATTAAGAGGCATGACGAATTTAGAGGTTCCAACGCCTTCAGAGACTCCGACTCCTACTCCGGAAGAAGAGACTCCCACTCCGTCTCCTACTGTAACGGATACGCCGACGCCGGAGCCGACGGTTCCTCCGACCAATACGCCAAAACCGACGAATACTCCTAAACCGACAAATACACCCAAGCCTAAGGCTACACCTACTACTAAGCCTACATCAGGCAGTACTGAAGGATCTTCAGATGGATCTTCTGACGGTTCATCTGACGGTTCATCCGATGAATCTTCAAACGGCTCATCAGATGATACATCCGGCAGCCCTGCATCAGAAGAACCTTCTGTACCTGAAGATTTTGAGAAGGTCATCTGGGGCAGAACATATAACGGCAAGAAAGTTTATATCGTCGGTATCGATAACGAAGAGTTTATGGTATGGAACGGCAGTGACTGGATAGGCATCTATGCTGAATATAACGAAGACAGCAAAACGCTTTTCTATATGGATGAGACCGGCACGGTCTACTATAAAGAGGTAATCCAATCCACGACATAAGTAAGCACATTTAATATATGCATTTGAACGAACGGACGCGAAATATAATCCTTGCAGTGCTGCTGGCCACAGCGGTCACGTGGTTATGCACGACAAAGCTTCTGCGCAGTGCTGACCTTTGGCTCGAGGATAAGTTATACCAGCGTGAAGTCTATGTTAATTCCGATATCGTAATTATCGGCATTGATGACAGTGATATTGAAGAGTTCGGTCCTTACAGTTCATGGGACAGATCGGTCATGGCCAGAGCACTGGAAGTTCTGGGCTCAGATCCGGCCAAGCTTCCTGCCGTAGTAGCTATCGATATCCAGTATTCGGGATATGTCAATGAGGAAGGCGACTTAAGGCTTGCCGAGGCAGCAAAGAAACTCGGCAATGTCGTTACTGCAACAACAGCAAGCTACGGTGTTAAGACGACATTCGGAAGCGGCACGGTAATAATGGAGAATCACTCCGTCCTGGGTTATGAAGAGCCTTACGAAGAACTTAAGGCTGTAACCACCCAGGGCTGCATCAACACCATGTACGATACTGACGGCGTGCTCCGTCATGCGATCCTTTATATCGAACCTGAGGAAGGAAAACGCGTTTATTCGATGCAGTATGAGGCTGCCAGGATCTACGCTGAGAAGAACGGTTATACGGTAAAGGAGCCTGAGACTGACGCAAGAGGTCACTACTATGTCTGCTATTCCAAGAATCCCGGTGGCTTTTACGATGGCGCGACTTTGAAAGACCTTGTTAATGGCACCCTCAGTCCTGACTACTATGCAGGAAAGATAGTGCTGATCGGACCTTATACTCCGGGCCTTCAGGATTCATTCGTAACACCTATCGAGAAGGCCAAGATGATGTACGGCGTTGAGTATCAGGCCAACGTTATCCAGTGCCTTATTGACGGCAATTACAAGCATGAGGCACCTGATTATATCCAGATAGGAATCCTCTGGATCTTAAGCCTTGCATTCTTTATTTTCTGCAATAACAGAAAGCTCAGGATCACAGTTCCGGTCCTCCTTGCAGGTGTTATCTTATCAGTCGGAATAAGTATCTGGTTATTCTCAATGGGATATATTATCCACGCGCTTTGGAACCCGTTTGCGATCTTCGTGATGTTCGTAATAGCCGTAACGGAGAACTATATCCGCGCAGCTATCGCAAAGCAGAACGTTACCAGGACTTTCGAGAGATATGTTGCTCCCAACGTCGTAAATGAGATCCTTAAGGAAGGCACAGAGAGCTTAAAGCTCGGCGGCAAGACGGTTGATATCGCGGTGCTTTTCGTAGACATCAGAGGATTTACGACGATGTCAGAGCGTTTGTCACCTGAGGAAGTCGTATACATCCTTAACCAGTATCTTTCAATGACGAGTGCCTGTGTCGACAGATATCAGGGCACTTTGGACAAGTTCATAGGTGACGCCACCATGGCATTCTGGGGCGCACCGATCGCAGATGACGATGCGGTATATCACGCATGCATGGCGGCCCTCGATATCGTAAAAGGTGCAGATGAACTTTCTGCAAAGCTTAAGGCGGATATCAACGAGGAGATCCATGTAGGCGTCGGCGTTAACTACGGACCTGCAGTCGTCGGCAACATGGGTTCCGAGAGACGTATGGACTATACGGCGATCGGTGACACCGTAAACACTTCTGCAAGACTTGAAGCTAATGCTCCGGGCGGCATGGTCTATGTCAGCCGTTCGGTAATCGATAAATTGAATGGCCGTATGAAGTACGAGCCGCTCGAAAAGCCAATCAAACTGAAAGGTAAGGCGGACGGATTTGAGATCTTACGTCTTATCGGACCGGAGGAATAAAGATGCTTACATTTTTGGGCAGAGGTTCTGCATTCGCAGACGAGCATAACAGTGCCTTTTTCATTGAAAACGGCAATCTGATCCTTATCGATTGTCCGATGAGTTCTTTTGAAAAGCTCAACGACATGAATCTCACGCTTTTCGACCACATCTATCTGCTGGTCACACATACACATGGAGATCACATCAGCGGCATCGGTATGCTTGTTGATCTTCTCCAGTTCTCGGTAAAGACCCCGATCACGATCGTTGCCCCTTCAAAGGAAGTCGAAGGTGACCTTTTCTATTTCCTCTCAAGGCTCGAAGGCTGCAATGAAGCGTGGTATGAACTGATCAATACGGAAGAACTTGATGCAGACTGGTTCGTCTGTCCGATACAGACCACGCACACTGAGGAACTGGCCGGAAAGTGCTTCGGTTACTGTCTTACTGTTGAAGGCAGCAGAGTGGTTTATACGGGCGATTCGAATACGCTCGTTCCTTACGAGAAATACATTTCGGACGGCGCATATCTTTACACGGAAGTGTCTGCTTACAAGTCGCCCGTTCACCTCTACTGCGTTGATATTCACGATAAGATCAAGGCTTATGTCGAGCGCGGTGTTCATGTCTATCTCATGCACATGGACGATGAGAAGAGAATAGGCGAGGTCTTAGGCGATACGGGTGCTGAGTTCGCACCTCTCGAGAAGAGGGCGTTCATGGTTCAGGACACCGCAAGACTTCTGGACGGTATCTTTACCATTTCCGACAGCCTCTATAAAGATACGTGCATGAATAACAATCCGGATCACCATCTTCTGTTCTCATATCTTACAGAGCTCGGCAAGACTATTGTTGATGCCGACAGGGCAAGCTTCTGGAAGTGGGACAAGAGGAAGAAACAGATCTGGACGATGTCTGCAACAGGCGTTGATAAGATCGTGATCCCCGATGACTCAGGTCTTGTCGGAAAGGCTTTGAGAAACAAGGTTACAGTAATTACGAATGATCCTTATAACGATCCTGATTTCAACAACGAGATCGATATCCAGACAGGCTATAAGACCAATTCTGTTCTTGTTCTGCCGGTAGCTGATGTCAACGGTGATTTCATAGGCGCTCTTCAGCTTATCAATAAGAATGACGAGAACGGTTTTGATGAAGATGAAGATCCTAAAAGACTTTCCCTTGCGGCGCTCGTATGCGGCATCGCTTTGGAATCCGAGACATTCCTTGAAGATTCCCACCACGACAGGCTCACAGGTCTTAAGAACAGAATGGGTTTCTATTATGATTTTGCAAAGCGCTTCAAGGAATACCTGATCCCCGGAGCAGGTAAGACCATGTCGGTCTTCATCTGTGATATCGATAAGTTTAAGACAGTTAACGATACTTACGGACACAGCGCAGGAGACGATGTGCTTAAGTTTACTTCCAATCTATTGGAGTCTTTCTGCGGTGAGACTGACAGCGCATACAGATGGGGCGGTGAGGAGTTCGTCATGGTCATGCGCGACACTGATCTGGAAGGCGCAGTAAATAAGGCTGAGCAGATCAGAGTAAAGCTCATGGAGTCTGACATAGAAGCTGACGGAAATACGATAAGATGCACCTTGAGTTTTGGCTGCAGTTTTTTCGATCCTTCCAAGTCTATCGAAGAAAATATAAGCAGGGCGGACGGGAAGCTCTATACCGCGAAAGAAACGGGAAGAAACAAGGTCTGCTGGCAGTAAAATTCATTGTAAAAAGAAATTTATTACTGTATTATTTAACCATTACGAAAAACCTGTGCAATGCACAGGTTTTTCTAAAAGAGTAAAGGGTAGATCTATAAGGAGGTTGTTATGGAATTTTGCAAAAAATGCGGCACTGTTCTTGCTTTTGCAGGCATGATGTGTCCCCGCTGCGGAAATTTCAAAGGTACGGATGCTGACAATGCAGCAACAGGTAAGATCTCGCTGATAAGGACTTTGGAGAAGTTCAGAGATCTTTTGGGCGAGACGGAAGAACTCAGGGGTATGATCAAGCCTCAGAGCGAGTTCCCGATGTCGAATGAGCAGATCTATAAGAAGAGATCTTTAATGTATTTCTTCTGGCCATTCCTGGTCGGAGGCATTGGTGCAGGTACTGTCATCTACATTATCTCAACCTTGATCACATTATTCTCTGTCTTTGACAGTGCACAGTATGCGTACTCGTCATCAGATGTGTCGGAGCTGTCGTCACGTATGGTAGGTGACGTTTACGGCGGATACTTTGCAGGCGTGATCATTGCTGTAGTCATCATCATCGTCGGTACGAAGATCGCAAAGAGAAAAAGAGATGACTTCAACCGTAATTCCGATCTCATGAACCAGATCGCTACAGAGAGATATCAGCAGGGTGTACGTAACCAGAAGATGATCGATATCTACCAGGAGAATCTCAATAACATGCGTAAGTATGAGAATCTTGTTCCTGAAGATTTCCAGACCTATGACAAGGTCAATCAGATAATCGAACTTCTTAAGGAAGATAAGGCAAATACGATCGAAGAGGCCTGCGCACAGCTCAGCTGATCCGGTCAGACAATCAAAAGCATTATCGTGGGGGCACAAGCCCCCATTATTATAGTTCCGCTGTGCATTCCCGGCACATTAAAAACTGCACAAAAAGAACCTTTGGATTTGTTTAAACGAATTAGCACTCTCGTGTTGACAGTGCTAATTTTCGAACTATAATCAGAACTGGAACAAAGGAACGAAGATCAATAGATCAGACCTCCGCTCTAATGCTCGGATAACAACATTCAAAGGAGATGATTATTATGTTGATGTCCGGATTATTTGGAGAAGATTTGTTTGATGATTTCTGGGGTTTCCCTACACACGAACTGGCGAACATCGATAAGCGTCTGTATGGCAAGAACGCCCGCCACATGATGGAGACCGATGTTAAGGAGAACGAGACCGATTACGAGCTCGAGATGAACCTTCCTGGATTTAAGAAAGACCAGATCAGCGTAAAGCTCGAAGACGGCTACATGACCATCAGTGCTTCCAAAGACCACGACCAGGAGAAGAAGGATAAGCATGGCACGATCATCCGTCAGGAGAGATACGCAGGCTCCATGCAGAGAAGCTTCTACGTAGGTGAGGGTGTCAAGACAGAGGATGTTAAGGCGAAGTTTGAAGACGGCGTCTTAAAGCTCTTTATCCCGAAGAAGGAACTTAAGGCTCTGCCGGGTAACAACACCATAGCCATTGAGGGCTAAAAGGCATTTTGGAACAATTGCTTAGATAATTTTAGAGGTTGCCTTATAATATAGAGGCAACCTCTAATTTTTTTGAGGTTTTCGAAATGTTAATCGTGAAAGTGCAACATTTCGGACAGTACATCTGTATTAATGGCATAAACCAAAACAAAACGGAGATGATTAACATGAAGAACATCACAACAAAGCTTTTAACACTTGGAATTTCAGCAGTGCTTATCACCGGTTGTCTTACAGCATGCAAGGTTACCAACAACAGCAAGATCAAAGTTAATATCAACGGTGAAGAAGTGATCAACACAGAGATCGCTCTCGGCACAGGCTCATGGAAGGTGGCTGAATCTATGGTTGTGACTGATGAACTTAAGAAATATTTCGATGAAGCGATAAGCAAGCTCGACGGTTATAACCATACACCGGTTCTGCTTCTCGGCACACAGGTAGTTGCAGGAACTAATTACTGCTTCCTCACAACATCCACGATCCAGGCTAACAATGCGGCAAAGGAAATGAAGCTTACATATATCAACGTCGATCCTTCCGGCAGTGCCAGTTTCCTTAAAGATACCGTATTGAAGCTCCCCGGCGTAGGTGACGGCGGCGAAAAGGTAGGCGGCTGGGCATACGCTGAATCAACAGTGATCACAGATGATATCTTTAAGGTTATGGAGAAGGCCACAGAGACTCTCACAGGTGCTACATATGAGCCCGTTGCTTATATCGGTTCACAGGTCGTTGCAGGAACAAATCATGCGATCCTCTGCAAGTGCAGACCTTCAGTAGCTGAGCTCAACGGCGCAACAACATATGTACTCGTTTATGTCTATGAAGACCTCCAGGGCAAATGCGAGATCACAGAGAAAACAGACGTAGTTTTAAGCATCGATTAAAATACTTAACTCCTATTTAGCAGACTCCCGAAAGAAGCAGCCCCCGTACCTTTGTGGTGCGGGGGCTGTATCATTCAGATCATTTAAGCCGTCAGTTAAGAGCCGGTTTTGTACCATACTCTTCAACTGCCTGTTATGATGCCGCCGATCCTCTTTTTGCCTTTGGACGTTTTTACTACCGAGACAACAAGTATGATAACTCCGGCTGTGAGCATCAGAACAAAAAAGATAAGAGCGGGAATTCCGATATTAAAAAACAAATCTATATTTTCCATTTCTGATCCTCCTTTATTCCTATAAACGAATTCTACCACAAAGTCACTCATATACCTGATTGACAGCGGAAGAATGGCGGTATATTATATAAACACGATTATATAATTACGTTTATGTAATGAGGTGAGAACATGGCCAGAAAGGTTTCTATCAGCAGGGATGTAATCCTTGAAGCCGCATTGAAGATCCTGATAAGGGACGGATATGCTGCAGTTAATATAAAGACTATTGCAGGTGAGATAGGGTGTTCGACACAGCCCATCGTCTGGCATTTCGAGAACATGGACGGACTTAGAACTGCCCTTTCCGGATATGCCTCGGGATACGCTGCGAAAAAGGCTTTCCTCGACAGTTCGAATAAGATCGAGAGCTTCGAATTCTTAGGCAGAGCCTATGTGAAGATGGCACTCAAAGAACCCAACCTCTTCAAGTATCTTTACCTCGGCGAGAGCCCGATGGGTAAGCCCTATGACCTCAAAGGCATCGCCAGGGATAAGAAAAACAAGGAAATGATCTCGAAGATCGCGGAGCAGACCGGCCTTAATGAAGAGCAGGTTATCCGCTTTGTAAGAAATACTCTAATCTACTCCCACGGCATCGCCACGATGGTTGCGACCGGAGTTTTCAAGGGCACGGAGAAAGAGATGATGGCAATGATAAACGATGCGGCAGACGCATTTGTTTTGAAGGAAGGCATCGACCCTGAGAAGATGCCTGTAAAGGAGTAAGGAAATGTTAGCTATATTAGGTTCAGTATTGCTCTTGATAGTTGCAGTTATGGAAGTTCTTTTGATCTTAGGGCTCCCTCTTGGAGAGTTTACCATGGGCGGCAGACATAAAGTGCTTCCGCCGCCGTACCGCATCGCAGCAGCTTCATCGATCATATTGCAGATCTTCGGAGCGCTGATGCTGTTGCAGGCCGCAGGCTTCATGAAGATGTGGTTCGGCGAGACGCCGACCAGGATAATTTGTTATGTCTATGGAGGGTTCTTTGCGTTGAATACTGTAATGAATCTGATCTCGCCCAGCAAGAAGGAGAAGCTCGTAATGACGCCTTTGGCGGCAATTGAATCGGCTTGCTTTATTATTACGGCGATAATGATATAATCCTGTAGGTTTCACGAAGGAGAGGCAATTCGTGGAATTAAAAAGGGGTGTCTGTAAAAGACACCCTTTATCTTTAAGTTCTATAACAATTACTCAGTGATGTATTCGCTGTAAGCTTTCTTGATAATGTCCCAGTCAAGATCGAATCTGGACATGTGCTTTGTGAATGCGGCATCGACAGCATCCTTGTCACGGGCCGCGATGGCATCAGCGATCGCCATATGGTCTGATACGAGCTTCTGGTCCTTGATAGTCTTAAGTGAGAGTGATCTTACACGGTCGAAGTGAAGGCTCATGAGAGATACCATGTAGAAGCAGTTGAGCCTGTTGCAAGCAACGTAGATATCCTTATGGAATTCGTTATCGAGGTCTAAGAACTTCGGAGGATCGTTCTCAATATAGAACTGCTGAAGCTTGATATTTGCATAGAGCTTCTGGATATCTTCCTCAGTTGCTACATCGCACGCTTCCTTAAGAAGTGCGGACTCAACAGCGATACGGAGGAATCTGGACTCCTTAATGAGTTCGTAGTCGATAAGAGATACGCTGCAGCCCTTCTGGGGAAGGATGTTTACGATCTTGGATTTGGATAACTCCAAAAATGCTTCGTGAACAGGTGTTCTTGAGATTCCGAGCTGGGTTGCGATCTCCTGCTCGCCGATAAGTGAACCGGGCTTGATCTCCATGTTGATGATGTTGTCTTTAACGATGCGGAGAGCATACTCACGGTTAGGTTCAAAAGTGTTCTTTGGAGTGATGATCATTATAGAAATCCCCTTGAAATTACGAATAACTATAAAGAAACTAACATAAAAATATTTTTATGTCCACTGCTTGCATACTAATTTGCAACAGCTTTGTGCAGTACGTCTCTAACAGCACCGTTTCCTTTTAATAAATCATCCAAATACTTCTCGATTACAGGTGTTAAACCGGTCTTGTTTATGTCGACTCCGAAAACAGTCTCGTTGGCAAGAATACCGTTAAGTCTGCCAGCAACGCTGTCTGTCATGCCGAAGCTGATGCCCTGTGCGCGGAGTTCATTCTGGAAATGATCAGCCATAGGGTCAGAACTTAATTCAAAAGCATTTCCGTTATCGTCAACTGCAAGAAGATAGCGGAGCCATCCTGCGATAACGAGAGGGATGAGCTTTAATGAAGGGAGCTTCTCAGGCGCATCATTCAGATAAGACTTCAAAGTGATACCGAATCTTATAGGAAGCTTTTGGCTCGTATCAGTAGCGATTCTCTGGGGAGTGTCGGGAAGGAAAGGATTGGGGAATCTCTCCTCAAGAACTTCCTTCAGGAATTCCTCAGGATTTAAGATCTTGGGATTGCAGACGACGGGGAGACATTCGTTGTAACCCATTTTGGTTACAAGTGTCTTCAGATCTTCGTCGTTCATCTCGTCTGAGATCTTCGTAAAGCCTAAAAGGCAGCCATATATTGCAAGTGCGGTGTGAAGGGGATTGAGGCATGCTGTGACCTTCATCCTCTCGCACTTATCTACTGTGTCTCTGTCTGTTATGATGACGCCGCCCTTCTCGAGCTGCGGTCTGCCGTTAGGGAAGAGATCTTCGACAACCAGGTATTCGGGAACTTCAGCATTTACAAAAGGTGCTGCGAAAACTCCCGTAGTTGTCTTAACGCTTTTAAGATTATCGATGCCAAGGTGAGTAAGTTTGTTCAGGATCTCGTCCGAAGGTCTTGGTGTAATCTTATCGATCATGCTCCAGGGGTATGCTATTCGGGATGGATCATCTACATAATGTCGAAAAGAATTATCCACAAACCCCTTAGCCACCCAGGCATCGATTATCTCCAGAACTGATGATCTGAGCTTATCGCCGTTGTGACTGCAGTTATCCATGCTGACCAGAGCCAGAGGATATGCGCCTGCATTAAATCTTGTGTAAAGGAGCGAAGCGATAAAGCCCATACAAGTGAGCGGATGCTTAGGTCCGTTCTCCATATCTTCTGCGGCATCTTTATAAAGATTGCCGTCAGCGTCTCTTAAAGCGTAACCCTTCTCCGTGATCGTGAATGATACGATCTGAAGTGAAGGACTGGAAGCGATCTCATTAAGTCTTGCGATGTTTTCTTCAATATCATAATTAGCGGCAATTGCCTCAGTGATATTGCCGATGATCTCATAGCCTGTATTGCCGTCGGGCTTAAGGTCGCAGATGATTGAGAGGTTATCGAAGGGCTTATATACGCGCTCGAAATTCTCATAGTCCATTGTGCCGCAGACGATTATGCCTGTATCGGTAAGGCCATCATTCAAAAGTCTCTGGTTGACCCTTGCGATAAAAGCTCTGAAGATGTTGCCGCCGCCTACATGAAGCCATGTGGGATTGGCAGTTGTAGCCTTCTTTACTTCATCGATATCGTACTTGGGGAGGACAACATTAATGCTGTTCCAGAATTCGGTGTTTTTAAGATTATCTTTTGACAGATTCATTTGAGAAAACTTCCTTTCGCATAACTTCCCTTATCAGACAAAACCGATAACCTTATAAACGATTATAAGATCATCGGTTTTGCGGGCAAGGGAGGAGTATTGCCAATATTCATTAATTACAAAAGTTTGCTTACTGCTTCCCACAAACCGTTTATGTAAGCAGCACCTAAAGCACGGTCGTAAAGGCCATATCCGGGTCTACCGACCTCACCCCAGATCATGCGGCCGTGGTCAGGACGGATATAACCGTCGAAACCGTTCTCATAAAGAGCCTTAACGATAGCGAACATGTCGAGATCGCCGCAGGAGGAGAGGTGAGCTGATTCGTGGAAATCAGTCTCTGTCTCGTGCTTTACATTTCTTAAGTGTACGAAATGGACTTTGCCCGTAGCTGTGAATGTATTGGCGATATCCACAACATCGTTATGGATGCCTGCGCCAAGACTTCCGGTGCAGAGGGTAAGACCATTTCTCTTGGATTCGTTGAGATTGAGATATGTGTTGATCGATTCCTTGCTGTTAACGACCTTAGGGAGGTTGAATAACGGCATCGGAGGATCATCGGGATGTACTGCAAAGTTGATATCAAGCTCTTCAGCTACAGGAATGACTGCATCGAGGAAATACTTGATGTTCGCGAAATACTGCTCGGAAGTCATGCTCTGATAGAACTTGATGTCTTCTGCCATCTGGCCGAATCTCTCAGGTTCCCATCCGGGAAGGCTGAAATTATGAGATCCGTCGATCATGGAAGCTGTGATCTTCTCCAATGTGAGCTGGACAGCTTCCTTGTGGCAGTAAGCCATAGCGGTGCTTCCGTCAGAGAGCTCTTTTGCAAGATTGCTCCTGTACCAGTCCATAACAGGCATGAAGTTATAGCAGATGCACTTAACTCCTGCCTTAGCGAGGTTCCTCATTGAAACGATATAGTTATCAATGAGTATATCTCTTGAAGGGAGGCCCTTCTTGATGTCTTCGTGGATATTGAGGCTCTCGATGACTTCCATCTCGAGACCGTGGGAATTAATCTGATCCTTAACGAGATTGATCTCGTCCATAGTCCAAATATCGCCTACAGGGATTCTGGTAAGATGTGTAGCTACACCGCTGACGCCCGGAATCTGCTTTATCTGCTGCAGTGATACGCTGTCATCACCGTACGGAAACCACCGTAAAACCAATTTCATAAAATATTTCACCCCGAATTTTACTAAAAGAGAATCATGGGACAATACTCAAGTCTCATTCTGCCTACTAGCATACTAGTAGTCTTGATGTTTGTCAATAGAACATGATATATCAAAATATAACCCAACACGTGAGTCAGTAATACCCTGCAAACTCTTGCAAAATAGGGGATAAGTTATGGTTTTATCAGGATAAAGAGGAACCTTTTTCAGCAATAACTTTTCGAATTGCGGAAAAAGAGATCAGCTCTCCTGTTCTTCTTCAACGATCTCTTCTTCAGCCTGCTTGTCTTTACGTGACTTAGGCTTGAATAATCTGAAGAGGACGGGAACAAATACTAAGAATCCAAAGAGCTTTACGACTTCTTCGATTGACGCGAAATAAAGCGCCCAGAGTTCATAGTTCTCTTCGGTAACGATCGTGTAATTGGTGCAGGTCTTTGTGACCGCAAAGGATAGAAGTCCCAGAATGATAAGAAGCGTTGAGATCACGGTGGTCTTAACGGGAATTACTTCATACTTTTCCGGATTGAGCTTTTTGACTGTCAGGAAAATACCTGCCGGAATCAGGACAGCAGCAAGGACGCCTGAAATAACCTGAATAAGATTAAGATACTGTGCCATCTGAATTATCCTCTTTATCCCCGGATTGTTCCTGTCTGGATTTCTCGACATTTATGGCTTTGGCGATCGCCTTTTCCGTGATCATCTGCGTAAGATACATAGCGCCTACGGGAGTGACGAGAGCTGCAGGAGGAAAGCAGACGCTGACCGCTAGAGCAGCAATAACGATAAGCCATATAAGCAGGAACTTAGGAAAGTTTATCATACAAAGAGTATAGCTGTTTGTAATTGTGCCTTTGATCCCGTTGCTGAATCTGGCCATGAGGGGATAGACAAAAGGCAGTGTGAATATAATAGGGAGAACCGGGATAAAGGATACGACCAGGTACCAGTCGGGGAGCTTTACACCGTTTAAGCCGTTAATTGCAAAGTAGATATTGAATCCGACGATGCCGCTGTAGATCAGATATATAAGATGAACAATGATGCCGCTCTTAAGATTCTCTTTAAGGGCTCTCATGAAATCCTTGGAGATCTCTTCGCTCTTTTTAGTATATTTACGGTAAACTGAATAATACAGAGCCGTAACGGACGCGCCTATTGTCACTATGGGAAGACAAAACAGCAGGAAAAGCGCTGAGATGATAACCACATCTCCTATTACTTTGCTTAATCTGTAAAGCCAGCTGTTCTGAATCTGGTCAAAAGATCTCTTCATCTGATATCCTTCCTTTAAAGTCAGTATAAAAGTGAACACGGTAAAAATCAATAACTTGCAGACTAGAATGGTAGACAAGAAAACGCACAAAAGATACAATACCTTCAAAGGATGGTGAATAATATGGATTCAACAAAACTTTCCGGTATTTACTCCAACGGAATGGTCCTTCAGAGGAATAAAGATATAGTAATTGAAGGCTTTGAGAACGCGAAGTCTGAGGTTACCGTAACACTTGCAGGACAGACCGTTTCCGCACCGGTTATCGAAGGTAAGTTCAAAGCGGTTCTTGCACCCATGGATGTTGTTTTCGATACCGTGCTTAAGGTCGAAGGCACAGATACCATTGAAGTCGGGGATGTCTGCATCGGCGATGTATTTATGCTCGCAGGCCAGTCCAATATGGAACTTCCTGTCGGAAGGACCTTAGAGCTCAACAGGGAAGAGGTCGAAGCCGGTGATTACCCTTATGTAAGGCAGTACACCTTAACACCGGATCTTGATATTCCAAATATCGGAGAGGAGAGCATCTGCACTCTGCCTGAATCAGACTGGATCAAGGCTGCGGGTGATTCGAAAAAAGCACTCAGTGCGATCGGCTTTTACGCTGCCAAGAGGATCTTCGAAGAAAAGAATATTCCGATCGGCCTTATCCTGAACGCACAGGGCGGATCGACTATCGAAGCATGGATGTGCGATGAGGACCTTTATGCTTCAGGCATAAGTGAGAATGAGCTCTCACAGTATAGAGGCAAAGGCACTCTCAAAAAATATGTTGAACGCTGGCAGCAGCTCTCTGCAGACTGGCGCGCAAAGGCTGACGATAACGACTTTAATATCGAAGAATCAGTTAAGGATGCCAGGCCCGTAACGCTGCCCGGTATCGTTGTAAAGGATTTCTCCGGCATTGTCTGGTTCATCAAGGAATTCGATTACGACGGAGTCTTGGAAGGCGACTGCCTCTTAAGACTCGGTGACCTGATCGACGCGGATACCACTTATATCAACGGTATCGAAGTCGGAAGGACAGAATACCAGTATCCTCCCAGAATATACAGATTCGACGGTTCGATCCTGAAGCAGGGAAAGAACACCATCATGACCAGGCTCATCGTTGAACAGGAGTTCGGCGGATTCGTGGAAGGACATCCCTATTATCTGAAGACTCCTTCCGGCGTTATCGATATCATGGGCGAGTGGAAGAATGTGGCCGAGATCAAGTGCCCCAAGTTCAATCCGATTCCGATGGCGCAGATGCTTCCTGCGGCTTTGTATTATGCAAGTATCCTTACTATAAAGAATATAGCCATATCACAGATCTGGTGGTATCAGGGCGAATCCAATGCCGGTGATCCTGACGGACTGACCATGTCAGATTCGGAACTTGCAAAGAAGATCCTTGAGCAGGGAACAGATGGTGCTGTCAATCCGTGCGGCTATGACCAGAAGATGATCAGAACATTCAAAAAGTTCAGGGAGATCTTCGGCGAGGTGCCTATGGTACTTGTTAAGATGGCTGACTACATCAATCCTCTTACTTTTGAGAGCGAAGTGCCTGAAGGCTGGAGGAAGATCCAGGAGCTTCAGGAAAGAGCGCCGGAGTATATCAGCAATGTAAAAGTAGTTACAGCGCCTACTCCCGATCCAATCTATGAGCTCCACCCGCAGAACAAGAGCGGATTGGGTGCTGACGTGGCCAAAGCATCAATAGAATTAAGTATTTAAGTATAAAAAACAGTTTATTTGTACGCCCGGGAGATGATCCCGGGCGTTATTCGTGTTGCACAAATTATAGCATTCTACGTGATTAGAGTATTGACATATCGCCGATACGGTGATAATCTCATACCAAGCTAACCAACTTCCATACAAGCATACAAGAAGGCAAACAAGTTAGCACTTTAACATTAGACCGAACCTAGGGGTTGACAGAAATGAGTGAGAAAGAACAGTTACAGCAAGAGCAGACGGCCGAGTGGCAGCCGACCCAGTTAAAACTCCGTAATAGGATGGCCAAGGATATCCGAATTAATTGGCAGCTTTATGTCATGTTCCTTTTCCCTGTAATTTATTACATCATTTTCAGATATATCCCTATGTTCGGTAACATTCTTGCCTTCCGTAAGTATTATGCCGGCGGCAGTATTTTCGGCCAGGGCCCTCTTACACTTAAATATTTCAGACAGTTCATTACAGCAAAGCCGTTCTGGGATGCGTTCAGAAATACGCTTATCCTCAATGGCCTTTATCTGCTTTTCAGATTCCCTTTAACACTTATCTTTGCTCTTCTCTTAAACGAGATCAGAAATCTTCACTGGAAGAAATTCGTTCAGACAGTATCTTATCTCCCGCACTTTATCTCAATGGTTATCGTCTGCGGTATGATCAAGGAGCTCCTTTCAACAAGCGGTCCTGTCAACGACATCATCGCTCAGCTGGGCGGAGAGAAGATCAACTTCATCGCTTTGGCAGAATGGTTCAGAACGATCTTCGTAGCATCCGGTGTATGGCAGAGCTTAGGCTGGGGAACGATACTCTATCTTGCAGCTATGTCAGGAATCAATCCTTCACTTTATGAGGCAGCAACAGTTGACGGTGCAAATCACTTCCAGCAGGTATTGCACGTAACGATCCCCTGCATCCTTCCTACGATCGCAACACTCCTTATCCTTGATATCGGCGGACTCGTCGGATCAGGCGGAGCTTTCGAGAAGGTATACCTCTTATATAGCCCTCTCACATATGAGACATCGGATATCGTTTCAACATACGTCTTCCGTATGGGTATCGAATCAGGAAGCATCAACTTTGCTACCGCAGTAGGTCTTTTCGAAGGTCTCATCAACTTAGTCCTTCTTACATGCGCTAACTTTGTATCACGCAAAGTAGCTAACACAAGTCTTTGGTAAGGAGGTAAGAATATGAGTGATATTACTAAAACAGCACCTGAGATCAAGGGCGAGATCCATATTCATAATCCTAAGAACAAGATCAAGGAATCAGCAGCATACAGGACGTTTACAGTTTTCAATACTATATTGATGGTCTTAATCTCTCTGGTAACGCTTTTCCCGTTCCTTTATCTCATCCTGCAGTCATTCACATCTGATCACGCAATCATCGCAGGCGAGCTCAGCATCCAGGGATTCATCGACAGACAGCTTGGCTTTGATGATTTCAGTATCAACACTTATATCTATGTAATTACAAGAAACAATCACGAGTTCTTAAGATATTACCTTAATACGATCTTCTATACTCTCGTAGGTACGGTCTTATCTTTGTTCTTCTCATCAATACTGGCTTATCCGTTATCCAAGCCGAAGCTCAGAGTAAATAAGGTCCTCTCACCGTTCATCATCTTCACGATGTATTTCGGCGGCGGACTTATGGCGAACTACGTATTGATGCTTAAGCTCGGTCTCAAGAACTCCATGTGGGGATTCATTCTCCCGATGCTTATCTCGACATACTACGTAATCCTCATGAGATCTTTCTTCATGAGTATTCCTAAAGATCTGGAAGAAGCAGGAGAGATCGACGGACTTAACAAGTTTGGTGTTTTCCGCCACATCGCAATGCCGTTGTCGACTCCGATCATTGCAACGATGACCTTGTTCTATGCGGTCATGTATTGGAACAACTGGTTCAATGCAAAGCTCTATCTGCAGGATAAGGCAAAGTGGCCTGTAGCTTACTTCCTCCAGACCATCATCAGAGGTGCCGGAGCATCCGACCCTGATGCGCAGAACATGTCAGCAAACATCAAGTCATGCGCGATGGTGCTTACAGTTCTTCCTATCATCTGCATCTATCCGTTCATTCAGAAATATTACGTGCAGGGCATGATGCTCGGCGGCGTAAAAGAGTAATCAATTTGTGCTAAAGGGACTTACCCACGGCAATAGAAAAATGTAAAGAAAGGAAACAGTTATGAAGACAACAAAACTTGCAAAAGTAATGTGCGTAGGTCTTGCAGTTTCAATGCTCTCCAGCTTAGCTGCTTGCACAGGCAACGGTGAGGGTTCTGAGACAACTACGATTCCCAGTCAGATCGAAACTACGCCTACTCAGACAGAAGAGAATGTTCCTTACACATATGGTGTAGGAAAGACATTCCACGCAGACCAGCCCGTAACATACACGATGTTCTTCAGTGACGCATCATGGTATCCGATGGTCGATACTTGGAAGACGGAGGGTATTTTCAAGAAGATCGAAGAGCTCACTAATGTAACACTTGACATCAAGTCTTACGATAGCGGCGACTACATGGATCAGATCACACTCGACATCCAGGCAGGCAACGCAGCTTACATCATCCCTAAGATCTATGATGATTCCAACTTCGTAGACGGTGGTGCTATCGTTCCTATCTCTGACTATGTTCAGTACATGCCTTACTACACAGAGTTCTACAACAAGTATGACCTCTCCAAGGACATCCAGACGATCACAAGATCCAATGGTAAGTACTACAAGCTCCCTGGTATGAAGGAATCCAACCTCATCAACTATTCTTTCGTTATCAGAAAGGATATCTGGGACAAGGCAGGCGTTGACGTTGTTGCTATCCAGAAGGATTGGACATGGGCAGACTTCCTCGAAGCTTTGAAGAAGGTTAAGTCCTACATGGTAGCTCAGGGTATGTGCAAAGAGTCCGACTACATCTGGTCTGACCTCTGGTGCGGTAACGAGTCCGGTCAGGGTTCCGGCGGAAACCTCCTCGGCGTTATGGCAGCTACATATGATGTAAATGCTGGCTGGAACATCGGCAACGGTATGAGATACAACCAGGCTCAGGATAAGTTCCTGTTCTCACCTGTATCTGACAACTACAAGGAATTCCTTAAGACAGCTAACAGCTTCGTAGAAGCAGGCATCCTCGATCCTGAAACATTCACACAGGACGACGCTACAGCTACATCCAAGTACTACAACGGCAAGACAGCTATCATGTCTATCAACCAGGGCCAGTGGGCTAACTATGAGCAGAACATGACAGCTCAGCTCGGTGCAGGCAACTATGAGAACTACGTAATCACAATGCCTATCGGTTCTACAAGAAACTCCACAGTATCTCCTGAAAGACTTGAGAACGGCGTTATGATCTCCAAGAAGGCTCTTGATGAGCTCGGCGAAGATGGTTTCATCCAGATGCTCAGATTCGTTGACTGGCTCTTCTATTCTCACGAGGCATATGACCTTACAAAGTGGGGCGTTAAGGACGTTCACTACACAGAAGAGAACGGCGTAAAGAAGCTTAAGGACGGTTTCTGCTGCTCTGGTCTCGGTTTCGGTAATGACGAAGCAGAGTCAATGACAGACATCAGACTTAAGTGGGGTTATGCAGGCGGTAACTTCTGGTACGGTGGTACTGTTGCAGAAATGTCCGACAACCTTACAGGACCTGTTGCTGATTACGTTGCACGTGACGCTCAGGACAGAGACGTTCCGCCTCTTGCTCCTGGTATCGCTCCTACACCTGATCAGAACGAAGAGATCAATCTTATCGCTACACCTTTGATCAGTAACGTAAACGCTTGGACACTCAAGTTCGTTACAGGTCAGGCTAAGATCGACGCTCAGTGGGATGAATATGTTAAGTCCTGCGAATCACTTAACTATCAGGGTCTCGTAGACATCTACGCAAAGCTCTACAAATAAGCTATAGCTTAGATAACGTTAAGTTTAATAAGGAGTTGTCTCGCAAGAGGCAACTCCTTTTTTGATGTCTTTCAAAAGGCGGTTTCTTTTTCCGACAACTTGTAAGATGCGCCATTAAATGGCGACTTGTAACAAGGCTTCGACTATGTGGTGACTTATGCAGTTGTTGACCGAAAATCAGCCCAAGACTTGCACAAAAATGGCTTTATATGCAATTGTTGCCCACTTTTTTATCCAACAATTGCATACGGGGCAATGAACGCTAAAAAACAGGCCCCGGAGGGCCTGTGTAACAATGTTACATTTTGAGAAGAAAGCCTGTTAATTCCCGAACATGTTCCTGGAATTCTTGTAGCAGACCTTCTCGACGATGTCCTTAAGGATGCGCTTGTCGTTAGGGAATCTGCCACGCTCGACTTCTGTTCCGAGGTAATTGCAGAAGATTCTTCTGAAGTATTCATGTCTCGTGTAGGACAAAAAGCATCTGGAATCTGTGAGCATTCCGACAAACGCGGAAAGGGGACTCTGATTGCAGAGAGACCTTAAGTGATCTTCCATGCCTGAGAGGTTGTCGTTAAACCACCATGCGGCGCCGTGTGAGATCTTGCCGGGCACGCTGCCGTCGTTATATGCACCGCAGAGAGTGTCGATCACGGTATTGTCTACAGGGTTAAGTGAGTAGATGATCATCCTGGGAAGGAGACCGTCACTGTTAAGCTCATCCATAAAGCCTGTGAGCGGAGTTACAAAATCGAATGAACCTGTGATGATGTCGCAGCCGCAGTTGATTCCAACCTTATCGAGCATGACGGAATTGACATTTCTCTTGCATCCGAAATGAAGCTGCATGGTCCAGCCACGCTTAGCATATTCGCGTGCAAAGAAGAGCATGAGGTCTGTCTTGTACGCCGTGAGTTCCTCAGTTGAGAGTTTAGTATCAGGCGAGGACATTTTCTTTGCGAGAACATCGTCTGAAGTGACACCCAGATCTTTTCCGAACCAGATGTATTCGGTGCCGTGATCTGAGAGCCTGCATCCGTGGGCTTCGAAATGGTCGAGCCTTGAGATCAAGGCTTCCTTAAGATCGTTTACTGATGTGATCTTTTTGCCGGATACATTTTCGAGCTTTGCGACATAATCATTGAAGCTGTCTTTCTCAATATCAACGATGTTGTCAGGCCTGAATGCAGGGAGGACCTTTGTCTCAAATCCTGAGTCCTTGATCTGCTCGTGATAGATAAGAGAATCACACGGATCGTCAGTCGTGCAGATGAGTTCAACATTAGACTTTCTCATAATGGTCTTAGCTGATAACTGACCTGAAGCGAGCATCTCATTTGCTTTGTTCCAGACGTTTTCCGCATTTAAGACCGTAAAAGGTTCTTCGATGCCGAAGTATCTGGCGAGCTCTAGATTTGTCCAGTGGTATAAGGGGTTGCCGAATGCTGATTCGACAGCCTTTGCCCACATCATGAACTTCTCTTTATCAGTGGCGTCTCCTGTGATGAAACGCTCATCGATGCCTGATGCTCTCATGAGACGCCATTTATAGTGATCACCGCCGAGCCAGAGCTTGGTGATGTTCTCGTAGTTTATATCTTCAGCGATCTCTTTTGATTCAATGTGACAGTGGTAGTCGACTATCGGGAGATCTTTTGCATATTCGTTATAAAGTGTGAGGGCGGTATTGTTTTCCAGAAGGAAGTTGTCGCCTGTTAAGCTTTTCATAATTCACCTCGGTTTGTTGTATAACTCTTATAAAATAACTTATTTCTGCTGTAATCGCAACCAAAAGTATGGTAGAATACCAGTTGTTTGTGAGGTGATATTTATGACGTTTTTTGAAAAGGTTTACAACACCGGAATAGTACCGGTCGTAGTGTTAAATATGGTTGAAGATGCAGTGCCTCTCGCAAAGGCTTTGCTCAAGGGCGGAATCGATTTTATGGAGATCACATTCAGAACAGCATGCGCTGCTGATTCGATCGCTGTTATCGCAAAAGAAGTTCCCGAGATGACCGTCGGTGCAGGTACTGTAATAAATGTCGAGCAGGCTGCTCTCGCTGTAAAGAGCGGTGCTAAGTTCATAGTATCACCCGGCCTTGATGAAGGCGTTGTTATCTGGGCAAAGGAAAATAATATCCCTGTGATCCCCGGATGCGTTACTCCGACTGAGATCATGAAGGCGATCGGTCTGGGTCTTAATGTTGTTAAGTTTTTCCCGGCTGATGTTTTCGGCGGTATCAAAGCAATAAAGGCTCTGTCTGCTCCTTTCGGACAGGTTAAATTCCTGCCTACGGGAGGCGTTTCCGAAGCAAATCTTAAGGACTTCATCGAGAACAAATCCATTGCAGCCATCGGCGGAAGCTGGGTATGCAAGAAGGATGACATAGCAAACCACGATTGGGATAAAATAACAGCATTATCAGCTAATGCGGTAAAGATCATTAAGGAGACTAGAGCATGAGCAAATATCTGACTTTCGGCGAATTGATGTTAAGACTTAAGAGCCCCGGCAGGGAGAGATTCCTGCAGTCTCCTTCTCTGGAAGCGACTTTCGGCGGCGGCGAAGCTAATGTTGCCGTATCACTTGCAAACTACGGACTTGAAGCAGAGTTCTTATCTGTAATTCCTGATAATGCTATCGGCGATGCTGCTATTGGCGAACTCAGAAGATTTAATGTCGATACATCCAAGGTCATCCGTACCGCAGGAAGAATGGGCATCTACTATCTTGAGACAGGTGCTAACCAGCGTGCGAGCAAGGTAATCTACGACAGGGCATATTCTGCGATCTCACTTTTCGCGCCTGAGGGATACGATTGGGATAAGGTCTATGAAGACGTAAAGTGGCTTCACATCTCAGGCATTACACCTGCTATCTCCGAAGAGACAAAGGATGCTTCGATCCTTGCTGTTAAGGAAGCGAAAAAGAGGGGCGTTACTGTCTCGATCGATCTTAACTACCGCAAGAACCTCTGGAAATACGGCGTTGATGCTAAGGAAGTCATGACCGAAATGACTAAATATGCAGACATCATCATCGCAAATGAGGAAGACTGCCAGAAGTCATTGGGACTTAAGTGTGAGAGCAATGTCGAAGGCGGCAAGCTCGACCAGGACGACTATAAGAAGCTTAGCGATTCGCTCCTTGAGAAGTTCCCGAACGTTAAGAAGGTTGCTATCACATTAAGAGAGAGCAAGAGCGCAGATATAAACTTCTGGGCGGCAGCTCTTAATAACGGTTCTGAATTTATCGTAAGCCGCAAATACGAGATGTATGACATAGTCGACAGAGTAGGCGGCGGAGATTCTTTTGCCGGCGGACTCATCTACGGCCTTAATGAGCTGGAAGGTGACAGGGAAGCGCTCGAGTTTGCAGTTGCTGCAAGCTGCTTAAAGCACACGATTGACGGTGACTTCAACAGGGTCACGATCGATGAGGTCATGAAGCTCGCAAAAGGCGACGGATCCGGCAGAGTCCAGAGATAAAGACTTCGTTTTAACATTGTAAAAAAAGTAAGGCAAAATTGTTGCAAAAAATACTTTGACTGTCAAAGCTATTTACAACAATCCCTTGTGAATGCTAATATCCCGGTATCAGAACTTCTTGATAAAGGAGGATGATGATATGGATTTGTTTGGGTTTAGAAGTATTTTGAACTCAACACCTTTTGCTGTTTTGGCAGTTGCATTTGCCACGCTTTTCGTGATTTTCCTGATCAAATATATAAAACGCGGAAGACAGATAGAAGAACTGGAAAGACAGCTCGGGATAAGAAAGCCTGTGCAGCCTCCGGTTCAGCGGCCTGTCCAGCCCGTACAACAGCCGGTACAGCAAACGGTTCAGCAGCCAGTATATCAACCGGCACAGCAGCCTGTACAACCTGTATACCAACCGGTTCAACAGCCTGTGTATCAGCAGGTGCAAAGACCTGTTCAGGCACCAGTCCGGCAGCCGGTACAATCTGTTGCTCAGGCTCCGGTAATGCCGGTCCAGTCCGTATACCAGCAGCCTGTTAACGCGCCCGTTTCTGCGGCTCCTGCAGCACCTGTTTCCGCAGCACCTGCTGCACCTGCCACGAAGCCTAAGCGCGAGAAATTCTTCAGCAGCATCAATATCACTTTCGGAATCGGCGTATTGCTGCTTACGATGGTAGGCGCCACTTTCATGACGGGTTCATGGGAATGGATGTCTGATGCTGTCAGAGTAATAGGACTTATCGCGATAGTTATCCTGATCTACGGAATGTCATTTTTTGCCGGAAAGGGCTTGAAGCTCCAGCAGACGGGCTTTGCGCTTTATACGCTCGCGAGCCTTCTGGGACCTATCGTTGTTGTGGGTATGGGAGCTTATGAACTGTTCGGTCCTGATTTCTCGTTCAAACACGGAGGCGGCTGGATAGTTGCGGCCGTTGCTTCGCTTGTTCTTCTTTTGTCTTCAATTGCCGGACGGTTCATTTTCACAGAGAAAGGCAAATCGAATGTTTACCGGACGACGACTTATATTGCTCTTACATGGCTCGTGGTCTTCGTTTCAGCTCAGTTAGGGCAGGCAAATCTGGATATCAATGAGTGGACAGCGATCTGCCTGGGCCTTGCGACTCTTGCTCTGATGCTGAGGATAGTAGCTTTAATACCTTCGTTCAGAGATGAAATATTCTTCAAAGTTTATTCGGAGATAATGACATATGTTCCTGCGGTATTACTGCTATTCACGGTAGCGTTTGCTGACATCGCGGTCGTTGCCGGTACTGTAGTTGAATTTGCAGCGCTTGTTCTGTTAGCCAAGTTCTCGAAAGGCAGATCGTGGGTTAAATACATCACTCCCGTTATGGGATTTTTGATCGAGATATCATGGGTCGTTTTCATAGATTCGGATGAGATGGTTCTCGTTACCTCGGTCATGCTGGCCATCACATTCCTGCTGTTTGTGATCCATAAGATCCTTAAGATATCTTCATGGGCATCTGATACGGTTCTTCCGATCCTTTTAAACACGATTACAGCTATCATGTCGATAGAAGACTGTCCTGTCATGGGAGTAATATCCTGCTTTATTCTGATAGTCCTGTTCGTATTCAGAATGACGCTGGAGCCTGTATTTGCCCGAAAAGGAACAAAGATCTCCGAGTTCTTCAGAAAAGAGGTTCCGGTTACGGAGCAGGTCTTTATGGCTGTCCTTACCGCGCTCTATTACTACATCGGAGTGATAATTCTCTACTTCGTTCCTGAAGATAATCCGGTCTCCGGCAATATCTATTTTCCTGTCATGGCCCTGATCCCTGCGGTCGTTATCCTGATCTTCAGATTCGCAACCAGGGATGATTTCAGGCTCAGGCTGATCGGCATGATAATGGCGGGAATATCTCTTGTGGCAAGCTTTTTCTCGATCTTTGCATATACCAGGGGATTTGCATTCTGCAAAGACCTTTACATCTGCGCATGGCTCCTGACTTTTGCATTCATTCTTTTTGCCGCTAACTTTAACGTTAAAGCTATCAAGAATAAGAAGATAGGAATCGGCTCTGTTGCCTGGTTCTCTGCCTGTGTAAATGCATTATCTGTAGGCGTATTCCTCACGATCGAGTTCAACGCCCATCAGGAATGGGGCCTGGAATTTATTCCTGAGGATTATATCGATCTGACAAGACAGATAGCTGCTCTTGCTTTCCTTGTGATCAATGTGGCAATGGTCGCAGTGGCATTTTTCAAGAGAAAGCTTGAGAGTGAAAATATCTCAGCCATGAAGTATTTATTCCTGGCATTTTCGATTATCTGGTTCCTCTGTTCGGCAGCACTTATCGGAGCGAACTGGCAGACATTTGCGGTAGCTGTCATCTTTGCAGTTATATTGTCTCTGCTTAAGGCTGAGTTCTTTGCAATCGTTCCCATATTGGCAGCTGAGATCTGTTTAATGGCCGAGATACCGGAGATATGCGGCACGGATCTGAACAATATCCTGATGATCGTCCTGGCGCTTGCTGTTGCAGGCTTGGGAAGAATACTGTTCCGCAAAGCCGTGTTCTCACAAAAGAGCGCAGACTATCTGACGCTGACATCCTGGTTGTTCCTTTTCGGAATGAGAGACAGGGACTATATTCCTATGGCAGTCTGCTTTACGCTCGCATGCCTTGTAATGAATCTTGCGGGCAGGGTAAAGGTGCCGTTGAGAGTGCTCTTCGGTATTTTCTCGGTATTCTGCTGTTTAGGCATCATCGTCCAGCCGTATATCGAATACCCTGATGTTATTAGTTTTGAGATCACTCTTGCATTGCTGCTCGGAACGCTGCTCCTGAACTGTAAGGTGATAAAGCCGTTCCCGGAAATTGCTGCCAGGTACATCTGGTTTGCGGGAGTATCGCTGGCACTGGTTGCAGAGGGCATCTCCGCGGCAGTCACAGGTGAAGCTGTTGACCTCATAATCGTCGGAACTGCCGCTATCGGAATCTTTATCTTCTCATTCATCAGGCGTCTCAGACTGTGGTTTATCCTGGGCATCGTTTCCATGGTATCGATCGCGATCTACCTGTCTGTGGTTTTCTGGGCAACGCTTGTATGGCTTATCTATCTCCTGGTTTCCGGAAGCATCCTGATCGTCATGGCTTCTGTCAATGAGTGGGGCAAGAGACATAACAAGGACGGAAAAAAGAGAAGATTCTTCGAAGAGTGGAAATGGTGATATAGACCATTATCTGGCAATAATAAAGCCCGCCAAAGCCTCTGTTTTATGAGCCCGGCGGGCTTTTTTCCTGCCCTTCGGGCCAGAGGTTTCCGTTATTGTTTTGTCACGAAAAGGACTTACATAAAACCTTAAATTTGATTTACATGTTACTTGTGCCTTGCTAAAATTACCACGGGGAAAAGCGAGGTTTAATGGGTGTAAAAGACATTAAGAGAATTGCTGTCAAAGCAATTGCGATACTGGTAATGGCTGCTGTTGCTGCAGGCATCGGCAGTGCATATTCTGACCCGGTCGCTGTTGAGGCCGATACCAAGTACGCGACTCTTTACGATGTCTTCAAGGAAAGAAGCGGGAAAGGCGACGGATTCATGTCGCAGGAGAGTTTCCGCAAGCAGGTCCTTAACAACTGCAAAAGACTTGATAAGATCGCATATACCGCAGGCAATCAGGAAAACTGTCTTGCATGTGACGGTTACGTGAGCCTCGTATTCAGGCTTACATTCGGCACGGTTCATGAATTCAAGAAATACTACGAATACAAGACCAAGAAGTTTAAGTACCGCTGCAAGTACAGCAGCAAGGAAGAGCACAAGAAATGCGACAGTTATGTCGACAGATATGAGGTCTACAGACCCGGCGGCACTTCCGTTACGTGGCTCTACAACAATTACGTCGACAAGATCGTAAAGCCCAGAAGTTCCAGAAGGAAGAATGTTGAAGGCTTTACTAATAAGCAGTGGGTATCATATCTTCAGAGCATCAACGCGCAGCCCGGTGACGTGATCATCTGGGATAACGACTACAATTACACATACTGGACGCACATCGGTATTTTCGCCGGCATCGAAAACGGCGTCGCCAAGATGTGGCATTCCTCCTCAGTCAAGAAGAAGGCGTGCAAGCAGAGCATGTCTGAGATAACTGAAGATGTTAAGTTCCTTAAGTTCGCATGCGTTATTCCGCTCACGGATGTTCCGGCGAAGGTAGGCTTCTGCGTTGCTGACGACGGGATCGAAAAGGATTTCTCCTACTCTGTCTATGAGGACGCGAACTGCAAGACCAGGATCGGAAGGATCGCGAGCAGCTGTGTCCTGAAGGACCAGTCCAAGCTCGACAGCATCCTGATCTATCCCAATTCCGACAAGAGCGCATTCGAGAAGACCCTCTACGTCAGAAGGGATCTGGCGCCATACCAGACGGCTGCCACGAATCTTACCGAGACCGGTCAGACGGTATATAAACTGGTGATAAGGATCGAGCCGGGAGAAGGCAACAAAGGCGTCCTGAAATACTCGATCTACGGCGCCAAAGACACCCGGTATTACGACGGCAAGGCCATAGACGATTACGATTACCGGTCCGGCGGACAGGTGATATCGATCACGGATTACAGATAACACATAAAAGCACTCCAAAATCCTTAGTCGCGGAGTGCTTTTTAATTTATTTGTAAATTTGCGCTCGCGGTTTTTTATAATATAATAGTCTAGTGTTTACGCTTTGATTTTAAAGTCGGGATTTGTGCGCGGCTTTATGGAAGGGGTGCTCTATGGATTTTCTCGCTAAGACTACTGATGCGATGACCGATTTGGAAATAAGGCATGCAAATACCGTAAGGGAACTTGCGGGCGAGTGCCTCGTTTTGCTCGAGAATGACGGCACTTTACCTTTGAGAAGTTTAGGCCGTATCGCAGTATACGGCAACGGCGCCAGGCACACTGTAAGAGGCGGCGGCGGATCCGGAGAGGTCAACACAAGATATGAAGTATCGATCTGCGACGGCCTTGCCGAAGCAGGTTTTGAGATAGCATCCACAGGCTGGCTTGACAGATACGATGAGATCTACGATTCAACTGTCAAAGCTTATATGGATAAGGTCGAGTCGACCGCAAGAGAGCGCGGCGTTCCTACTACAAGCGTTTATTTCGAGATGGCACTGGAAGCACCCGTTATGCCGCTCATCACAGAAGAAGATATCGCTGAGGCTTCATGCGATACTGCGATCTTCGTAATCTCCAGAGATTCCACCGAGGGAAGAGACAGAAAGCCTGAGAAGGGCGACTATTATCTGACCGACGAAGAGGAATACAATCTTAATTTCATCACGGACAATTTCAGCAAGGTAATCGTTCTCCTTAACATCGGAGGCGTTATCGATATGAACCGCCTTAAGCACCGTCCGGGTGTAAGCTCGATCCTGTTCGTGGGCCAGGTAGGCAACCAGACAGGCTACATCGTAGCAGATGCTCTTACAGGCGTTACCAATCCTTCAGGAAAGCTCGTTGATACATGGGCAAGATCTTATGAGGATTACCCCTGTGCAAATGAATTCTCCAGCCTCGACGGCGATACGGACGATGAATTCTACAAGGAAGGCATCTATGTGGGCTACAGATATTTCGATTCATTCGGAATCACACCTGCATACTGCTTCGGATTCGGCAGATCCTATACGACATTTACCACTGAGGTATTAAGCGTAACTCAGGAAGGTACGGATATTAAGATCTGGGTCAAGGTCAGAAACACTGGTGACTTCCCCGGAAAAGAAGTCGTGCAGGTATACTTCTCCGCACCTGAAGGCTATATCGACAGACCTTATCAGGAACTCGCAGGATTTGCAAAGACGGATCTTATCTATCCCGGCGAGAGCATGAATGTCGAGATCTCATTCCCAATCGATTATTTCGCATGCTTCGATGATAACTATCCGGCAAGAGTCATTCCTGACGGAGACTACATCATCAGAGTAGGTACAAGCTCACGCGATACAAATATCGAAGCGGTTCTTAATGTTCCTGAATTCGTCGTAAAAGAGAAGTACGACAGGATACTTGAAGACGATGCAAGATATGTTTTCGAGGACATGAGAAATCCCGGAACAGGCAAGGAAATCCGCCAGGCAATTGATAACGCCCAGCTCGCAGCATGCGAGAGAGTATTCACTCTTGATCTTTCACGTGTCAGAAGAAGCATCATCAGATACAGAGGCGTCTGCGAGACTCACATGGACGAGAGAAGAGACGAGACTCTCACATTGGGATCCGTAATAGGACGCAACGCCGGTGTCGCTGAATTCGTAGCACAGTTCTCTTTAGAGGAACTGTCTGAGCTCTTAGTCGGCAACTACATCAAGGATGGCTTTGAAGATATCGTTTTCTCTTCTTCAATGCATGTGCCGGGCGCAGCTGCTGAGACAACATCAAGATTTGAAGGCAAGAGGAGATTCCCGCCTCTTGTTATGGCTGACGGCCCTGCAGGATTAAGACTCCAGTCTCACTTCAAGGCAACAAAAACAGGTGATCTCTTAAGAGGCGGTGAGACATTCGGTCTTATCAATAACCCGTTCCCGGAAGACACACCTGAAGATGCCATCGATTACTACCAGTACTGCACCATGATCCCGACAGCATTATCACTTGCTTCTACCTGGAATCTGGACCTTATCGGAACGCTCGGCCGTCTGGTCGGCGAAGAGATGGAGGAGTTCGGTGTAAATCTCTGGCTTGCACCCGGAATGAATATTCACAGAAATCCTTTGTGCGGAAGAAACTTTGAATACTATTCCGAAGACCCGCTGGTTACAGGCCTTTGCGCTGCTTACGACACACTTGGCGTTCAGTCAGTTGACGGTAAGGGCGTAACGATCAAGCACTTTGCCTGCAATAACCAGGAAGACAACAGAATGTTCAGCAACTCTCACGTTTCAGTAAGAGCTCTGCGTGACATATACCTGAGAGGATTTGAACTCGCAGTCAAGTTGGCGCAGCCTTTCTGCGTAATGACTTCGTACAATCTCCTCAACGGAATCCATACAGCAAACAATTACGAGCTGATCCAGAACGTACTCAGGGATGAGTGGGACTATGAAGGCGCTGTCATGACAGACTGGTTCTCTTCATTCGAAGATGTTGAGTTCTTAGGTTATGACGAGAGCAAACTCAAGTATCCGCCGGCATTCTCAAGACTTTGCGTATATGCGGGATGCGACATGCAGATGCCCGGCTGCGCCAAGAATGCAGAAGATATCGTAACTGCAGTCAACCACGGCAGACTTACACTTGCCGATGTCCAGTCCGCAGCAATGAATATAGTACGTCTTGCGATCAAGTGCTTGTAAAACAGGAGTTAAATGAACGAAGTATTTGATTCGGAACAGATTAATGTAGAGTACAGGAAGGACGATAACATCGTCCTTGTTGTATTGAAGGGCAAAGTTACAAGAGACAATTACAGAACGCCCATGATGCATGCCGCTGACATGGCTATGAGGCACTCTTGCAAGGTAATGGCAGTAGACTTCAGAGAAGATCCTGAACTCAATGAGAAGGACATACTTTGGAGCAAGAAAGTCCTTTTCAACAATCTTAAAAAGAGCGGTCTCGAGACGATCGCCCTGATCGACAACAACAGCTTAAAGCTCGTCCAGGGAATAAGAGTCTTCTGCGGCGACAAGTTCAGGACTGTGGTCTGCAAAGACTACGATGAGGCGGTATCCAAGACCAAAGGCGCTTCAGATGAGGCATCTTCCAGGTTTAAGGACATGACACGTGAGGAAGCCCTGAAATACATGGGGCTTGATGAGAACGCCGACATAAAGGAGATCGAAGACCGTTTCTGGCAGATGTCCAAGAAGTACAGGGGCAAGGATGATCCGGAGTCCCTTGCGATGGAAGACGAGATCTCCGCTGTCTATGATGTCGCTTCAGGCAGACGTGAAGTCAAAGCACAGGAAGAATATGTAAGACAGAATGAGCCCAAGTATTTCGGAAGATATAAGAGCGACTGGCAGAACATAATCCATTACGGCTGGAAGAACTGGCTCCTTGCCGCAGTCGTTATCATCGCAGGACTGGCAGTCATTATCAGCTATCTGTCTACAATGAAATCCGACTGCTCAGTACTGGTCTTCGGACATATGTATCTTGATAATACTCAGATGAGAGAAGCCCTGGAAGCTGAAGGATACCATAATCCTTATGTAGGTATCGCCGATATCGTGGTCCCCAATGATGAGAAGATCGGCCTTGACCAGACAGGCAATGAGACCTTCAACGCACAGTTTTACACGAATCCGGACATTCTCGTTTCTGATGAGAAGTCTTATCCGTTCTATTTCAACGTTTTCAAGGACATGTCACCTATCTACGACCAGGTAATGGCAGGACTTTCCGACAAGGCTAAGGCAGGCGTCAGACCGGTCTATATGTCCCAGAGGGAATACATCAGGAACATGAATGATTACTATGCGATCACGGGCCTTGATAACGACGAGATGAAGAATCCCGCTGATTTCCCTGACGATCAGGTTCTTATCGGAATCGAGATCACAGACCGCGATCTTATCACCAAATATGGTGTCGAGGCAAAGTGGAAGTCACGTCAGACGACATTCGTATTCGGCCAGTGTGTTAACAGTACTGATGATGCGAAAACAGTAAAGATGATGACAGCCCTTATTAACAAGGCTTTTGAGAATCAGACTTAAGTCCTGTTGCTTCGAAAAGCTTATTTAATTCGTCTTCAGTAAGAGGCCTGAAGGTTCCGCAGGAATCCAGGCCTTCTTCTATTTTAACGCCTGCAAGTTCGATCCTTCGAAGCTCTAAGACTTCCTTATTAAAGTGCGCGAAGATCCTTCGTACCTCATGAGTCTTTCCTTCATGAAGTGTAAGGAGAGCTCTGCCGGTGCCGCCTGATGATTCAACAACCTTAAGCTCTGCCGGAGCTATCTGCTCGCTGTAACCTTTGTCGCGGATAGTAAATCCTGAACGTACTGTGGCGATCTCTTCATCTGTCCAGTCAAGGCCTCTAAATGTTGCCAGATATACCTTGGGGACCTCATATCTGGGCGACTGCAGACGGTGTGAGAACTCGCCGTCGTTGGTGATTATAAGAAGCCCTGAGGTGTGGAAATCAAGCCTTCCGACAGGGGATAACTTCTTTGACTTGAGCTCTGCCGGAATGTAGTCGGCGACGCATGGGAGGCGCTTATCCTCCATTGCCGTAAGGACGCCGTCAGGTTTATCCAGAAGGAAGTAGAGCTTGGTCTGAAGGTTGATCTCCTGGCCGTCGATCATTATGGAGTCAGTCTCTTTGACGTGGAATGACGGGTCGGATACGACAGCACCGTTAACCTGGACGCTGCCCCTTGATACTATGTCGCGGACAGTAGATCTCGTGCCTAAGCCGCTGTTTGCAAGTAATCTGTCTAGTCTCATGAGAATATTATAGCTTATTAGCGTATAATTGTTTTCGAGAGGTTTTAAGAATGGAAATAATCAATATCGAACAGGGACACCCGACTGTGCAGCAGGCAATGGTCAAGCTCCAGAACGGGATATACCGCGCAAGAGCGACCGGTCAGCCGGTGGCTAAGATCGTCCACGGCTACGGATCTTCCGGCACGGGCGGTGCGATAAAGCAGGCATTAGGCTTGGAACTCAGAAAATATATCGCACGCGGCATGATAAAGTCCTATTGTCCGGGTGAGGATTTCGGACCATTCTCATCAGCAGGGCGCGAGATGAGCGCAAAGCACCCGGCTGTATCGCGCGACCGTGACTGGGGTCTCCAGAACGACGGCATCACAGTGATAATGTTCAAGTAAGAGGTTTATATGGCAGACGATTTTGATAAGAAGTGGGAAGCGTTTGAGGCCAGGTGCAAGGCCTGCCATAACTGCGGCTTAAGGGATGGCTGTACCAATGTGGTCATCTACAGAGGCAGCAGGAAAGCGCCCTTGATGATAATAGGCGAGGCTCCGGGCGAGAACGAGGATATCCAGGGACTTCCGTTTGTAGGCAGATCCGGCCAGCTCCTTCAGAATCTCCTTGGAAGTTACGGCTTTACCAATAACGACTACCATATCTGCAATATCGCGAAATGCAGACCGCCCCAGAACAGGCGCCCCACACCTGAGGAGATACACTGCTGCAAGCCCCTTCTGGCTGAGCAGTTCATGCTCGTAAGGCCCAAGGTGATCCTTCTCTGCGGTTCGACCGCTTATGAGGGATTCTTCGGCACAAAGCCCGTAATGCATGATGTCAGGGGCCGTTTTATCGAGAAAAACGGCTACTATATCATGACGACCTATCACCCGGCCTATGCCCTCAGAAACCCCGCAAATAAGATGCCTATCTATGAAGATATGGGCAAAGTCAGGGACAAATTGACCGAGATCGGAGCGATGCCTCCGTTAGAACCTGTAAAAGAGTAAATTTCCGTATTGATTTTCGGAAATGGCTTTGCTATAATTCGTGAGTTGAAAAACCGCATTGCCGAATTGTGTAACGGTAGCACACCGGTCTCTGACACCGTTTGTCAAGGTTCGAATCCTTGTTCGGCAGCCAATCAAAGAACCGCAATTGCCTATGGCAGTTGCGGTTTTTGCATTTTGCACATAATAAACAGGTTAATTTCTACTAACCGATTTTCCTACCAGACTTGTATTGATATTTGTCACCTTGTTACGATTAAAATGGCTTTGAGCTTTTTGGGGATGCATTGTAAAGAGAATGAGGTAAGAATATGAACAAACCGCATGTTAAACGCACATTGAGAATTCTGTTGGCATGCCTTTTGCTGCTTGTTTTTGTTGCTGTGCTGGTGGTCTTTATTCTATATTTGAAATACCAGATTAAGTACAATTGGCTGGATCCGGTAAATGCAATAGCACATGAATTATATAACAGGGACTACAGACCGGAACATAGCCTAATTGGTTTTCCAATGTGGCTTTTTGCCTTTCCTTTCATAGAAGCGATACTGGCATTTCTGATTATCAAATTCGGGTTTAACAGAAGAGCAATATGGGCGTTTATAGCAGCAGTTTTAATTCTGGTGGTGCTATATGTGGTAGTTATTTTTTGCGTTAAAGAATATTACAACGGCTTTGGGGAAAGGCTGGAAAGTATTATTCGAATAAATTTCCGTTCATGGCATTACGATGATCATCGGGTTGAAATTGTCGTATCATAAAAAGCTTTTTGGTCATATATAAAAGATAAATGAGTAATTTATTTATAGGTTTTGACTTTTTGTGATGATATAATCCCTATGTTGTAAAGAATCCATTTAGGGAGGCTTTTTATGAAGAAAAAGTTAGTAAGTGTGATCCTGGCAGGTTCCATGCTCTTAAGCCTGGCTTCCTGTGATATGATCTGGCCTTCAGATCCGACAGAGTCAAAACCTGAGACAGAATCAACCGAAGTGACGGAACCTTCTGAGACTGAACCGTCCATCATGGGTTTCAACATGATCAACAACGGTGATTTTGCATCCAAGGATCATGAGTGGCATACATATTTCGAGGGCGGAGACGGCCTTATGTATGTCAACGACAAGGGTGAACTCGAGTTCGACTGCAAGATGATCGGCACCAAGGAATGGGCTAACCAGCTCTATTACGATGGTTTTGCGCTTTATAAGGACTGCAAGTATGAGATCCAGTTCGACTGCTATTCTGATGTTGAGCGTGATCTTGGATACAGGATCCAGATAAACGGCGGCGATTATCATGGATACAGCGAGGAGACGATCCACGTGGGTCCTGAAGTTAAGCATTTCGATATTACTTTCACAATGGAGGAAGCATCTGACCCTGCACCGCGTCTTTGCTTCAACCTCGGTAAGTTTGTAAATAACTCCGGATTTAAGGAGCACACAGTCTGCATCGATAATATTGATTTAAGATGCATCGATGACAAGGGATATGTTGAAGGCGGAGATTCCACAGGCGTGGTAAGCAGCCCCATCAACCTTAACCAGATCGGTTATCTTCCCAATGCAGCAAAGGTTGCTGTAATGAACGGCGAAGCTATCGCAGCTGAGGCTTCCGTAATCGACAGCGCTACAGGTAAAGAAGTGTTCAAGGGCAGCGTCTCAACGGCTGTCAAGAATGCTGCTACAGGCAGGGAAGAAGCAAGATTCGACTTCTCATCAGTTACTGCTCCCGGCACATATAAGATCGTATCAGGCGGCGTTGAATCATTCGAGTTCAAGATCGATGACAAAGTTTATGCTGATGCGTTCAAGGCGTCACTCCGTATGTTCTATCTGCAGAGATGCGGCACTGAACTGACGGCAGAGCTTGCAGGTGATTTTGCACACCCTGCATGCCACACAGAAAAGGCTACGATCTTCGGAACAAAGGATAAGATCGATGTATCCGGCGGCTGGCACGATGCAGGAGACTACGGAAGATATGTAGTATCCGGCGCTAAGGCTGCTGCTGACCTCATGCTTGCTTACAGTCTCTATCCTGATGCATTTGACGATAATCTCGGCATTCCTGAATCAGGCAACGAAATACCCGATGTCCTTGACGAAGTTAAGTATGAGCTCGACTGGCTCTTCAAGATGCAGAACTCTGAAGGCGGAGTATATCACAAGGTTACATGCGCTAACTTCCCCAGCTTCGTAATGCCTGAAGAAGAGACAGAAGAACTTATCGTAACACCCGTATCCACAACAGCTACTGCTGACTTTGCGGCAGTTATGGCGATGGCATCCACAGTTTATGCACCGTTCGACATGCCGTTCTCACAGAGATGCCTTGACGCTGCTACAAGAGCTTCCGGCTATCTTGATAAGCATCAGGGAATCGAGGGCGCGAAGAACCCTGACGGAATCGTAACAGGTGAATATCCTGACCAGAATGACGCTGACGAGAGACTCTGGGCTTATGCAGAGCTCTTCAAGGCTACAGGCGATACAGTATACGATGACGAATTCTCAGCACTCATGTCAGGCGGTTCTGCCACATGCAATACTGACCTCGGCTGGCAGGGCGTTGGAGCATATGCGGGATATGCATATCTCTCAGCTGATAAGAATAAGGGCAAGTTCTATGATGTTGTCCATGCAAGCTTCATGGCAGGCATTGCCGATATCGAAGCTACTGCTTCCACAGACAGCTACAACTGCTCACTTAAGGAATATCCCTGGGGATCCAACATGACTGTTGCAAATAACGGTATGCTGCTCCTCCTCTTCGATAAGGCTGAGGGTACTAACAAGGGTGATGCGGTAGCAAGAGAACAGCTCAACTACCTCCTCGGAACAAACGGAACAGGCTACTGCTTCCTCACAGGATTCGGTACGCTCTCTCCGAAGAATCCTCACCACAGACCTTCACAGGCTAAGAAGACTGCAGTTCCGGGAATGCTCGCAGGAGGCCCTAACCAGAACCTTGAAGATCCCTATGCTCAGAATGTATTAACAGGCACTGCACCCGCGCTCTGCTATGCAGACAGCGATCAGGCTTTCTCTCTGAACGAGGTTACGATCTACTGGAACTCACCTCTGGTATTCCTCTTTGCATACGTAACGGTTAACGGCTGATAAGCTGACAGTTAAGATCTTTAATGGCCCTTCCGGACTTACCCGGGAGGGCCGTTGTTTTATGTTAAAATATGATCTGTAATCAGTATCTTACAGGGGGTCAAAGACTAATGGATGCAGCGTATTTCGATCTGATATATAAGCGCAAGTCTTTTCACAGGTACGGGGAACCGGACGGCAAGAAGATAACCCCTGAGGAATTGGATGAGATCCGTGAGATGTGGTATAAGTTCACACCTCTTTTCGAAGGCATAAAGACTAAGATCAAGATCGTTCCGGGTGAGCAGACGAGCTGCAACAGGGGCGAGGAATACTGCATCCTGATCTACAGCGAGAATAAGCCAGGATATCTCCAGAATATCGGTTATATCGGTGAGCAGTTAGATCTCTGGCTTACGGGAAAGGGAATAGGCCCTCTCTGGTTCGGCGTCGGAAGGACCAAAGAGCGCAGGTATGAAGGCCTGGAATACGTCATCATGATGGCTATAAGGAAGATCGATGATGATTCGAAATTCAGAACTCCGGGCGATCTTTCAACGTTTATTAGAGTACCGGCTGAAGAGTTCTGGGAAGGTCCTGCTATAGAAGGCGTTACCGAAGTGGTAAGGCTTACTCCCACGGCGTGCAATATCCAGCCTTGGAAAGTAGTAAACAAGGACGACGGAACGCTTGAAGTATACCGTTACAGAAGACCAGGAAAGCACGGCATCATACCGCCTTTCAGGCTCGCTTATTTCGGAAGCATCGACATCGGTATCTTTATGCTGTTCATGGACATCTGTCTGGAGCATAAGGGGATAGCATTTGAACGTGAGCTGACGCCAGACGACGGCAATTTCAGAAGGCTCAACCTCAATGCAGTATATAAACTTAAAGATAAGAAGGAATAAGACATGAAGACAGCAGTTGTTTTTTATTCGATGCACGGCAATGTGCGTTATGTCTCGGAGAAGGTTGCAAAAGAGCTTGGAGCAGATCTTATTGAGCTCATTCCGGTCAAGGCATATCCCGATAAGGGCGCGATGCAGTTTATCTGGGGCGGTTCGGCCGTAACGTTTAAGAAGAAGCCCGAGCTCGAACCCTATTCTTTTAATGCATCAGATTATGATCTTGTCATCATCGGAACACCTGTATGGGCAAGCAATTTCTCGCCCCCGCTCCGTACATTCTTCGAGAATAACGACCTTACGGGAAAGAAGATCGCAGTCATTGCAACGAGCGCAGGCGGCGATTCTGCTAAGTGCATTGAAGCTGTTAAGACTGCTGCCAAGGCGGATTCTGTTGCTGCGGTATTAAGTCTTGTAGATCCCAAAGAGAAGCCTTCTGATGAGAATGAGAAGCAGATCTCCGCATTTATCGAGACCTGCAGAGGATTGTAATTTATTAGTTTTACTTTAATATAAACATAGTCTGATACTATGTTTTAGGAAGGCTTTTGATGAGAAAGATATTAGTCTCCAATGATGACGGCATAGATTCCAAGGGTCTTAAAAGGCTCGTTGAGGTTGCCAAAAAGCACGGCGAGGTCTGGGTCGTTGCACCGGTGAAGCAGTTCAGCGCAAAATCGCATTCGGCAACATTCTGGGAACCTGTTGATGTGTGGCCCGTTGATTATCCCGTTGAAGGAGTACATGCATATGTAACTTCAGGAACGCCTTCTGACTGCGTCAGCATAGGTCTTACGGCAATCGTGCCGGGCGGTCCTGACGTGGTCTTCTGCGGCATCAATCTGGGATTTAATATCGCTTCAGATATCCAGTATTCGGCCACTGTCGGATCTGCTTTGGAAGCTGCGAACCATCACATTCATACGGTCGCCTTCTCTGAATCGCACGAGGGCAGCCACGAAGTTACCGACAAATACATCGGACAGCTCGCAGAAGAGCTCATAGATAAGCCTCTCGGAAGAAATGAGATATGGAATGTCAATTTCCCCGGCTGCTCTTTGGAGGAGTGCAGAGGCATCAAGTATGACACTGTCGTATCCCAGGACGATTTCTATGCCGGCGGTTATGACATTGTTGCTAAAGACGGCGATAAGATCTCTTACATGGTCAATTTCGACAGGAACTGGGACGGCGCCGAAGGCACGGACTTAAAGGCGATAATCGATAATTACGTATCTGTAGGCAAAGTTAAGAACTACAGCTGATAAAGATGAACCTGATAAAAGAAAGCAAAACAGCAGGCATCCTCATAATTACGAGCATTTACATTATGGCCGCGGCAATAGGCCTTGGTGTTTATATGCTTCTGCCGTATGTTTTCTGGGTTAAGCTTCTTATTGCTGATGTTATCTGCACGGTGTTTGTATTTATATTCAGCATGATCTTTAAGAATGCTTCGGTATACGATCCTTACTGGAGCGTACAGCCTATTGTGATAGTTTTATTTTTCGCATGCGGACATATCCTTACGCTGACTTCGCTTTTGCTTCTCATCTCGATACTTTACTGGGGCATAAGGCTCACCGGCAACTGGGCTTACACCTTCGGAGGCCTTAAGCATCAGGACTGGCGCTATACAAAATTCGAAAATGAGAACGGCAGGCTTTATCCCTTCATTAATTTTACGGGCATTCACATGATGCCCACGCTGATCGTTTACCTTTGCACGCTTCCAGCGGTTTTTGTAATAAGGAATGAATTAAGGGCCAATATCGGAAGCGTGATCGGAACTGCTGTCTGTATAGGCGCTGCCACGCTTCAGCTTTTCTCTGATGTGCAGATGCAAAGATACAGAAAGAGCGGTGAGTACGGACTTATCCGCACAGGACTTTGGAAATATGCCAGACACCCTAATTATCTCGGTGAGATCCTGATGTGGTGGGGCGTAGGCATTCAGGCTGTGTCGGTCATGCCGGATCACTGGTATCTCCTGGCAGGAGCTCTTGCAAACACAGTCATGTTCTTTACGGTAAGTATTCCTCTTGCTGATAAGAGACAGTCTCAAAAGCCCGGTTATGAAGGGTATAAGGCTGCTACGAGGAGCCTTCTGCCTATTCCTAAAAAGCAGGCGGATTAAGGAATCTGGACGCCTTTATTTGTCCTGAACTTCTCAAAAGGTTCCCTTAGCTTGGAGTTGTCGTCAGGGCTGCTCGTAAATATCCAGATGCCGTAAGCTATTATGAGCGCATCATCCTTCGAGCATACACAGCGGTCGTCGATATAGTATTCGAGCTTGTTATAATGCTTTTTGAAGCAGAGATCCACTTTTTTGTGGGCATTATTTGTCTTGGTGTCGTTAAAATACGGCATGGCAAAATCGTTTTTCTGATATTCAAAAACTATCCATGATACCTGGCGGGATTTGAATTTCTTAATGTCTTCGACATATTCGCTTATCGTAAATACTGCCCTGTGATCGCCGTATTTATACTCGAACCAGTTGGAATGGCCGATCTTGGTCTGTTTGGGATCTGCCTCTTTAGCGGCTACGTAATCCTCGTAGGTGTACTGGCCTTTCTCGCGCCAGCCGAGGTCTGAAAGCAGGCGGTAGAGCTCGAAATACTTCTTGTCGCCTTCAGTGGTCAGATATTCATCTATATCGATGTTCATGGAGATGAGCATCGAATTGCTGCTGTCGTTAAAGATCCTGTATGTATGTTCCACGGAAAAGTCAGGGCCGGTTACTTCAGGCTCGGTCTCAGTGGTCGTAGCCTCAGTCGTGGTCGTGACAGTGGTAGTCTCACTGGTCTCTGTGGTTGTCGCGACGGTCTCTGTCTCTGTGGAAGGGCTGGTTTCCGTAGGATTTATACCGCATGAAGCCATAGACGCGCATATGGATACTGCCAGAGCAGCGCTGACTGCTTTTACAGCGGCAGAGGAAAGATCAGATTTTCTATTCAGGTTAATTCTTTTCATAGCAGCAATAATATCACGATTCCATGAGCTTGTTCATACCCTTGTGGAAGAACAGCACTTTAGTAGGGGAATCCTTGAATATGGTAAAATATCAAAATAATATGGGCTGATTTCCGGAAGATATCGGCTGAAAAGGTGGAAGGATAATTATGGATACAAAAGAGACAGTATCTGCTAACGGCAAGCGCCTGTTTGCTTTTATCGCCGTAGCTTACGGCATCTCATTCCTCATGATGATCCCGATGGTCATCGGTAAGTCAAAAGGAATCGATCTCACCCAGATAGTCAATGCGCAAATGTGTTCTCCTGCTGCAGGAGTTGCTTTAGGCTATCTGCTGTTCATGAAGAATGAGAAGCGCGTTCCCAAATTCTTCATGGTGGTCCTTGTGATCAATTATGTCATTCAGCTCCTGCTCGGAATAGCAAGCGTTTTCTTTATGCCTTTTTCCGGTTCGGATGTTATAGATCTTGCTGAGATCCTCGGTTCATCAGGCACGAGTTCTGAGATAACGGGAGTTTCCACGCAGTTCCCGGTCGGCCAGATGTATAACCTGATCGGCCAGAATATCCTCATTGTGACTTCGATCCTCTTATGGATAGCTTATTTTGTTGCGGGAAGGGAGAGACGCAAGTTTGTGGGCCTTTCACGCAATAATGAGGGCAAAGGTATCCTTATGGTGCTGCTTTTCGTCGGCCTTTATATGTTAAGGACGATAGGACCGGTATTTATCGAAGCAGCCATTACAAAAACGATGCCGCAGACATTGGCTTCTTACGGTGATCTTGTTCAGAACCGCATGTTCTGGCTGTCCATAGTCAGCCTGCCGTTCAACTACATCCTGACCATAATCGCCTTCCTGGGCGAGGAATACGGCTGGAGATTCTATCTGCAGCCCATAATGCAGAAGAAGTTCGGAATGAAGCTCGGTGTCATCCTCCTTGGCGTTGTCTGGGGCCTCTGGCATACACCTGTCGATCTGTTCTTCTATACTGAGGATTCGGCTTCCCAGATGCTCTTAGGCCAGATCATCACATGCGTATTCCTTGGAATCTTCTTCGGATTCGTATATCTTAAGACGAACAATATCTGGATCTGCGTATGCATGCATTTCCTCAACAACAACCTGATACCTATCTTCACAGGCACGTTCACTGCTGATGTTCTTACGAACCAGCATGTGCCGTGGGTTTACCTTATCGAGATACTGCTGATAGACATCGTGGTCTTCGGCCTCTTTATCTTCGCTAAGGAATATAAAAAGAAGAAAGAAGTAACAGCAGCCGATGCGTGATTTTACAGTAACCAAATCCCAGGACGGACTTCATGTCGTCAAGGCATCCCAGGAAGCCTTTCCCCAACTTAAATCAAGCGATCTTTTCCATGCCCTGAAGAGACGTGACATAAGGATCGACGGCAAGAAGATCAATAAAGACATTGCCGTTAAGACGGGGAATGTGGTTGAGATATGGCTGCCGGATGAGCTTTTCGACTCCTCGAAAAAGGCCCCTCAAAAGGCTCCTGAGAAGATGTATGAGATCGTGGCTGAGACTAAGGGCCTTCTTATCGTCAACAAATATCAGGGCATCGCGGTGCATTCCGGAAAGAGCGACATCGATGACACCCTGATAGACCAGATCAGGAACAATACCAGGTATAAGGATGCCGAGCTCTGCCACAGGATCGATATGAATACCGGCGGTCTGGTGCTGATTGCAAAGAATAAGGCGGCTCTGGCAGACTGCGTCGAGCTCTTCAAGAATGATCTCGTTACCAAGAGATACAGGGCGCTCGTTTTGGGTGAGCCCTATGTGGGCGAGCCTGCGGTAGGCGAGGACGGAACTCTTTATAAAGAAGTTAAGGGCTTCCTTGAGAAGACAAAGGGCGGCAAAGTCTATATCCATGACGAGAAGCAGCCCGGTGACCTTGATATTGCCACAAAATACAGGATCCTGAAGGTTTTTGAGGACGTGGGACCTGATGGCGAGAGCGTATCGGACCTGGAACTTGAGCTCGTTACGGGAAGGACCCACCAGATCAGGGCGCAGTTCGCTCACCTGGGGCACCCTGTGATCGGCGACGGCAATTACGGCAGGAATAAGGTCAATATGCATTTCGAGACTTCTGACGGAAAGAAGGTCAGATACCAGCAGCTCTTCTCATGCCAGATACTCTTCGGCAGGATCCCGAAGAACAATATGCACGTTGACGTGTCGGGTAAAACCTTTAAAATAGGACCAGATTATAATGTTCGCCTTGATAAGGGGAAGAAGGATATAAATGACTGATAACAGACCGGTCGGAGTTTTCGATTCAGGTATCGGAGGACTTACGGTCCTTCGTGAGATCTGGAAGACGGTGCCCGAAGAGAGCACCATCTATTTTGGTGACAACTCGAGATCTCCTTATGGCACAAAATCAAGAAGCACGATAATCCGCTATTCTCTCCAGAACATGAAGTTCTTAGAGAGCAAAGACGTTAAGATGATCGTCGTTGCCTGCAATACGGCAAGTGCTTACGCATATGAAGAGCTCAAGGCCAGATCTGGTGTCCCTGTTGTTGAAGTGGTAACACCGGGCGCAGATGTAGCCTGCAGAGCCACAAAGAATGGCAGGATCGGCATCATTGCCACAAAGGGAACGATCTCCACAGGCGTTTACAAGAAGGCCGTTGAGGACAGAGCCAAGGAACTCGGCATGGAAAATATCGAGATCTTCCAGCAGGCATGCCCCCTCTTCGTTTCTCTTGCGGAAGAAGGCTGGTGGGATAAGGAAGTAACCAGGCTTACTGCTGAGGAATATTTAAAGCCTTTAAAGGAAGCAGGCGTCGATACCCTTGTAATGGCCTGCACGCACTATCCCTTGCTTTCCAAAGTTATCCAGGAGGTAATGGGTGATAACGTCGTCCTCGTCAATACAGGCGAAGCTACAGCGAAGGTTGTAAAAGAACTCCTGGACAAAGAAGGAACCGCTTCAGAGGGCAACAGCAGCCCTGTAAGGGAATTCTATACAAGTGACGAGCCTGAGCTTTTCGAGCAGGTCGCAACGCCTTTCCTCGGTGAAGGACTGCCTTCTGGCACAAAACATTTTACGACTGACAGATATGAGGTAACTATCTGATGGATAATAAAAATGTAGAGCAGTGCCTGTTCGTGATCAGGTCCGGAATGTACGGTGAGCCCCTTAAGACTTTGGGCACAAAAACCGTCGAAGGAACCAGGACGGTCTACAATTGGACAGAAAAACATAATGAGCAGGAAAAAGAAACTCATTTTGTTATGACTCTTATTAAAGAAGAATCAAAAGCCATTGTCGTAAGAAACGGGGACGTTACTTCAAGAATGGTTTTCGAGGCGGGAAACAAGACAACAAGCACTATGAATACGGCTTTCGGGCCTATAGAAGTCGTAATTGACACTGATTATATCAACTTCCCGGGAGGCTTATTTGACGGGGCTGAGATCAGTTATACGCTCGATCCGGACAGCGGAGAACCGATAAGGAATATCTTTTCCATAAAAAGGCTCTTGCAAAACGAAGAAATATAAGGTATTATCTTCAAGCATTTGTGAAAAGAAAGAGGTGAAGATGAATGGCACATCCGAAGCGTAAATGGTCGAAGGCAAGGACAGCTCGTCACAGAAGCGCATGGAAACTTAACATGCCGGGTCTCGTTGAATGTCCCCAGTGTCATGCTAAGATGCTTCGCCGCACGGTCTGCAAGAACTGCGGTTACCTGGATGGAAAACAGGTTATCAAAGTCGACGAAGACATTTGATCTATTTAACGAAGTATTTTTACGAGGCAGTGTTATGGAATTAAGGCACTGCCTCTTATTTTTGCAAAAGGAAGGAGTTATCTGGCATGAGTAAACCGGTCGTGGCAATAGTGGGAAGACCTAATGTAGGCAAATCCTCACTGTTCAACACCATTTATGGTGAGCGCATTTCCATCGTTCATGACACCCCCGGTGTCACACGTGACCGTATCTATGCCGAGACTTCCTGGAGCGGAAGAGATTTCATTATGATAGATACGGGCGGTATTGAGCCCGATACGGGAGATGACATTATCCTGCAGCAGATGCGCATCCAGGCTGAGATCGCGATCGAGACTGCGGATGTCATCCTTTTTATGTGCGACCTCAAGAGCGGACTTACGGCAACTGATGAAGAGATTGCCGTTATGCTCAGAAAAGCAGGCCGTCCCGTTGTTGTCTGCGTCAACAAATCAGACTATGTAGGCGAACAGCCCCCGGAATTCTATGAATTCTACAATCTGGGTCTTGAGGACGTCTGCGCCATCTCAGCTGCCCATAAGCTGGGTCTTGGCGAGATGCTCGACCTCATTATCTCCAAGTTCCCTCCGGCAGACGAGACCGAGGGACAGGATGAGACTATCAGAGTCGCAATAATCGGCAGACCTAATGCCGGCAAATCTTCTTTGTCCAACAGACTTGCAGGCGCCGAGAGAAGCATCGTTTCCAATATCGCAGGCACTACCCGCGATACGATCGACTCACACATTGAGAATGAATACGGTTCATTCACTATCGTAGATACGGCCGGCATGCGCAAGAAGGGCAAGATCGAGGACGTTATCGAACGTTATTCGATGGTAAGGGCCCTTGCAGCAGTAGACAGGGCTGATGTCTGCGTTATCCTTGTTGACGCCGAGGCAGGCGTTACAGAGCAGGATGCGAGGATCGCAGGCCTTGCTCACGATAACGGCAAGGCATCCGTTATCGTCATCAACAAGTGGGACCTTATCGAGAAGCAGACAGGTACCTTGGAGACCATGGAGAAGATCGTAAAAGACCGTCTTCCTTTCATGGATTATGCGCCTGTATTGTTTATCTCTGCCAAGACCGGACAGCGTGTAGACAAGCTTTTCGGGCTTATCAAGACTGTATATGAGAATTCAAGAAAGCGCCTTACAACAAGCGTTCTCAATAAGATGATATCGGAAGCTGTCACTCAGGTTCCGACACCTCAGGACAAGGGCAGGCATCTTAAGATCTATTACGGAACACAGGTTTCCGTCCAACCGCCCACGTTCGCACTTTTCGTAAACGACAAGGAATTGTCGCATTTTTCCTATGAGCGTTATCTCGAAAACCAGCTCAGAAGGAACTTCGGCTTCGAAGGCGTTCCCATCCGTCTCCTTTTGCGTAATAAGAATGGCGAAGAAGACTGATATTTTGTGAAATATCACAGTGACAAAACCTGCCGTTTCAGTAGCAAAATATTACTCGGTTTAAATTAATAATTATTAGAAGTATCGGCTTGGGGTCATAGCCCCATCTATTTTACGGAGAAATCATTTATGGCAGTCACAACTATCGAGAACTTAAGGAACATCGCAATCATCGCTCACGTTGACCACGGTAAGACAACTATCGTCGATTCCATGCTCAAGCAGGCCGGCGTTTACCGTGAGAATGAGGCAGTAGTAGAGCAGGTAATGGACTCTAACGACTTGGAGCGTGAGAGAGGCATCACGATCCTCGCTAAGAATACGGCAATAGACTACAAGGGTATCAGGATCAACGTCGTAGACACTCCCGGCCACGCTGACTTCGGCGGTGAGGTAGAGCGTGTACTTAAGATGGTTGACTCCGTTCTCCTCGTTGTAGATGCTTTTGACGGACCGATGCCCCAGACAAGATTCGTTCTTCACAAGGCACTTGAGTTAGGTCTTAAGCCTATCGTCTGCATCAACAAGATCGACCGTCCTGATGCAAGACCTCTCGAAGTCGTAGACATGGTTCTTGATCTCTTCATCGAGCTCGGTGCAGATGACGACCAGCTTGAATTCCCCGTTGTATATACGTCAGGCAAGACATGCGTTGCTACTCTTGATCTCAAGGAATATGAGGAAGGCAAGGAACTGGACTTCACACCTCTCCTCGATACAGTAGTTAAGTACACACCCTGCCCTGTAGGCGATCCTGAGGGCCCTATGCAGCTTCTCGTATCCAATATCGATTCAGACCCTTATATCGGCAGGATCGGCGTAGGAAGAGTCGAGAGAGGCACTATCAAGCAGGGTGAGAACGTTGCACTCGTAACATACGGCGAAGACGGCAAGCGTAATGCAAGAGTCGTTAAGCTCATGAGATTCCACAATCTCGGCCGTGAGGAAGTATCTTCCGCATCGATCGGTGAGATCGTATGCGTTGCAGGTATCGCTGACATCAACATCGGTGACACACTCTGTGATGCAAATGTACCTGAGCCGCTTCCGTTCGTTAAGATCGACGAGCCTACTATCGCCATGACATTCTCCGTCAACGACAGCCCTTTTGCAGGCCAGGAAGGTAAGTTCGTTACATCACGTCACTTAAGAGACAGACTTTTCAAGGAGATCGAGACAAACGTTTCCATGAGAGTCGAAGAGACAGATACAACAGAGGCATTCATCGTAAAGGGAAGAGGAGAGCTCCATCTTTCAGTCCTCATCGAGACAATGCGCCGTGAAGGATATGAGTTCCAGGTAAGTAAGCCGAAGGTCATCATGAAGGAGATCGACGGTGTCCTTTCCGAACCTGTTGAAGAACTCGTAATCGACGTTCCTGAGGACTTCGTAGGTCCTGTCATGGAGAAGATCGGAAAGCGTAAGGGTGAGCTCCTTAATATGCTCCCTCCGACAAAGGGTTATACCCGTCTTGAGTTCAAGATTCCTTCAAGAGGACTCCTCGGTTACCGTACCGAGTTTTTGACCGACACTAAGGGCAATGGTATAATGAACTCCGTTATCTCGGGCTTTGAACCCTTCGCAGGTGACATCGAGACCAGAGGCCAGGGAGTGCTTGTTGCATTCGAGACAGGCACAGCTGTAACCTACGGATTGTACAATGCCCAGGATAGAGGTGCACTCTTCATCGGAGCAGGCACACCGGTATATGAAGGCATGATCGTAGGTATTAATCCTAAGCCTGATGATATTACCGTTAATGTCTGCAAAAAGAAGCATGTAACCAACATGCGTTCTGCAGGCGCCGACGACGCAATGCGTCTTACGCCGCCTTTGTCTTTCTCCCTTGAGCAGTGCCTGGAATTTGTCGAAGATGATGAACTTTGTGAGGTAACTCCCCAGAGCATCAGACTTCGCAAGAAGATACTGAATAATGACTTGCGTGCCAAGACTCTCGCTAAGCAGAAGAAGGACGCATAAAACTTAGAATTAAAACGGGGGTAGTCTTTAACTTATGTTATCTAACAAAGTCAGAGTCGCTCTCAGAGTATTGATCGTTTTAGTACTTTTATTCGGATTTGCAGTAGCCGGCGTTTACGTCGGCTATAACTATGTCATCTCTCAGGATAAGAGATTCAACAGTTTAAAGGATGATATCAAAGAGGGAAAATATGACATAAAAGCCGATACCGAGGGCGCCGTTACTATCGTTATCAAGAGTGGTGATTCCACATCCGATATCGCAGACAAACTGTACGAGAAAGGTCTTATCACGAATAAGACACTGTTCTCCATCATAAGCAAGCTCAATGGTTTTGACGGTGCTTACGTTGCAGGTACGCACTATCTCCTCAAGGGCTTTACCTATGATGAGCTCATGTATTTCCTTACACTGGCACCTGATGCCGTTAAGGTAACGATTCCCGAAGGCTCGACATATTACGAGATCAAGAAGATCCTGCACGAAGCGGGCCTCAATTTCGATGACGCCGAATTCGACAAGTGCATGAATTCACCGAACCTTTTCGTAGACTACGAATTCGTATCACAGATCGAGATCAAGGAAGGAAGAGACTTCATCCTCTCCGGCTATCTCTATCCCGATACTTATTATTTCGATATCAATGCAAGTCCGGAATCCATCATCAGAAGATTCCTTAACAACATGCAGAACAGGCTCTACGATGAGTATTACACAAGAGCCAAGAAGCTCGGCATGTCCATGGACGAGGTAATCACCCTTGCATCCGTAATACAGATGGAGACAGGTAAGGTCCACGACATGATGCTCGTATCTGCTGTTTTCCACAACAGACTTAAGCATAAGGATGAATCCATGAGGTTCCTGGGTTCTTCTGCCACGATCAACTATCTTGTTGAGATGCGCGGCGGCAAGGCTTCGATCCTTCATAATGATGACGAGCTTGCAATAGACAGCCCTTATAACAGCTATACGCATCCGGGACTTCCCCCGGGACCTATCTGCATGCCGGGAAGCGATGCCATCGCTGCTGCTCTCTATCCTGAGCCGAACTGTAACTATCTGTATTTCTGCGCTACAGGTATCGACGGCGGCACTGCATTTGCAACGACATACAAGGCACACCAGAAGAACGTCGACAAGTACAAGGATAACTGGACAAAGGTCGACGAGCCTGAGGAAACAACTGAGACTACAGAGCCTACACAGAGCTCCGGCCTTGTAATAGTTGATAACTGATCAGCTGTCATATTCAGAGGATATAGTATGGGTTACGACCGTTCGCGTTTTGAGATCTTAAGTCCTGCCGGCAATCCGGACAAGCTCCGTGCCGCTGTGGCTTACGGTGCCGATGCGGTCTACCTTTCAGGCCAGAGCTACGGCCTCCGTGCTTTCTCGGATAACTTCAACGAAGACGAGATGAAGGCAGGCATCGCCTATGCCCACGACCACGGCGTCAAGTGCTATGTAACATTGAATGTAATGCCCACTGAAGAGGACTTAAACGGCCTTGAGCACGCTGTAAGATTTGTCGGCCTCGAAAGCGGTGCTGACGCAGTTCTCATTTCCGATCCCGGCGTATTTACCATGGCGCGCACACTGTGCCCTGATCTTGAGATACATATCTCGACCCAGGCAAGTGTCACAAACAGTGCTGCATGCAATTTCTGGGCTAAGCAGGGCGCGAAAAGAATAGTCCTCGCACGTGAAGTCTCTCTGGAGCAGATAAAGAAGATCCGTGCGGCTATCCCTTCAGATGTTGAGCTCGAGTGCTTCGTCCACGGCGCCATGTGCGTCTCCTATTCCGGCAGATGCCTCCTGTCCAACTACTTCACAGGCCGCCGCTCAAATGGCGGTGCGTGCGCACAGCCCTGCAGATGGGGCTATTATGTCGTTGAGGAAAAGCGCCCCGACATCCCGCTTCCCGTTGAGGAAGACCGCCGTGGCACTTATATCTTCGGCAGCCGCGATATCTGCATGATCGACCACATCCCGGAACTTCTGGATGCCGGCATCAACTCATTCAAGATCGAAGGAAGGATCAAGGGCGCATACTATGCCGCAGCCGTTACAAAGGTCTACAGGGAAGCTGTGGATCTCTGCTGCAAGGATCCTGATAACTATAAGGTCGACCCGCGTTGGAAAGTGATCCTCGACAAGGTCGTCCACAGGGATTATGACACGGGGTTCTTTTTCGATAGCCCGGCAGACGATGCCAAGATCGACCCTGACAAGTCCTATAACAAGCCTGCATTCGTTGTTGGCGTTACTGAGTCTTCGGATGCTGATTCCGGGCTTATCAAAGTTACCCAGAAGAATAAGCTCTATAAGGGCGACACTCTTAACGTGCTCATGCCTGAAGGCTATGTCGCACCGGTCGTTGTAGCTGAGCTTTACGACGGCAAGATGAATCCCGTCGATTCCTGCCCGCATCCCGAGATGACCTTCTACATGAAGGCTGTATCGTCCCAAGACGGCGCTGCGGTTGAACTGCCGCCCATGACATTCCTGTCCCGCGACGGCGACAAGGATTTTGGTATTCCGGCTCCGAATTGAAGCCTGGTCTGACTTGATTTAGGGTATTTCTACTATTTTGTAACAAAATGTCGGCTATTTCCGCTGTTTTGGGCCTGGCAAATAGCTGTGATTTGTTTGTGCTGCCCTAATGAACGGTAAAACATGCGGCGGCGCCGTTCATTCCGCCGTTCATACTCAAACTCCAGGCAAAACTTCAGGCGCCGCCGAGAATTCCGCCAGTAAAACGCCCGAAAATACCCCAAACTCCAGGCAAAACTTCAGGCGCCGCCTGGAATTCCGCCCGTAAAACACCCGGAAATGCCCCAAACTTCAGGCAAAACTTCAGGCGCCGCCTGGAATTCCGCCTGTAAAACACCCGAAAATACCCCAAACTCCAGGCAAAACTTCAGGCGCCGCCTGGAATTCCGCCTGTAAAACACCCGAAAAACGCCCAAACTCCAGGCAAAACTTCAGGCACCGCCTGGAATTCCGCCTGAAGAATGGGTCAAGAACAGTCTGATGAGGGCCCTTTTTCGAGCAGTTCCCACAGCGAAAAAACGGTCTCAGACATCCTTTCCGGCAATTGACCAAATGTCAGGAAACGTTAACTTTTTTGTAACATTTTCTGACCATAACTGTGCTATAGTGAAGCCATCAAAGAAATGGAACGAAATGGTTCTAGGGAGGTGAGACCAATGGGAAGTGAAACACAAACAAGCAGACGGTTGGTCTTGCTTGATTCAGTAGTTTCCTCCAAGTAAGTTTTTACTTAACATTGAGTTATTCTCAAAAGATGAATCAAGAGATCAATCGGAACTTGGAATTACAGTTGAATAATATTTGTAACAGTTAACCCACTCCCGCACCAATCTGCGGGAGTTTTTTAATACAATAATTTAATGTTTTCTTAATTAGTTTTAAAGTGATTTCTAATAAGCAGGCTGATATAATAGACGCATGGTAAATTATAAAGAGCGTTTCAATAAAACAGAGAAGAACAGATGGTCCGGACTTACGATATCGCTTTGTGTCGTGGTCGTTTTCTATATGATACTTTCCCACATAGGGAGTCTTAAAGGATTTTTCAATTCTTTTCTTGCTATCACTTCGACGGTAATAATCGGTGCGGTCATCGCATACACGGTAAATCCTCTTGCGGTTTTTATCTACAAGCGCCTTAAGAAGGTCATCAAGAAAAATGAGAATGCTGCGTGGATCTTATCCGCGAATATCTCGCTTATCTCAGTGCTTGCTCTTGTCGTTGCTCTCATGGTCGTCATATCGCCTATGCTCGTTGAGAACATCACGAATTTTGCGCTGGGACTCTCGGGTTATATGAACAGCTTAAGGAGCCTTGTTCTCTCGTCTGAGCTCGATCAGGATGTTAAGAATGCGATCGTGGACTTTATAAGGGACCAGTCCAGCCTTACAGCTGTTATAAGGCAGTTTGTACTCGGCAAAGACATCACTGCCTCAGGAGTCATCCAGTTCTCCGCAAGCCTTACTTCATCGGCATTTAACTTCCTTATCGGAATCATTCTTGCATTCTATTTCCTCATCGGGAAGAAGAAGCTCGTTGAGCTCTTATCCGAATTCTTCGTTCTGGTTATTCCTACAAAGCATTACGATAACTGCAAAAATGTATGGAACAGATTTAATTCGATCTTCTCCAGATTCATCGTATGTGAGATCGTTGATGCGCTCTTAGTAGGTATCGTAAACGGACTGTTCATGATGGGAATGCATATGCCTTATGCGATCTTCTGCTCCGTGGTTGTTGCCCTTACGAATCTCGCACCGACATTCGGACCTTTTGTAGGCGCATTCATCTGTGCGATCATCTTATTGCTTGCCCAGCCGGAATTCGTTATACCGTTCCTTATCTTTACACTTGCCCTGCAGCTTATCGACGGTTATGTCATCAAGCCCAGGCTCTTCGGTTCAGCGCTCAAAGTACCGGCATTCCTCGTTCTCGTTTTCCTCGTTGTAGGCGGAAAGATCTGGGGCGTACCGGGTGTCCTCCTTGCTATCCCTCTTGCAGCAATTCTTTCTTATATCTATAGAGAGATCGCAGTTCCCTGGCTTGCTTTGAGGAAGAAGACCAAGGATGAGCAGGAAGCCAGAGAGCAGGCGAAAATAAAGGCTAAGGCCAAAGCAAAAGAAGAACATAAAACTGACAGCGAATAAGACGATCCGCCTTAAGGCGGGTCGTTTGGAATATATGAATAAGGAGATTAAGAAGTATGGCAGTATGTCCTAATTGCGGAGCTCTCAATAACGGAAGCTCAAAATTCTGTACCAGCTGCGGAGGCCCTCTTCCGGTAGCACAGCCCGTTCAGCAGCCGGCACCTCAGCCTGCATCTCAGGAGTCTGTTCAGATCCCGAATCCGCAGACACAGTACTGGCAGCAGTCTGCACAGCCTCAGTCAGCACCTGCAGAGCAGCCGCAGGCAATTCCGATCGTTCCGGCCCAGCCTGTATATGCACAGCCTATAACCCAGCCTGTACAGGGCAGGGGCAACAGGCCCAAGAGCAATGGCTTCTGTAACGCCGGTCTTGCACTGTCCATTATCGGCTGGTGCTCTATGGGAATTACAGCTCCTTTAGGCCTTATATTCTCGTTTATAGGCCTGATCTCTGCTAACAGGAAGAATGAACCGGGCAGGGGCAAAGCTATCGCCGGACTGATCCTTTCCGCAGTTCTTATTTTCGGACTGGCAATATCACTTCCTACTATCTGGTCAGATGTTCAGGATGCTATAGATAACGGTCAGGTAAATAATCCTTTCGAACTTTTCAATGCCATCGATGATGCAAATGACAGACAGACTAATGTCAATGACAGGTATGTCAAGAAGATAATCAAGAACAACTGGGTCGCAATGGAAGACGGATCCTATCTTGAATTCGGAAAGCAGCAGACATTCAAGTATTACAAGAGTTATGAGGATACTTCAGACAATTATTTCACAGGCAAATACAGGATGTATTCAGGTGACGATGCCGTTAAGCAGCTGACCACAACATATAAGGACTACGGTATAACAAGAGATGAGATCCAGAGACTGATCCGCAATAACAGCGCATTTAAAGCAGAGAATTTTGTGCTTGTTGTTCTGGAGAACGACGGCATGTGGATGGACGGAGAGAATGTTAAGGATGAAGAGTGGGATTCCGTTTATTACGGGTTCCTCGTTACTAACCCCAACACCAGCCTGCTCGTGATCAATGCGGTAACGGATACAAGCTTCTCATTCGTAACCGAAGACGATTACGATAAGATCAATTCAGCTTCGGCTACGACAAATTGAACTAACACCAGACTGAAATTTTAGTGAATCACACCCCCGGGAACGAATAGTCCCGGGGGTTGTTTTTATCTATAATCACAATAAGTACATCAATATGGGGATTGTACTTATTGGGGAAATAAAAGAATAATAGGAGTAGAGTTTTATGATTCCGGCTAAGAGATTATCAGCCGCTGTTTTGGCAGCGCTCCTTTTTGCTACCTCCATTGCTATGTGCGGATGCGACGCCGGCGGTGGTGACAAAAAGGGTAAGAACGGGAAAGTTCCCGGTGATGGTAAATGGTATTCAGTCCACAAGGCAACTGTAGGAGGTCAGTACGCTGACGCGCCTGATGTTGAGTATTTCAGCACGAAATATGTCGGTACTGCTGACGGACTTGCCATATTCCATGTGGAAGTCCAGAAAAGTGTTCCTAAGGGTCAGGATCCGATGACGGCAGATTACAATGAACTGCAGAAAAGTTTCTTTGAATTCTACGGCAAAGACGGATCGATGGTTGATTCGATCGATCTAAGACAAAAGATCGATGAGTCAGGAATATTCGAACTTGATCCAAAGGATTATTCAGAGCTTATCAAGACGATAAGAACAGATGCGGACAAGAATAAGACCGATGAACAGGTATTGAAGGACAATGGTGTTGCGGTATCCTGGATGGCTAATGAGGATTTCAGGATCAGGGACAATGCTTTGTGTTTCTCTCTCCAGGTGATCACTCCTGCAAAGAACGGAGCCAGCTGGGAACAGAAAACAATGAATGTTTCCTATGATGTCAAAGCCGGCGAATTTAAAAAACTCGTTGAAGCAAAGAGCAGGGAACAGGTTTATGTGCAGAACGCGTATGATTTTGAAGACTACAGTGTCACTATCTGCCAGTCCTACACCTCGTCGAACCAGTATATCTTCGAAGTAAAGCTTCCTGACGGCAAAGAGGCCAGATATAAGCTTGATTCCATAGCGCCTAATGCAAATATCGACTATATAGAAGGCGTGTTCTATTTAGGTGACGGAAAGATCCTTTTCCCGGGCTCTGATTACTCGTCCGGCTGGGACACCAGGTTCTATGAGCTGGATCTTAATACAGGCAAGGGTTCTGAATATTTGGATGACGTCTCATGGTTCAGGAATAATATGTCTCAGGCCAGATATATTTCCGGTGTGGGAAATGTCGTGATCGACCAGGAAGGCATCAGAAGGTTCAATTTTGAGAAGAAATGCAGGGAAGAGTATTTCTCTTTCTCATCCTGCAATATCAACCGTAATGATACATACAACATGTCGGTTCTGGACATTAAGGATGACCGCATCTATCTGGCCTCCTCACCGACGCTCACGGACGAATTGTTTGATGCAAACACAGCAATCACTTATCTGTATATTCTGACGCTCGAAAATGAGAACCCTCATGCAGGCAAGAACATAATAAGAGTGACCTCGCTGAATTATTACAGTTATGCTCTTTGCGAGGCTGTCTGCAAATTCAATGATACAAACCGCGATTATTTCATTGAGTTTGATGACGATTATTCAATACAGGAAAAGATCAGCAGCGGAGAGATCAGTTATTGGGATGAGGATTACGATGAGAAGGCAGGCAAAGCCAAAGCCGAGCTCTCATATAAGCTGGCGTTAGATCTCATGAACGGTGATGGTCCTGATATCGTATTCGGATCAAATGAGTATTCCAACCTCAATAACAGCAAGTATCTTCTTGATCTTAAGAATGAGATCAAGGTAAATGGTGTTTTCGATAATGTCATCAAGGCTTGTGAGACAGACGGCAAGCTGTATCAGTATCCGATTACATTCACTGTAACCGGAATAGTCGTTCCGTCATCTGCCGTAGGTGACAAGCAGTATGGTTTTACTTACGACCAGTATAAAGAACTGGTCAAAGGACCGTGCAACGGAACCGACCCTATCAGGATATATAGAAATCAGACAGGTTATCTCAATACCTGCTTAAGCGTAATGCCCGACGCCTATCTTAAAGGTGATGGTGTGGATTTTGATAATAAGACATTCCGCGAACTGTCAGAATATATTAAGGACAATTCAGGTGAGATCATAAATACAGAAGCTGATCCGTTCACTCCCGTCGAAAAGAACAGCCGCGGATGTGTTTACGATGTCGGCATTACACTGCCTCACCTAATTAGATTCTATGGCGACAGCTTAAAGGATATCAGGGTAATGGGACTTCCTTCAGGTGACGGAAGAGGACCGGCAATAGCTGTTTCTTCATCGATTGGAATCTCCGCGCAGACGAATGCGAAAAAGGTATGCGTTGAATTCATTAAGACATTGTTCTCGGAAGAAATACAGGAAAAGTTCGCAGAATATGATACGAGCACTCCTGTAAATGTTAAGGCATTCAAAAAGGCCGGTCTCAAGTCGATTGATAAATATAATGCGAATTACAACAGGAATAAATCGCAGTATTCAAGACAGGAACTTATGTCGTCCGGATTGGCGTGGTGCGAAGTCGACAAGAGTGCTGTGGATGTGTATGAGAAAGTGATCCGCTCATGCTCATGCAGTATTTCGGAGGATCCGTCGATCTCTGTGATCGTAAAGGAAGAAATGCCTGCATATCTGACAGGCCAGAAGTCTTTAGATGATGTCATCAAGATCATCAATGACCGTTCCAAGACCGTTGTCAGTGAAAGAGGATAAAGAACAGGAAACAATATGGGGAAAATTAAAACAATAGGAGGTATTTATGGGCACGTTAAAGAAAATCTCAGCCGTATTGATGGCGGCTGCCTTACTTGCATCTTCGGTAATGATAACCGGATGCGGTAAGAAAAAAGGAAACGAAGAAAAGATCCAGGAAGATGAAGTCTGGTATTCATTTAAGAAGGCACAGGTCGGAACCCAGTTCCTGGCTGATAAGTATGTCAGTTCTTCTTTTATGCGTTTTATCGGTACTGCCGATGGCAAAGCAGTATTTTTAGCTGACATACAAAGGATCGTTCCTGATACCAAATCAGCGAGTTACTTCGATGCTGTTGAGGAACTGACGTATTTTGAGATCTATGGTAAAGACGGAAATCTCGAAAAGACAATCGATGTAAAAAAGAAGATCGAAGATTCTGATATGTTCAAACTCGATCCTGATGATTATCCAAAGCTTATTGAGAGGCTGAGAAAAAGCGAAAAGAAGGATGAATCAGGATCTGAAAAAACCGATAAGCAGATCTTTACCGAAAACAATATCAAGGTCAACTGGCATTGTACCGAGAATTATTCTGTCAAAGGAAGTTTTATTTCCATATCGGTACAGGCTTTTTATCCGTATGAAGAATTAGGCAAGGCGGACACCAGAATGGTTGAGGTCGTTTTCGATGCAAACAGCGGAGAGATCACTCATTACACAGAACAGAAAGAAAACTCGGTTACTAATTCAGAGATCCGATTTGAATTTGACGGATATGAGATAGTCTATACAAATAAAAATGAGGTAGGCACAGGCGCCAAGACATTAACGATCAC
>JAEEGJ010003311.1_pt1 | contig 63539 bp, 53 predicted proteins | sample 8958761 | NCBI WGS metagenome assembly JAEEGJ01 (sample SAMN16246546, study PRJNA631951) | gut metagenome | biome: gut microbiome; feature: rumen; material: RS-attached | host: Bos | place: Iran: Karaj | collected 2018-10 | reverse complement strand
GTTGCAGGGCCTCAAGAAGTCCTTGCAGCAGGCGAAGGACGAGATGGAGCAGGTCGAAGCCCGCTACGACTTGAACCGCGCCGCCGAACTCAAGTACAACAAGATTGTGAACCTCGAAAAGGAAATCGCCGCAAAGACCGAAGAAATCAGGAAGTCTGCAGGCGACGGTGACCTGAGCGAAGAGGTGACCGAAGAGACGATTGCCCTCGTGGTGAGCCGCTGGACGGGAATTCCGGTGACCAAGCTTTGCGAAGGCGAAAAGGCCAAGTTGTTGCACCTGGACGAACGCCTGCATGCCCGCGTAATTGGCCAGGACGAAGCCGTGGAAGCGGTTTCGGAAGCAATCTTGCGTAACCGTAGTGGTTTAAGCCGCGAAAATGCGCCGATTGGTAGCTTCTTGTTCCTGGGCCCGACGGGTGTGGGCAAGACGGAACTTGCGAAGGCGCTTGCCGTGGAACTGTTCGACGACGAGAATGCACTCGTGCGTATCGACATGAGCGAATACATGGAAAAGCACAGCGTGAGCCGCTTGATCGGTGCGCCTCCGGGATACGTGGGCTACGAAGAAGGCGGCCAGTTGACCGAAGCCGTGCGTACGCATCCGTACTGCGTGATTCTGCTCGACGAAATCGAGAAGGCTCATCCCGACGTGTTCAACACGCTGTTGCAGGTGCTTGACGACGGTCGTTTGACCGATGGCAAGGGCCGTACCGTGAACTTCAAGAACACCTTGATTCTGATGACGTCGAACCTGGGTGCCGCTCACTTCCAGAACCGCGCGGGTGATGCAAAGCCCGTGACGCTCAAGGAAATTGAGCCGGAACTCCGCGGATTCTTCCGTCCGGAATTCCTGAACCGCTTGGACGAAGTGCTGGTGTTCCAGAGCCTCACGAAGCCGCAGATCAAGGACATCGTGAAACTCAAATTCAAGGGACTCGCCGAACGCGCCGCCCGTCAGGATTTGCAGCTCACGCTGACCGACAAGGCGCTGGATGCCATTGCCGATGGCGCTTACCAGCCGGAATTCGGAGCACGTCCGATCCAGCGTTACCTGGAAAGGAACGTGGAACGCCCGCTGAGCCATGCCATCCTTGCTGGCGAAGTGAGTGCCGCAAAGCCTGTGGTCATCGACTACGACGGAACTGCGTTCACGGTGAAGTAAAAGATTCTGCTTGCGGAATTGGACAATGCAGGGACTATAGTGCTGCTATGACGTAGAGCGCTATGGTCCCGTTGTCGTTGTTGGTTTCTTGCAGGATTCCGATGTCGAAGTCGAGACGGAACCGGATGAACCCGAAGGTGAGTTCGAATTTCGGGATGATGTCGACCATGAAGTCATCGGTCAGGTTGCCGATGCTCCCGGACATGTTGATTTCGATAAAGGTGCGGAAATACTTGTTGAAGTACAGCGTTGGGGTCATTCCCGCGGCGAACTTGACGTATCCGTTTTCTCCGGTGACGCCTTCCAGGACGCCCGCGCGGATTTCGTAGAAGTTCGCGAAGTTCTTGGAAATGAACTGCTCGTTTCCGTAGGTGAGCACGATGGCTGTGCTGTTGTTGCGGTTGAGCCCGAAGAAACCGTCGAGTTCGAGGAAGTTGTTGTCGTTGATGAGGTAGCGGCCGCCGATGTCGAGCGTGACGATGACCTCGTCGAACTTGTCCTTGCTGCGGACATTCAGCTTGCCGCCGATGTTCCATTCCTTGGAGAGCGCTGTGGTCAGGTTTACGGGGAAGAGGATGTTCGAACCGTAGTTGCTCACGGCTCCGATGCCGATACCCCATCTCGGGGATGGTCTCGTGTCCGGCCCGAGCGTGTAGCGGATATCCCACATGGGATCGACAGCGTAAGCGCTGGTCGCAAGGGCTACGGCTATAAGGGCGAGGAGTCGTTTCATACGCCTTAAATTTAATAATCCTGCGGCGATTTTCTATATTTGGGGGCGATTCAAGAGGTAATTATGGTCGAACCGCGTCCAGAACTTTCAAAACTTTCCGACTACGTGCCCGGGAAATCCATCGAGGAAATCCGGGAACGCTACGGACTGAAGCGTATTGTCAAGCTTGCGTCCAACGAGAACCCGTTGGGAGCCTCCCCGAAGGCGGTCAAGGCTTTTCATGAGATTGCGGACAGCCTGCACCTCTACCCGCGTGGCGATGCCCCCAAGCTCATCGATTCCATCGCGAAAAAATATGGCGTGAATACGTCCCAGATTGTTATCGGGAACGGTTCCGACGAGATAATCGACATGGTGGGCAAGGCCTTTATCCGCCAGGGCGACAACTGCGTGGGTATTACGCCGACCTTCTCCGTGTACAAGTTTACGACGCTTTCGAACGGTGCCGATTTCATTGGCGTCGGCGAAGGCGAGACGAAGGCTTCTCTCGACGACCTTGCGAAGGCGATAAACGCGAAGACGCGCGTGGCGTTCATCTGCAACCCGAACAACCCGACGGGCGCCTACTACACCGAAGCCGAGATCCGCGACTTCTTGAAGAAGGTCCCGGAAAACGTGCTTGTGTTCCTCGACGAGGCCTACTCCGAGTTTGCGACTGCGGAAGATTACCCGAACATGGCGGCCGCCCTTGGCGAATACCCGAACCTGTTTGTCAACCGCACGTTCAGCAAGATTTACGGGCTGGCAGGGCTCCGCGTGGGCTATGCCATGGGAAGCGTCGAGGTCATCCGCGCCCTCTGGAAAATCAAGCCGCCCTTTGACGTGAACCAGGCGGCCCAGGTGGCGGCGATTGCGGCGCTTGCCGATAGCGAACACGTCGAGGCGACCCGCAAGATGAACGCCGATGGCGTGGAACTGCTTACCCGCGAATTTGAAGCGCTCGGATTCAAGGTGCTCCCGACGCAGGCGAACTTCATTTGCGTACGCATTGGCGAACGCGCGAAGGAACTTGTCGCGTTCCTGGAAAGCAACGGCATGATCATCCGCGGCCTTACGAGCTTCGGCATGCCCGAACACGTGCGCGTCACGGTCGGCAAGCCCGAAGAGAACGCGTTCCTCCTCACGCTCGTGAAAAAGTGGAAGACGGAGGCGTAATATGGCTTCCGACAACAAGGAACTTTTGCAGATCGCGCTCAAGACTGCGGAACTCGCGCAGGCGAATATCCTGAAGTATTTCCAGTCCGGTGTGGGCGTGGAATGGAAAAAGGACAACACGCCGGTGACGGTTGCCGACAAGAGCACGGAAGAACTCGCCCGCGAATTCTGGACGAAGGAAACTCCGGGTTTCGGCGTCATCGGCGAGGAATTCGGAATAGAGAGCCCCGATGCGGAATACCAGTGGGTCATCGACCCGATTGACGGCACCAAGGCCTTTGTGCATGGCGTTCCGCTGTTTGGTACGCTCATCGCGCTTTACAGGAGGGATGTCCCTGTCTGTTCTGTTATCCGCATTCCGGCGATGAATACGGCCGTGTGGGCGGTGAACGGCGGCGGTGCTTTTCTGGACGGCCGCCCGGTACGCGTTTCGGGCGTTGCGCAGTTGAACGAGGCGCTCGTGCTTTCGGGTACGGTCAACACGATGGAATCCCAGGGCTATGGCGAAGGCTTTACGAAGCTTCGCCGCAGCGCGAAACTCCACCGTGGCTGGGGCGACTGCTACGGCTACTACCTGGTGGCATCCGGTCGCGCCGAGGTGATGGTCGACCCGGTCGTTTCCCTCTGGGATATCGCACCGTATCCGCTCCTGTTCAAGGAGGCCGGCGGCAAGTTCAGCACGCTTGACGGCAAGACGGAACTCTTCGGCGAAGACGGCAAGCCTACGGCCCCGATCTACGAAGGTTTTTCGTCTATCGCGACAAACGGCAACTTACATGCCGAATGTCTCGACTGCATGAACATCTAGCATTGCGGCTCGTCCGCTTCATTTCAACATCGGTTCTACGATTACGGTATCCGCGGAAAACGTCACGGAGATGGTTCCGCTAGTCGCCGTGTTCAGGTAGGGGATGTGCAGGGAATCGAGCCTTTCGATGACCTGCTTGCTCGGGTGCCTGAACCTGTTTTTCCTCCCGCTCGAAATCAGCGCGAGCCGCGGCGCGACGGCGTTCAGGAAGGGCGTGCTGCTCGATGTCTTGCTCCCGTGGTGGCCGAGTTTGAGGATGTCGCTTTGGATGACGGCGTCGGATTTTAGGATTTCCTTTTCGCCCGCGACGGTCAGGTCCCCGGTGAGCATCGCCGCGTGCCCGAGCCCGTGCGCCCGGAGCGTGATGCTTCCCTGGTTCGCGTCGCTACATTTGAGCCCTGCCGCCGAATTCGGGTTGGGGTGTACCGCTTGGATTTCGAAATGGTTCTCCTTCCACGTGAACCCGCGGTTGATGTCGCGGATGGGGATGCCCCTGTCGGCGGCGGTGGCGATGGTCCTTAGCCAGTCTTCCTTGGCCTCCGTGCGCGAACATTCGTTTATCCAAAGTTCCTTGACGGGGTACGTGCGCAATATGCTCGACGCTCCACCGAAATGGTCCAGGTCGGGATGCGTGATGACGAGCGCGTCGAGCACGAGGATTCCCGAGTGCCGCAGGAAGGGGACGATGACGTCTTTTCCCATGTCCCTCCTGCTCCTGTCCCCGGAATCGACGAGGATATGCTTGCCGGAGGGAGTCGTGAGCAGGATGCTGTCGCCCTGGCCTACGTCGATGAGCGTGAGGTTCCACGCCGGATGTGACACCTGCATGTAGCCCTGGATGCAGAAGATGACAGAGAATAGCAAAAGGCAAAGTGCTCCGTAGCCTTTCGCGATGGCGTTCTTGCGGATGACGGGGAGGAGCGTGAAGAGCGAACCCAGCAACAGGAGGATGGCGGGGGAGAACGGCCCGACGGTGATGGCAGCTCCCGACGAATCCGAAAGTAGCCGCGTGAGGAAACTTGCCATGCGCAAGAAGAACCCGGCGGCAGAGCAGAAGGTCTCGCTTAGGATGTCGACGGGAGAAAGCAGCGCGAAGAGCCCCGCCTGCATGCCCCACGAGACGAGCGGCACGATGACGATGTTGCCGAGCCAAGCGAGCGGCGAGAGCGTCTTGAAGTGGTGAATCAGGAACGGCGCGGTCGCGAGCGTCGCGCACAGGGTGACGTATGTCGGGGAGAGCACGTAGCCTTCGGCGAGCTTCCAGAGGTGCGACTTGCGGAGGCCTTCGGGAACGTTCTTGAAGGGGTTCTTGCTGTTGCCGAGGAGGATTCCCGCCGTGGCCGTTGCCGATAGTTGGAATCCGGTATTCCAGAGTTGCGACGGGTCGGGAAGGAGGATGAACAGGAGGGCGACCCCCAGGCTGTTGAGCGTGTTCGCGGGCCTTCCGAGCATGGTGCCGAGCTGCGGGATGGAAAACATCAGTACGGCGCGCTGGACGGCGGGCGAGCCTCCCGTGACGGGAACGTAGATGAACAGTAGCGCGATGGCGATAAGGTTTGCGGCCTTGTGCGGCAGCCGTGTCGCCTTTAGAAAAACGCTCAGGATTCCGGCGAGAAGCACGACATGGAAGCCCGATATGGCCAGGACGTGGACTAGGCCCGTGCGCTGGAAATCGTTGCGGATGGCTTCGGGGATGCCGCTACGGTCTCCGGCGAGGAGCCCGAGCAGGAGTCCGGTTTCGGCGGGGTCGAGGTGGCGCTCGAAGCGTCGCTTTATCCATTGGCGGAAGGCGTAGAAGCTGCGTTCGGCGGTCCATTTCCCGTGCCACGAAGTCCAATGTTTGAACTTGCCGTAGGCGGCGAAGCCCTGGCTCCTGAGCCATTCGCGGGTGTCGAACGCCCCGGGCACCGTCGGGGGCGTGACGGGGTACCACTGCGCCTCGAAGCAGATGCTGTCGCCCGGTTCGGGGAGGGCCTGCAGCGCCCTCTTTTCGGTGACGCGCACGCGGTAGCCGCTGTCCGCCTTCACGATGAAGGCCGTCCCGTTTGGCCTCGGCAGGAGCGATTCGATATTGCCGCATGCCTCGGCGGGAATCTCGCTGGCATTGTAGCCTGCATTCGGTTGATGTGCGCTTTCGCGGTGGGCGTGTACGGTATGGCTTACGCATCCGCAGGCAAGCGTGAAAAGGATGGCGCACTGGACGCTTCTGGGAAACGTCCTTGCTGCAACGGCGACAGGGATGAGCAGGAAGGGTGCATAACCCGGAAAATCGAGGCTTGCATAGAGGGCCATCAGGGTGAGGGCGCTGACGAGGGCGGGCTTTCCGGCCAGCGGGGCAGTCAGTTCTTGCAGGTTACACTGGATGCGCGCATTTTTTCTTGTTTTTTTGTCCTTCATTTATTTACTTTTGGGTTAAAAGGTGTTCCTATCTATAAAAACGGTTGAAAACGGAAAATGAGCCAAAATCGATGAAAAAAATTTTCAGTTTGACAGTCCTTGCGTTTTTGGCGATGTTGCTCGGTTGTTCCGAGGTCGACAAGGGCGAGCCTGTTTTGCAGCCGTCTTTCATAAGTCCCTACACCCTTTATCCGAACGACCGGGCCGTGAGCGATTCGGTGGCGGCTTACCTTCCTTCGGGAGCGGTGCTCAGCCTCCATCCCGGGGTCTCGTACAAGTTGTCTTTCGAAGCGGATCCCGGCAGTAAGGAACCTCCAGTTCTGCAACTTTTCAGGGTGGGGTCGACACAGGATGGGCTGCGGTATTCCGTACGGCATGTGAGAACCCTCGATGCGGAAGAAAGGGACGGCCGCTACTACTACGATTTTGTCTGCGAAGAAAACGACAGGGCGAGATGGGTGACCTCCCTTGTCCTGGACGGCGAATTCTATAAGGGAACGGTGAAGGACGTGATGCTGGAGGCCGAAGGCCCGTATCCGGAAAGTTTCTCCATCAACCTGGTGGTCGTGGGCAAGGTGGTATTCTCCGATTCCTCCGTGACGGTCGATGCGTTTGCAGATTCGTTACTCAAGACGTTCCGCAGGTTCCTGAAGGGAATTCAAATTGATACTTTGTATGTAAGATACGCCCACGAGCATCCGGAACTTGGGAAAAAATATCCTGCGAATGAGCCCTGGCTTGCAGGAAGGTCGTCGGAAGACCTGTTCGTCTCGGAACTTGGTGGTTGGCCGGAGAAGGAACTGAAAAAAGCACTCGACCTGGTGCTGGTGCATCGTATCGAGTCCGATCACGTGCTAGGGTACTCCTACCTTTATGCGGGTAACTTCGGCAGCGGCAGCGGCAGTACGGTCGTTATCGGCACCCGTGAAAAGACGCCTTCCGGCGAGTCCGACGTGTCGATTGCGGAAATCCTCGAGACTGCCGTCCATGAATCGGGACATTTCCTCGGACTTCGCCATACGACTTCGACGCGCAGCGACATGAGCGAGACGATGGACTACTCGGTTGTCGAGGACGGATTTGAAGACACTCCCTATTGCAGGGAGCTGCTTGCGAGCGGGCTCTTGAAGAAAAACGCTGCGATGGCGACGGACTTCGCGGTACCGGCTTTCCGCCTGAACATGGCAGCCGCTGTGCCGAGCTTCAATATTGCGGATTGCCCCGACAGCCGCAACCTCATGTTCCCGAGCGTGACGGACGAGGAATTCGAAGGCTTTTCCGAACAGCAGCTTGAACATGTCCGCAAGAACCTGACCGTGTTCCCGCATTAAAGGATTGAGTATGGCCGACAAGAAACAGTTCTCGGAAGAAGTTCAGCTTATCGCGTTCGTGTTGCAGCGCGGCGCGGAGTGGGACCCGCATGTTATCGAAATTCTGGAAGGCGCCTGGGGCCCGCTTCGCCATAAGGGCTCTCTCTTCCCGTTCGACCAGACGGACTACTACGCTCCGGAAATGGGCGAGGGGCTCTACCGCGGCGTGGTTTCGTTCGAGAAGTGTATCCCGGCAGAGACGATTGCCCTCGAGAAGGCCCGCAGCAACGCGCTGGAACTTACGACGCAGGATTCGGGACACCCCGGCGCGCGGCACGTGAACATCGATATCGGCTACATGGACCTGGACAAGGTGGTGCTCCCCAGCTACAAGCGGGGCCCCTTCAAGCTCTATGCGGGCGAGGGGGTGTGGCTCGACATGCTCCTGACCTATTCCAAGGGCTTTTTCCACCCGACCTCATGGGCTTTCGAGGATTTTAAGCGCAATCCCTACCAGCACGACCTGCAGCTTATTCGTGAACGCTGGCGCAAGAGCGTCCGAACGCGCTCATTTTGATGCGCAAATCTTATTTTTCTGTGTCAACGTATATATATTTGGAGTATATGCGAGTATCCAACAGACTATCCCTCTTGTCGGCGGCAGCCCTGTGCGCTGCCCTTTTCTGGGCTTGCAACGATGAGCCCGATCCCAAAACCATGGCAAAGTCCGATGCCCCGGCTGCAGCTCCCAAGCAGGAGCATGCCAAGCTGAAGGCGAAGGTCCGCAAGTCGCTTGGCGATGCGAACCTGCAGCGCAAGAGCGAAGGCAACTGGTCGCAGCTGCGTATCGGCCAGTCGGTTGTCGAGAAGGACCGCATCCGCACGGGTGCCGAATCCGAGGCTATCCTTTCCGTGAATGACGGTTCGGCGCTTTGGATTACGGAACTCTCCGAGGTGACCCTCGATGTAGAAATATTTGATTCCCTGAGCCGCCAGGTATCCGTCATCATCAACAATGGCGGTGTCCACTTCGATGTGCAGAAGCAGAAGAAGGGCAATACGCTCATGTTCCGCACGGGAGTCGCGACTGCAGCTATCCGTGGTACCGCGGGCTTTGTCGGTGGCTACAACGGCCAGATGGTCGCATCGCTCAAGGAAGGCCTTGTCGATGTGAACAAGGATGGTGGCGAAAGTGCCGTGAGCGTCGGCGCGAACCAGACCGTACTTGTGGGCAAGGACGGACAGGTGAGAAGGCTGCAGTTGAAGAGCTCCGGTACGAGGGCGCTTTCGCTTCAGCTTGCCAACGTGAACATCTTTGGCGAAGGTCCTATGGATTCTCTTGAAAAGGCCTTGACCGATTTCGATAACGATTACGCTGCTCGCGTGGCGGCCTTCGAAAAGAAGCTGCGCTTCCAGGCGGCCCCGCTCTCCGCCCAGGTGTTCTTCCCCAACGTGACCCTGCAGGCCCGCGTGAACCCCGGTGTCGTGGTGACGGTGCTCGGCGAATCGGATACGGTGGGCGCGAACGGTGTCTACCAGCGGACCTTCGAATGGGATGACGACGCCTATGGCACCAAGCGCTTCCTCGCGACCTGTAGCGAAGGCGATGTCGAAGTCCAGTGCTTTATGTGGGTGACCGAATACGAGGCCCCGGCTCCGGTCGAAGAGGCTGCCCCGGCGGCAGATTCCGCTGCCGATACTGCGGCTGTGGCTGAACCTGAACCCACTCCCGCTCCGGCGAAGGCCGAACCCAAGAAAGAAGAGGTGAAGAAGGAAAAGCCGAAGGCCGAACCCAAGAAAGAAGAAGTGAAGAAGGAAGAGCCCAAGGCCGAACCCAAGAAGGAAGAGGCTAAGAAGGAAGAGCCCAAGAAAGAGGAAGTGAAGAAAGAGGAGCCGAAGAAGGAAGAAACCGGCAGGGATCTGAAGAGCCTTACCCTGAAGATGGGTGCCGCTACCGAACGCAAGCACCTCGACTTGCCGGCAATGGAATACTCCACGGACCTGAAGTTCAGCCTCGGCGGAATCACGCGTGGCGACCTCTCCGAAATCAAGGAAATCGTCGTGACGCGCAAGGGCAAGGTCGTCAAGTCCTTCTCGGGTGCTGAACTCGACGGACTGGAATACGCTGTGCCTGTGACTATCGGCCTCAACAAGATTGCAAGCTTCGACGTGAAGATTGTCCTCAAGAACGGCAAGAGCATGCGCAGGACCAAGACCTACGAGGTCTACTGTGAACGCGGCAACCACATGGGCAAGGCTCGTAACTTCATCAAGTACAAGACCGTGGAAGAGGAATACGAAGCGGTCAAGAGCAGGCTCGAGAAGGAATAGCAAGTTTAGGAATCAAGAAAGGATAGATTATGAAGACAAAAGCAACAGGGATGAATGGAATTCGTCTGGGTAAGGTTCTCGGTGCGTTTGCGGTTGCATGCGCCCTGGTGGCCTGCGCATCGAACCCTCCGGTACAAGATGACGGTGCGGCCGCTGCAGCCTCCGCAAGGAAAAAGGAGAACAGGGCCCAGGACGAACTGTCGGTGAAAACGGGCGAAACCCCGGCTCCGGCTGCGGAATCGGCGAAGGCCGATGCGGAGGATGCCGATGAAGACATCAAGGTCTCCTCGGTGAACTTCAAGGTCCGTCCCACGGTTCTTGTCGCTCCGGCGATGGGCGCGAAGATGGCCGGCAGCATCGATGTCATCCGCAAGAATCCGCTCGCGAAGACGGCGATGGAAGTCATCAACGCCTACCTCACGAGTCGTGACTACACGGTCATCGGCCTCGAAAGCCAGGCTCAGCTCGACGAAGTGGTGCAGCTCCAGTCCGATATCGCGGGCAATTCCGAAGACCTTGCCTACGTGGCGGGCCTCTCCGTGGGTGCAGACATCAACATTACCTACGCGGGCAGCATCCAGGAAGACTACATCGTTATCGACCTGAACGCTAGCGAAGCCTCCACCGCAAACCTCCTGGCGAGCGAATCGATCCGCCTCAAGGACAACGGCGAAAGCCAGCGCGTGCTCGTGCAGAAGGCCATTCAGCTTGCTATCAAGAAACTTGAAAACAAGGTCCGCGGCCGCCTTGCCGAAGAACTCGAGAAGGGCGTGCAGTATAAGGTCGTGGCCCACCTGACGGGAGACTTCACTGACGACCAGGCCGAAGAAATCTCGAACATCGTCTCCATCAAGATGAGGAAGAAGTTCAACAAGATGCAGGTCATCTCGATGAGCCGCAACACTTACGACTTGCTCATCTACGTGGATCCGGCCAAGTACGAAGATGCCCAGCTGGTCTACGGCGAATTCGTCGAGAGCCTCGAGGGTCTCGCGAAGGTTCGCAAGCAGAACATCACGAAGAAACTGATTATCCTGGAAATCCAGTAATCCGGGAGTTGTAGTATGAACAAACTATTTCTTGCATCGCTGGTCGCTATGACTGCGTTTGCTTCTGCCAAGGTGCTGACCTATACGGCGACCTCGAAGAAGTCGCAGAAGGAAGCCGACATGCTCGCCCTCGAAGGGCTCGCCCAGCAGCTGCGGACGAATGTTTCCAGCGAATTCGAAACGACCGTGAAGGAAGACGCCAATGGCAAAGTGACCTCCACGGCCAAGGGTAAGAAGAACACCTCCACCAACATGACGCTCAAGGGCGCGAAGGTGACCCCGGGGCCCAAGTCGAAGGGTGCGTTCCAGTCTACCGCGACTATCGATACCGACCAGATGGCGTCGAAGATTCTCGTGGACTTGAAGTCCCTCCGTACGCAGATGACGGCCAAGGATTCCATCATCCGACTCGACATGGTGGACCGCGACTACCGCAAGATGGGTGTCGACATGATCGCGCTCGAGAAGTTGGCCGATGCCTATAGCGAAGCCCTGGAAGACCTGAGCTGCGTGCAGAAGGTCCCGCAGGAACTCAGGCTCGAGACGACACTCGGCGAACTGAAGGAATACCTCGTATCGGGGATGAGCTCGCTTAAGATCGAGACGGACCTCACGAGCGAGGCCCTGATGATCACCGTGACCGATTTCGCGGGCCCGGTGGTGGGCTTCCCGCTCGCCTTGACGCAGGATAGCCGCGACATCGCCCACGAGAAGACGAACGAGGAAGGCGAGGCCGTGTTTTCGCTTGCCCAGGTGAAGAAGCTTCATCCGGCTGGCGACGTGACGGTGCATGCCGACCTGAACTTCCGCTATGTCCGTGCTTCCGCGGTCATCTCTCAGACCGTGCATTACGATTCCGAGAAGGCTGCCTGCACCTACAGGCTCGTCTGTGACGGTCCGGTGGAAGCCTGTGGCGCCCTGAAGAGCTTCCTGGGTGATGCGGGGCTCCCGCTCCTCGACAAGGAATCGCTCCCGGCGCTCAATGCCAAGCTCCAGTTCACCGACAAGATGAACTCGAGCAAGACCCTCTGCACTTCGCGCGGAACCGTGACGCTCAGCGCGTTCGAACAGCAGACGACGGAATCCGTTCAGGGCGTCGGCCGCGACGAGGGCATCGCCCAGGCGACCGCGGTGAAGAAGCTCCCGGCGACCAAGCTGAACCAGATGTTCGGCAAGGCCTGCCAGAAGAAGTAAAAGCGACGTTAAGTATAAGAGCATGAGGCTGACGGATAACCCGTCAGCCTCTTCTTATTTCTTTTGTAGCCGGCATGCTTTGGATGAAAAAAAAGAACCCGGCCACATGGCCGGGTCTTTTCAATTGCGGATTCCGTTAGGAATTACTGCTTTTCGATTTCGGCATCGAGTTCAGCGTAAGCCTTGGTAGCGGCGGCGCGGATCTTGTTGGCGACGGCGTCGTCATAGGTACCGGCAGCCTGGAGGCTCTTGATGAGTTCTTCGACGAGGTTGGCATCGAGAGTCATCACGCCGTAGACCTTGAAGTGACCGTCTTCGGTGGTTTCAACCTTCACGTCGGTGAGGGTGGCGCCGCTCATGTGAGTGTTCACGACAGTCTTGGAGGTGCTCTGGAAGTGTTCGGCAACCTGGTCGTTCACGTCTTCCTTGAAGTTCTTGATGAGAGCCTTCGTCTGGGCGTCAATTACCTGAGCGAGGTCGACGCGGGCATTCTGACCTGCCTTTTCCATGGCGAGCTGTTCATTGGTGGATTCACCAATGCCCATACCGGCCGGAACGTGGTCCTTCAGGTACTTCGTCTTGAGCATCTGCATTTCGACGAGAGCGCTAGCGGACTTTTCCTGCGGCGTAGAGCTACAACCGATCATCAGGAATGCTGCGAGAGCGGCAACGATCAACTTCTTCATAATAAACTCCTTGTTTAAGTTGTCCCCTTTATGGGGTTGATTTGAAGTCTGTATCAAAAATATCTTAAAGATTGCAGAAAGTCAAGGCGAAATTCATTTTTCTTACAAAAAAGTGATATTATGTGATTTTCGAGGGATTTTTTGTCGTTTATATGTGATAGAGGAGACACCCGAGAGCGATAATTGCGGCCGTTCTTGCCCTCAGACGCGTGTTTCCCAGATTCAGGAGGCTAGTCTTGCCCTGCCGGTACGACTTGACCATTTCGATTTCCCTGGGCGAAAATCCGCCTTCCGGGCCGATCAGGAGGGTTGTCCTTCGGTCGAGGACGGGAGCCTTCTTTTCGCCGTCGATATCGCAGAGGATAAGGTCGCCGCTTTCTGCTTCAAGCCAGCGGTCGAATTCCACCGGACCTTCGATGCGGGTCAGCCACGGCTTTTTGGACTGCTTGAGGCTGACCAGGCTCTTGAGTTCGGCGCGCCGCACCAGCTTGTGCAGGTCGGAATTCTTGGGCTCCTGCGAAAAGTCCGTACGCAGGAAATAGATTGTGTCAATTTCTGTCTGGGCGGCATGGAATACGACTTCTTCCAGCGCGTCGTCCTTGAGGCAGGCGATGGCGAGGTTCAGCCTGGGCCGCTCCGTGGAAACGGTGTCGAATTTCTCGATACGGACGGTGCATGCCTTCGCGTCGGCATTTACGATGGTGGCGTCGGCGAAATGCCCGAGCCCATCGCAGAGCTGCAGCGTGTCGCCTGCGGCGGCGCGGCACACGCGGACGGCGTGGCTGCTCTCGTTCTCGTCGAGGGTAATTTCGCCCGTTTCGATTTGCGGGCAGTAGAATCGGCTGTCGGGAGTCTTCATGGCGTAGAATATAAAACTTTTTGCGGGTGTTTGCTACATTTATCGCATCGTGAAACACAAGCCGGTAAAAGCAGTCGTATTCGATCTGGATGGTACGCTCTACCTGAGCGGTCGCCCCTACCCGGGAGCGGTCGAGACGGTGAAGCGTGTCGCATCGCGCGTGCCGGTCTACTACCTGAGCAACAACACGAGCAAGTCGCCGGTCTTTTACGAGAACCGCCTCAAGGTGATGAACCTACCGCTCCGTGACGATTCCATCATCTCGGCCCTGTACCTTTCGCTCGACGCGATTCACGAGAAGGGCTTCAAGAACGTGTTCTTCTTCGCGAACCCCGAAGTGCACGAGTGGTTCGCGGCGCAGGACCCGAGCCTGAACCTTTGCCCTCCGGTGAAGGATACCGAGCTTGTGCTTGTCGCCTACCACAATAGCTTCGACTACCGCGAACTCTGCGAGCTCAGCTTCCGCGTGCAGCGCGGGATCCCGTTCTGGGTGACGCATACGGATTTCGTGTGCCCCGACGCGAGCGGCCCCGTGCCCGATATCGGTAGCTTCATGGCGCTACTCAAGACGGCCTACGGCGTGGAACCGGAGCGCAGCTTCGGAAAGCCGAACCCCGCGATGCTTGCGGGCGTGCTCAAGAACTTTGAACCCGAAGAAATCCTCTTCGTGGGCGACAGGCTCTATACCGATTTCGAGCTTGCGAAACGCAGCGGCTGCAGGTTCGTGCTGCCCCTTTGCGGCGAGACCAAGCGCGAAGATGTCGAAAAGCTCGACGTGAAGCCGGAATATGTCGTGGAGAGCGTCCGCGACATCGACTTCGAATCCTTCCTTAACGGCGAGGCCTAGGCCTTCTTTCTTCTAGCGATGGCAAATGCCGCGAGGGCAATCAGTAGAGCCCCTGCGACTGCGCTTATTTTGATGCAGGTGTGGAACGGGCGGCTCCGGTATTCCATGCGGACTTCGGACTTGCCCTTCGGAATTTCCACGGCGCGCAACGTCCCGAACGCCTTGTAGACCTTCGCGGGGGCGCCGTTGACGGTCGCCTGCCAGTAGGGGTGGTAGTTGCCCGCGACGACCATGAAGCCTGCGCGGTCGCTTTCCACCTCGAACACCTGTGAGTCCATCTTGGGGCTTGCGACGAGCCTTGCGTGCCCGTTCGCGACTCCGCCTTCGCCTTCGTGTTCGGGCTTCTCGGAGAGGATGACCGTCTCGCGGTAATAGAAGTTGTCGTCCGTGGTGGCGGTTTCTGCAGTTGCGGAATCTGCGGGTTCAGCCACTGCGACAGGTGCGCTCTCCTCGGCCTTAGGCTTGCGGATGGCGGCCTTCTCGCGGAGCGTCTTGATGGCGCTTGCGTCGTCCATCGTCACGGACTGGCCGTAGATATAGGCTTCGCCCATGGCCGTGGGAATCGGCATGAATGTCGTGCCTCGCGGGGAATCGAAGATGATGGCTCCCACGTTCATGAGGTCGAGGAACGGGTGTGCCGCCTCGGGGTCGTTCACGTTCAGGAGGTAGTTCGCGTCTTGCTGGCCGCCGCGGAATTCGCGGTAGGTTGCAAGCTCGTTGTCGTGGAAGCCTTCGGCGTTGCGCAGGTGGTACTGCGGGAACGCGTTGGCCCCGAGCGACTGCTGGCGCGACAGCGAGAGCACGCGCGGCGTGTTGAGCGAATCCGCCTTGTAGGGGGCCTTGAAGGCTGCGACCACGGCGTTGTTCGGCTGCAGGTACTGTGCGGCCGGTACGTTCTGGATGAACGCCCCGTTGATGAAGAACAGTTCGATGGCGGCGACGACGGTGAAGATGCCCGCCTTCGCGATGGTGGAACCCTTCCAGAAGAAGAGGAAGAGTGCTACGGCGACGGTCGCGAGCGCGAGCACGAAGCTTGGGATGATCTTTGCGGCGGTCGCCTCCATGACGATTTCGTTCAGCGGCTTGAAGTAGGGGGCGGTGACCGGGTCGGAAAGCAGGTCCTGGCCGCTCATGAGGAACGCGCCGATAGCGGTAAACCCGAGAACGAAGCATGCCTGCGCCACGCGGTTCGTGATGCTGCCCTTGTCCTTGAACGCCGTCTTGTACGCGTCGATGAAGCTCTCGAAGCTGAGCGCCTTGCCCTGGTCGTCCACCTTCATGATTCCGATGCAGACAAGCGCGTAGGCGATGCAGGCGAAAAGCCCGAACGGCCCGATGAAGAGCGTCCAGTTGTAGCGCGCGATGACGACGAGCAGGAGGAGCACGCCGAACATGGCGGCGCCGTGCTTGAGCGCGCGGAGGTTCCTGGCGGCATCTTCGCCCTTGTCGCTGATGGCGCGGAGCACGGGGCCCGCCATCATCACGAGCAACAGCGGGAGCCAGAACAGTGCCATGCCGGGCGCGCGGAAGTTCTTGACGCCGGGGAGGATGGCGTACCATACCTTGAACAGCGGGGAGTGCGCGCCCATGCCGTAGCTGAGGGCGACGACCATGCCCACGGCCCAGAACGTGGCCCAGCGGCGCTTGCCGGGCAAGAAGAGGCAAAGGAACCCGAGGAAGGTGAGGAGCGTGCCCGCGTTGTTGTGGTCGAGTTTAAAACTGTTGTGGCCCCAGTAGAACGGGGAGCCTCCGGGCATCTTCTGCAGTTCGCCTCTCGAGAACGAGATGAAGGAACTGCCGACGGCATCGCCCGACTTGGGATCCTGCTCGTACACGTCAACGCCGATGAATCCGGGGAGGATCATTTGCGCGAGTTCTTCCTGGTGCAGGCTCCAGCTTACCGCATGGCCCATGTTGGTGTGGTCGCCCTCGCCGCGCACGGACTGCGTGGTGGTGTAGAGGTAGGGCGGCACCAGCTGGAAGCAGGCGAGCGCGAGGCCGAATGCGAGGCCCGCGGCGGCGAGCCCGATGCGCTTGCCGCGCGTCTTGAACGTGTCGCAGTGGAAGGCCGCTTCGTAGAGCGTGTAGAACCCGGCGCCCCACAAGAAGAGGTAGGTGAGCTGCAGGTGGCTTCCGAGGATCATCCAGGCGATGCTTGCCGCGAGCACGATGAGGTAGGGAAGGCTTCCGCAGCGGACGACCTTGCGGATGGCAAGGAGCGCGAGCGGGGCGATGGCGAAGACCATCATCTTGCCGTCGTGGCCACCGTAGATGTAGGTAAAGTATTCAGGCGAGAAAGCGTAGAGGAACCCGAGCAGAGCTCCCCACCAGCGGTTGCCCGTGAGGTTCCAGGCGAGTAGCATCGCGCTAATGAAGGCGACCCATACGGTGAGGATGAACTTGAAGCCCACCGCGCGAGCCGGGTCCATCAGGAACTGTGTCCATACGAGCGGGTGGTAGGCGTCGGCGAACAGCGCGTCGATGGTGGGCACGCCGCCCAGGCGGCTGTCGTCCCATTCGGTGACGATGGCGTTTTCGGCACGCAGGATGCGGCTACCGATGCCGTTCAGCTGGTCGCTGTTGAGCATGAGCTGCGAACCGTCGAAGACGAACGCGCGGAACACGACGAGGAGGATTGCGAAAAAGAGCGCGGCCATGGCCACGGCGAAAACGGGCTTCTTGTTTAGAAAGTTCATGTGCGGAAATATAAAAATACCGCAGGACCGATTATCCTGCGGATAGACAAAAACGGCCGAACCCGGGGTCCGGCGTCACTGCGGGCGTGATACGCCTAGTCGGCGGTGTTTTCGTCGACCTTGTTGTACTTGACGAGGCTGTAGATGCCGAACGCCGAAATGATGCATACGGCCGCGATGACGATAAACTTGATAAACTTGCCCATAGAAGTCTCCTGCGGATTGGTTGCAAATCTAAAATACCTTTTTTTTGATAAAAAGCAAGTTGTTTTTTACAATTTGATGCGCAGAAAAAAGCCGTCTTTTTGTGTTTCAATCCATGTTGTAAATAATTGTTTACTTGTTGGTGAGTAAAACGTGAAGTATTTTTCATTTTTAAAGAAGGAGTGAAATTATGAAACGAGGTCTCTTGCTATTCCTTGCATTTACGAGCATGTCTTTTGCAGGCGAATTGCTTTGCAATGATGGCACTACGGATAATTACGGCGCACCAGTGACCTCCTGCATCGCATCTTCAAGCAATTTTACCTTTGGCCTGACGCAGGAGGCAAACGACTCGGCATACTACTATTTTGTAGACTTCCATGATGTCCTTCTTACGATAGACTCGGAAGAAAACGTCCCCCTGAGGCTTATCGTCTATTCAAGCGAGCCCAATTTCAACAGCATACAGGCCTTGACGCAGACCGCTTTTGCGACCAATTCCAAGTTGCAGGTGATTTTCAAGAGCCCTGCCCTCCCGCAAAATTTTTCTACAACCGGGCCAAACGGGCATACGCTATGCTACCGTTTTTCGGGCGCGGGCGGCAGCGTAGTCTGTCATGTCGACGCGTTGACCTTGCAACGGTAGGCGTTCGTTCGGGGCCAAAATGAGAAGGGTTCTGCTTGTTAGCCTCCTGCTTTCCGTTTTTGCCGTCGCAAAGACCGTTCCCCTGTCCATGAATGTTTCCGCGGCCACGACGCTTGAGCCGGGTGATTTTATCCTGATTGACGGCTATCCATCTCCCTGGGGCTACCATAGGGTCGTCCTTGGCGTCCAGCCATCGGGGGCTGGCGCCCTCGAAGGCTTCGTCAGCAGAAATTCCTGCCAGTACACCTTGGTGGGCTATTACCAGCAGCTCGACTTCGTGTTCGACGGCGAGCCAGTCCTCCTTGAATACACGGGGAACTCCTCGATAAACGTGCTCCTGCAATGGTGGCTGGATTATTCCGCCGTACAGAGCCAGTGCGAGGAGCCTTCCGTTTCGGCTTCGGAGCTGACCACCTACCTGGATTCGACATACCAGGCCTATTCCGATCTCGGCCCCCTGGGCAGCACGTCGTCTTTCGAATCATCGAACGAGATGCTGAAAATAACCGAGTATCCCTCCTGGAACCACAACACGCTCGTTGTCCAAATCGAGAGCAACGACGGGAAACCCTTGGACGGATTTGTCTATGTAGGGAAAGAGACCCTGAAGATTTCCGGGAATTCCGTGGCAATTCCGTTGAGCCGTCGATCGTTCCTGCCGGCCACGTTCCAGATTTCGTTTCCGACAATACGGAAATTTACCGTAAGGTGGTGGGCGAATCACCTCAATGCGCAAGACATTCCCGTCCAAATGACGGTTTCATCAAACCAGGGCCAGGATTCCATCTATTGCGAATACAGCTTCCCGGGAACAAGGGAAAGAAATGTCTCGCTCGGATATTCGGCGAATGACTTTGCCGATGGGAACGCCCCCGCCTATACGGCGAAATCTACGCTGGAAGATGCAGCCCTGGGGCTTGTGGCGAACTCTTTTTACGTCGGGACTGTCTATGACATACAGGCGAACATTTCGAACGGGAAGACGATAACGCTGGCCCTTCCACTCGAAACGATTTCGAATGTAGACAGGGAAAACCTGCTCGTGTATCACGAGAGCAATGGCGTTATAGAGACGATAGTCCCCGACAGCATTGCTGGCGGCTTCGTCTATTTCCGGACAAGCTCCTGCAGCAAATTCTGGACAGCAGTTGGTAATTTCTTTACCGATATTGGTTGGACCGTTTTGACGAGCGTTATTTCATTGGGACCTACGGCTGTTACCGGCGTACAGTTGATTGTCGACCGCCTGTACGATTCCTACAACTGGCTTGTGAACGGGATCTGCAATGTATTCGACCCCGATGTTTGGGCTTCTTTAACAGAGAGAGACCTTGACGGCATTTCGGTAGAATCTTGGGATTTGCCAGAAGGGAAAATGCCTGGCATAAGATTCAAAAAATACAATTCATCTTTATTTAGAGACATTAAACTTAAGGCTTCAAGTCCACTGCACCAAATAAATAACAATATATCGAACATAGAAAAACTGGATTCCACAAAATACAACCTAGATATAATGCTTTCCGAACTGATCAGTCGAAAGATGGACACTACCGCCACAAAGCGGTTTGAAATTGCAGACTCGTACACTATCGTGGAAGGCGACGATTCCACATACATTACAAACTACTTTGCAACGTCGACCCCATTGACTAAGTACGCCTTTGATATGGCGCAATTGCTCAATGACTGTTATGGAGCAATCAATTTAAACACGTTTACAACAGTCTATCGAGAACTGTACAAACTGTTTACCGGACATTCCTCTGGAGAACAAATGTGTCGGGACATTTTGGGGTGTTTCGGTGTCGTTGAATACGCTTTTAATATTGCCGACTGTACTACAGATATGCTTGACTTTATTACGCAGATTGCCATAGAAGATGGAGAATATACATCCGCTTTCACATCAAATCGAGATGAGCTTATTCTTGGGACATCCGATGTCTTGGCAAGAGTAGCTTTGTTGGCGTATTATGACAAGTCAATGCGAGAATCCTTGATGAAGTGGTTTAACCAATCGTATAAAAGTCTTTCCGTTATAATGGATGTTATGGGACCATTGATGCGATATAACAATATTTCTATCAAGGCCGAGGCAGCGATGGCTTTGTATGAATATGTATACTGGGGCAAAACTACGCATCTGGAAAAATTAAAAAAAGGAATCGAGTTGCATTATGGGGAAAACGGCGGCTATTCGGAAGGGACTGGTTATCTGCAATACATTAATGAAGATGTGCCATACCTGATGGTGGCGTTAAAAAAGGCACATGCTCAAAAAGGAAAAGAATTAAAGTTGCCACAGAAATTCTATAATTCCGGTTACTATCTAATGGATATGTCAAGGAACGTTTTGTGGAATAAAGCGGAAGGTTTTAAGTTGCGGATTCCGATAGAAATAGATGACGGATGCACCTATACCCCTGAATACTCGGTGTGGGGGACATTGACTGGAGACGACATGTTCTTTAAAATGGCAAATGAATACTCGATGCACGATGCAATTATCCGGCCTCCCACAATGGAGCCATTGATAGCTCTCGGCTATACTGATTGGAAAGAGAGTTATTCGGATAGCTTAGAAAATGTCTATGGCGTAACAGGGCGTGTTGCTGATGGAGGTGCCATCATATGTTATCGAGACAAGAATGGAGAAGACTACTCGATTACGCTAGTTGCCGAAAATGAGGATATGTGGGAAAATGGCCAGGCACATGACCAGCAGGACAACATGAGCTTCACCCTGTCTTCGACAAGAGATGGGACGATAGTTTATGACATGGGGTATTCTGATTTTGGCAATGACGAAAATACGCGTGGGTACGAGAACCACAATGTTTTGATGCGTCCGAATCATCCGGAATTAACAGACGGAACCGGAAACCAGCCCTTAACCCTTGCGGATTGGAAAAACCGAGCCGAGGCTTATACGGGGGACTATACAGGACTCGGCACGCAATTGTTTTTTGAACTGACGACTAAAGATTTTACTAAATACGGAATTACTAAAAGCGGCGGCTCAGAAGCGTCCTTAGTCGATTCGTTAAGAATAGACAGTGTATGGGCATACACTTTTTATCAGAAAACAAAGGGGGGGGCAGAACAGATTCCTTCTTTTGAAAATTTCCGAAGCATTGCCTATTTTGGAGAGACCCTCTGGCTTTTCGACCAGCCATCTGACAACAATCTTTTATGGGTAGTAAACGGCAGTAATCAAGAAAGCGGAAGTTCAGGCTCGTATTTTGATGAAATGGCCGACGTATATATCGGAACTCAATTGGCAAATGATTGTAGCATGTGCGATACCGTCTCGGCCATTCAACACGTTTCTCGATTAGATTACCCAAACAGCACTATTGTTGTATGTCGACAAACGATTGAATTGGAGAATTATCGTATTGAAAATCAAGGCGATACTATTTTCCCTGTTACAATGATATATCATATTGACCGAAATAGTTCATTTGGCATAATGGAAGAATGTAGTTCTTCCAATGTTCAATGTTTTGAACGGACAAAAGGAAATATTAAGCAGCGCGTTATCGTTCCTGCCAAGGGCACTAGTTATAAACTAGGCAATGTACTGGAAGATATTCCTCCTTCGAACCTAAGTACATACAATGGTATAATGTTCGCAGAACGAAAAGGCAATGATGGTTGGGATGTTATTGGGATTCTGAATGATGGCGAGAAAACCAGCAAGTTCTTTATAGACACTCGCTACCTTCCGTCAAATTTTTTACTGAGGGCGTTTTAGGATGTTTTTTATAAGAATCTTTGCCTGTTTGGTGCTTTTCCTTTTGACCGCTTGTCCCGATCCTCCCCGAGCGAGGGGGCCTGGATCAGGCTTAGACAGGCCTCACTATTGCGAATTGAACGATATTCTCTATAATGGTGGCGTGGCCTATGAAGCGTATTGCAATCCAGAAGGTGTCAAGTTGTACGACTCGTTAAAAAAAGATGATGAATTTGCAAAGCAATTTTATGTTGAAAAAAAATGCAAAGATACTTTAAACCACCGCAGCTACAGTTTGAGTTACAATTCATATACAAATTATTTCGATCTGATGTTGGTAGAAGAAAAGTCTTTTAATGAGATGGAAAAAGGGCATTTGTACGTAATGGGACAGTATTGCAAGTTCCAAACAATAGAAGATATGAGTGCCGACTCGATTCGATGTCTGATAGTAAACGATGAAAATGACGATCTCAAGTTTTTAACCATCGTTCCAGGCGAATTATTCCCAATGGATTCGATTAAAATTCTCGATGAAGCCGAAACTTGCGAAGAACAGATTGCTATTGTCCTGTCGCTTTTTGAAATGTGCGAAGGACGAGACTTGATGAATTGAAATGCGAAGGCAAATCAGCGGGCCAGAACGAGCATCATTTCGAGGTGGGGAGTCTGCGGATAGAAGGCCGACGTAACAATAAGTTTACTTGCGAGTAGCATTAAAAGGTCTTAAATTAGAATAGATATGCAAGAGAAGAGTTTTGATAAAAAATACGCAGCCTTCCGTCAAATTTTTTACTGAGGGGGTTCTAGGCATGATCCAACATATGAGATTTTTTATCGGGCTGACTCTATTTCTCCTAATCGCATGCTCAAAACCAGCGGACCCTGGCGATTGGTATAGTCCGCGTCGTTGCGATTTAAACAATCGTATTTATACAGACGTTTTCACTTACAATAAATATTGCAATGAAGAACATGCCTATGAGAAAGACATTAACGATTTCATAACTAATTTGAAGTATCAACCACGAGTAGAAAAAAACTGCATAATTGATGAAGTTAGACTAATAAGTAACTTCTATTATCAGCGTAATGTATTCGACATGCAGATTGTTTTTGATTCTGTCGTTTATGATGTAGTCGGGTCTGTTGCTGTGAATGGAAATTATTTTTTCTGGAGTGAATCAGCCAATCACATTTCAACTATTTATACATGTTCTAATTTCCTTCCTCCAAACGTAGATAGTGTATTTATGGATTCCACTTGCACGGACACGCTTGGTCTCCGGTCTGTAATTGATGTGTTTGTAAACTTCCCCGACTCGCTATGCGAGGAACAGCCTGAACAATAAAAACGCCTATCCCTTCGTGAGGATCATGCAGATGACGGGGAGCTTCTTGTCCACCTCGTTCTCGCTCGGGATGATTTCGCTCTCGAGCACCTTGCAGCCGAGTTCCTTGGCGAAGAACTTGAGCTGGTTCTGGTCGAACCCGAGCCAGATGTGGCCGTGCGTGGTGCGGAAGGATTCTTCCTTGTGCTGGGCGAGGTCGAGCAATGCGAGCATTCCCTTGGGTTTCAGGATGCGCACGGCTTCCTTGAGGGCGAGCCTCGGGTCGGTCGCGTGGTGGAGCACCTGGCTCATGAGCACGAGGTCGGCATAGTCGTCGGGGAGCCCGGTCTTTACCATGTCAGCGACCTTCGGGGTCACGTTCTTGATGCCCTTCTGCTTGAGGATCTTCTGGAACCCGCTGATGACCTTCGCGTCGCAGTCGAGCGAGGTGACCTCCTTGCAGCGGTTCGCGAGCATGAGCGAGAGGTCGCCGCCTTCGCCGCAGCCGATATCCACGGCGTTCTCGAAGGGGACCATCAGCTTGCTGAACAGGCTGATCTGCGCCTTGAGGCTTCCGCCGGCCTGGTCGAGCTTGTGGATCTGGCCCTTGGTCTTGTCGGTGCGTTCCTGCAGCACCTGCTCGGCGCGGCAACGCAGGATATCCTTGTCCTGGAGTTCGCCGTAGGCGTCCCGGATGACGGAGAGCACGCGGTTGCTCATCAGGAGGTCTTCGCTCAGGCGGTAGTACGCCTTGATGCCGTCGCGGCGGTCCTTCAGGAGTCCGCACGAGGAGAGTTTCGCCAGGTGGCGGCTCGCGTTGCTCTGGTGGATGTCCAGGATGTCCTTGATTTCGTTCACGGTGAATTCGGCGAGGTCGAGGAGCATCAGGATCTTGAGGCGCATTTCGTCGGAAACGGCGCTGAACAAATCCATCGTCGGGATAATCGGTTCACGTTGCATATCGCTACCAATATAAATATTTAACTTTACGGCGTGTCGCGTTTTTCGTTAAAAATCTGCATTTTTGCAATTCTCGCCTGCGCTGTCGCGGGGGCGTCCGCGGCGGATTCTACCCAGGCGCCGGAGCGCCACTACGAGGTGACACTGGCGCGCGACATGCCGTTTACCTTTTTTGCCGCGTTCGCGAGCGTCTACGGGAACTACCTCCTGGGGAACATGGCGGTGGACGATGCGGGCGAGATGCCCGACCGGTCGGACCTGCTGCCGTGGGACCGCCCCGTTGCGGGCCGGTACAACGAAATGGCGGGCGACGTGAGTAGCTGGTTTGCCGTGCTCGGGGCGGCCCCTCTCGCCCTGGCGGGAGCCTCGTGGTACCGGGGGGAGGCTTGCGGGGGCGACTTTGCGGCCTACACTCTGATGTTTGCGCAGGCGCTCGCCCTCCAGAATGGGCTGAATCTCGCCGTGCGGTCGTTCAAGTTCTGGCCGCGGCCCTACATGTATGCGACGGAGGGCGAGGGCGCCGAGGCGGCGGCTGATGCCTCGGGCGAGGCCTACGGGAGCTTCTTTAGCGGGCATGCCTCGGCGGCGTTCACCGTGGCGGTGTTTACGGGCGAGTGGTTCTCGGAATTCTACCCGAATTCGCGCTACAGGTCGCTTGTGTGGGCGGGCTCGCTCTCCCTGGCGGGGTTCGTGGGGGCGCTCCGCATCGCCGCGGGCAAGCACTACCTGACCGATGTCGTGGTGGGGGCGCTCGCGGGCACGGGCGTGAGCCTCGCCGTCATCCGGATGCACAAAAAATCGGTACGAATCGGCCCGGTTACGCTGGCCGGACTCTGGGCCGGGCCGGGCGAGGCCGGGGCGACCTTCGCATTCTGACTTTTTTTACAATTTTTTCGGGGAATGTTTCTTTTTTCCCGAGCTTGTATATATATTAAGGAAAAGTTTTTTACCTCTAGAGGTGTATTGAATGTTTCGACTTGTTGGCCGTCTGGCTGTGGCCTTTATTTTTGTAGCAGAATTTGCTTATGCGGATCCCGTCATCAGGGATAGCCGCGACGGGAAGAACTACAAGGCAATCGCATCGGGGAAACTCAACTGGTTTACCGACAACCTCGCCTTCCAGAAGACGGTCGCCTTCAGGGATAACGACAAGAACGCCTATTACAAGCAGTCGGGCTGGATGGCCTCCTGCCCCGCGGGGACCCACCTTCCCGATATCCAGGAATGGAACCTCTTTGCCAAGGACCGCTTCACCGGCCCCCGTAAGCTCTCGAACGTGAAGGCGTTTGCGGGGAAGACGAGGGGATTCTACGACCTGGCCGACCCGGCAAGGAACATCCAGGGCAAGGATGCAGCCTATTTTGCGGTCTCGGACCCCGACGGCGTGCACGCCATGATGCTCGACGTGAAGCGCGGCAACGCGAAGATGGTTACCCTCCCGCCCGAGGCGGTGGTGACGGTGCGCTGCGTGTCCGAACGCGACTTTTATGCCGAGAAATTCGTGGACAGCAAGACGATGAAGCTTACCGACCCGCGCGACAACCAGGTCTACAAGGTCGAACTGCGCGACAACAGGCTGTGGATGGTCTCGAACCTCAAGTTCAGCCTCACGAGCGCCAAGCAGTGCCTGCTCGAGGATACGACTTTCTGCAAGAAGTTCGGACGCTACTACATGCATACCGAGGCGAAGAAGGCCTGCCCGGCGGGCTGGCACCTGCCCGACGACGGCGAATGGCGCGACTTCCAGAAGGACCGAGCGAGGCTCGACTGGGATAACCTCGGCCGCGGCGGCTGCAAGGACTGGGACGGCTACTGCAACAGCGAATTGACCGGGCATTACTGGTCTTCGACTTCCATCATGAAGAATACGGGTCGCTCCTGGGAATTCAGGCGCCAGGCGAAGAGTATCGACCGTACCGACCAGAATGTGCAGAAAGGTCTCTATGTCAGATGCGTAACGGAGTTGGAATGATGAACAGGAAGGCTTTGATTGGAATTTGTGCCGCGGCTGTCATGGCGAATTTCGCGGCAGGCTGCTCCGACAATTCGTCGGGGGCAAATGGCGATGATTTTATCGACCGTGGCGAGGTGAACATCCCGATTCCGGGCGAAAGTTCGGATTCGAAGGATGAAAGCAAGCCCGTGAGCAGCTCGAGCGAGAAGGCTCCCGCAAGCTCTGCGGAAGTTGCCTCGGGCGACTGGGAAGACTACTGCCTTGAGGTCGTGAACGCGAAACGCGCCACCGAGGACCTGCCTCCGCTTTCCCGTGCGACTGCCGAACGCGAAAAATGCGCCACGGACCAGGCCGCCGCCGACATGAAGGCGAACAAGGGACATGCGAATTTCGGGGACTGTGATGAATTTGCGCAGAATTCCGGACCCAACATCAACACCAAGTGGTACGGTACCGAGACAAAGATTGTCGATACCTACGTGAACATGATGTGGGATGACGAGAAGGCTCTCGTGACGAGTGGGGAACGCGACCCGAACAAGAGCGAGGATTACCCCTATATCGGGCACTACCTGAACATGAAGAACACGGCCTACAAGTCGCTTGCCTGCGGGATCTCCTTCAGCGAGGACGGATCCAAGGCCTGGTTCAACATGAACTTCTATTAATTACTTGAGCGTCGTGGTGAGGCGGAAAGCGAAAGCCACGTCGCTGATTTCCTTTTCGCTGTAGACGCTGAACTGGAGCTTCGAGGCCCCGATCTTCTTGACATAGGCGACGGTCCATGCCCAGTCGTCGTAGGTATGCCTTGTGGCGGCGTAGAGGTTGTCGCGCTTGTCGATGAATTCCCATTCCACCATGAGGTCGCTCATGAGCACGTTCAGGATGCCGCTCTTGGGCGCAAAGTCGAGGCCCAGGTAGAACGGCTGGAAGTAGATGCCGGGCTGGTAGTACTTGGTTTCGGGCGCGATGTAGTTCTTCGCGTTCTTGTTCAGGTCGTCGTCCTGGGTGTAGACGCAGGAGTATTCGCCGTAGACACGCAGTTCGGGAATGATGTTGTAGCTTGCGTAGGCAGCCAGGCGGTGGGTGATGTAGGCCGTGTTCTGGAGAACGTCGATGAGGTTGCCGCGGTAGGCGACCTTCATTTCGAGCGGGAAGGTGAACTTCATGTCTTCTTCGACGCGCAGGTAGCCGCGGTTCGCGTTGCCGTCCTGGGTGGCGAGCATGGCGGTGAGGTTGCTGAGGCCGTGCTTCCAGCCGAGCTCGATGGCGTTATGGCTGTAGTCGCGCATCCAGAGGCCGCGCTTGGTGAGTTCCTTGTCCACGTAGGTACCGAAGTGGGTCGACTGCGACCAGTCCGTCTTCCAGTGACCGATTTTCAGGTTCAACATGTCGTTTTCGCCGAGCTTCCACTTGTAGTTCGCCCAGTAGAGGTCGGCAAGGATCTTGTCGTACATCTTGCCGTCGATCTTGTTGCCGAATTCCGGGGCGAAGATGCGCAGCATGATGAGGCCTTCGAGGTTCTCGCTCTTGTACTGGCCGCCCACGTTGGCGCGGATCCAGCCGCTGCTGAAGTTGGTGGAGTCGTCGGCGAGGGACTTGGTGACCTGGGTCTGCACGTTGCCCTTGAGGCTCATCTCGCCGTCGAGGGCGAAGGCGGAGGTCGCCATGCCGGCGACGAGGAGGGCTGCTGCTATCTTCAAATGCTTCATTTTTTCTCCTACGGAGGGGCGCCTTTGCTTGCGGCTGGCCCGCTCCTTGAATTTCCGATGGCAAAGATAGAATTGTGAGGGCGTTTTTCAAATACTTGCTTGCCCCTTTGCGTGCTAAAATTCTATTTTTGGCGCGTAAATTGAGAGGCTTTTCATGAAAGGAACCGTTTTGGCCGTGTCTGTGGCCGCTTTTATTGCTTCGGGAACCGCGCATGTGCATGCGGGTTCGCTTGCTCCCAACAAGACGCATGCCGTGCTGAACGTCACCTACACGAATTATGATGATGTTCCTCAGGCAAAGAAAAAGCTCGTGTTCGTGGGCCAGAAAAAGCCGAAGAACAAGATTACGGTGACGACCGACATGTACGGCGAGGCCGCCTTCATGATTCCGCGCGAGGATTCCTACACGATTCTTTGCGAGAGCCTGACGGGCCCCTTCGAATGCGGCGAGACTCCTTATGTTTCCATGACCGCGAGCACGGGCGGTATCACGGTGCTCTTTGACGATACGCGCGCCGAGCTTACCGGCGTGAACTTCAAGGTGGGTAGCGCCGAGCTCATCCCGAGTTCGCTCAAGACGCTCGACAACGCCATTGCGGGCCTCAAGCGTAACGCGAAGGCCAAGATCGAGATCGAAGGCCACACCAGCAGCGAAGGTAGCGAGAGCTTCAACCAGAAGCTTTCCGAGGACCGTGCGAACAGCGTCATGGAATACATGATAAGCAAGGGAATTTCGAAGGACCGCGTGAGCGCCGTGGGCTACGGCTCCAGCCGCCCCAAGGAAGACAACGGTACGGAAGCGGGCCGCAAGGCGAACCGCCGTATCGAAATCCGAGTCGTGAACAAGGACGAGGTGGGCGCCACCGTCGAATAAAGCTATATTTTAGAAACCAAAGGTTAAACCCTCAAATCAAGGCAAAAATATGTCAGATCGTTTTATCGTGACCGGAAACTTTACCGATGATCCGTTCGCCATCGACATGGCGCAGTACATCGGAATCCGTGAAGACATTTCCGACGTGGTCTCCCTGAAGACTTTCGCCAATTCCGAATTCTGCCCCCGCTACGGGCTGGACGTGGACGATATGGAACATATCGGCCGCCGCCTCGAAGGCAAGATCGTTTTGATTTGCTCGGTTTCGAACCACGAGCGCAGCCGTAACGACTACGCCATGCGCAACTGCATTCTGGCCCGCGCCGCGAAGGACAACGGTGCCGAGCAGGTGGTGCTCGTCGAGCCCGACCTGTTCTACAGCGCCCAGGACCGCGGCCCCCACCGCATCGGTGAACTCGAGAAGGATCGCCCGGACATCGACCTGAAGAAGTTCGACGGCCAGGCCTTCACGAGCCTCCTTTACGCCGAACTCCTCAAGAAGTCCGGTGTCGACGCCGTGGTGACGGTCCACAACCACAGTATCAAGGTGCAGAAGCTCTTTGCCGAAATCTTCGGCGAGAACAACTTCCACAATCTCATCCCGACCGACGTCTACGCCCACTACATCAAGAACAGCAACTTTGTCCAGACCGGCAAGGACGGCAACAACCTCGTGATTGTCTCCCCGGACAAGGGCGCCCGCCCGTTCATGAACGCCGTGTTCGACGCCCTGCAGCTCCCCGAGTGCAAGCGCGTGGTGATGGACAAGGTCCGTACCGGCGAACGCGAAATCAGCATGACCTTCAACCCGGAACTCTCTGATATTAGCATCGAGGAAATCCAGGGCAAGGACGTCATCGTGTTCGACGACATGGTGCGTACGGGTACGACGATCGTGCAGTGCTGCGAACACATCAAGAAGGGCAACCCCAACCGCGTGTGCTTCGGCGTGACGCACTTCCACACGAGCCCCGAGGCCCGCGAAAAGCTCAACAGCCACGCCATCGACGAAATCCTCACGACCTCCACGCTCCCGGACATCATGAACCGCGACTGCCAGGGCCGCCTGCGCAAGAAGCTCACCGTGATGAAGCTCGGCAAGTGGATTGCCCGCCACGTGATGCAGATGTACGGCCTCGACGACGGTCGTTTCGAGAAGGACTTCTACAAGATAGACATGTCCTCCAAGAACCCGCGTTGGCCCCCTCAGTTTTTTTAATGGCTAGCGGGCGCGGCTGAAGCCGTCGTCATCCAGGACGATTTTCCCTTCGCGGAAAAGCGTCCCCAGGATTTTCTTGAAGGTCTTCTTCGACATGCCGAATTCGCGACGGATGTCCTCGGGATCGCTATGGTCGCCGTAGGGTAAGAATCCGCCCGCTTCTTCCAGTTTCTGGAGGATGGCGGCGGGGCTTTCGCTTTTCATGATACCCTTGTAGCCCACGGGAGTGAGGTTGAGGGTTATCTTTCCGTCTTCGGTAAAACGTTGTATGTAGCCCGCCATCGTGTCGCCGATGTAGATGCGCGGTGTCGCGGGGGTCACCATGAGGCGTCCCGTGTAGCGGTAGTCTACGAGGAAGTCGATGTGGTCGCGTGTCACCTCGTAGGCGGCGAGCTGGACCTTCTGGCCGACGTGGAGTTCCGAGGTGTCGGTGTCGATGAAGCTCTTGATCTTTTCGGTCGCGACGATGCGGCCGCTCTTTTCGTCTTCGAGCACGAATACGACGCAACGGTCGCCGCGTTCAAGTTCGCCGAGCTGCTGCTTGAAGGGGAGGAAAAGGTCCTTGTTGAGTCCCCAGTCCAGGAAGGCGCCGAAGCGGTTGATGTCCTTGACTTCGAGCACGGCGAACTCGCCGACGGTGGCGAGCGGCTTGTCGAGGGTCGCGATGGGGCGGTCCTCGGAATCCATGTAGACGAATACGTCCAGGATTTCGCCTTCTTCGAGCGTGAATTCGTCGCGCTTGCCGGGGAGCAGCACGCGGCCTCCGGTCTCGAGTTCCAGGTAGTAGCCCTGGGGCATGATGGCCTCGACGCGGGCGCGGTTGTATTTTCCTATTTCCATGGGGGACCTTCCGTTCAAGTGATTGTGGAGAAAGATAGCAACTGAAAAAGCGCCGCGTATGGATTGCGGGGTAATTAGTTGTTATATTGCAGGTATGACTCATTCCCTGGATTTTATCGGCGATGTCCACGGCCACCTGGACGAACTTCGCGCCCTGTTGCAGAAGCTTGGCTACGTGGAATCTGCCGGTGCGTTCCGCTATCCGGGGGGAGAACGTTCCGTCGTGTTCCTGGGCGATTACGTTGACCGCGGCCCCAAAGTGCGCGAGACGGTGAACCTTGTCCGTGCGATGCGCGATGCGGGCTCGGCGGTCGCCCTCCTGGGGAACCACGAGTTCAACATGCTTTCGTTCTGGCAAAGGAACGGCACCGGTGGCGGGCATTTTTTGCACCGCTTCAAGGACGGCTACCTGCGCGAGCATACCTTCAACAAGGTCGCCATCCATTCGCGGACGGTATCGAGTTTCGTCGGCCGCAAGCAGGAATTCCTGGACATGCTCGAGTTCGTGAAGACGCTGCCGCTTTACCTGGAAACGGAATCGTTCCGGGCGCAGCACGCCTGTTTTGACGTGGATGCGGTCGATACGTTGCGGCGCATGGGTATCACCTGTTTTGCCGACGGCAATTTCGACGAGCTGATTGCGCGCGCGAACGACGAGGACCGCGAATTCGACGACAGCCTCTTCTTGCCAATGAGCACACTCCTGAAGGGCCCCGAGATGAACCTGCCGGAGGGCGAACACTTTACCGATGCGGAAGGCGTGCGCCGTGTCAAGACGCGTATCGCCTGGTGGCTCGACCCCTCGAAGGCGAGCTTTGCCGAGCTCAGTTTCCAGCCGGGGGTGTCGATGGATGTCGCCGCGGATGTCCCGCCGCAGGTGCGGTCGCGCAACTTCTACGGCGAAGGTGAACGCCCCGTGTTCTTTGGGCATTACTGGCTCAACGGCAATCCGAAACTGATCCGCGGAAACGTCTGCTGTCTCGACTTCAGCGTGGCGGGGTACCGTGGCGACGGGCGCCTTGCCGCCTACCGTTTCGACGGCGAACAGGTTCTTGACGGGCGCAAGTTCGTGTGGGTGGAGACCTTGTCACGTTGATGGTGTCCTTTTTCCGAAAGTTCTCGTCGCTGAAGGTGACGGCTGCCATTTTGGTCGCCTTTCTGATTCTTACGTTCTGGGGCGTGATGGCGCAGGCGAATGCCGAAGCGTCCGGTTTTTCGGCATCGGTTGCCATCGACCGTTTTTTTGACAGCTATTTCATATGGACGCTGGGTGTGGTGCCGCTGCCTGCGTTCAAGAGTATTGCAATTCTTGCGTGCGTGAATCTTGTCGCGAGCATGGTCTTCCGGATGCCCCGCGGCTGGAAGAATACGGGCCTCTGGCTCATGCATGTGGCGTTGCTCGTGCTGCTAGCGGGCGGTGTCGCCGGGAGCGAACTGAAACGCGAATACAACGGCTTCGGTGTCGTGGCGGCGGGCTCGGCGGCTTTGGAATCATCCTCGGGAGAGAACCTGAAGTTCTTCGCGGCAGACGATAGCCTTGGTTTGCGTCCCGTAGAAATCAGGGATGCGTGGCCCTATTACGTGCATTTTCGCGGCGATGTCGCGATGACGGAAAACAAGAATGTCGCGATGTATAAGGCCTATTACGATCCGTTCCATTTTGTGCCGTATGCGTTCATGGCGCTGTTCCTGCTGGGGGCGGTGTTCCATTACGTGGTGAAGGTGCGCGGTGCGCGGAAGGGGGCTGCTCAAGCGTCGGCTGCTCGCGTGGCTTCAAAAATCGTGCCGGTGCTGGCGTATGTTGCGTGCCTTGTCGCAATGGTGCCCGCCAATTCGCAGGCGTCGGCGCGACCGGTTCCTATTTGGGAAGGCCTGAAGGCTGATTCTCCTGTTCTTGTGGATTCTGCGGTGCGTCCCTTCGAATCTTTTGCCCGCGGGTTCCTGGACGATGTGAACGGGCGTGTGACCTACAAGTGCGGGGCTGGAGTCCCGTATTGCGAAAAGCAGGATGTTCGAAAGATTTCGGCAGGGAATGTTGTCCGCTTGATACTGAACAACCCGGAAGAGGCGAAAGACCTTGCGATATTCAAGGTGCTCCGTAGCGATGTGGCCCAGGCGCTGCACTTGCCCGAAGACCGCCGTTACGTGAGCTATGCGGACTTGCTCCCGTCGCACGACTTGCTGGAACTCTATGCGAGCCGGGACGACAGTCATCCGGCGACTCTTGAAATGCGGCGACTCTATTCGAATGTGTTGCGGTACGAGGCGATTGCATCACGGACTGCGTTCTCGGTGGTCATTGATAACGCAAAGTCCGGGGTGCAGCCAGCGCGCCTTGCGGCGGAAGTGTTTTACCACAAGACGAACCTTGCGTTGATTGCCTTTATCCTGGCATTTATCGCCTGCTTGCTTGCTTCGCTGAATATGGTTTTCAAGTCGCGGAAAATGGATTTTGCCGCAAACGTTGCCTGCATCGCGACGGCGGGAATCCTCGCAGTGGCGTTTGCCTTGCGCACGTATGTTGCCGCACGAGCTCCGCTCTCGAGCCTGTATGAAATCGTATTGCTTGTGGCCCTGCTCCTGATGGCGTTCGAGGCGGGGGCGTTTATATTCTGCAAGCGCCGCTCCTTCTCGCTCATGGTTCCCGTGACATTCATGGCGGCGCTGCTATTGTTCTTTGCGAAGTTCGTGCTGGAGCCGGGCGATACGTTCCGGCCGATTCCTGCCGTATTGAATTCCTCCGTGTTCCTCACGATACACGTGTTTACGATTGCGCTCGGGTTTGCGGGCATGATTCTTTCGGGAGTTGTCGCACATGTGGCGCTGTTCCGCGCATCTTCAGAACGCACCCCGCTCGATTCGCTCCTGTACGGGACGCTCGTCTTTGGCGCGGTGTTCACGACGCTCGGTACGCTCCTTGGCGGCGTGTGGGCCGATTACGCGTGGGGGCGCTTCTGGGGGTTCGACCCGAAGGAATGCGGAGCGCTGTTTGTCATTTTGTGGGCGATGCTTGCGCTTCACTTGCGTGCGGGTCGCCTCGTTTCGACCCGCGGATTTGCGCTGATCAACTGCTTCAACGTAATCGTTACGTTCCTCTGCTGGTTCGGCGTGAACTTGCTCGGTGTCGGGCTTCACAGCTACGGGTTCCAGGGCGGCACGGCTGCGTGGCTCCTTGGCTTTGTGCTGGCCGATGCGCTTGCGATTGCCTTGCTCGCTTCGCGCAAGGCTCCTACCTAGTCGCTGATCTTTGCACGCACGGCGAGGCGGATTCCGTCGGCCGCGCTCGTGACGATACCGCCGGAATATCCGGCTCCTTCGCCAAGTACGAAAAGCCCCTGCGTGTTGATACTTTCGAGCGTGTCGTTGTTGCGCGTGATGCGTAGCGGGGAACTTGTGCGCGTCTCGGGGGCGACAATCAGTCCTTCCTCGACAAAGCCCGGAATCTTGCGGTCAAAATTCTGGAACCCTTCGGCGAGCGACTTGCAGATTTTCTTGTCGAGCCAGTCCCACATGTTGCATGCGGCAAGTCCGCACGGGTAGGTGGACTTGGGCAGGCTCTTGTCGGCGTGGTGGGCGAGGAATGCCTTGATGGTCTGTGCGGGGGCGGCGTAGCCCTTGCCGCCGACATCGAAGGCGTCGCTTTCAATTTTCCGCTGGAATTCGAGCCCGCCGAAAAGCGTCTCGCTTGCGTCCACGGGAACGACGATGGCGCCGTTCGCGGCCCAGCCGTTGCGCCTGCTGTAGCTCATGCCGTTGGTGGCGAGCGTCCCCGGTTCCGAGGCGCAGGGCACGAGCACTCCGCCGGGGCACATGCAGAAACTGTAGGCGCTGCTCGTCTTGTTGAGTGTCGGGGTCGCGAGGAAGTATTCGGCGGAACCCGTGAGGCGCGTGTCGACGCCCCTGCCGAGCTGCCTCATGTTGATGAGCGTTTGCGGATGTTCTACACGTACGCCCATCGCGAAAGCCTTGCTCTCGAGCGCCACGCCGCGTGCGTGGAGCATTTGGTAAATGTCGCGTGCGGAATGTCCCGTGGCAAGTACCAGCGCTTCGCACTTTTTCCAGTTAGAGGAGCCGTTTGCAATCGAGACGTCGCGTGTCTTGATGGCGCTTACCCTTCCGTCGCTGATTTCGATATCTTCGAGCGCAGTGTCGAAATGGATCTTGCCGCCGAGCCGTGCAATCTCTGCGCGGATTTTCCTCAGCATCAGCACGAGCCTGTCGGTTCCGATATGCGGCTTTGCGAACGTGACGACATGGGAATCAACTCCGAATTCCACCATGTCCCGGAGCACGGTCTCGCTGAAGATGTTGCGGGTACGCGTGTTGAGCTTGCCGTCGCTGAATGCGCCGGCCCCGCCTTCGCCGAACAGCACATTGGAATGTGCGTTGAATTTCCGTTCGGCGAAGAACCTGCGGATGTCGCGGAACCTCTCCTCGACGCTCTTGCCCTGCTCGTAAAGGTCTACGGTAAATCCGCGACGCAGCAGGTGCAGGGCTGCCCACAGCCCGGCGGGGCCTGCACCGACAATATCCACGTGACTTGCCATCGGGACGCTATGTGCGAGCGCATAGCCGTCGAGCGCTTCGCGCTCCCGCGTGGCCTCCACGAGGCCCCGCGCCGCGTTTCCCGAAACGCGCAACGGCTTTTCTACGTCGAAGATGACGTTGTAGTTCCATTTCGGATCGCCCTTCCTGCGGCAATCGAGCGAGAATCGCTCCACTTCGAGATTGAAAATGCATTCGGGATGCACGCGCAGTTCGCGCGCGAGCGCTTCGCGGACTTCGCCCTTGCGGTCCAGCGCGACTTGCAGTTCTCTAAAGCGGTAGGTGAGCATCGCTATCAAAAATAAAAAACTCGGCGCATGGAAAAAGGCGAGCCGCCCGGCCCGCCTTTTGAAATCTGAATCTAGGCTTAGAACACGTAGTGTGCGTTCACGCCCACGTAGAAGTCGTTGTACTCGTTGCCCGGATTGTCCGGGCGGAGGTACAGCGCGTTGCCGATGAACCATTCCGTGTAGAACTTCTTGTTGTGGTTCACGCGGAGGTTCGCGTTGCTGAGGACGTCGACTTCGGTTTCGTCGAAGCTTTCGCCATCTTCTTCCCAGTCGGTGTTCATGTAACGGAACGAGGCGTTCACGGTCAGCACGAAGAAGCGGTTCTTGAACGGCATTTCGAATTCATCCTCGATGGTGATTTCGAATTCGCTCATGTCGTCGCGGTTGTAGCTCTTGAAGCGCGGCGTGACGGCGAAGCGGTTCTGCAGCATGCTGAGCGTCGTCGTGACGGACATGGGGTAGCTCTGTTCAAAGTAGTTGGAACCGCCGAAGAAGTAGCCCAGCTTGTTCCAAGTCGTGTTCGAAAGGTCCATGTCTTCGATCAGGCTGTCGCGATCGAAGACGGAGCCGTCGGTACGGTAGGTCCAGCGGCCGTTGACCTTGAACACGGAGCTCAGCGCGCGGAGGGAGGCGCCGAGGTTCCAGGTGTGCTTGAAGAGGCGTTCCTGGAAGCGCGATGCAATCCAGGGTTCGGAGGCGAGGCTCATGTATTCGCCCCAGCGCTCTGCATCCACGTAGGTGGTGTCGCCGTCGTTGACAATCGCGGTGGAGTCCTTGCCCTTGCGAACGTTGAACCAACCGTCACGGTAGATTCCGTCTTCGAGGATGTAGTCGCCGTGCAGCTGGAACGGACGGTACTGGTTCTTGTATTCGAAGTTGTAGGCCGTGGTCACGTCGATGTTCTTGGTTACCTTGAACGTGTTGTCGAGGCCGATGTTGTGAATGTACTTGGCGCGGTCGTTGTCGAGTTCGTGCTTGTCGAACCAGGAACTTTCGTCGTCGGCGAAGAGGCCCCATTCCGAACCTTCGCCCAGGCCGAAGATATTCGTCTTGTCGCCCTTGGCGGCGTTCTCGACGTTAATCTGGTATTCGAAACCGAGGCTCCAGAACGTAAATATTTCCTGCTCGATGCGGCCTCCGAATTCACGGGTGTCGGAGAGCTGGTCGGGAGAACCCGCGCTGTAGAATTCTTCGCCCACGTACTTGATGTGGCCGTTGATGCTGGTCTTGTAGATGTTCCAGTTGAGCGATGCGCCGATGGCGAAATTCTGGCTGCCCCAGTTGAGACCCAGCACGCGGCTGTCGTCGCGGTCCTCTTCTTCTTCGGTCTGGACGAGCTTGGCCTTTTCGATAAGGGTCTTCAGCTTTTCGATCATCTGGCCCTTTCTCATGGTGGTGTTGTCGCCGAAGATGGAGTAGAGTTCTTCTTCGGAGAGCTGGTCGATCTTGCTCGGATTCCTCATCAGCTTGCGCAGGAGGTTGTACGATACCGAGCTGATACCCGCTTCGGAGAACACCTTGTTGATGGCGCGCTGGCGGACGACGTCGGCTGTGTCGGCGCGGCCCACGGCGATCTGGCCGTTGAGCTCGATGTCGCCCGGGAAGAACAGCCAGTTTCCGTCGGCATAGAGAGTGAGGGATTTCTGGATCGGGTCACTCGTGGTCCAGTTGCCACTGGCACCATCGCGCAGCAGCGGGTCTTCGAGTTCGTCGGTCGCGTAGACGAGACCGAACTTCGCGTCGAAGCGGCGTACCGGGGCCCACTTGATGAATCCGCCAGAAGCGAGGCGCTGAGCCTGGAGTTCGCCGTCATCGATGTAGTCGTTGTAGATGTTGGGGTGGCGTGCGCCTTCCACGAGGCTCCTTCTCGCTTCACCGAAGAATCCGTTCAACTGGAAGAGCGGCTGGTTCGCGTTGTTCTTCAGGAGCGATACCGTGTAGTCCGCACCGAATACCGGGAGGTTCGCCATGTAGGTCTCGCCGCCCACAAGGCTGAAGTCGCCGAGGGCAACGTTGTTGTAGTTGTCCGTGTAGCGCAAGGTGACGGGGTTGGGGGAGAAGTGGTTCCAGGAATCCACCGTGAGGTCGGTGTTGAACTCGATGGTCTTGCCGTCAGGAGACTGCATGTAGAGGTAAGCGCTTGCCCTGCCTGCAAGTCCCGGGACCTGGAAGATGTTCTTGTACTTTTCGCCCGGGGCGATGGTGTCCTTGCCCGAGATGAAATCTTCGCCGGATTCGTTCTTGCTCGTGGTGACGAGGTGGAAGGTTCCGCCGAGCATGGCGTTACCGATGATAGTCCAGCGCTTGGCGGTCGTGTCGCTTGCTGCTGCCCTCTCGCTCACGATGTCGGCAATCTTGTCTGTCTCGCGGACGGGGCGCTGCTCGACGCCCGGAATTTCGGGGTTGGGCGGAAGCACCGATGCGGCGGCCACGGCCTCGTTGTTCATGTCGAGTTCGTTGTCCTTGACGTTCTCGATGATTTCGGGGGCGAGCACTTCGGCCGAAGAGACACCGACCTTGTTCTTCTCGATCTTTGTATTGCTGAGCGAGATGAGGCTGTTGTCCATGCTCAGGACGCCGAGCTCGTTTTCGGTAATCTCGGTAGAGGAGACGGCTACGCTTGCGAGTTTCGAGTTCAGGATGGCAATCTCGTTCTTCGTGAACTTGCTGCGTTCGATAGATCCGTCGGCGTAGTTGGATACGTGGACGGCCACGCGGTTCTTGCTGAATTCGCAGTCGCTGACCTTGACTTCGGAGTTGCGCGCAAAGACGCCGCGGACGGAGGTGTTCTCGACGCTTGTGCTCTGGAGGTCCATGGAGCCGTTCTCGACGGCGATGGCCACTTCGGCATCGCTGATCTGCAAGTTGCGGATTTCGGCGCGCTCGTCACCCGTGATGAACACTCCCTTCCAGTCGCCGCTTCTGGGGCGGTCGAATGCGGAACGCATCTGCACGGGCGAGGTCTTCGAACCGGCGATGACCAGCTGGCCCTTGTTGACGTAGAGCCCTGTCCCGGTCTTGAAGTAGAGGACGACGCCCGGTTCGATGACGAGCGTTGCGTTGGGGGCGACGGAGAGGTCTCCCGTGACGAGGTAGGGCGACTGGTCCGTCTTCAGGAATCCGTGGATGGCGCCCGAGATTTCCGTACCCGCGAGGAGAGACGGCGGAGGCGTAGTCGTGTCGGCGACAAATCCTGCGGCTGCGGAATCCGCATTGACTGCTGCGGTCTGCGTTGCGGCCGAGTCGACCTTGGCGGCAGTCGTGTCGGCTGCAGGTGCCGCGGTGGAATCTGCGGCAGGTTGCGCTGCGGCTACGGTAGAATCTGCTGCTGCCGGTGCTGCGGCTGTCGTGTCAGCCTTTGCAACCGTGGAATCCGCGGCAGGTTGTGCTGCGGTCTGCGTTGCGGCCGAGTCGACCTTGGCGGCTGTCGTGTCGGCCTTTGCTGCCGTGGAATCTGCGGCAGGTTGTGCCGCTGCTGCCTTCGTAGTATCCGGTGACGGTGTTTCGGCGGGGGCCTGTGCTGGAGCTTCCTCTGCTGCCGGTGCGCCCTGATCTGCAGCGGGGACCGGTGCTGCCGGTTGGGCCGCCTGGGCAAACGCCATGGCTGAACCAAGTGCAATAGACGAAATAAGAGTCTTGTAGGAATACTTCATTAGCGGACCTCGTAAGTCTTGGTTGCAACGATCTTCATGCCGTTCTTCATATCAACGGTGACGGTGATGACTGTTGTTTCTCCGCGGGTCAGGTTGATCTGGAGGCTCTGGTCAAGATCGGAAATCTGGGTGCTGGTGTTCAAGAGCGACTTTTCGCCCTGTGTCACCTGGATGCGCCTGATCTGGGCCGGATTCTGGCCGTCGACGTTTGCAATCCTGAAGTGCAGGGTCCTGGTGAATGTCTTGGACATGTCCTTCGGCGGAGGCGGAACGCGGAGACGTTCCTGGGGGCCGCCGGTGAATTCCACGGAGACGTTCGTCTGCGGGTAGCAGCCAAGCTTCTTGGTGATGGAACCCTTGTTCCCGGCCAGGTCCTTTGCCTTGAGCGTGTAGGAATGGATGCCGCTCTTGGTATCGAACTTTATGGATCCGTCCTTCTGGAATGTTGTTTCCTTCATGAGGTCTCCGTCCATCTCCCTTTCGACGATGACGACGTCGCCAGTTGCGCCGGTGAGCGCGAATTTTGCCTTGCAGCGGACCGAATCGTTAGATGTGAATGCAAGGCGCGGACGTCCCTGGTTCACCTGCGGGCAGGACTTGTTGACTTCGATCGTGATGCGCTGGCTGTGGTTGCCGCTCTTGCCCTTGTATTCCACGGTCGCTTCCTTGACGTCCCAGTTCCCCAGGAGGTCGTTAATCGTGAGGGTGTGCGAGAACTCGCCGTTCGCGCTCAGCGGAACCAGGTTCCTGGAGGTGTATTTGCCGAGCTTTACGAAGAGCGTAGCTTCGGGGTCGGTCTGGTCGAAGGTGCCCTCGATGGTCACGGACCCGGGGTCGCAGACCGTTATCTGCGTGTTCTTGACGGAGAATTCCTTCGCGACAACGCTATCCTGCGTCACGGAGTCGGCCTTTGCGGTATCCACCGCGGCGGTGTCCTGGGAGATGGGGGCCTTGTAGTAGGTGTGCAGTTCGCCGCAGCTGAAGGTGAGCGGCTTCGAGCAGACTTCGGGTTTCTTCTTGCCTTTCTTCTTCTTGTCGGCGTTGTCCTTGTCGCAGGGAACGACGGCTACGATGGAGCAGGTGGCCGGGAATTTCTTTTCGCCGTCTGCGCTCGGGGCCCATTCCGCCGGAATGTCGAATGCGTTACCCGAGCCGACCAGTGTCGCGCCCGCGATCTGCAATGTCGTACCGGAGGGGCAGGATCCCTTGAGGGAAACCTTGTTGGTGAGCACAGTATCTTCGAGGGCTTCGAACGTACAGGCGCTTTCCTTGCTGATAGTCGAGAGCATCTGCTGCAGGGCGGCGTCCACATCCTTGAGGGATTTCGTGATGTCCTCGATGGACAGGCTGTCGTTGTCGAGGATCTTTTCGAGTTCCTTGACGAAGCTCGGGTCGCCGGAGGTCTGGGTCTCCACGATGTTGCAGTTGTCGCTGTTCTTGCCGAAGAAGAGCGTCTGTCCGCCGCTCACGTCGCATTCCCTGCCGCTCTTGTGGTGGGTGGTGCGGATCTTGCCTTCGCTGGCGGAGACGAACGCCTTGCCGCCGGGGGTGATGCCGATGAATGCGACCGTACCGCGGATGGCAGCCGTCGCTACACCGGTCTTGAACTTGAGGTATCCGCCGTTCCGCTGCTTCTGGGCCTCGAACTTGACCTTGCCCGTCTTCACGTCGGTGAAGGCCATCTGGACGCCGTTCTCGGAATCCAGGGTGTCGAGTTGGACTAGGGATTGCTCTTGCACGGTGATGGAGGTTCCGTCGGGGAGGCGTACTGTCACGTAGGATTCTGCTCCGGTGCTGATCTGGTCCCTTTCACGGATGCGCATGCCCGTAGAGATGTTTTCTTCCCATTTCCCGGTCTTGGCGCTCTGGACCTTGACGTCACCGACGCGGTCGGTCACTTTGCCGGAGGTGCTCTTGGCCACGGCCATGGAGCCGAGTGCGACCAGGAGGATGACGGATGTTTTTAAATTTTGCGAAAAAGACATGTAGCCTCACTTGCAGTATGTATACCGCTAACAAATATATGTATTATTTTGCTCGAAGCGGAAGAAAATTGTATCTTTAGCGTGAGTGTTTTGTGATTTTTTAAAGAGAGGTCCAAAATGAGCATGGAAGTTGAAGAACCGACCGTCGAAATGGTCGATACCGAAACTGGCGAACAGGTTATCAAGGAACTGGACAAGGCCGTCCTCACCAAGGGCGCCTGGCAGACGATGATGTTCCTTTGTCAGGAAAAAAACGCGAAAACGGGCGAATTCGGGGAACCGAAGGTTTACCTCCGCCGCTACCAGAAAGCCGGTGGCGCATTCAAGGCCCGCAGCAAGTTCAATATCAGTGGCAAGGCCCAGGCCGAAGCCATTATTGAAAATCTCAAGAAGTGGTACAACATTTAATGGCAGACCCTGCTAGTAGTAAAAAGAAAGTTTACAATATAGAGTTCCTTTGCGAGGGGGAGATAAAGACCTTCCCCTGGAAGGATAAGTTTGAATCCATGGCCCGTAGGCTTCTCCGCGAGGAGGGGTGCGAAAAGGATGTAAATATCGTCCTTTGTTCGGACGAATTTGTCCGTAACATGAACCGCGACTACCGTGGTTTGGACAAAGTAACGGATGTCCTTTCGTACGAATGGCACGAGGAAGGTTTCTTGGGCGAAATCTACATCGCTCGCGACCAGGTGAAGCGCCAGGCCCCCGAGTACGGCAATACGTTCTACGCCGAGATGAAGCGCGTGATTGTCCACGGGCTGTTGCACCTTTCGGGCTACGACCACATCAAGGCCGCCGACCGCAAGGTAATGCGCAAGCGCGAATGTGAATTCCTCGGGCTTGACCCCTACAAGGAGCAGGCGTAATGGAAACGTCCGAAATCCTTGCCATCGTATTCATCTGCGTCTTTATCCTAACTTCGGCAACGTTCTCTGCGACCAAGTGCGCCTTTAGCTCGATATTTGCGAAGCGCGACCCGCACGACCGCAGCGAGCGCGAAGAGAAGATTGCGAAGCTCGTCCGCTGGCGCGGCTTCAACGAATGCGTCTCCATCGGCCGTATCTTCGGCAACGTGAGCGCGGGCGTGCTCGGCTTCTTCGTTCTCGGGAACACGAAGCTTGAATTTATCCATACTTACCCCTACCTCAGCGTCGCCGCGTACCTGATTGTCGCAAGTGCCATCCTCTACACGCTGACGGTGTTCTTCCCGTACCTGCTCGCAAGCCTCAAGCCCGACACGCTGTCCGTGATACTCGTGCCGCTGTTCCGGCTGCTGCGCCTCCCGTTTGTCCCCGCGGCCAAGTTCTGCCACGTGGTGTTTGTGAAAATGCTGAACCTCTTCGGCTACGACTCGAAGCTGAACTTCTTGCCCGAGGAAATGCGCGAGGCCGTGCAGGCCGACCTTTCCGACGTCAAGTCCGGCGATGCCGAGGGCCTCGAAAAGGAGGAGCAGCAGATGATCCTCAACATCTTCGACTTCGTGGAAACTCCCGTGCGCGAAATCATGACGCCGCGCGTGGAAATGTGCGCCATCGACGTGGATACTCCGCTCGAGGATCTGGTGAAGGTCCTGAACAACGAACGCCACTCGCGCCTGCCGGTCTACAAGGACACGATGGACAATATCGTGGGCATCCTTTCGAACCGCGACTTCTTGGAATGGTACACCGAGCATGGTGACGAACCGTTCGACATCATGAAGATCGTGATGCCGCCGGTATTCGTGCCCTACCACAAGAAGATTGACGACCTGCTTACCGAATTGCGCAAGACGGGTAACCAACTTGCTATCGTAATCGACGAATACGGCGGTACGGCGGGCCTCGTGACGCTCGAGGACATCCTCGAAGAAATCGTCGGTGAAATTAAGGACGAAGACGATACCGACGAGGAAGATGACGTGCAGAAGCTCAAGGACGGCCGCTACATCCTCGACCCGCTCATGACGCTTTCGGACTTGGAAGAAGAACTGGGTGTCGAGCTCGAGGCTCCCGAGAATTCCCACGTGGAAACGCTTTCCGGCCTTATCCAGGCGACTCTCGGCGTGATTCCCTCCCCGGGTGCCGAAGTCAAGGTCAAGGGCTACACGTTCCGCGTCCTCAAGATGGACGGAACCCGCATGGAAAAGGTCATGATGATCTTGCCGCCGGGCGAAACGACTCCGACGGGCAGCTTCAAGGCTCTGAACAATTAGTCCTTATACATCGCTTCGATCTTGTCGGCGTACATGGCCTCCGCGACCTTGCGCCGGATTTTCAGCGTAGGCGTGAGTAGCCCGGACTCGGTGGTGAGTTCGTCGCCGACGAGTGTCCACTTGCGAATCTGTTCCCAGTGGTTGAGCTTTTTGTTGACGCGCGCGATGTGGCGGTTGATTGCCTCGCGTACGCGCCCGGACTGGAGCGCCTTCTCGACGCTGAATTCTTCTTTCTGGAACTTGAGCAGGCGGCGCGCGCCTTCGGGGTTGAGCCAGATGACCGCGGAGGTGAACTTGCGGTCGTTCGCGATGACGAGCGCCTGTTCGATGACGGGGTGGCGGCAGATTTCGAGTTCGATGGGGCTCGGGCAAACGTACTTGCCGGTACTCGTCTTGAGGAGTTCCTTGATGCGTCCGGTGAAGTTCAGGAAGTCGTCGGCGTCGAAGAATCCCTGGTCGCCCGTCTTGAAGAATCCGTCCGCGGTAAAGGCCCTGCTGTTTGCCTCGGGGTCGTTGTGGTAGCCGCGGAAAACGCTTTCGCCCTTCACGAGGATTTCGCTGTTGTCGCCGATCTTTACCTGAAGGTGCGACAGCGGCTTGCCGATGGTCCCAGGTTTCGATGAATTCGGGTTGTTCGCCGAGACGACCGGGCTGCATTCCGTCATGCCGTAGCCTTCGAATACGGGGAGCCCGATGTTCAGGAGGAACCTGAGGATAGACTTGTTCAAGGCGCAACTTCCGCTCACGATGAGCTTGAACTTTCCGCCGAGCGCAGCGCGCATCTTGCGGTAGACGAACCGGTCGTAGATGCGCTGCATGATCGAATGGCTCTTTCCGGGCTCGCTGATCTTGGCGAGCTTGATGGCGTTCTGGATGAGGAGACGCTTGGGGCCCTTCGCCTTGTCGCCGATGATGGTCATGCTCTCGTAGAGGCGCTCGAGGATGCGCGGGACCACGATCATCACGGTGGGGCAGACCTCGGTCAGCATGGTCGCGACATTCTTCGGCGTGTCGCCGAAGTAGATGCGAACCCCGTTCAGCGTGTAGAAATAGACCGCCATGCGCTCGAACACGTGCGCGACCGGCAATATCGTGAGGCAGCAGTCTTCCTTGCGGTTCATGTGGTAGAGCTCGAGAAGGTTCTGGATCTGCACCAGCACGTTCCTGTGGGTGAGTTCCACGCCTTTGGGCGCTCCCATCGAACCGCTCGTGTAGATGATGCTGAAGAGGTCGTCGGGGCGGATGGACTGAATCTGGTCGTCCACCCAGCTGAAGTACTGGTTCGATTCCGCGAGCTCGCGGCCTTCGTCGATAAGGGTGTTCCAGTAGATGGCGTTCTCGGGAAGCTCGGAGGTGGAATCGATGCAGATGACAAGCTTGAACTGCGGCAGGAAAGCGCGGAGTGGGGGTTCCAGCTCGGAGACTGAATTCACGAACAGGATCTGGACGTTCGAATCCTCGCACTGGAACTTGAAGTTTTCAGACGAGATGTTCGGGAACAGGGGTGCCACCTGCGCATGGTTGATCTGTGTCGCGATGTCGGCGATGAACCATTCCGGGGAACTCGGCGCGATGATGCCGACGCTCTCGTGGGGTTTGAGGCCGCGGCTGTTCAGCGCGATGGAAAGGTGGATGGAACTGTCGCGGAGGAACTCGCGCGAGTAGTGGAGCCACTGGCCGTCTATCCTCTTGTACCACCCCCCGAAATCGTCACGGGAACAGTTGGCGAAGAACATAGACACAAGCGAAGTAAACTGTAAGGGCTCCATACCCCTAAAATACTATTCTTATTCGGAAAATACATGTTTTTTTTGAAAAATTTTGATTATTTTGCTCAAAAAAGGACTCGTCATGCTCAAGAAACTCTCCGACTACGAAAAATCGCTCCAGGACCTTGTCGCGGAGGGCCGCCCCCTGACCGCGGAACAGCTCCTGTCGGTGCGCACGCACATCGGGTTCTTCCAGCACGAACGTCTCGTGCACGAGATCGTGATGGTGCTGTTCGCCTTGCTGACGGTCGGCGGCTTCTTTTTCTTCGTGTCGAGCCCGGCCCTCACGGTGTTCTGCCTCGACGTGCTCTTCTTCGCGCTCCTCGTGCCCTACATCAAGCATTACTACGGCCTCGAGAACGGGGTGCAGCGCCTGTACGACCTGTACACCCAACTCGAAAAACTATAAAAAACGCGCCCTTTCAGGCGCGTTCTTCGCGTACACTTGTGTACGCGCGAGGCAAGCTTGCTTGCCGAAGGATATTCTTAATATTCCTCGCAGCTGTTGTCAACGCACTTGTACGTTTTCCCGTCTTCACACTTGACGATGGTGTACGTAGAGGTGATCGTAATGACGGTGGGGTCGTTACAGGTGTTGCCTGTGATCTTACCCATGCGCGGGGAGGTAATCGTGCTGTCGTCTGCGGCGGAGCATGCAGAAAGGACGACTGCTGCTAAGGACGCAAGAAGAATGGCAAATGTTTTTTTCATGATGATGCCTCCCTGTTAGAAGTAGATGAACCCGCCGAAGTTGGCAATGATGTTGTAGTTTTCATCCGCGAAGCCGCCGAACGGATTCGAGTAGAACGTATTGGCGATGGAGGCTTCCACGGCGAAGTTGCTGTATTGGAAGCGGGCGCCGATATCCACGTTCGTCGTTCCCGTGCGCATGGTGATGTTGGTCGCGTTGTTCTTCACGATGTCGAGTTCGTCGTTGTAGTCGGTAATGAACTCTTCGTCTTCCATGGCGAATACGGTCCAGTTGAAGTTCGCGCCTGCAAAGACCTTCCAGCAGTTGCCGAGTCTAAGTTCGGCAAAGATGTTGGGGACGGCGTAGACTCCCATGGTGAAGTAGGAATCCTTGTTCTTGTTCGTGTTGTCTTCGAATTCATCGTAGAAGACGAAGGGTGCGCGGGCATAGAGGCCGAGAAGGACCCTGGCGAACTTGTTCTGGAGGATGCTGGCGCCGATGTTGATGGACGGCTGGATGTAGATGTTCGCGTCTTCCCCGGTCGTTTCCGTGGTGGACGTGGACTTGCCGTTCTTCGCTTCCCTTTCGTAGGCGCTTTCGTGGCGCGTGAAGTTGATTCCCGCGTTCCAGAAGAAGGTCTTGGCGGAGGGGTCGTTGCTCACGAACACGTTTCCGCCGATATCCCAGTAGTCGCGGTCGATGTCGGTCGAAGTCTTGGTGTCGGCGTCCTTGAATTCTTCGCTAGTGGACGTTTCGTCCTGGTAGGTGAGCCAGAAGACGGAGGCGTTCAGGTCGATGCCGCCGAGGAGCATGGCGAAGCGGAGGCGGAGGATGTCACCCGCGTTGACCGTGTAGGTGTCCTCGGTTTCCATTTCGTAGGCGTCCTTGGTCTTGGTGAATTCGATCTGCTTGCTCAGGGCGTAGCTCAGGGAGATACCCATCGTGCTGTTGGCGATACCCGCGGTAGCAAGGCCCAGTCCGTTTTCCATATCGAACGAGAGGAACTTGGTGTTGCCGTTGCCAAAGGCAACCGCGCTGAAGTTGCTCGTGGGCTCCATATAGACAAGCTTGGCGCCGGCCATCTTGTAGGGCTTGTTCAGGTTGTCGCGGATGGTCGCGTCTGCGGCCTGGTTGCCGACCCTGTTGTAGGCGATGCCGTGGATGCGGTTAGCCTTCGGAGTCGCCGTGGTGGAATCGGTCGCCTGTGCGGTGGTGGGCGCAGCGGCTGCCGGAGCCGGAGTGGCGGGCGCAGGAGCGGGTGCGGGGGCCGGAGCCTCCACGGCAGGTTCTGCCTGCGGGGCCGCGCTTGCGTCTTCGCTGTAATCCTGAGCCATGGCGGTTGCAAAAGCGACTGCCGCAGTCAAGGTAATCAGTTTGATATTCATTGCTTGTCCTTTGTTATTGTTTTTTAAACTTTTTCGCTGCTAGAGGAGAAAATTTACGGTTAGGGTTCGGGGGTTCCTTCGCTGCTGGAGGATTCGCCGGACTCTCCGGCAGAACTCTCGGGGTCGGTTGCCTCCGCCGAAGAAGACGAGCTCCCGGGGGTGGTAGACTCGCTGGACTCCGGATCCCCGCCTTCGCTGGAAGAGCTCTTTTCGCCGGATTCGCTCGAGGAACTGTCTTCGGAATCTTCAGAGCTGGACGACGATTCTGCGATGGAGGAGGAACTTTCCGTAGTGTCGGACGAGCTGGAAGATTCCGGTTCGTCGCTTGAAGAACTTTCGATGCTGGAGCTGGATTCTTCCTCGCTGCTCGAGGAAGTTTCTTCGCTGCTGGACGATACTGTTGCGCTGGAACTCGATGCCGCGGACGAACTCGACCTTGCGGAGCTGCTGGAAATTTCGTCGTCTTCGCTAGACGAGGACCTTGCACTGGAAGAGCTCTCGGCCTTGCTGCTGCTGGAGGCTTTCTTCGAACTGCTGGAGTATACGTATGCGCTGTCGTGCGGGGTCCTGCTGTCGTGCGGGCCGTTGATGGTGGAGTCGGTGGTGCACGCGACGATGAGGGCGAAAACCAGGAACAGGGAAAGTATGATTGCTTTTTTCATGATTTTCCTCCTGATTAGAATTCAACGAGCCCGCTGAAGTCATACAGCATGGCCTTGCGGTTGAAGCCTCTGAAGGGGTTGTTGTACAGTTCGGATTCGACAGCCCCTTCCAGGGTCAGATGCTTGTACTTGAAAAGGACGCCCGTGCTCAGGTAGACCCTGCCCGTCGTTGTGGAAAATCTCGAGAACTTGTTTTTCGTTTCGTCCTCGTCTTTCCAGTACTCGGTGTAGTCTTCGTGGTTGGCGGTGGTACTCCAGGTGTATCGGGAAGTTCCCCAGATCATCCAGTTCTCGTTGAACGCGTATTCGGCGAGGATGTTGGGGGTGAGGTCGAGGGCCCCGCTCACGTAGAAGTCCTTGCGGTGGCTGTCCTTGTCCTCGATCTGATCGAAGAGGGAAGCGTAGAGGGAGGCGTTGTTGCCGACATGGAGTCGCGCGTTCCTGGATTTCAGGACGATGCAGCCGAAGTTGTAGAATAGGTTCGCGTAGATGTAGTTCAGTTGCCCGTTGGTCAGGTTGTGGTAGTTATCGTCGGGGTCGATGGTGCTCTTGTAGGTCTGCTCCGTTGTCCTGACGTAGCGTAGCGCCCTTAAGCCGGAGCTCCAGTAGAAGTTCTTGGCGGAGGGCGTGTTCGTGAGGGTGAGCGCGCCGTAGATATTGTAGTTGTTCCTGTGGAAGTCCAGCTTGTTCTTGCCTTCGCTGTCGGCGTATTCTTGCGTGGCGATGGAGTCGCCGAATTGCATGAATCTCAAGGTCGCCAGGAAGTCGAGCGTTTGCAGGGGCATGGAAAAGCGGAGGATAAAGGTATTGTCGCGCCCGGAGATTTCCGTGGTTTCGTCCTTATGGTAGGCGTCCTTCTCTTCGGAAAGGTCCACTTTTTCGTCGAGACTGAATTCGAAACTGATACCGAAGGTCCTGGTGGCGATACCGAGCAAGAGGTTGTAGTCCAGGAGGGCGATAAAGGAGGTATGGCTGCCGGAAGTGTAGCTTGCGATGCCGTTCGTGGTTGCGCCGATGTCGAAAGAGACAAGGTTGTGCCCGTACATGAGGTACGGGGTGTAGATGTTTCTGTGCACGGAGGGGGCTTCACTCGGCGTGACGACCTCGTCGTAGTACGACATTCCGTGGAGAATGTTGAAATTGGCTGTGTCTGAGGTATTTTCTGCAAATGTTGTTGCAAAAAATAAGGACAACATTATCAATAGTAGTCTTGGCTTCATCTTTGTTCCGAATTGATTTGCCACAAGAATAAAAAAAATAGGCGCGAAAAGGGAGCCGTTTTTGGAATAAGCGTTGTTTTTTGTTGGCGTTTGTATCATGTCTTCCCATGCTTTTTGTGATAATTGACGCGAAATTTGCGTAGAATGGCGTAATTTTATAAAAATTTGAGAACATATTGACTTGAAGATTTTGTATAATTCTAAAAAAGATGTTGCTTTTGTCTTTTCTTGAAATTATATTTATAGAAAAATATGAGAACATTCTGATGAGATGTCTCAGGAAAGTTCTTTATAAAGGGATGGATGTATGAAATGTTTGGTTATGGCGATTTCTTGCCTCGGTTTGGTGGCCGCCGCAAGTGCCCAGGTGACTCTCGGTGAAGCCGGAGGCTGGCTCGAATCTGCCTATGCGGAATGGGCCTCCGATGGCTCCGACAGCTACAACGTATACTATAGCGGCGCGGGAAAATCCGACGTGAAGGTCGATGCGGAACTTGTCCGCAAGTACGGTTCCACCTGGCGTGTTGACGTGCCGGGTCTCAAGGCAGGCGACTATACGCTGAAAATTGCCGGCGTGAAGGGCGGCAAGGAAGGTTCTACCGTCACGACGAAGACGCTTTCGGTGAAGGCCCACGATCGCAGCGGTTTCGCGTTCAGCGATAGCCACGTTCCCGGCGCGTACAAGGCGGACGGGACGCTCAAGGACGGCGCCGTCGTCATCTACATCAGCGAATCGACGAAGAACTCGGTCAAGCTCGACGTCACGACCGACAGCAAGGGCGGAACGACTAGCTGCACCGGCTTCCAGGCTATCCTTACCGCCGTCAAGAAGGGTTACGAGAAACGTCCGCTCGATTTCCGCCTGGTGGGCAACATCACGGACCCGGATTCCACGGACAAGGGCGATATCCTGGTGGACATGGGCAAGAAGGAAGGCCTGTCGATGACTATCGAGGGCATCGGTCCCGATGCGACCGCGAACGGCTGGGGCATCCGCATCAAGAACGCGCAGGACGTTGAAGTCCGTAACCTCGGCATCATGAACGTGAACAGCAGTGAAGGCGACAATATCGGCCTGCAGCAGGACAACAAGTACGTATGGGTGCACAACTGCGACTTCTTCTACGGCGATGCGGGCAGCGACAAGGACCAGGTGAAGGGCGACGGTGCGCTCGACTGCAAGAAGTCTACCTATATCACCTTCAGCTACAACCATTTCTGGGATAACGGCAAGTCTAACCTTCTCGGGCTTTCCGAGGGTACGACCGAAGGGCTCTATATCACGTATCACCACAACTGGTACGACCATTCCGACAGCCGCCATCCGCGAGTGCGCTACTACAGCGCGCATGTGTACAACAACTACTACGATGGCAACGCGAAGTACGGCGCGGGTTCCACGCTCGGTTCCTCCGTGTTCATGGAAAACAACTACTTCCGCAACTGCAAGTACCCGATGCTTACCTCGTTGCAGGGGAGCGACGTCTATGCGAGCGGCACCAAGCGCGACCCGACGAACAACGGCACGTTCAGCAAGGAAGCGGGCGGCACGATCAAGGCTTACGGCAATTACATGGAAGGCTCCTACACGTTCATTCCGTACGGTGCTACTTCGTACAAAGTAAAGGGAGCTGAAACGACGGCGGCAAGCCAGGGAATCAACACCTCCTCGGATTTCGACGCATACGTCGTGGATAGCCGCGATACGAAGGTTCCCTCGACGGTCAAGTCGTACGACGGGGCGAACACCTACAACAACTTCGATACCGACAAGTCCGTGATGTACAGTTACAAGGCGGACGATGCCGCGACGGCGAAGGCGAACGTGATGGCATATGCAGGCCGCGTGCAGGGCGGCGATTTCAAGTGGAGCTTCGACAATTCCAAGGATGATGCCGCCTCCGAGGTGAACCAGGCGCTCAAGGATGCGCTCGTGGCGTACAATGGCTGGAACGGGAGCGTCATTCCCGTCTACAGTTCGAGCAGTTCCGAAAAATCCAGTTCCTCGTCCACGCCGGCTTCGTCGAGCAGTTCCGAAAAGTCGAGTTCTTCGTCCGCGAAGTCCTCCTCGTCGGAAAAGGCCGAAAGCTCGTCGAGTGCGGAATCCTCGAGCAGCACGGAGGCGCTTATGCTTTCGAAGTCCCTGCACGGCGAACCCATGCGCTACATCGCCGGGGAATCCCGCCTCGAAATCTATGCCCCGGATGCGGTTTCCGTGGATGTCGCGCGCGTGGATGGCCAAAGGGTGATGTCGAGTTCCGCGCGTGCGGTCGATTTCTCGGGATTGCGGCCCGGTGTCTACGTGGTGCGGCTCGTGACTGCGGGCGCCGTGTTCCAGACAAAGGTTTTTAAACGGTAGCCTTTTGCTCCCCGCCTTTGGGCGGGGCGTCTTTTTTTTTACTAAATTGACGTACATGAATATTCGTGTATCTGCAGTTATGTTGGCGCTCGCGTTTGGCGCCGCCCTTGCCGCCGACCCCCGCTTGGAACAGGGTGCAATTTTCGAGGCCAAGGGTGAATACGAAATGGCTCTCGGTGAATACAGGGCGATCCTTGCGGAACAGCCCCAGAATTCCGAGGCTTACTTCCTTGCCGCGGAAGTCTACGTCAAGACGAAGAACTATAGCCGTGCGTTGGCCAACTACCGGCTTGCGTACAAGTTTGCGCCCACGATGAGCAAGGCCTACGAGGGGGCAGCGAAGGTCTACGAACTCATGGGCCAGAAGGCGAAGGCCGAAGAGGAACGCCTGAAGGACCCGAAGAACAGGCCCGCGGAAGAAGCTCCCGCCATGCAGCAGTCCGAGGCTCCCGCAGCGGCCGCCGAGCCGGTTGCGGAGGCGAAGCACGCCGAACCTGCGAAGCCTGCCCCGGCAGAGGCCAAGGCTCCTGAAGCCGAAGCAAAGCCTGTAGAACCTGCAAAGGCCGCTGAGCCGGTGAAAACGGCAGAACTCGCGAAGCCTGCCGAACCTGCAAAGCCCGCTCCCGAGGCTAAACCGGTGGAACCCGTGAAGGCCGAGGCTGTGGTGCCGACTGACCCGTTCGAGAAGGGCAAGGCGCTGCTTGCCGAGGGCAAGTACAGCGAGGCTGCTCCGCTCTGGCGCGAGGTGCTCTCCAAGAAGCCGGGCGACAAGGGTGCCTATTTCTATGCCGGTGTCACGCGCTACTACATGGGCGAGTTCGACAAGGCCGAAATCAACCTGAAGAAGGGTATCGAGTACAAGGAAGAGGGCAATGACGCCAACTACTACCTTGCGTTAGTTTATCAGAAAACCAAGCGTAACGACCTCGAAAAGAAGTCCCTGACGGCGTACCTGAAGAAAGCCGCTCCCGATGCGAAGTTCCGCCGCCCTGCCGAGGATCGCCTTGCCGAGATGAAGGCTGTTGCCGATTCGCTGAAGACCGCGGAAGCCGAGAAGAAGGATTCTGTTGCGAAGGCTGGTGCCGCGGAACCCGTGGCCGCCGCTCCTGCGGCATCCGCGCCGACAGCCGCTCCCGCAGTTTCGGAAGCGACGGTAACCGAAGGCAATTCCATTGCGAATGCGAACCTGCTCTTCAAGGCGGGTAGCTTCGAGGCCGCGCTCCAGATGTACAAGGCCTTGCTCAATACGGAAATTTCCCCGGACGAACGCTACTTCGCCATGCTCCAGATGGGCAACATCTACCGCGAACTGCGTGACTTCAACAGCGCGGCACAGCGCTATCGCGATGTCGTGCAGCAGTTCCCGGATTCCGACTGGGCGACCGAGGCGGAACGCGCGCTTGAAGATGCCGTGTGGCTCCAGAAGCATGCATCCGAACTCCCGCGCAAGACCCGCTAGCGCTCGGAGATGCCGGAATCCCTTAAACGACCCCTTAAAACGGGGTCGTTTGTCGTTTATGGGCGTGTCGGCCTATTGCATTTTTATACAAAAAAGTATAGATTAAGTAGAACAACAAAAGGGGGATGGTATGTCCTTGAAGAAGACGTTTGGGAGAAATGTCGCTGCCGGCTTGGTTGCGGCGGGAGCTGCACTCTGCATGTGCGCGTTTTCCGCATGTAGCAACGGCGCGGAGACTCCCAGCGGTACCGACGGCGATATGAGTGCCGTGGAAGCCGCCGAAGAAACGGTCGAAAGTGCGGCCGAAGAAGCTGCAGGAGAACCCGCTGAAGAAGGCTCTGCCGAAGTTGCCAAGAGTCCGGCGCTGGAACCTGGCGAAGGGGAACCGGAATCTTCTTCTAGCATCGAGTCTTCCGCTTCTCTGGATTCTATTCTCGCTATTCTTTTCCCCGATGGAATTGATATTGACACGGCTCGCCGCGATCCGGATAGCGTGGGCGTGTGGCATTTCTATGATCCCAGGGGTACGCACGACAATCCCGACTTTGTCTATGGCGAGATGACGGACCCGCGTGACGGGATGGTCTACAAGACCACGACTATCGGCGGCCAGGTCTGGATGGCCGAGAATCTGAATTACTTCGACATCGAAGGGGCTTCGAGCTCTATCAAGAACGACTGGTGCTACTGGGACAAGCCCGAGAACTGCGAATCTGCGGGCCGCCTCTATACGTGGAAAGTGGCGCAGAGGATATGCCCCGAAGGCTGGCGCCTGCCCTCGAACGAGGACTGGACTGCGCTGTTGACGGCTGTCGGTGCGGATTCCCTGAACGAGATTCTCTGGAAGGGCTCGAGCAAGCTCAAGTCCATGAGCGGTTGGGAAAACGACGGCAGTGGAACGGATGACTTCGGTTTCACGGTGTTGCCTGCCGGCAAGAAGTTCTTCACCAAGGTGCAGGACGGGTTTACCGGTCACGGTTGCTCGGCTCTCATGTGGGCTTCCACCGAGGCCGAAGGCGGTGCTGCCGATTCCCTCGCTTTCCGCATGGAACTGGATTGCAGCAACGACAACGTCACCATCAATACCGCAAAGAAATACGACGGGCTCTCTGTCCGCTGCGTGAAGGAATAATCCCGGTTTGAAGTCTTTAAAATACATTGCGCTTTTCGCGGCGTTCGCGTTTGCCGACCCGCCGTCCAACTTCAGCGGGTGGGAACTCGTGTTCGAGGACAATTTCGACGGTACCTCGCTCGACAAGAGCAAGTGGAACCCCACGTACAACTGGGGCCCCACGCACAACCACCGCGCCTACTGCGCCGAGGAGAACGTGATTGTCTCCGACGGTACGCTCAAGCTGAAGGGCGAAAAGAAGGTGCATCCCGATGCCAACGGGCGCAAGGCGAAGTTCAACAACAAGGAAATCCCGGTCGACTACACTTCGGGCGCGATTGACACCAAGGGTCATTTCGAAGTCAAGTACGGCTACATCGAGGGCCGCTTCAAGGCCCCGTGGCAGAAGGGAACGTGGCCCGCGTTCTGGACCCTGCAGGACGGTTGGCCTCCGGAAATCGACATTCTCGAAATTCCTGCGTCGCGCAAGCAGCACCACTACTACCTGCACTACACGGACCCCAGCTGGTACAACAGTCATGGCTCGGCTTGGGATCATGAGGCTTCCTTCGGCGGACACAAGGACGACGATGTGGACCGTTCTGCGGGATTCCACAACTATGCCGTGGAATGGGACGAGGGAACCCTCAGCTTTTACTTTGACGACAAGAAGTTTGCAAGCTACAGCCGCCCGACCGAAATCAAGCAGCTTGCGGCGCAGTACATCATCGTGAACCTCGCCATCGGCGGCTGGGCGGGCGACGACATCGAGATTACTTCCGACAAACCCGCATATTTCGAGGCGGACTGGGTGCGTGTGTGGCAGGCCAAGCCCGCGAAACCCGACACAGTGCGCATCATGTCGATGAATTTCGGTACGTGCATGGTGAGGACTTCCGAGGACAAGCTCGCGCTGGGCGATTGCGATGGCGACAATGCCGTCGTGACGATTACGCCGCTCTCTTCGACAACCTACCGCATCAACTTCGGCGACATGTCGCTGGATACTCCGAACGAATCGAAGGATGCGGGCATTACGATGGGCCTTTACAAGTGGAATGCGGGCAGCCACCAGAAGGTGGTGATGGAAAAGCAGTCCGGCTATGAGGGCTCCGTGGTTCGCATGAAGATGCAGCACAGCGACATGTACCTGCGTGCGACGACCGATGGCGAACGCGTGGTGCAGAGCTGGGCCGATGACTGGGAATGGAACCAGATGTGGCGCTTGCTCGGCAAGGATGACAAGATTCCGACGAAGGATACTGCAAAGGATACGACCGGGAACGATTCGAACAAGGTGGCGCTCCCGTATCTCGGCGATTTCGCGGGCGTGTACGGGACTTCTGTCCATTACGTCGACAAGCACTTGTTCGTGGAAGTCGGCAATACGTTCCTGAATGGCGCGACGGTGTGCATCCTCGACCTGCAGGGCCGCGAGGTCATGCGCAGGCAGGCGGTGCGCTCGGCGGTGTTCGATGTGCAGGGGCTTGCTCCGGGAATCTACCATGTAGTTGTCCGCGACAGGAACCGCACCGATATTGTCCGGTTCAAGAAATAATCCCGCTGCGTGAAATAGCTATATTGCGCAAAAAATCAACACTGGAAAAAAATATGGCCGAACAGAATAAAGCAGAAAAATTCGTTTTCTACATGTACAAGATGACCAAGTCGTACCCGCCTAACAAGGAGGTGCTGAAGGACATTTCCCTCAGTTTCTACTATGGCGCAAAGATTGGCATCATCGGCCAGAACGGTGCTGGTAAGTCTACACTCCTCCGCATCATGGCGGGCATCGACAAGGAATTCCAGGGCGAAGCCTGGATCGAGCCGGGCCGCACCGCAGGCTACCTGCCGCAGGAACCGCAGCTGGACCCGAACTTGACCGTCAAGGAAAACGTGATGCAGGCCGTCGCCAAGAAGCAGGCCGTGCTCGACCGCTTCAACGAGATTTCCATGAAGTTTGCTGAGCCCATGGAAGACGACGAGATGAACAAGCTCCTCGACGAACAGGCAAAACTCCAGGACATCATCGACGCGCAGGACCTGTGGAGCCTTGACCGCAACATTGAAATTGCAATGGACGCTCTCCGCTGCCCGCCGGGCGACTGGCCGGTGACGAATCTCTCCGGTGGTGAAAAGCGCCGTGTGGCCCTTTGCCGCCTGCTCCTCGAAGAACCGGATTTGCTTTTGCTCGACGAACCGACGAACCACCTGGATGCCGAAACGGTTGCCTGGCTCGAACGCCATCTCCGCGAATACAAGGGCTCCGTGATTTTGGTGACGCACGACCGTTACTTCCTCGACAACGTGACGAACTGGATTTTGGAAATTGACCGCGGCCGCGGCATTCCTTGGGAAGGCAATTACGCCCAGTGGCTTGACCAGAAGCTCGAACGCCTCCGTGGCGAAGAGAAGGGCGAATCCGACAGGCAGAAGCGTTTGGCTCGTGAACAGGAATGGGTCAAGCAGAGTCCGAAGGCACGCCAGGCCAAGAACAAGGCCCGTCTCAAGGCTTACGAGGAATTGCTCGCCGAAGATTCCCGCGAACAGATCAAGGTGGCGCAGATCCATATTGCGAACGGCAAGCGCTTGGGCGATATCGTCATTCAGGCGGAACACTTGCAGAAGGCCTTTGGCGACAAGGTGCTGTTCGACGACTTGAACTTCAACCTGCCGCGCTCCGGCATTGTGGGCATTATCGGCCCGAACGGTGCGGGTAAGACAACGTTGTTCAAGATGATTATGGGTCAGGAAAAGCCCGATGGTGGTACGCTCAAGATTGGTGAGACCGTGGAAATCATCAGCATGGAACAGGGCCGCGACAGCCTCGACGACTCCAAGACCGTGTGGGAAGAAATCACCGGCGGCAACGACGAGATTATGGTAGGCGACCGCAAGATGAACGGCCGCGCCTACTGTGGACTCTTCAACTTCACGGGTGCCGCCCAGCAGAAAAAACTCACGACGCTTTCGGGCGGCGAACGCAACCGCGTGCTCATGGCGAAGAACCTGCAGAAGCCGGGCAACCTCTTGTTCCTTGACGAACCGACGAACGACTTGGACATCGAAACGTTGCAGGCTCTGGAACAGGCAATCCTCAAGTTCGCAGGCTGCGCCGTGATCATCTCGCATGACCGCTGGTTCCTGGACCGTATCGCCACGCACATCCTCGCTTACGAAGGCGATTCGAAGGTGGTGTGGTTCGAAGGCAACTGGAGCGAATACGAAGCCGACCGCCGCAAGCGTCTCGGCGAAGATGCCGACAATCCGAAGCCCATCAGGTACAAGACTCTCACGAGACAGTAATCTCTTACGGCAAAAATCATGGCGGCCTCGAGCCGCCATTTTTATCGAGTTCGAGTCAGTAGCATTTAAGGAATTATTCCGAGAACGTGAACGGGATGGTCACGGTCGTGTTCCCGGATATAACCTTGCCGAATTTCCACTTGGCGACATCTGCCTTGACTTTCTTGTCTAATTCCTCGTCGCCGGTTGTCGAGGAAACAATCGATATGGAGATAACCTTGCCTTCGGGATCGATGGTAAACTTCAGGGTTATCTTTCCCTGTGTTCCGGGTTTCCTGCTCAAGTGTCGGTTGTAGATTTTTATGAGGCGCTCGTTCCTTTTTTTGACGATTTTCATGATGTCCGAGGCCGCGCGATGTTCCTTGAGCTCGATTTCGTCGAGCCCCTCTTCGAGCGCCTTCTCGTCTTCGCATTCGCTGACGGCCATAGGGATGTAGTGCTCGAGGGGAATGAGGTTCTCCTTTATGAGGTATGCCCCCGGCTTCGCCTTGTTGGCGAGGTATGTTTCTGTCTTCTTGAGCGAACAGCTGCAAAGCTTCGTGTCGGCGATGCTGGTGCATTTGTCCATGAATATCTGCCGTTTCGATTCCGTGAGCGCGGAATCCTTGGGCGGGGCGCTCTTTTCCTCGCGGGTCTCTTCTGCGAATGCCTCTGCGGCGCCCTGCGATGTCGAAAAAGCCTGGGCCGCAACCGCCGACGATGTGGCGAGTGAAACGGTGAGGATCCCGAACAGAATGTCTCTAACGTATCGCATGGTTCTCTCTACTTTTAAAATATATGTTATTTTAGATTTCGTTTACGTCAACAAAGAATTTTCTTGTTATTTACCCCTCAAATTGCAGAGTGCCTGCTTGTTGCTTGTGGTCACCATGCTGAGTTTCTCGCAGTGCTCCATTTCGCTGCAGTTGCCGCAAGTTTCGTAGCCCTTGCTGTTTGCGCATTTTCGGATAGGGCAAAGTGATTGGCAGAAGGGTGTCTTGGCGCCTTCGATGCGGCAACCGGAGCAGTTGATCATCTGCGGCGTGATTTCCACCTTGTTGAGTTCGGACCACTCCTTGGCAACTTTTTCGCGAAGGCAGTCGTCGTTGTTGATGGTGGCAAGCCTTGCTTCGCATTTTTCGCAGTCAAGCCCGCAGCAGGCGATGTATGGATTCATTTGAAGGTCCTTTTTTAAAACGCTTCGTTTATTGTGACCCCGCCATTCAGGTAGCGATGTACAAGGCTGTTGATGAGCGTCTGGTAGCTTGTCCCAAGACGGGCTGCCTTGGCTTTCATACCTTCGATATCGGCATCCTTCATCCGGATTGTGATGTTGTGGGCTGATCCGCGGATGGACGCCTTGATGCGTTCTTCCTCTTCTTCTGAAAGGGGTTCCGTGTCGCCGCGTTCAATGGCTTTCATGAGGATCCTTTCTTCCTCGTCCATGGGGTCAAATTTTGAGTTCGCCATTTTCATACCTCCGCTGATAGACTCGGTTTGGGAATGCTGTTTTTAGAAGGAATGTCCCGTCTTTTTCTTCCACAAACGGAACACAGATGACGTACCCCTTGATAACGACAAGGAACATCCGCTGGCCCTCGTGGTCCCGTTGGTTTCTCACCAATTCGGTCCTAAAACGTATGGCAAGGATTTCTTGCCTGACATCTTCCATGACAACGCCGTGCTTTTTTAGCACTTTTTCGGCTTTTTCTTCCTCAAACCTAACTTTTATATCTGCAATATACATATATTATAATTAAAAGTCAATATGTTTTTGTGGATAATTCTGCTTTTTTATGCAAAATTTCCTGTTGGCAGTTTGCGGGATGTCGCCAAAATGCTCCCCGTGTCCTGTAATATAAAATTTTAGGATGTCAGATTATGACATCCGCAAAAAAAGTTTGCTGCGGCGGGATTTTGTTGCGCAATAGTCCGGATTGATGGCGCAAGAGAGGGCTATTGACATGGAAAGTCAAGGGATATAAATTCAAAAAACGAGGTAAGGAATGTCGATGCAGAGAATCCCAAAGATATACCGCGATGCGGCGAAAGCATCCTTCAATAAATAGGGAATTTTATGTCTGTTTTGAGAAAAATGCCCTGACTTTATGTATTTCTTTGTAAAAACTGCTTGATTTTCTCCAGTAAATATGTTGCTTTTATAGTTGGTGGAGTAAATTCACTGAAAAACGTCCAAAAAATGTATCGACAAATGTGTAAATACAATATATGTTTACAAAATGAAGGTCTCCGCCCGAAGGGCGCACGGAAAGGAAATAAGGCTCTATGAAGAAAAGCATGGACGTTGATTTCTACAAGAAGCATGACTTCGGCAACGAAATGCGCGAGGCTGTGGAATCCGGACGCGGCTTCGTCGGAGAGAACATGACTCCCGACCAGTTCTTCGCCATGGCGCGGGCTAGGAGTGAGGCAAGGAAGGCCGAGAAGGCAACGAAGGCCGTCACTATACGCATTCCCGTGCGCGTAATTGAGGGCTACAAGAAGAAGGCTGCGTCTGATGGCGTAGGCTACCAGACGCTAATGAATGAAGTTTTAGAAGCAGCTCTCGGCTAGGATTTATTTTCTGAGTATACCTTTATTTATTTGGTTCCGCAAGCGAATAACGGATTGATGTTGGCTTCGGCGGCACTTCGCACGCTCACACAATCACTTCGTTCTAGTACTTGTTATCGTGGGCCTTCGTAGAAGGGATTGTCTTTGTCCAAGGTCTCGTCTGATTCGTTTTTCGGTCTATTGGGGCTTGGCGGCGAATAGACCATATAACAGATAAGAAAAATAAAGATTAATGCGACTGCTAAAAGTATAAAGATAAAGGCGTGGCTCGCGATAAAGTTCAGAACCCAAATAAAAAAGCCCAGGATAAACGCTATTGCGCATAGTCCGCTGCAACCGATTGCCGCCTTTTGTGGATTCTTTTGAACAAGTGCGAAAAATACCGCGATGCCTGCAGCGAATACAAAAAGTGGCAACATGCTTATCATTTGGCTCGTTGCCGTATTTGCCATGAGCGGAGCGAGATCTACGTTTGGATTATCCGCAAATGCAAACGATGTTGCAAGTAGGAGGTATGGAAGAAGACGCATTTTTCTCAAAAAAAAGATGCTAGTTGCAACGAGTGGTGTGAATCCAATAATTAGCCCCATATTCAAAATCATCAAGACCGAAGTTAATGTTATTAACAATGTTATTAACAATTTTAGATACACCAGGATTATTGTCATATTTGTCATTAAGCACAGAGGAAATTTTGTCAATGGAAACACAAGACCAAGTTTCAACATTGTTAAAAGCGGTAGGACATTTAGCCATCAGTTGATTATAGGTATCAACATAACCACAATCTCCTTTTTCACCAATCTGCATAGTGTAAAGAACACCCGGCTTAGCATTGTCAGGAACATAGACATCTGTTGCAGAAGAGCTATCGCCGCAGGCAATTAGTAATGTGGTAGATAGTGCCATAAGGATTTTTTTCATAGTAGCCGCCTCTGTTGCGTTTTCTTTCTGAATATATCCTATTTTGCGTTGGAGTGCAATTGTCCTGCTTTAAAAAACGTTAAAATAGGCTATGTTTTGCATTTTTTTGGCTGTATATTAGTTATCTTTTCTCCCGTAACATGCTCCACGTTTTTAGACACGAACTTCGCCTGATATTCCGGGATCCGCGCTTCTGGATTCCGTTCATCATCCCGCCGGTGATTCTCGCGGCGAGCCAGGGAATTGCGGTTTCGCGGTACGGCGGGCAGATTATGGAAGGCATGGAAGGCTACATGATGCTCCTGCTAGGTTGCCTTATGGCCCCGATGGGTTCGCCGTTGGCCGGAGATTCGTTTGCGGGCGAGCGCGAGCGTAATTCGCTTGAACTGTTGCAGCTTTCTCCCATCGCGCCTGCGAGGCTCTTCTGGGGCAAGTTGCTCGCGATTGTTCCGTTCCCGGTGGTGTTCGCGCTCCTGGCGCAGTTCGTCTACTGGGCGTCGCATCCCGATATTTCGACCGTCGCGGCGCTCGCTTCTATTCTCGGCGCGCTCTCGGCGGTGTTCCTCACGACATCGTTCTCGCTGATGCTTTCGCTCCGCGTGAAGCCGGTCCGCGCCGCGGCCCACATCTCGCTTTTCGTGGTTGTCCCGCTGCTCCTCCTGGTCCAGCTGTTCCACGAGACGTTCCTGGTCGGGCTTTTCATTCCTACGGTTACGTTGTTTGTAAGTCTGGCCCTCAGCGTACTCACTGCTATCCTAAGCATGCGCAAGTTCGTGAGCATGTAATTCGACAAGGTTTTCGATGCATTATCTGATTGTTCCCGGTTACAGCAATTCTGGTCCCACTCACTGGCAGACTTATTGGGCGAACAACATGCCCGATGCAAGCCGCGTCGAACAGCACGACTGGGAACACCCGCACAAGGCGGATTGGGTCGATACGCTCGACAGGACGGTGGCTGCGCTCGAGTCCGATACGGTTCTCGTTTCGCACAGTCTGGGGGTCGCGACGACGGTCCTCTGGCTTATGCAGAAGGCGAGGGAAGGTGCGGTTCCGGCGAAAGTCAAGGGCGTATTCCTCGTTGCGCCTGCGGATATCGACGTGATTGACATTGTCGAGGACTTTGCTCCGATGCCTTTGGAAAAGTTGCCGGTGCCCTCGTGTGTTGTCGCAAGCGAGAACGACGAGTACGTGACTATCGAACGTGCGCGTATGTTTGCGGAGGCGTGGGGCTCGATGTTCTTTGACGTGGGTCGCAAGGGGCATATCAATGCGCTTTCGAACCTCGGCGAATGGGAAGAAGGCCGAGCCCTCCTGAAGGAATTTGAAAAAATTCTGTAGGGACTGGTTTTCCTGAAAATTTTTTTGTAGATTGTTTTCAACCCGTTTCGGGTTGTGTCGGCTGTCGAGTGACGCCCTTTTATTATAGTGTAAAAATCTAGGGGACGATTGTGCCTCGCAAAAATGCGGAGGAAAGTCGCGGATGCTTTATGCCCGCGGTAGCTTGCCTCGTTATTATTTTACTTCTTTGCCTGGGGCGCGCGTGGTGCGCTGAGCGCGACGTGCCCGACAAGGTTTCGCTCGATTTCGTGGATGCGAGCCTGAATGATGTGGCCCGCTCGGTGTCGCTTGCCTACGGGGTGCCCGTGCTTGTGGACGTCGGTGCGGAGGCGCGTGTCACGTTCCACCTCGATGGCGTCGGGCTGCTGGAGGGGCTCACGTCGTTGTGTTCTACCCTCGGGCTGGAACTCATTCGCGACGGGACGGTTTTCCATATCCGCAAGCGGCTGGAACGTGGCGAGAATTTTTTTCGGGTAGCAGATTCGCTCGTGTCGCTTGACGTGCGGGAGCGCGACGTTCGCGAGTTTATCCGGGATTTTTCTGCGAATACGGGCCTGAACGTGGTGGCTTCGCCCGATGTTGCTGGCCCTGTGAGTGGCCGGCTGGAATCCGTACCGCCCGGGATTGCGCTCCGGGTGCTGCTCGAGTCGCACGGTTTCCGCGTGAGGCGCGATGCGGACTGCTTCCGTGTGGAACGCTCGCGCAATTCTCCCGCGGGTGGCTCGGGCCCGAATGGCTCGGGCCCGAATGGCGCGGGTGCGAACGGCGCTTCGCCCGCGGGCGCAAATTCCGTGCCGGATATAGCCCAGGACGACTCTCTCTATACGGTAGAACTGGACGGCACCCCGCTGGACATCTTCCTCAAGGAACTGGCGCGGGTATCGAACCTCAACCTGGTGCTGTACGGAGACGTGCGCGAGAACTTGCAGATGCGTTTTGAACGCGAACCGCTTGCGAATCTCCTGCAGTCGCTCTTTCGTGGGAGCCGCTACACCTATGCGCTAGATTCAAATACTTTGTTTGTAACAGAACGCGGGGCGAAAAACGTGCTTTCGCGTACGGAACTTTACCCGCTGAAGGCGACGACGCCGGAATCTCTCGTGCCGCAACTTTCCAAGCTGTTGCCGGGTTCGGGGCTTGTCGTGTCGGAAGTGAAGGAACAGAACGCGCTGATGCTTCGCGGGTCGCCTTCAGAAATTGCGGAGGCAATCGCCATCCTCGAAAACCTGGACAGGCCCGCCATGCAGGTGACCATCTCGTGCGTGATTGTGGAACTCAAACGCGGGCGCAACTTTGAAATCGGGCTCCACAGCGGCTCTACGCGCAAGACGGGCGAGAACGACCTGGGCGTGCGCGGGTTCTGGGACTTTATGGGGAAGGACGTTT